>OJFP01000113.1_pt1 | contig 62627 bp, 56 predicted proteins | sample 1594141 | NCBI WGS metagenome assembly OJFP01 (sample SAMN05416843, study PRJEB24817) | seawater metagenome | isolation source: Sea water | place: Canada:Atlantic | collected 2013-07 | reverse complement strand
ACGAGATGTAGAGAGGTCTCGTGGGCTCGGAGATGTGTATAAGAGACAGGAGCCCTTCGAGCGACGCCTCAGGACGAATGCCTTCGTCTACTTTATGCACGTCAGCGGTGCCGTCTTCGAGCTTAATATTCAGGGGAACGATTTCTTTTTCGAAATAACCTTTCTGCGTGGCTTCCCACGCTCGCTGATGGCTGGATAGCGCAAACGCATCGAGCTCATCACGCGTGATTTCGTGTTTTTCGGCGAGCAACTCAGCGCCATCGAACTGACTAAACTGAATGCCAGGGTATTGAATCTCGAGGCGCTCACCCTTTGGGATGCCGCGCCCGTTAGCGAGTCCATCACGCACGTTCGATCCCATCTCAACCGTGCTCATGGCTTCGACGCCACCGGAGATAATTACGTCTTGCGTACCAGACATAACCGCCTGCGCGCCGAACTGAATCGCCTGCAATGAAGAGCCGCACTGACGATCAACTGTCGTGCCTGGCACTGCAAGGTCGAGCTTCGATGACATAGAGACATTGCGGCCGAGGTTGCTCGCCTGCGCGCCGATCTGCATGACCACACCAAAGATCACATCATCAACTGCGTCGACAGGAATACCGGTACGATCGACCAACTCATCGACGACAGCCGCGCCGAGATCGATAGGATGAATCGCGCTAAGGCGGCCTTTTTTCTTGCCGGTTGCGGTGCGCACCGCGCCCACTATGTATGCATCTGCCATGGTGTTTTCCTTCTCTGTGTCTTGTTGAATTTTTGTTGTTTTAGCTCGCTAATTTTAACCGCATTAAGCCGGCATTCTGATGCCCGAATCGAGGCGAATCGTCTCGCCATTGAGGTAGCCACAGTTGACGATATGAGCTACTTCTTGGGCAAATTCTGCCGGATTGCCTAGTCGCTTCGGGAACTGCGTAATCGCAATGAGTGGTTCACGAACCGCGTCTGGAGCGCCCGCCATCATCGGCGTTTCGAATACGCCCGGGGCGATAGTCATGATACGCACGCCGCGTTTCGAGAGATCGCGCGCGATGGGTAGCGTCATCGACACAATACCGCCTTTAGATGCCGCATAACCTGCCTGACCAGTCTGACCGTCGAAAGCCGCAACGGAGGCGACATTCACTATCACCCCGCGCTCTCCATCGGCGGTAACAGGCTCATTAACCTGCATGACCTCCGCACAGAGGCGCAGTACATTGAAAGTGCCCACTAAATTAACGCGCACGATATGCTCGAATTTGGCGAGCGGCATTGGGCCGTCTTTACCGACAGTGCGGGCTGCACCGCCAATGCCCGCTGCGTTGACGTTCACATGAATAGTGCCAAATTTCTCTTTTGCTATAGCGATCGCCTCGCTTACGCCAACCTCATCGGCAACATCACCCGCATGCCAGGCGACAGCAGGGCCTAGGCTCGCCGCTGCCGCTTCGAGCGCATCAGCACGCAGATCGTAAAGCATGACATTGGCGCCGGCGGCCATGAAATTTTGAGCAGTCGCAAGGCCTAAGCCTGATGCGCCGCCGGTGATGAAGGCAGTCTTGTTCTTAAGATCCATAGGGGTATTTTCTCTGCTTTGATTGACGTCTAGTGTCAAAAGAATAGTGCATCCCCGCAAAAAGGGGAACCATTAAGGCAACGCGCAAACCAGAGCGTTAAATCTATTGCTTGATCGGCCTCTAGGGGTATCAAACCGGCTCACGCATAGCCTATTATCGAGGCAGCGTAGTTTGACCCAGCTACCCGCTCTGGTCAGTCAACTCATTGGATCGATCCAACGATGATTTAGGCAACAAAACAGAAAACAAAGAACGACAGAACAATAAGACGCACGGCGCAGGAGTAAATATGGGACCGCTCAAGGGTATTAAAGTAATCGAAATGGCAGGTATTGGGCCGGGGCCTTTCTGCGCGATGATGCTATCGGATATGGGCGCCGAGGTCATACGCGTTGACCGGCTAGCGCATAAAGGCAGCGGCCATAAAGCGAATGTCCTCAATCGCGGTCGGCGGTCAATTGCCGTAGACCTCAAGAATCCAGAGGGTGTTGCTACTGTGCAGCGCTTAATAGACGGCGCCGACGTGGTCATAGAAGGCTTTCGCCCAGGCGTGATGGAACGTCTCGGATTTGGTCCCGACGCGTGCCTCAATCGCAATTCGCGACTCGTTTTCGGCCGCATGACCGGCTGGGGTCAAGACGGCCCGTTAGCATTGGCCGCTGGCCACGATATTAATTACATTTCGATAGGTGGCGCGCTCGGCGCGATGGGTTATGCCGACAGGCCCCCAGCTCCGCCCCTTAACCTAGTTGGTGATTTTGGTGGCGGCGCCATGTATCTCCTTGCGGGCGTGCTCGCCGCGCTTGTGGAACGCGGCATGTCAGGCAAAGGGCAGGTGATCGATGCTGCGATGACCGATGGCACAGCCAGCTTGCTCAGCCCCTTTTACGGCATGATGGCGATGGGCATGTGGACCAAGGAGCGCATGGACAATCGCCTTGATGGCGGCGCTCACTACTATGGCAGCTACGCCTGCGCCGACGGCAAATTTATTAGCATTGGCTCTATCGAGCCTCACTTCTATGCGCTACTTCTCGAACTATGTGAAATCGACGACCCAGAGTTCGCCAAACAGAACGACAAACAGCATTGGGCAAGCCTGCGAGGCAAGCTCGAGGCACTTTTTATCACGCAGCCTCGCGACCACTGGTGTGCTTTGCTCGAAGGCACCGATGTTTGCTTTGCGCCTGTGCTCGACCTTCAAGAAGCACCCACCCACCCACATAATGTCGCGCGCCAGAGCTTCGTTGAAATCGACGGCGTCACGCAGCCGGCGCCGGCGCCACGCTTTAGCCGTACGCCTTCATCTGTGCAAGCGCCGGCAGCCATCGCTGGCGAGCACAGTGAAGCAATACTTAACGACTGGGGATTTAACAGCAACGAAATCTCCGCTCTTAAGCAAGGAGGGGCTATCTAGAGCTCATTCGACTTAAGCTCGTGTAATCGGCGAGAATACCTCTTGCTCTGTTTTCTCATTCTACAAGACCATAGGACGCGCTCATGAAGTTCAACACGTTACTCTGGGAAGTCGATGCTGGCATCCTCACCCTCACGCTCAATCGCCCCGATCAGATGAATTCTTTTACCGTTGAGATGGCGAATGAACTCATCGCCGCATTCGGCGCTGCGAGCGAAGACGATAGCGTCCGCGCAATAGTCGTCACCGGCGCTGGAAGAGCATTCTGCGCAGGCATGGACTTATCCCGTGCGGGTAATGTGTTCGGCCTGCAAGAGACACTCGAGCCGACTATGGATGATATGCGCAATAGACTAGATGACCCCGAAATAGAAGCCGGCGTTCGCGACACCGGCGGTCAAGTAGTCCTCGCAATCTACGACTGCAAAAAACCCGTGATTGCTGCGATTAACGGTGCCGCGGTCGGCATAGGCGCGACGATGACTTTGGCAATGGATATTCGAGTGGTGTGCGAACGCACGAAAGTCGGCTTTGTGTTCAACAAAATCGGTATCACGCCCGAAGCCTGCTCGTCGTGGTTTCTCCCGCGTATCGTGAACATGGGCACAGCGCTGGAGTGGGTGTATAGCGGCGATTTGATCGAGGCTTCAGAACTCAAGGAACGAGGCTTCGCCAATAATGTAGAGACGAGCGAGACGCTCCTCGAGCGCGCGTATTCGATCGCACGCCGAATAACCCAGCACAGCCCTGTCGCCATCGCCCTGAGTCGGCAGATGATGTACCGAAATGCAGCAGCAGCCCATCCAATTGAAGCGCATCGGGTTGACTCGCTTGCGGTTTTCTACGCGAGTCAGACAAGCGGGAAAGAAGGCGTAGCGGCTTTCCTTGAAAAACGCGCAGCGAATTACACCGATAAAGCGTCCAGCGATATGCCTGGGTTCTATCCTTGGTGGTAGTCGCATCCAAGCAAGTCGCAGGCGAAAAAACATGACAATAAAAGCGAGCGAAATAATGATTAATGCTAATCAACCCACCTTTCAGGCACTCTGCGAGACCACCGGCCGCGTGATGCTCGGCCTTTATTTTCTATTGCCTGGTGGCATTATGAAAATGGTTAACTATCAGGGCACGGCCGACTATATGGCGAGTCACGGAATGACTTATATCCCTTTCTTTTTGATTCTGACGATCATCATCCAGACCGGCGGCGGGCTTGCAATGATTGCCGGCTATCAGACTAAATTCGCTGCGTTTTTGCTCGCAGGACTTACGCTCGTGATCAATGCAGTGATGCATGACTTTTGGACACTGCCGGCAGGTGAACTGCAAACGGCGCACGAAACTCAGAACTTTGTAAAAAATCTAGGCATCGTCGCCGGCCTCCTCGTCGTATCGGGTTTAGGCGCAGGGCGCTGGAGCCTTGATTCTCGACGCTAAGCCCCCACTAAAATGCAAGATGCAGTTTTTGTATTGGCTGCGTTTTGAGTTTAAAGTAAGGGGCGTAAAAGTTAACCGAAGTATTACGAGGAGAACCCGCGATGATCATGGTGCAATCTACCTTCTTTCTAGTCGACGAGACCAAAGAGGACGCCCTCGACTTAATGCGCGTAATGGTGGGCAATTCGCGCAAAGAAGACGGCTGCGTAAGCTATGAGTATTTCGCCGGTGTCACCGAAACCAATCAGGTTGTGCTTCTGCAAGAATGGACCGACGCCGAATGTCTGCAAGGGCATTATCAGAGTTCACACATGGAAGAATTTCTGTCTAAACTAGGCCTCTATCTCGAAAGCGAGGTGATCACTCGTACCTACGCGTCGCCCGACGAACCCGTCTCTCAGCGCGCCGATGCCCGTGACGAAGCCGAGCGCAAGCGAACTGCTGCCGCGAAGGCGCCGCAGACAATTCACTAACAAACCTCCTACACTACTCACCCTAAGCCGAGCCCCTGCCCTATGTTCTACACTCAATTAGAGGGGCAGCGCGCTCCTGTCAGCGCGACCGATTCTGCACGACTCATTAAATGGCGCCTCTCGACCTTCTGGGTCATGCTCATTGGCTACATTGGGTATTACATCTGCCGCGGCAACCTGTCGGCTGCGTTCCCGTTGCTCGAGCAGGAATTCGGGTATTCGAACACACAGCTTGGCCTTATCGTCTCGCTATCGGAAATCGCCTACGCCGTCGGCAAATTTATTAACGGGCCTTTGGCAGACCGCATCGGCGGCCGCCGTATTTTCCTCGTTGGCATGGCCGGCGCAGTTTTCTGGAACCTTATTTTCGCTCTGTCGGGCACACTCACCGCGTTTATTGTTGTGTGGTGCTGCTGCCGCTATTTCCTCTCGATGGGCTGGGGCGGCCTCGCTAAGACAATCGGGTCATGGTATTCGAGCGATAAAAACGGCCGCGTCATGGGCGCGATCAGCGTGAGTTTTCAGTTCGGTGGGGCTATAGCTGCGCTCTTCGCGGGCTTTCTCGTCTCGATGGGCGTGAGCTGGCAGGGCGTATTCGTCTACCCTGCTATCGCGCTCAGTGTCATAGGCGTTTGGGCGTTCTTCGCCTCGAAAGGCACGCCGAGCGACGTCGTGCCCGGCGCGATCGCCGTAGAGGGCGAGTCGGCAAAGAAGCAGCTGGCCGACTATGGCGACGACGAGTCGCCCGCCGTAATGACCATCTTAAAAACCCTGATCAAGATGCCAATCTACCGCCAGCTTCTGGTGTTTAGTTTTCTTACGACGCTGCTGCGTTCGGTCTTTCTCATCTGGACGCCGAAGTTTTTGTTCGATATCGGTCAGGGCGCCAGCGCTGCGATCCTCAAATCGGCCGTGTTTCCGCTACTGGGCGTTGCCGGCACGCTATTCATCGGTTGGTATACCGACCACTACGCCCGCAATGGCGATCGCGCCCGCATGATGTGGATTATGCTCGCCGTGCTCGTTTTATGTACCTTCTCGATCTCGGTGCTGAGCGCGGCAGAAAACCCTAATTACAATCTGATTATTTTCTTTTTGGGCGGCAGCGGATTCTTCCTGCTTGGCCCGTATTCGATGAGCAGCGGCGCGCTGACGCTCGACATCGCGGGTGCGAAGGGTGCAGGGTCGTGCACAGGCATCATCGACGGGATGGGTTACATTGGCGGAGCGATTGCCGCCTTCGCCGCCGGCGCCATGAGCGACACCTTGGGCTGGTCGCAGGTGTTTGTGGTGTTAACCGGCTTCGCGGCGATCTCGGCGCTTAGCGCCTACGGCATGAGCCGCGGCTTCCAAAAACTCTCTAAAAACAGCGAAGCTTAGTCGAATTCACCGGCATCTAGTCTGGCGAAATATTTCGTCGCGACCGCTTTCACTTTGGGTGCGAGCAGCAGCGTCGACACCATCGTCGGTATTGCCATCGTGGCGTAGGCGCCGTCGAGCAGATTAATCACGATATCGAGCGAGACTACCGAGCCCGCCACGATCAGCAGCATATAAGCCCATAGATAATATTTTTCGCGGTGTGAGCCAAACAAGAAGCCCATACATTTGCTGCCGTAGTACCAGTAGGTCAGCACCGTGGTCATGCTAAGCACGAACACCATAATCAACAGCAGATAAGAGCCAAAGCCTGGGAAGACCTGCTCGTAAGCCTCAGCCGCCATCGTGACGCCCTGAGCGCCTCCCTGCCATACGCCGGTCACCAAAAGCGTTAGCGCGGTGCATGTGCAGACGATTAACGTATCGGCAATAGGGCCTACCATTGCCACTAGGCCTTCACGCGCAGGCTCGTTGGTTTTGGCTGCACCATGCGCCAGCGACTCAGTGCCGATGCCTGCCTCATTCGAGAACGCGCCGCGCTGCACGCCAATCAAAATGACCGTGCCGATCACGCCACCAGAGACAGCCTCGCCACTAAACGCATCGGTCACGATGAGCCACAGCATCGCAGGCACTTGGTCGATGTGACTCATAAGAAGAACCGAGGTCACCGCGAAATAGAAAATCACCATCGCCGGCACCATTTTGCCAGCCACTGCCGACACGCGTTTCACGTTGCCAACTGTAATCGAAAAAGCGATCACAGCGAGTACGATGCCCATCACTAAATCGAAATTGAAATGCGAATCCGCCGTAGTTAGCCCATTGGGAATCGCAACGGTGTCGCGAATAATCTGCACGAGTTGATTAACCTGAAATACCGGTAGCGTGCCCACCATGCCGGCAATCGCGAAAAGCCACGCAAGGGGCAGCCATTTACGCCCCAGACCCTCGCGAATAATGTACATCGGGCCGCCTTGTAACCGTCCGGCGTCATCGGTCCCACGGTACAGTATCGACAGCGTTGCGGTATAAAACTTAGTACTAATACCGACGATCGCGGTGACCCACATCCAAAAGATTGCGCCGGGACCGCCGACGGTAAGCGCGACGGCCACGCCGGTAATATTACCCAGCCCCATGGTACCAGCGAGCGCGGTGGCTAGCGCAAGGAAATGCGAAATATCGCCGCCGATGCTGCCTGAGTCGTCGTGAAATTTGCCTCGAAGCAGGTCGATGCTGTGGCGAAAATAGCGGAAATGCCTAAGCCGCGAATGCAGCATGAAGAAAAAGCCGCCGCCGACTAACAAGATAACAAGCGGCAGCCCCCACATAAAACTAACGTAGGCCGCAATAGCCGCTTCGATCTGAGTCATTGGCACGCGGCCCTCGATGGTCTTCTAACTTTGATCAGCGGCAGTAGGTGAGCCTGCCGCTTTGTAGTCTCGCGCTCGCCGGCTATTTCGCGTCGGCTTCTTGCCTACGCTCGCCCGCAAGGATTGCGCGCATCGCATAGTTACCTTCGTGGCAGGCGTACTCGTAGAGCTCGGAGTCGCCATACATCGGCAGCTCTCCGGTCCAAGGCTCGGAGTAGAGTTCGGGATCGTCGATTGTGAAGGAATAGTGCAGCTTTTGATCTTCGACTCGTGTGAAGCGCTCGGTGAGGTGAATGCCTTCCGAGATCAAGCGCTCTTTTTGCACCTGCCAAGGATTGAAGTTTTTAGTAGCAACCACGAGCGTGTCGCCTTCGTAATAGCCGATGGAATCCCCCAACCATTTATCGTAGGGCAGGTCTTTGAACTCTTGGTCGATGCTTACGATGCGTGCATTGTGGACCATCTCGGCGAGTAGCATCACATGCGTCGGCGACTGCACAATTTGCATATTATTATTGTAAAGACTGCTCAAAAAAGGCGCGGTAGACGAGAAACTAACGAGACAGCGATCCGATAATGTCCGGCCTTCTGGGCCATCGCTTTCGGCGCGTCCCATCGGCAGGTCTTCCTGCTGTGAGGCCCTTAACGCTTTGCCTTCTTCGCGCCAAGGAATCCGTCCATCGTCGGGCTGAGTGATTATCGACGTTCTGTAAAATCCGTTCATAAACGACAGCGTGTCACCCGGCGTAATCCAGAATCCGTTATAGCCACCGACGTTTTCGGGGCCCGGCGCTTCGGCACCGGTTGCTTCTAGGTAGGCGATATAATCGGGCGTAGAGACCATCGTTTCGAGCATTTCTTGCTCGGTGATCTCGAGCTTGCCGTTATAGTTTGCGGGACGCTCGAGAGACGAACGCGTCTGATAATTCCAAGTACCTTGAACATCGGGCACGCCCCAATCCAGTTTAGGTGGCTGCCAGTCCGCCGTGTCTTGCGCCTGCGCGACTAGTGGCAATGCGCCTATTGCTAGCCCTATCGCTAGCCCTGCGGTCTTCTTTTCGATTCGGATCATTGTCTGCCCCTTTTACTAAGATCGGCTGAAATTGGTTTTAGCGACCAGATTGGCGCCTCTCGTTATTATTCTTATTTGGCTCATTCGCCCTCATCAAGCGCGCCTTGAGGCTACCCTAGCGCCAGCGTCTGGCGCAAGTTTCAACCAGCAGGTTGAACCTTACGATAGGCGCTTCGACAATAGTTTTCGCCGGTGGCTAGGGGATATTCGCCGCAAAGCGGAATTCCGCTACCGGCTCAACCTGCGCGAGATGGCGCACGAAATAGTCCCAGCGCTTCTTCATAAAGTAGCGCGAATTACCAAAGCCATGACCCGCCTCTGGCAGCAGCAAGAGGTCGAAATCTTTCTCCGCGTCGATGAGCGCCTGCACCACTAGCAGCGTGTTCGACGGATGCACATTATCGTCCATCAGGCCGTGCGCCAGAAGCAGCTTGCCTTGAAGTCTGTCGGCGAGAAGCTGATTCGCTTGGCCATCGTAATTCGTCGTCTGGCTGGCTACTGCGCCCGCCTCTTCAACCAGCGTTGTCTCTAGCAATCCTTGCCATTTCTCACCCCAATCGTCTTCGTAGTTGCGGTTATCGTGATTTCCCGCACCCGACACCGCGACCTTGTAAAAATCGGGATAGCGCAGAATGCCCGCAGTCGAGGCAAAGCCACCACCCGAATGGCCCCAGATTCCAACGCGGTCAAGGTCCATCCAGCGGCGCGACTCGGCGAGTTCGCGAATCGCGGCAATCTGATCCGGCAGTCCGTTATCGCCCATGTCGGCATAGTACGCATCGTGGAATGACTTGGAACGGCCGGGCGTACCCATTGCGTCGAGCTCGACAACGATCAAGCCTAATTCAGCCACGGCCTGCTTATCGCGGCGCGCGGCACTAAAGGCGCGGCTGCCAACGCTGCCTGTCTGCGGGCCTGGATAGAGGTAATTCAGCACCGGATACTGCAGCGATTCATCGAAATTAGATGGCCGATAAAGCAGTCCGTGAATATCGCTGAGCCGGTCGCGCGCTTTTGTCACAAACGGCTCAGGGGCAACCCAACCCGCGTCTTTCAAACGATCGGTTGAGGTGTCTGCGAGCGTGAGCAATACCTCGCCAGTCGCGCTGCGCAGCACAGTGACCGGCGGCGTTGTCGGCGTCGAATAGCTATCGAGAAAGAAACGGCCGCTCGGCGCAGGGCTAATCTCATGGTGAGCGGGTTCGGGCGAAAGGAGCTCTGGCTCGCCGCCATCGATACCGACTCGGTATAGATAGTGAAAATAGGGATCGCCGGCTTCTCGATTGGAGCCGAGGAAAGTGATTGTGCGTGCCGCTGCATCCACCTCGAGCATCTGCAACACGGCCCAGTCACCTGCCGTGATGGGTGCCTTGATCTCGCCGCTGGCGAGGTCGCCCAAATAGAGATGCCCCCAGTTGCTCCGTTCCGAAAACCAAATAAACTCATTGCTTGCATGAAGCACTTGCCAATTCTCGGCATCGAACCCCGACTCGTAATAGGTCTCGGTCACCTCTTTGTAAACATCACGCACCGCGCCTGTCTCTATATTGGCTAGTCTGAGCTGCGCAATTTTGTGATCACGAGACGACGACACGAACGCGAGCGCGGCGCTGTCTGCGCTCCACTCGACGTCTAAAAATTCGCCGTTGCGGCCTGCGATATGATCAGTCGTTGTCGAGCGCTGCGGCTCTGCGGGTATTGCGAGCGGCACGAGGCGTGGCTCGTCGAGATGTATCACGACGCGCTCGAGCATAAACACATGCTCGTCACCTGGCAGCGGGTATTTCCATGTATCTACCCTGCCCCGACCTACCGCAGTTTCGACGAGTGTTAACGTCTTTACCTCGCGAGAATCTTGCCTAAAGGTCGCGATTTTGGAAGAGTCAGGCGACCACAGCAGCACCGGACCCGGGTCTTGAATCCAGCCCGCACTGTTAGTGGCGTAACCGTAGCCTGCTTCCCCATCGAAGGTAAGCTGCACTTCATCGCCATCACCTGTGTTGCGTACCCACAGGTTATGCTCGCGAATAAACGCTGCGCGCTCGCCGTTAGGCGAGAGGTATTGGTGAGGCGGTGGTTCTGGTAACGGCGCGAGGGCCGCGTCGAGCGTCGGCAGGTTTTCGAGATCAAGTGCGAAGGTATCGCCTGCGAACTCGAATCGAAGCGTCTCGTTTTCTAAGACAAGATTGCGCAGGTTTAAATCGGCCGCGTCTATTTCATCTATTGCGTTTGTCTCTTCCGAGTCCTCAGCATTGTCTGCGCCGTCGTTAACAACCTGTTCGAGAAGCGCGGCGACGCGCGCAGAATCGAATAGCTCGCGAGAAGACGCTGTGGCAGGGTCAATGACGACATACTCACTACCCTCCTCGGTTCTACGGCGAATAACAAGCCTGTCGTCTTCTTGCCAATAATGCGCGCGAATCTCGCCGATTAAGAGCGGCGCTAGATTGGGTGCAAGCATTTGTTCGGCGCGGCGATAGTCGTCGAGAGTGGGTGGAAGCGGGCGCGTGTCGGTCACAATATTTCCTTGGCTTGGCTGCGATTGGGCAGAGGTTGAGGACGCGCTATTGTCACAGCCGCTCACAAGCAGCGAAGTAAAAACCGTCGCCACAGTAAAAACCCTGCGCGCAGTGAGCGGTCTTTTTATCGGCAAGATAGGCGTCTTTGTGGAGTGCATAATTCTTCCTAATCAGGGTATAGAAAGGGGTAAACTAGGTTAGCGAATCCAGAATGAGATTAACCGATTCAACCAGACGTTCGTCACGTGGTCTTAAATCGGGGACAAAGGCGATGCCTAACAAATGTTGCAAGCCTTCGATATAACGGACGGCTATTTCATTCGCCTGCGTCTGAGTGAATTGCTGATCGCGTTCGGTCACCATGCCCCGCGCGAATTCTTTCGAGAACGACACGGGCTCGCCATCGCATGTAAGCAATTCGCCTGCGTCGTCGAGCCGCCAGAAGCGCGAGGAGTCCATCGTGTAAAGCTCATCTGCCGCAACAATCTCACCCTCGCGATTAATGCCGTGTTCGGTTTTCGTGTCGACAAGCACCATGCCGCGCTCGCGCAGATGCTCTGTCACGATGCCAAAGGCCATAATCGAGGCATTGCGAATCTGTGCGTATTGTCCCGAGGTGCAAACGCCCATCGCAACTAGCTGTTCGGCATCCATCGTTTCATCCACCGCCGCCTTGCTGCTTGGCGTGTCGAGAAGGTACGGCAGACAGCCATTTGGCTGCAGGCTGTTTACCGTAAGCTCGTGGCCGGCAAACCTCAGCACGCGCGCCCCACTCTCTTTCGCCGCAAGCCAGTGTTGATAGAGCGACGTCGACGTCGAGCTCTTTGCCATATAGCGGCGCAGGACATTTTCGAGCATAACCAGCTCGAGATTCTCCGCAGGGATCACAGCAGAGGTGGCAGCAAGTCCAGGTACTTCACACTGCGAGGAGCCTATCGCGCCGCTAACAAGCCTACGCATATGGTCGTGATTGAGCGCCAGCACTTGGTCTTTGAACGGAATAGCGCCTCGGTTTACGTCATGAGTCGATATGCGATTATTACGAAACATGAGCCTAAGCTCGCGCCCATCCGCTGTAACCAGCGACTCGCCAAACACCGAGTCCGACACTTTGCCCTTGAGCACTGTCGCGTCAGCAAGGCTCGGTAGCTCTCCGTCGGCAATGAGTTCGCCGATAGAGCGCCCTTGACTGACGGACGCGCCATGCTCGGCGACGAGTTCTTGAATTTCGGAAATACTAAGGGGTGCTGTCGCGGTCATTTCGGCCAGGTCTCAAGTCTAATAGCGAGCCTGTTAACTCGCGAAAAAATAAGACGGTAAGTGTAGATCAGTGGGCGTCTTTCGGCAAAGAACCAAGGAGGCTGGGTTTGGAACCGGATTAGGGACCAGACCGGGAACAGATCGAGAGAATTGAGAGTGTCAAACGTGTCGTAAGCGCTGAGAGTGTCGTAAGCTCAGAGAGCGCAGAGGAAAGAAGAGCGAGAAGCAAGAAGAAAAAAGTGGTGCCGCCACCAAGAGTCGAACTCGGGACCTGCTGATTACAAGTCAGCTGCTCTACCACGGCTGAGCTATAGCGGCACAATGTTTGATGAGGCTCGATGTGAGCTCCGTCGAACAAGGCGCGCAGTTTAACCACAAACCCCGAGCGGTTCAATAGCCTAGTTAAGGATTTTTTCTTAGGACATTTGAAGGGTTGAAGATTCTGCGGTCTCCCGTCTATGCTAAAGTAATTTGTGGGTCTGGACGGCTTGGCAGCAAACGATTTTTGAAGAGTCACTGCCGCATGAGGACTTTGGCATTCTGGGCATTCTGACGAACATCGCCCGCCACGATTCAAAGGCATGTGTATGACATTTAATAGAGACCGTGTGGCACTCGATGCGCTTGATACTCGACTCACCCAAATCGCTCGCAGACTTCTGCCTGGCGCTACCGCCGCCGAGGGTAACTCGGTCACGCTGAAAGCACTGTTTGCCGACGACAGCGAGCGCACTGAGCGGCTTAGCCTGAGCGTGGGCGAGCTTCACCTCGACTATTCTAAAAGCCTGATCGATTCAGAGGGGCTTGCTGCACTGACCAAGCTTGCCGAGGCAAGTGGCATGCAAGGCGCGATTAGCGCCCTTTTTCGTGGCGCAATAATAAATCAATCCGAAGGACGCGCTGCGCTCCATACCTCGCTACGTAGTCCCGAGTCAGCTAATGCACCTCATTCGGCGCTTGTTAGCGAGACGCTTGCCTCTTTGCGCGAGTTCGTTGACCGCGTTCATTCGGGCGAGTGGACAGGTTATAGCGGGCAGACAATCGACACGGTCGTCAACCTTGGCATAGGCGGCTCCGACCTCGGGCCGGCCATGGTGGTCGATGCCCTCGCCGACTTCGCGCTAAACAGGCCCCGCGTTCGGTTTGTCTCCAATGTCGACCCCGCGCATCTTGCGCGCACGCTTAAAGGACTCGATCCCGCGACCACTCTGTTCATTATCGCCTCAAAAACGTTCGGCACGCTCGAGACTCTCGCCAATGCCCGAGCCGCGCGCGATTGGCTGGTGGCGGCGAGCGACGAGGCAGCCGTCGCTCGGCACTTCGTGGCTGTGTCTGCCAACATCCACGCAGCGAGTGACTTTGGCATCGAGGCGTCTAACATTTTCCCCCTATGGGATTGGGTCGGTGGGCGTTTCTCGCTGTGGTCGGCAATTGGCCTGCCCATCGCGCTCGGCATTGGTTTCGAGGCGTTCGAAGAGTTACTGGGCGGTGCCTATGCGATGGACAGGCATTTCGAGACCGCGCCGCTGCACGAAAATCTGCCCGTGGTGTCCGCACTGCTCGCGTTTTGGTATCGGCAATACGGCGCAAGCCCAAGCACCGCTGTGGTGCCCTATAGCCAAGACCTAAGTCTTTTTCCGGCCTATCTCCAACAGCTCTACATGGAAAGCTTGGGCAAATCGATGAGTCGCGAGGGCGCGGCACTCCCATTTAAAACCTCAGAAATAATTTGGGGCAGTGCCGGCACCAATGGCCAGCATTCGTATTTTCAGCAGCTCCACCAAGGCACCGAGTTTACGCCGGTCGAATTTATCGCCTGTGCTACTGCGAGCGTGGATAGCGGAGACGAGCGACACCGTCAACTGCTCGCCAATTGTCTCAGCCAGAGCATGGCACTCATGAACGGCGATGAAACGAGCGCCGACGTTGGGGCGGATAATTGGGAGCCGCAAAAAACTATCGCAGGCAACCGGCCCAGCACCACGCTGCTGCTCAAACAGCTCACCCCACAGAACTTGGGCGCGCTAATCGCTCTTTACGAACATAAAGTGTTTGCGTTGAGTGTGCTGTGGAATATTAATGCATTCGATCAGTGGGGCGTGGAATTAGGCAAGCGGCTGTCTAAAGAGGTTTACGCAGCGCTGAGTGAATCGGCTGGTTCTTTAACTAATCAAGAAAACATCGAAGCCGCAGCTTCTGTGGAAAGCGCGTCGACGCTCGATGCGTCAACGCGTGCGCTTGTGCAGAAAATTAGCTATTGGAATACACCGCGTTAGCCCGCTGCTCTGCAAATTGGTCTGGCAATTTATCAGTTGATTAGTCGTCTAAATAGGCGCAGCAGTAATCGGTCACGGCCTGTACGTTAACGTTAAACGAAGCATTAGCAGGCACCTCGAAGGACTCGCCTACCGAAATTTTTTGCCACTCGTTAGCGCCAGGCAGCAACACCTCAAGTTCGCCCACCATTATCTCTATAATCTCACGCTTAGCGGTGCCAAATTCATATTCGCCCGGCTGCATAAGGCCAAGTGACTTGGTAGAGCCGTCGGCGAATTTAATCGTGCGGCTTGTCACCTTGCCGTCGAAATAGACATTAGCAGCTTTGACGATAGTGACGTTTTCGAATGTAGACATGCTTGTATCCTTGCCGCAACCAGCTGCTAGTCACTGGCGCTTAGTTTATAAATTAAATGTTAGTGAGGAAGTAAAGCGCGAGATTCTAGCGACAACTTGCCGCCTACACCAGTCGATAATGCCACAGGGGTTGGCACTCGCTAGGGCTGCGCCATCAGAGCGAGCAGCTCTGCTGTTTTCTCCCGCATTAATGCCTCGTTGCCGCGAGATTCGACATTGAGTCGCACCACAGGCTCGGTGTTCGACAGCCTTAAATTAAAGCGCCACGACTCAAAACTCATACTTAGGCCGTCGACATTCTCGACCACCAACGCGTCGGCTTCGTAGCGCGCCCGAGCAGCGGCAAGCAAGGCTTGGGGGTTTGCGATAATGCGATTGATTTCGCCGCTGGCGGGAAACGCCTGCATGCGCTCGTCTACCAACTGCGACAGCCGCTTACCGGTTGCGGCCATCAGTGCGGTGACTAAAAGCCATGGCACCATGCCACTGTCGCTGTAATAGAAGTCGCGAAAATAATGATGCGCACTCATCTCACCACCATAAACTGCTAGGTGTTCGCGCAGCGATTCTTTCATGTATGCATGCCCTGTCACGCTCTGAATGGCCGTTCCGCCCGCCGCTGCGACAATCTCTTGGGTATTCCACGTAAGCCTCGGGTCGTGCACGATTTTCGCGCCGGGTTCGGCCTCTAAAAAGACCTGTGCCAGCAGTCCAACTAAATAGTAGCCTTCGATAAAGCGACCGTTCTCGTCAAAGAAAAAGCAGCGGTCGAAGTCGCCGTCCCAAGCAATACCAAGGTCGGCTTTGTGCTCGAGAATCGCAGCGGTCGTTGGCGCACGGTTCTCCTCGAGCATCGGGTTGGGCACACCGTTGGGGAAATTTCCATCCGGATCATGATGAACGCGAATCAATTCGAAAGGCAGCAGCGATTCGAGCAAATCTACTGTTGCGCCTGCGCCTCCGTTGCCTGCATTGCACACAATTTTTAATGGCTGTAGTTTTTCGACGTCGACAAAACTCAGCAGTTTTGCAAGATAGGCGCCGCGCAGATCGGCAAAATCGATGGAGCCTCGAGTCGCCGGTGCGGTAAATTCGTTTAACTCGGCAAGGCGTTTTATCGCGAGTAGGCCAGTGTCAGCGCTGACGGGAAGCGAGCCTTCGCGCACGAATTTCATCCCATTGTAGTCGGCGGGGTTATGGCTTGCGGTCACCATAATGCCGCCGTCGTAACCTAAGTGACTCGTCGCAAAATAAATTTCTTCGGTGCCGCATTGACCGATATTGGTGACATCGGCACCGCCCTCGATAAGCCCGCGACTCAGCGCCGCACATAGCTCTTGGCTTGTAAGTCGAATATCGGAACCAACAACGACACGCGAAGGCTGCAGGTGCGCGGCGAACGCGCGACCAATACGGTAGGCAACGTCAGCATTTAACTGTTCGGGCACGCGTCCACGTATGTCATACGCCTTGAAGCAATCCAGTTGTTGAGTCATTTATTCGTCGCTCTTGTTTTTAGTTGCGCGCTGATTGTTCGCAGCCTGATGAGTTCTCGGCGCTCGTTTGATTAGCAGGCCAAAGCTATTGGTTTTTTGAGCGCTGATACAGCGCATTCGTCGCCTCGATATAACCATCGACACTGCCGCAGTCGAAGCGTTTGCCGTCGAAGCGGCAGGCCAGCACTTCGCCTCGCGCGGCGAGAGTTTGCAGCGCATCGGTCAGCTGAACTTCGCCATTTCGGCTAGGCGCTGTACTGCGTAGCACCTCAAATATATCTGGTGTCAGAAGGTAGCGGCCGATGATGGCAAGATTGCTCGGCGCCGCTGCCGGCTCGGGCTTCTCTACCATGTCGGTCACTCGATACAATCCTGGTTTTTCCTCTATGCCTGCGATCACACCGTAACGAGACACCTGATCAAGCGGCACTTCCTCAATAGCAACGATGCAGCAGCGATGTTGTGCGTAGAGAGCTGTCATCTGGGCGAGCACCGAGTCGCCTTCTGTCAGACAGTAGTCATCGGCTAACAGCACGGCAAAAGGCTCATTGCCGATCAATGTTTCACCGACAAGAATCGCATGACCCAAACCGAGCATCTCGTTTTGGCGGGTGTAGGAGAAGGTGCAACGGTTGATCAGTTCACGCGTCCCATCAAGCAAACTTTCTTTGTCGGAACCTGCTATCTGATGCTCTAACTCAAAACTGATGTCGAAATGATCTTCGATCGCGCGCTTACCTCGCCCCGTCACAATCGCCATGCCTGTGATGCCAGCGGCTAGCGCCTCCTCTACTCCATATTGAATAAGGGGCTTGGTCACTAGTGGCAGCATCTCTTTTGGCATCGCCTTGGTCGCTGGCAAAAATCGTGTACCGTAACCCGCCGCAGGAAACAAACATTTATTTATGAGCCCCACTGTTAACTCCTTGTTTCAATGAAAGCCTTTGCGGCTCATAGTAGTTTTTGCGCTTCGCCTGCCTTACTGCCGCTAGCGTGGCAGCCGCCCATAATTATCTTCGAAACGCTCAATGTCATCTTCGCCTAAGTAGTCGCCGACCTGTACCTCGATTAGCTCGATAGGGGTGTCTCCCAGATTACTGAGCCGGTGTTTACTGCCCTTTGGAATGAACGTCGACTCATTTGGCTGCAGGTCGATCACATTATCGTCGCATTCAACCCGACCGACGCCGCTGAGCATGACCCAGTGTTCTGCGCGCTGCTGATGCGACTGCAGTGAAAGCGATGAACGTGGATTGACGAGGATTCGCTTCACCTGAAAACCGATCCCGCTTGCAAGGGATTCGAAACTGCCCCAAGGGCGCCTCTCGCGGCGATGCGCAAGGCGCTCACTGCGCCCTAGAGCCTCCAGTTGATCGACAATTTTCTTGACGCCTTGGGCATCTTCTCGGTTTGCCACCAGAACCGCATCGGGAGTCTCGATGATTATCGTATCCCGCATGCCAACCGCAGCCACGAGTCTGGATTCGCTCTGAATATAGCTTCCATAAACCTCTTCGGTTAATACATCCCCGCTCATCACATTCTCATCGCTGTCCTTGGCTTGAACCGACCACAGCGCGTCCCACGCACCTAAGTCGTTCCAACCGGCGCTTAAGGGTACAGCTACAACACCACCCGCTTTTTCCATCACCGCGTAGTCGATTGAATCGGAGCGACAGCGGTGAAATTCTGCGTCGGGAATACGGGAGAAATCCGAGTCTCGCTCGAGCGCTGAGTGAGTAGCCATGCAGGCCGCGTGAATGTCTGCGGCATGAATTTTAAGATGATTTAAAAATACAGACGCACGAAATAAGAACATGCCACTGTTCCAAAGGTAACCGCCTTCGTCGATATAGCGCTGCGCCGTAGCAAGATCTGGCTTTTCGATAAACCGCGCAACATCGACACCCCCACCCGCTATTTCCTCGCCTTGTTTGAGATAACCATAGCCGGTTTCCGGACCGCGAGGCGGAATACCAAAGGTCACAAGGTGAGAAGCCGAGGCAAGGCTCCGCGCAGTCTCGATCGCGGCAAGGAGAGACTTTGTGTCTTCAATAAGATGATCTGCAGGAAGGACGAGCAACAGAGGGTCTTCGCCCAATGCCATGGCCTCCATCGCCGCCAGTGCGATAGCTGGCGCCGTGTTGCGCCCGTAAGGTTCGAGCAGCAAGCGTGCCTCGACTTCGATCTGACGCAGCTGCTCGGCGACGACAAAACGATGATCTTCGCTGCACACAACTATCGGCTTACCTACCTCTTCGAGGCCTTTGAGGCGCTCGAGCGTGTTTTGAAACAGCGAGCCGTGTATGGCAGGTATTTCAATATACTGTTTTGGCAGCAGTGCTCTCGAAACGGGCCACAGACGCGAGCCCACACCGCCGGAAATCACTACAGGGATTAACTGCGCAGACACCGCGGCGGAAGAACCAAACGAAGATTTATTTTCAAGCACGGATTTGTCTGCCTTGTTGCGGCTTGCGAAGCGCCGCTTTCTTTTGAGCCCTTATTCTAGCAAATAAATCGATTCACCGATAAACAGCGGCTCGGCAAGCAAGTCGCTACGATATATAGCTGCAAAATATGCAAGCTTATCCCAGTGAAGATCCGAAACCAACGCGTTTTCAAGACTCACGAATTTCAGTCGATTAATTAGACCTGTCGCGATAACATCATACGTGAAAATTAAGCCCCAAAGGGCGTCAGAAGGAAAGCACCGAAATCATGTCCAATGCCCCATTCGTGTTCGAACCTAAGAACGCCTACTCACTCGAAGAGCTTGTCGAATGTGGCTACGGCCGCCTCTTTGGCCCAGGCAAAGGCGTTTTGCCTGTCGATAACATGCTTATGCTGGATCGCATCACTGTGATCAACGAAGACGGAGGCGAATTCGGCCGCGGTAAAATTATTGCCGAATTGGACATCCGCCCCGACCTTTGGTTCTTTGACTGCCACTTTCCTGGCGACCCCGTGATGCCAGGCTGCCTCGGCCTCGACGCGCTTTGGCAGCTTGTCGGATTCTGGCTTTGTTGGAGCGGCCGCGAAGGCAAAGGCAGGGCGCTTGGCGTGGGCGAGGTTAAATTCAGCGGCGAAGTTTTGCCCACCTCGAAGCTCGTGACTTACGAGCTTGATATCACACGCACGATCGATCGCAGGCTGACTATGGGCATTGCCAATGGCACAGTCGCGGTCGATGGGCGCGAGATCTACTCGACAAAAAGCCTGAAGGTTGGCTTATTCCAACCCGGCGCTACGTTCTAAATAGCTATACTACCCCGTCTAACTGCCTCGTTTTAAAGGGGCAACTAGCAATACAGAAATAATAAATTATCGAAACGAGTGGGTTCCGCCAACGGCTGAATTTCCACCTTTAGAGAGATTGGTGAATATATGCGTCGCGTTGTGGTAACTGGAATCGGTATCGTTTCTTGCCTAGGCAATAACAAAGAGGCGGTTCTCGACTCACTTCAGCAAGGCCGCAGCGGCATTAAGCACAATCAGAGTTATGTCGATATCGGTATGCGCAGCCATATCAGCGGCAGCGTAGATATCAACGCCGAAGAGCTTATCGATCGAAAACTCTATCGTTTCATGGGCGATGCCGCTGCCTATGCCTATCTGTCGATGAAAGAAGCAGTCGAAGACTCGGGCCTGAGCGAAGAACAAGTCTCCCACTTTCGCACCGGACTCGTAGTCGGCTCCGGTGGCGGCTCGTCGGAACAGCAACTAGAGTCAACCGACATCATGCGTGAGAAAGGTTTGCGCCGCGTCGGCCCTTACCGCATCACGCGTACGATGAGCAGCACGGTGTCGGCCTGTCTTGCTACGCCGTTTAAGATTAAAGGGGTGAATTACACGATCTCGTCGGCGTGCGCGACAAGCGCCCACTGCATCGGCCATGCAGCCGAGCTAATTCAGCTAGGCAAGCAAGACGTCGTGTTTGCTGGCGGTGGCGAAGCCGAACACTGGACCATGTCGCATATGTTTGATGCGATGGGCGCGCTTTCTACCAACTACAATGAAACCCCCGAAAAAGCGTCACGCGCCTTCGATGCGGCCCGCGACGGCTTCGTCATTGCCGGCGGCGGTGCTGTCTTGGTGATTGAAGAGCTCGAGCATGCAAAGGCTCGTGACGCCAAAATCTACGCAGAGCTCACAGGCTATGGCGCGACCTCAGACGGCTATGACATGGTCTCGCCTTCGGGTGAGGGCGGCGCGCGCGCCATGCAAATGGCCATGCACGGCCTCGAAGGGTCAGTCGATTACATCAATACTCACGGTACGAGCACACCAGCCGGCGACGTATCGGAGTTGCGTGCGATTAAAAATGTCTTCGGTGACGCGCTGCCAACACTCAATTCAACTAAATCACTCAGTGGCCATTCCCTCGGCGCCGCTGGGGCACAGGAGGCTATCTATAGCCTACTGATGATGGAAAACGACTTTATCGCAGCGTCGGCAAACGTCGACACGCTCGACCCCGAGGCTGAAGGGCTGCCAATCGCCGTTGAGCGTATTAACGACATTAAGCTCAATCGTGTCATGTCCAACAGTTTTGGCTTTGGCGGCACCAATGCCTGCCTGGTGTTCGACAAGTTCACCAGTTAAGTCATGAGGGGAGACAGTCATGCGCTCCACGTTGATCACCCAAATAAGTCGAGGCCGCTGCACAAAAGCCTCGAATCGTTATTTAAAGCAGGCGCTCCGTACCCTATTGGCGGCCGCGCTAGCGTTGAGTGCGACTCTCGCCAGCGCGCAGTTTGGCGACCGCAAAACATCCGCCCTTGACCTAAGCAACACACCGCAGGTCCTACCCTCTGAACTCGCGTTCCCTTTTCATGTCGGCCCTGTAGAAAAAGGCCAACTCGCTATTACGTGGACGCCGGCGCCTGAACACTATCTCTACCGACAACGGTTTGCCTTCTCCGCGAACGGGATCGACTTGGCTTTTACCCTGCCCGACGGTCTTGCGATGGAAGACGAGTTTTTTGGGGCTATTGAAGCCTATTTCGGCGCAGTTACCACCCAAATCGATCTTTCTCCTGCACAAGACCTGCCGGCTACCGCTTTGTTGAGCATTCGCTATCAAGGCTGCGCCGCTTGGGGCTTCTGCTATCCACCCCAAACAGTCGACATTCCGCTCCAAGACCTGATCGATTGAGTCAATTCGAGCTCCTTATCACTAATATTAGTGATATCCGGAATAAATTCTGCGAAAATGCCTAGAAAATTGGCAATCTATCGGGAATTTCGCGCAAATTGCGATGAATGTGGCAAAACTATGGCATCAATACTCGTCTTAAATGGACCCAACCTCAACCTTCTAGGCAGCAGAGAGCCCGATATATACGGCTCCGACACCCTCGACGACATCAATATCCGTCTTGGCACCGCCTGCATCGAGGCCGGCCATACCTTCGACAGCTTTCAAAGTAATAGCGAAGGTGCGCTAATCGACCGGATTCACTTAGCAAGATCGGCGAAAATCGACTATATGCTCGTTAACTTCGGCGGGTATACACACACAAGCGTCGCCCTACGCGACGCCATGCTTGCCTCAGAAATCCCTTTTATCGAGGTGCACCTATCGAACCTGTACCGCCGCGAAGAGTTCCGACAGCACTCCTTTTTCTCCGATATCGCCGATGGCTGCGTAATCGGGCTGGGTGCTAAAGGCTATGAGCTTGCGCTCGATGCCGCCTTAGCTCGCCTGAAATAGCGAGGAGCAGCCACGGTCTGGCGATCCGCCCAAAACACTTCAAACCACAATCTTTTCTAACACCCGCGCAGTGCCCCGAGCTAGGCACTCTCAAGCAAAGAGGCGACAAACACCATGGATATCAGAAAGGTTAAAAAACTGATCGAGCTACTCGAAGCATCCGACATCGCAGAGATCGAGATCAAAGAAGGCGAAGAATCGGTTCGCATTAGCCGCGGCTCAAGCTCTGTTCAGCAACAAGCGTTGACGTATCAGTTACCACAACAAGTCGCACCGGCGCCCATTGCAGCCCCTGCCGCTGTCGCACCTTCTGCTACTCCAGCCGCTTCTGCCAACGCTGTGAAGTCGCCTATGGTTGGTACATTCTATGGCTCCCCATCACCTACCTCGCCTGCCTTCGTCGAAGTGGGCAAGCATGTCAAAGCGGGCGATGTTATCTGCATCGTTGAAGCGATGAAGATGATGAATCAGATCGAGGCAGATCATTCAGGCGTCGTTGAAGCTATCCTTGTGAAAGACGGCGAGCCAGTTGAGTTCGACCAACCCCTCATCATTATCGCTTAGCACCGCAGCCCAGGCTGGGAAAGGGCTAATCATTTAGGGATTTGTGCAATGCTTAAAAAAGTACTAATTGCGAACCGCGGAGAGATTGCGCTTCGCGTCCTGCGCGCCTGCAAACAACTCGGCATCAAAACTGTCGCCGTGCACTCAACCGCCGACAAAGATCTCATGCACGTGCACCTAGCAGATGAATCTGTTTGTATAGGGCCGCCAAGCCCCACAGAAAGCTACCTCAATATTCCGGCGATTATTTCGGCGATGGAAGTGACAGAGGCCGACGCGGTCCACCCAGGTTACGGCTTCCTCTCCGAAAATGCCGATTTCGCCGAACAGGTTGAGAACAGCGGCTTTACTTTTATCGGGCCTACCGCAGAAACCATTCGCATGATGGGCGATAAGGTCTCTGCTATTAAAGTGATGATTGAGGCGGGCGTACCCACAGTGCCCGGCTCTAACGGGCCTCTAGACAATGACGATTCGCGCACGCTTCGCATCGCTCGCGAAATCGGCTTCCCCGTCATTATAAAGGCGGCTGCTGGCGGCGGTGGACGTGGCATGCGCGTTGTCCACGAAGAAGCAGACCTACTTAGCAGCATTCATGTCACGCAAACCGAGGCACAGTCATTCTTCGGGAGCGGTGTCTGCTATCTCGAGAAATATCTCGAAAACCCTCGTCACGTTGAAATCCAAGTGCTGGGCGATGGTCGGGGAAACGCCGTTCACCTCGGCGACCGCGACTGTTCTTTGCAACGCCGACACCAAAAGGTAATCGAAGAGGCGCCAGCTCCAGGAATCCCCGAAGCGATAAGAGAAGAAGTGGCGGCAACCTGCATCCGTGCCTGCGAGCAAATGAAATACCGTGGCGCCGGCACGCTCGAATTTCTCTACCAAGACGAACGCTTTTACTTTATCGAGATGAACACGCGCGTGCAGGTAGAGCACCCAGTGACAGAGCAGGTCAGCGGAGTGGACATCGTGCGTGAACAGCTATTAATTGCGGGCGGCATTCCGCTTAGCTATGAGCAGTCGGAAATTGTGATTAAAGGGCATTCGTTCGAATGTCGCATCAACGCAGAAGACCCCTCAACCTTCCTGCCTAGCCCGGGCAAGGTGAACATGTTTCATGCTCCGGGCGGCAACGGTGTTCGGGTCGATTCGCATCTTTATAGCGGCTACACTGTGCCTCCTTTCTACGACTCGCTCATTGCCAAGCTAATCTGCTCGGGCGACACGCGAGAGGAGGCACTGAAGCGCATGGAGATCGCGCTTGACGAGATGCTTATCGATGGCATTAGCAGCAATATTGCATTGCATAAAGATCTCGCTCGCGACGCTGCGTTTAAAAGAGGCGGTGTGAACATCCACTACCTCGAGAAAAAGCTTAAGCTCTAAACGACAATGAGTCCCGCATGAACTGGCAACAACTGAAGATCCAGATAATCCCCGAGCACGTCGACTTTATGGAGCCACAGTTGCTTACCGCAGGCGCCGTGTCGATCACCTATCTCGACGCAGAAGACCAGCCGGTCTTTCAAGAAGAGCTCGACAGCACCCCGCTCTGGGATAGCCTTGTCTTGTGCGCACTCTTCGAAGAAGACACCGAGCTAGGCGAGCTGCTCAACTGGCTTGGTGATAACGCGTCTATCGTCAACAGAGCTAGCCTCGAGATAGAAAAGATCGAAGATCAGGCGTGGGAACGCAGCTGGATGGACAATTTTTCGGCAATGCAATTTGGCGAAAAACTCTGGATCTGCCCAAGCTGGCAAGAGCCGCCCGACCCCAGCGCCACCAATATCATGCTCGACCCTGGGCTCGCGTTTGGCAGTGGAAGCCACGCCACCACGGCGCTATGCCTTCAGTGGCTCGCCACTCAAGACCTTCAGGGTAAGGATATCGTGGATTACGGCTGCGGCTCGGGCATTCTTGCGATTGCCGCGGCGCTGCTTGGCGCCCAGAGCGTGCAAGGCGTCGACAACGACCCTCAGGCTGTCCTAGCTACGAACGACAATAGCGAACGCAACGGCCTACTGCCAGGGCGTGTGGGAACTTTCCTGCCCGAAGAATACGATTCCATGAGCACGCCCGAAAGCGTCGACATTTTACTCGCCAATATTCTTGCCGCACCCCTGCTCAGCCTCGCGTCAAAATTTGCATCGCTGGTAAAACCTAAAGGCAGCATTGTCTTGTCGGGCCTTCTCGCCGAACAGGCCGACGCGATTACTGAGGTTTACAGCGAATGGTTCGAGATGAGCGCGGCAGTGCAGCGGGAAGACTGGATTCGCCTCAGCGGGATTAAACGCTAGTTCATCATTTAGAATCAACACCAACCCTTATGAAGACTGCCACAACGTGCTGCCCGTTTTGCCAAGCACAGATTAAAGTCAGCGCGCGCCTGCTCGGCGCAACCGGTCATGCGGTTCGCTGCGGCGCGTGTTTTCGTTTGTTTACTGCAGCCCACTCTTTACATTCAGATTCAGGTTCAGATTTAGACCTTGGCCAACGCGAGGGCGACATAGCAAACGCTGAAAGATCGACCGAATCTGTGCGAATGCTGGCTTTAAATACCGACTATTCGCGACTTAGCGGCGAGGAGTTAGAGCCGATCAATTCCGCACAGTTACCGCTCTTAGACTTAAACCCAATTGAAATCGCAGCCAAAGCAGATAGGACTTGGCGCCACACCGCAAAAACCGTGGCGTCGGTGTTCACACTCTTGTTATTGGTCGCAGCACTCACTGCGCAATACCTCTGGGCTAACCGTAACCTTTATCAGCATTCGCCGGCGCTCTACCCCCTATTCGCGAGCAGCTGCGCGCTATTCAACTGCTCGATTCCTCCGTTCTCCGACATTTCAGCTTTTCGCGGAGAGGCGCTTACTGTCGTCTCAGGTCCCGTGGGTAGTAACAGCCTAGTCATCAGTTTTGTGCTCATTAACTCAGCACCCCTCGCGCAGACTGCGCCGGTGCTTATACTCAGTTTCGATACGGCAGCTCAGCGTAGCGTCGCCCTGCGAGAATTTGCGCCCGCAGACTATTTCCCCGCGTCTACCGATCCAATCAAAGCGCTCGGTGCAGGTGAGCGCGTCACCATTAAACTCGAATTAATAGACCCCGGCGCCGACGCCGTGAATTACACCGTTGCATTTAGGGCGCGATAGCAGAGATGACGCGCGTATTGACTCAGCAAAAGCCTTCCGCTGCGTCCAAGTCACCGCTATCATTAGCCTTCGCTCGAGCCTGATTCCAACACCCGTGTTTTCAGGCTTCAGTTAGGCTGGTCTTCGGCTCAGTTTAATTTCAATTACGACCAGCGAGACCACGACCGTGCACAGGATAGGCCCTTATACACTGCGCAATAATCTCTTCCTCGCCCCGATGGTCGGCGTGTGCGACGCACCCTTCCGCGAAATCTGCAGTCAGCAAGGCGCCGGAATCACCGTTGCCGAAATGCTTCCCTCGAGCAAGCAGCTGTGGGAGAAGGAGCGGCTGCGACTGCGTCAGGTCAAGGCTAATGTAAGCAGCCCACAGGTCATTCAGATCGCGGGCTCAGACCCAGGCATCATGGCGCAGTGCGCGCGCCATAACGCCGAACTCGGCGCCGATGCAATAGACATAAACATGGGCTGTCCGGCTAAAAAAGTTATGAAAAAAGCAGCAGGCTCAGCACTGCTGCGCGACACTGATCTGGTCGAACGGATACTCCGCGCAATCGTCGGCGCGGTGGATATTCCGGTTACTCTTAAAATCCGTACCGGCTGGTGCCCCGAGTCTCGCAACGGTGTCGAAGTTGCAAAAATCGCCGAAGACTGCGGCATCCAGCTACTCACCGTTCATGGCCGCACCCGAGAGTGCCGCTTTAAAGGCGCGGTAGAATACGACACGATCGCCGCTATCAAACAGGCAGTGGGCATCCCCATCGTCGCCAATGGCGACATCGATTCACCCGAGCGAGCACAGCAAGTGCTCCATCACACCGGCGCCGACGCGCTGATGATCGGGCGAGGCGCACAGGGCAGCCCCTGGATATTTCGCCAAATAGAGCAATTTCTCGAAGACGGCACCCACCTCCCAGACCCTTCGGCGCAGGCGCGCTATGAGGTTGCGATCAGCCATCTGCGCAAGCTTCACCTCTTTTACGGCGAACACCGCGGCGCGCTCTATGCCCGCAAACATGTAAATGGCTATGTCGATGGACTTGAGGGCTCGCGCGAGTTTATGCAGGCATTTAACGCAGCTGTCGAGGCGCAGGAACAGTTAAACTTGGTAGACGCCTACTTCGAAAGAATCTTGCCCTCTGTCGGCATGTCCGCCCGAGGCATCGCCGCATGAACAATCTAACTGACCCGGATGAGTCAATGCTCGATGAAATTTTCGGTGTCGACGAGGACTCGGGGGGCATTGACCTACCCGCGTTCGCGCCTGCGCGCCTGCAAGAAGCTGAAACGTTACGCGCCTCACTCAACCTTGAGACTCTCCGTCCGGCTGGCGTCTCAACGTTACGCGAACAGGTGTTGAGCTCGGTAGAGAACTACTTTGCGCTGTTAGAAGGCGAGCAGGCGAAAGATCTTTACGACCTCGTTTTGGCCGAAGTCGAAGCACCGCTTTTAGCCGCTGTGATGCACCAAACACGGGGCAACCAGAGCAAGGCTGCTATCGTGCTCGGACTCAATCGTGGTACTCTGCGCACCAAGTTAAAACAGTATGGGCTACTGTAAATCGACCTCGTTTGACATACTTTTTAACTTGCGCTTTACCGTGTTCTTTACCGTGCTCTTTACTGTATTTAATCATCGCAACAACTAACCGACCCGTCCGCTACTAAAAAGAAGCCAAGCTATGACCTCAGACGCATCTGTCGCCATCCGCCGAGCCTTGCTCAGCGTCTCCGACAAAGCCGGCCTCGTGCCATTCGCTCAAGCCCTCTCCGACCTCGGCATCGAATTGCTTTCTACTGGCGGCACTTATCGCCTCCTGCAAGAAGCGGGCATTCCGGCCATCGAGATCTCTGAATACACCGGCTTCCCCGAAATGATGGATGGCCGCGTGAAGACGCTGCACCCTAAAGTGCACGGCGGGATCCTCGCGCGCCGCGACCAAGACCAAGCGGTCATGGACGAACACAATATTCCGCCAATCGATTTGGTGGTGGTTAATCTCTATCCCTTCGAGGCGACCGTCGCGAATCCAGACTGCGACCTGCCAACGGCAATCGAGAACATCGATATTGGCGGCCCGACTATGCTGCGCGCAGCGGCCAAGAATAATCGCTTCGTGACTGTAGTGGTAAATCCAGCCGATTACGACGGCCTCATCATTCAGCTCAAGGCTAACGACTGCAGCCTCGATCAGGCGAGTCGTTTCGACTTTGCGGTTAAAACCTTCGAGCACACTGCTGCCTACGACGGCGCGATCGCCAATTACCTGGGCACTAAACTGCCCGCTGCCGACTCAGAGAGCGAGGCGTCTGCGTTACCCCGCACATTTAATAGCCAGTTCCTTAAGGCACAGGACATGCGCTACGGTGAGAACCCACATCAGGCAGCGGCGTTCTATGTTGAACGCGAACCCGCCGAGGCGAGTATTAGCACTGCCAAGCAGCTTCAGGGCAAGGCGTTGTCTTATAACAATATTGCCGACACCGATGCCGCGCTCGAGTGTGTAAAAGAGTTTGCCGAGCCTGCCTGCGTGATCGTTAAACACGCCAATCCCTGCGGTGTCGCAGTCGCCGAATCGGCACTCGCCGCTTACGAGCGCGCGTTCCAAACCGACCCGACGTCGGCATTCGGCGGCATCATTGCGTTTAATCGCGAACTCGATGCGGCAACCGCCCAGCGCATCGTCGACCAGCAATTTACCGAAGTGATTATGGCGCCATCGGTCTCAGCCGAAGCGCTGGCTATCACGGCAAGCAAGCAGAACGTGCGCGTTCTCACCTGCGGCCAGTGGCCGGCAGCACGCGTGGCAGGCCTAGATTATAAGCGCGTCAACGGGGGCTTGCTCGTGCAAGACCGCGACATCGCGACAATTAGCGCCGCCGACCTCAAACAGGTTAGCGCGCGTGCGCCGAGCGCCGACGAGGTTCGCGACCTGCTGTTCGCTTGGTCGGTTGCCCAATACGTAAAATCGAACGCGATTGTTTATTGCAGAAACCTGCAGACAATCGGCATCGGCGCAGGCCAGATGAGCCGCGTATACAGTGCGCGCATCGCAGGCATAAAAGCAGCCGACGAAAGCCTAGTAGTCGAAGGCTCGGTTATGGCGTCGGATGCGTTCTTCCCGTTCCGCGACGGCATCGACGCCGCCGCGGCCGCAGGCATCACCGCGGTAATCCAGCCAGGTGGCTCGATGCGCGACGACGAGGTTATTGCTGCGGCAGACGAGGCTAATATCGCCATGGTCTTCACCGGCATTCGCCACTTCCGCCACTAGACTGCACAAGGAAACTATAATGAACATCCTAGTTATAGGCAGTGGTGGTCGCGAACACTCACTCGCCTGGAAAGCGGCTCAGTCACCCTCTGTCGATCAATTGTTTGTCGCTCCCGGTAATGCAGGCACGGCACGTGAGCCTACGCTAAGCAATGTCGCTATCGATACGATGGACTTCACAGCCCTCGCCGACTTCGCCGAAGCGAACAATGTGGGCCTCACCCTAGTCGGCCCCGAAGCGCCGCTTGTTGCAGGCGTCGTCGACTATTTCCGCAGCCGCAATCTAGCCTGCTTCGGACCTAGCAAAGCAGCAGCGCAGCTAGAAGGGTCGAAATCGTTTACCAAAGACTTTTTGAAACGCCACGCAATCCCGACCGCAAGCTATCAGACCTTTACCGAAGTCGACGCAGCGAAAGCTTACATTCGTGCGCAAGGCGCCCCGATCGTCATCAAAGCCGACGGCCTCGCCGCCGGCAAAGGCGTCGTTGTCGCAATGACCGAAGCCGAAGCGGAATCCGCCGTTGACGCGATGCTCGCGGGCAATAAATTTGGTGATGCGGGTCATCGCGTCGTTATCGAAGGCTTCCTTGCCGGCGAAGAGGCGAGTTTTATTGCCATGGTCGACGGCACGAATATTCTGCCTATGGCGACGTCACAGGATCACAAAGCGCGGGACGACGGCGATAAAGGCCCTAACACCGGCGGCATGGGTGCTTACTCCCCTGCCCCTGTTGTAACCGATGCGCTATGGCAACGCGCGATGGATGAGATCATTCGTCCTACCGTCGCCGGCATGGCAGCCGACGGCAATACTTACACGGGCTTTCTTTACGCGGGCCTCATGATCTCGCCAACCGGCAGCATCGACGTGGTTGAATTTAACTGCCGCTTCGGCGACCCCGAGGCACAGCCGGTTATGATGCGCTTGCAGTCAGACCTCGTCGAACACTGCCTCGCGGCGGTAAATGGCACGCTAGATACGCAGAAGGCAGAATGGGACCCTCGCCCCGCCGTCGGCATTGTGCTGGCAGCCGGCGGTTACCCCGACTCCTATGCAAGCGGCGAGACAATAAGCGGCTTAGATGACGCGCAGGAAGACGCCAGTGCGAAAGTTTTTCATGCGGGCACCAAACTCGATGGCGATAATGTAGTCACCAGCGGCGGACGCGTACTCTGCGCTGTCGCGCTTGGCGCATCGGTTGCTCAGGCACAAGAACGCGCCTACAGCTTGGCTCACGGCATCACTTGGAAAGACGTCTACTCGCGCAGCGACATCGGCCATAGGGCAATCGCCCATGAGCATCAGGGCTCGCTTTAAAACCAGTAACAGCTGCGCAGTCGTAATAACGACTAGACACACAGTGGCAAAAACGGCAAGAAAGGACAACCAAGGCCAATCGACAAAGAGGGCTAGAAACCAGATGAGCAAAAGCGTACACCACAGTTTTCTCGACCGCGCGCTAATCGGCTTCGACCAGGCGCTGCGCACTGTCACTCCCGGCGCGAGTCAGGGCCGGCGACAATCGCCCGCTGCGACCACCGCCGAGAATGAGATGAGCGATGCGGCGCGTAAACATGCCGCAGGGCTCATGCGCATCAATCACACCGGTGAGGTCTGCGCACAGGCGCTCTATCAAGGCCAAGCCGCCACAGCCAAGCTGCCCGACGTACGTGAGTCGATGGAAGGAGCGGCAGCTGAGGAGGTCGACCACCTGAGCTGGTGTGAGCAGCGTCTGGCGCAGCTCGACAGTCGCACAAGCCTATTTAATCCGCTGTGGTATGGATTGTCCTACGGTATCGGTGCAGCCGCTGGGCTCGCCGGCGATCGCTGGAGTCTTGGCTTTGTCGCCGAAACCGAACAGCAGGTCTGCGAACACCTACGCGAGCATCTCGCGCAGCTGCCAACTGACGACACACGCAGCCGTGCCATCTTAGAACAGATGATCATCGACGAAGAGCAACACGGCAAGGCCGCGCTCGACGCCGGCGGAATGCCGTTACCTGCTCCGGCGAAGTGGGCTATGGCTGCCGTCTCGCAGGTAATGAAAAAGACGACTTACCGCCTCTAGGCCGCGATTATCTCAAAGTCGTGAGTGACCTTAACGCCAGCACCCATGAGCATAATAGACGCCGAACAGTATTTGTCGGCGCTTAGTTCAACCGCTCTCTCAACCTGTTTTTCACTTAGCGCTTTTCCCGCCACCTTAAAATGCAGGTGTATCGATTCGAACACTGCGGGTATCGCGTCGACGCGTTTAGCGCTCACGATAGCCTCGCAGCCAGTTATCTCTTGGCGCGCTTTTTTTAGAATAGTCACCACGTCGTAGCTCGAGCAACTGCCTACGCTCAGCGCCATCAGTTCGAGCGGACGCATGCCCATATTGCGACCGCCACCCTCAGGTGCGCCATCTAAAACAATGGCGTGACCACTTCCCGACTCGGCAACAAACATCACATTTTCGACCCATTTTACCCGTGCTTCCATCTTCAAATTCCTGTTCTTAATGAGACCCAGGTCTCGTTTTAGCAACCATTTGGCCTAATCATTCCAATTACCACAAAATACCTATGAGTTACTTCTTACTTGCTGCCATCTATGTATTCCCATCGGTATTTTCCCCGTGTTATACCTGTACGACATCATCGAAAGTCGCTATTTCATAAGCAAGCAAGGACCCTGCATGGCACTCCAACCGATTACTCCCCACATAAGTGACGTAGATAATTTCCTCACTCATTGCCATCGCCGCCGCTACCCTAATCGCGAGACAATAATTTATGAAGGCGATAGCTGCGACACTCTGTATTACATAATAAGCGGGTCTGTCTCGGTAATCCTAGAAGACAACGACGGTAAAGAGGTCATCGTTGCGTATTTAAACCCCGGCGATTTTTTAGGCGAAATGGGTTTATTCGAACAGACCGAAGATCGCAGCGCTTGGTGTCGAACACGTAATCAGAGCGAAATCGCCGAGATTAGTTATGCTAACTTCAACGCCTATGTACACGGTCACCCCGAAATTGTTTTTACAATCGGCCGTCAGATGGCCACTCGTCTTCGCAACACCACACGCAAAGTCGGCGATCTGAGTTTCTTCGACGTAACCGGCCGTGTCGCCCGCACGCTTATCGACCTTGCAAAAGAGCCCGACGCAATGACACATCCGCTCGGCATGCAAATTCGCATTACACGGCAGGAGATCGGCCGCATCGTTAACTGCTCACGCGAGATGGCTGGCCGCGTATTAAAAAATTCAGAGGAGCAGGAACTGGTCACGGTCTCAGGCAAAACCATTGTTGTATTCGGCACTCGCTAACGGACCTTTTTGATTCGCTGCCGAACTACTATTAGCCCGCACTCACTTCAATTCGAACATCATCTCGCGCAGTTTTGTGCCCGGGGAATCGGCGCGCATAAACGACTCGCCAACTAAAAACCCGTATATGCCTTTTTCTAGCATCGACTGCACGTCGGCAGCGCTGTGGATGCCACTCTCCGTTATCACCACTTTGTCGGCTGGCACTCGGCTCGCAAGCGTGTAGCTCGTCTCGAGGCTCGTCTTAAAAGTATGCAGATTCCTGTTATTAATGCCTACCAGTGGCGTACTGAGTGTAAGCGCAAGATCGAGCTCTGCACCATTATGCACCTCAACCAGCACATCGAGGCCAAGCGACTCGGCATAGCTTGCCAAGTCAGTCAGCGTCGATGCGTCCAGCGCAGCGACGATGAGCAACACACAGTCGGCACCCATAGCGCGCGCCGCGGCAACCTGATAGCGGTCGACAATAAAATCTTTGCGAATGACCGGAATCGTGCAGGCGCTGCGGGCGGCAACGAGGTAATCGTCATGGCCTTGAAAGTAGTCGCGATCGGTCAGCACCGACAGACAAGCCGCGCCGTTGGCTGCGTATTCCGCCGCGTGGCTTGCAGGGTCGAAGTCGGCGCGAATGAGCCCTTTCGACGGCGACGCCTTCTTGATTTCGGCGATTACCGCCGCCTCTTTGCGCGCGATACGCGATACGATAGCGTTGGCAAAGCCGCGGACGGGATCTGCTTTAGCGGCGAGCGCCTCCACGTCGGCGAAGCTCAACATGCGTTTGTCAGCTTCGATTTCGCGATGTTTGGTGGCGACAATCTTCTCTAAAATAGTCTGAGTCTTTTGCTCTAACAAAATAATTCCTTCTCAGCGGCACTCGCGCGCAGGATTTTTATGGGGATATTGCCGCTACTCTTGCTTCAGTTAATGAACATGAGCCTGAGTAAACGACACGAGCGCCTCTAGTTTGATCAGCGCTTCACCGCTTTTCAGCACGGTTTGAGCGCGTGCAACGCCCCCGACCAGACTGCCTTCGATACCGGCCGCATAAATCGCTGCGCCCGCATTTAGGGCAACGATATCGCCCGCGTCTTCGTGCGAATAATCCAGCGATGCGCGAAGCATCGCGAGACTCTCCTCGGGGGATTCTATACGCAGGGAGTCCACGGACTCACGCCTTCTCATGCCGAATTCTTCGGGAGAGACCACGTATTCAAGCAGCTCGCCATTCTTAAGCTCACCGACGCGGGTGTCGGCGGCGATGCTAATTTCGTCAAGCCCATCGTCAGCAGCAACAATAAGCACATGCTCGCTGCCAAGTCTGCGAAGCACATCGATGAGCAGTGGAATCCACTCGGCAGCGTAAACACCCATTACCTGATTAGGCGCGCCTGCAGGATTGGTCAGCGGTCCAAGCACATTAAATACGGTGCGTACGCCAATTTCTTTGCGGGCCGCGATCACGTGTTTCATAGCGCTATGATGGGCAGGCGCAAACATAAAGCCAACGCCTATCTCATCGATGCACCGAGCGACAGCTTCGGCAGAGAGGCCAAGGGTAACCCCAGCCGCCTCCAAGACATCGGCACTACCACTTTTACTCGACGCACCGCGATTGCCGTGTTTCGCGACGCGCGCGCCCGCGCAGGCTGCAACGATCGCAGACGCGGTCGAGACATTAAATTTATTAGACCCACTGCCGCCTGTACCACAGGTGTCGACGAGAAATTCGCGGTCGTTGATCGGGACTTTCGTCGCCAGTTCGCGCATGACAGTGGCGCCACCGAATACCTCTTCGACACTCGCCCCTTTAATTTGCAGAGCAACCAAAAAGGCGGCGTTCTGCGCATCGGTTGTTGCGCCGGACATAATCGCGCGCATCACCTCGATCATCGACTCGCCGCTGAGGTCTTTGGCCTGCATCAGCTGCGCTATCGCTGCCTTAATGTCCATGTTGCACTCCTGTCCTAGGGTCGCTCTTTTTTATCCGCGGTTCGATGCGTCGAGGAAATTCTTGAGGAGCTGATGACCCTGCTCACTGAGAATAGACTCGGGGTGAAACTGCACGCCTTCGACCATCAGCTCTTTATGCCTAACGCCCATAATCTCTTCGCGCTCGCCGGCCTCGTCTAGCGCCCATGCGGTGACCTCTAAGCAGTCTGGCACCGTCTTTTTATCGATCACCAGCGAATGGTACCGGGTCGCGTTAAAGGGTTGGTTTAGACCGGTGAATACGCCTGTGCCACTGTGTTCGATTGGCGAGATCTTGCCGTGCATCACGCGCCCCGCGCGCACGATGTCACCCCCATAAACCTGCCCGATGCTCTGATGTCCGAGACAAATGCCAAGTAAGGGTATACGGCCAGCGAAAGTACGAATCGCTTCCATCGAAATCCCCGCCTCGTTTGGCGTACAGGGACCAGGGGAAATCACAATCTGCGCAGGTGCAAGGTCTTCTATTTGTTGCAGACTTATCGCGTCATTGCGATGCACTTCAACCTCGGCACCGAGTTCGCCCAAATATTGAACGATGTTGTAGGTGAACGAATCGTAATTGTCGATCATTAAGAGCACGTGTTTTCCTCTTCCAAGTCGATCGGTAGCCGCCTCTAACTGAGTAGCAACTCACTGTTGCATGCCAGTCAATTTCGTAAACCGCCCGTCGAACCAAATACCTGCGCATTGGCTGGCCTGTCTAGTGACCGAATAATAACAGTCTGCGGCGAAGCTGTCCTACTCACCAACGTCGCATCGAGTGATCTTGCTTTTATTGATCCAGTCGGACACGCGCGGCGTTGCGAGTTAAACTTACGCCTTAATAACCGAGAATCTTCCATGCCTAGACAAGCGCCAACTCTTCTTTGGTTTCGACAAGACCTGCGCCTGCGCGACAACCCAGCACTCATCGCCGCTCTTGCTACGGGGTCGGTGCTTCCGGTTTATGTGCTCGATGACGAGAGCGCAGGGTCGTGGCGGCGCGGCGCAGCAAGCCGCTGCTGGTTGCATCGCTCACTCGATGCGCTAAACGAATCACTTCACGGCAAGCTATGGGTCCTCAAAGGCGATGCAGCCGAGGTTATTCCCGCCTTTGCCGCCGAACATGGCGCCGCGGCCGTGCATTGGAATCGCGGGTACGAGCCGTGGCGTATCGCGCGCGACAAACGAATCAAGCAATCGCTCAGCGATGCAGGCGTTTTAGTAGAAAGCCATGCAGGCGCTCTCTTGTGGGAGCCTTGGCATAATCTCAAAAAAGATGGCACGCCTTACAAGGTGTTCACGCCCTACTATCGCAATGCGCTAGCAACGCAGCCTGCGCCTGTTCCTGCAGCCACGGTAGACGCCGCCCAACTCAGCGCTGCGCTTCATGACTGCGCGCAGCCCAACAATAAAATAGACACACTCGCTCTACTGCCGCGCCTAAACTGGCACGAAGGCATGCTGTCAGATTGGGTCCCCGGCGAGGCTGGCGCTCAGGCGCAGCTTTCGAGTTTCTTAGACGCAGGAATCGAAGACTACCGCGAAGGTCGCGATTTTCCAGCAAAAATGAGCGTGTCGCGCCTCTCTCCGCATTTACACTTCGGCGAAATTTCACCCAATGAGGCAGCGTTTGCAGCGAATCAAAGTGGTCAGCGCGGGCACGAGAGTCAGTCCGAGCATTTCGTGCGTGAACTCGTGTGGCGTGAGTTTTCTTATTACCTGCTCTATCACTTCCCGAGTCTGACCGACGCAAATATGAAGTCTGATTTCGACCGCTTCCCTTGGCTCGACGATGCCGACCTTCGTTCGGCGTGGCAGCGCGGCATGACCGGTTACCCTATTGTCGATGCGGGCATGCGCGAGCTTTACACAACCGGCTACATGCACAATCGCGTGCGCATGATTGTCGCCTCTTTCCTTATTAAAAATCTTATGCAGGATTGGCGTCACGGCGAGAAGTGGTTTTGGGACTGTTTGGTCGACGCCGACCTCGCGAGCAATTCGTGCAGCTGGCAATGGGTTGCCGGCAGTGGCGCAGACGCAGCGCCCTATTTCCGTATTTTTAATCCAGTAACGCAGTCGCAGAAATTCGATCCCGACGGCGCCTATATTCGCCGCTTCGTGCCTGAACTTGCCAAACTGTCGGCAAAGCATCTTCATGACCCAAGCTCGGCGCCAACAATGGAATTAGAACTTGCGGGAATAGAATTAGGAAAGGATTACCCGGCGGCAATTGTCGATCTAAAACAGACTCGCGAACGCGCACTCGCCGCGTATAAGACGCTTCGCGACTAGGCAGACAGCAGCTATTTTTTGCGCATCACGCTAGCCTAATTCAAGCTGTTCATCGGCAAGCTGCACGGCGCGCACGATGGCGCGCGCTTTGTTAAGCGTCTCTTCCCATTCGAGGCGCGGCACCGAATCGGCTACGACACCCGCGCCTGCCTGCACATAGAGGCGCGAATCTTTAATCACCGCGGTACGAATGGCAATCGCCATGTCCATGTTGCCGTTCCACGCGAGGTATCCCATTGCGCCACCGTAAATACCGCGGCGCTCGGGTTCCATTTCGTCGATTATTTCCATCGCGCGCACCTTGGGCGCACCACTCAGAGTTCCGACCGGCAGAGTCGACTTTAGGACGTCGAGCGCAGTCTTGTCTTCGCTCATTTCACTTTCGACTATCGAGGCAATGTGCATCACATGGGAGTAGCGCTCGACAAACATTCGCTTGGGTACGGTAATCGAACCCACTTTCGACACTCTGCCCGAATCATTGCGGCTCAGGTCTATTAGCATGAGGTGTTCAGCAATTTCTTTCGCGTCAGACAGCAGGTCTTGCTCTAACGCCAGGTCTTCGGTTTCGTTTGCGCCACGCTTACGAGTACCCGCCAGCGGCCGAACGGTAATCTTGCCTTGCTCGACGCGCGCGAGAATTTCTGGCGACGCGCTCACAACATGATGATCACCTAAATCGAAGAAAACCATGTATGGCGATGGATTCAAATAGCGCAGCGCGCGATACACATTAAGTGGATCGCCTCCGAATTCGACCGACATGCGCTGAGAAATAACCACCTGCATGACATCGCCCGCAACAATATACTCTTTGATTCGCTCAACCGCGCTTTCGAATCCAGCTTGGTCAAAATGGCTCACAAAGTCGGCATCACTAATGCCGCGCTGTATGGGCAACGTCGGCAAAGGTGCCGCCTTGCGTAGCTGTGACTCTAAGGCATCGATGCGCGCGTGCGCCTTATCAAAGGCGTCGGCATCGACTGGATCAACAGTAATAACAAAAGCAATAGTGCCGCGCAGATTGTCGAACACCACAACCTCTTCCGAGAGCATGAGCAAGATATCTGGTGTGTCTAGTGCGCCGGGGTCTTTGGCCGGCCCGATGCTCGGCTCTACATAGCGCACGCTGTCATAAGCAAAATAACCGACGAGCCCGCCGCCAAATCGCTGATTATCAGTGACCTCGGCAACGTTAAACCGCGCCTTGTAGGCTTCGATAAACTCGAAGGGGTCGCTCGTCTCGAGCGCCTCGATTACCTCGCCTTCACACTCAACTGTCAGCCTGTCGCCGACAACGCGGAGCACGGTAGAGCAAGGCAGACCGATAATTGAAAAACGCCCCCACTTTTCTCCGCCCTGAATAGATTCGAAGAAATAGCTGTGCGGCCCCTTGCCGAGTTTGAGGTAGGTACTCAGAGGCGTATCGGTGTCGGCAAGCACTTCGCGCACCACGGGAATGCGGTTGTAGCCTTGGCTCTTAAACGACTCGAAGGTGGCTCGATCCATGTTCATCTGCGGTGTCCTGCTCGTCTATTCGCCTTAGCGCGTCTTGCTTGGATTGGTATTTTGAATTAGGCGTGTCGCGTGAGTCTTATTTAACGCGCCTATTGATTCGGGTCTAGTGATTCGGGTCTAGCGATTCGGGTTGAGTGATGCGCGCCTAGTGATGCGGGTCTGGTGCTTGGCCTAATTCGTTACGCATCGCCCTAATGGTTTCGGCATAGTCCTCGGAATTAAAGATCGCCGACCCCGCAACAAACATGTCCGCGCCCGCCTCGGCGATCTCGCGAATATTCTGCACGCCAACGCCGCCATCTACTTCGAGACGAATTTTGTGCCCGCTCTCGTCGATGAGTTTGCGCACCTGCATGAGTTTGCGTAACGTCGATGGAATAAATTTCTGACCGCCGAATCCTGGGTTCACCGACATCAAGAGAATAACATCGAGCTTGTCCATGAGGTATTCGAGGCAGTGAAGTGGTGTAGCAGGGTTAAACACGAGGCCTGCTTTGCAGCCGTGGTCGCGAATCAGTTGCAGCGACCGATCGATATGGCCTGTCGCCTCGGGATGAAACGTGATGTAGCTAGCCCCAGCTTTGGCGAAGTCAACAATCATCTGATCCACCGGGCTAACCATCAGGTGAACGTCGATAGGCGCTGTAATACCGTGATTACGCAGCGCACCACATACCATGGGACCAATGGTGAGATTTGGCACGTAGTGATTGTCCATCACGTCGAAATGCACCACATCGGCGCCCGCCTCTAAGACAGACGTTACCTCCTCACCGAGCCGTGCGAAATCGGCGGAGAGGATCGAGGGGGCGATGAGAAAGTCTTTCATGCGGGTTCCTTAATGTCGATAACACTTACGCTGTTGACGAAGCCGGCAGTCGGCTAGGCTGCGGGTAACACTAACTACTCGCCGCTTACTATCGTGCTATTTTACAGACTCCGAGTAGCGATGTCCTGTTTCGTGATAGACAGACTGAAAACGTCATATGCCGGTGCGGGATTAGGCGCGGGCGCGATTAACCTGGCGCACCGCTTCGAACGCCTCGCGTATTTCATGCGCTTTGAGATGAGCTCGCCGCAGTGCCTCTGGCGAAGGATTCTGCGAGGCAAGTTTGTCGGGATGATGCTGCGCCATTTGTCGATGATAGGCGCGGCGCACTTCCTCAGGCGAGGTATCGACACTCACGCCGAGCAGATTGTAGGCGTTTGCCATCGAGGGACTTGGCGCACGCGTTATGTCTGGCCGTTTGCTCTGCGCCGAATTTCCGCGCATCGCCGCGCTCCACACACCCGATCCGCGGACCTCGGCGCACACTTGTAGCATCGCCGCTTTGTCGAAGCCTAAACTCTCTGCCACTTCCCGCAAGAACTGACGATCTTTCAATCGCAGACCGCCAACCTGCGCGTCGCGCCAGCTGTAACTCGATTTTAGGTAGGCCGCCTCACAAAAAGTTTTGAGTACAAAGCGAGCGAGCATACTGGCATCGCCTATCGCCTTACTAAGGCGCCGCACACTCGTCAGCACATCGAATGCTGGATTCTTACCCCGTTCGAATTCTGCTATCGCGGCAAGCCTCGAACTCTCCCGCTCATGGTCTACCAAGCGCAAACCAAGCTGGCTAATCACGCGCTCGGCAAAGGCGATTTCGGACTCATTCACGCGGCCATCGAGCTTAGCGAGACGCCCGAGAACCTGCAGCAGCGCGCTGGTAAAAGCGAGTTCGGTCGAGCCTCCACTGGGAAGGGGGGCGCTTGGGTTTTCGCCACTCAGACGCTGTAAAAGTGCTCGACGATAGCCCCTATGCCGAAAACGCATCATTTGAGTTCGCCTTCACTGCGACAAATAGCTTCAACTTCGGCGAGTCGTTCGGGTGTGCCTACATCGACCCACAGCCCACGATGATGGACTCCGCCCACTTTACCGGCCTCAATCGCTGCGAGCAGAAGCGGCAATAGCGGCCGCGGTCCTGGGCCGCAGCCCGCAAAAAGGGCGCGGCTTAGAACGCTAATTCCACTAAAGGTGAGATTCTCGTTAGTCACACAGCCAGGTGCTTGCTGCGTGGCATCGCTAGGTAAACCTACTCGCCCCGACTCATCGAGCGAGAAATCGCCTTTGGGGTTGTGTGAGGCGTTGCCTACCAAAACGAGAAACGCGAGGTCGTCGCCGCCTGCGGCGAGTTGTGCCACTACTGGCGCTAGCGACGCCAGATCGAAATCACACCAAATATCGGCGTTAACAACGACAAAACTAGGCTCTTGCAGAAGCGGCAATGCCTCAATTATCCCGCCCGCTGTTTCAAGCCTCACCGGTTCGGCAGAATAATTAATCGACAGTCCATAATGCGCACCATCGCCTAACGCGGTTTCGATCTGCGAACCTAAATAAGAATGATTGATCACCACGTTGGTGATACCAGCGCGCTGCAAACGCGCGAGCTGATGCTCGATAAGCGCCTTGCCAGCCACCTTTAACAGCGGCTTAGGCGTATTTTGGGTAAGCGGGTGCATGCGCTTCCCAAGTCCTGCCGCTAGTATTATCGCTCGCATCGAGCCTATCCCCTGGCGTTAGCGCCATCTGTCTTATTGTTTCGCGCTTGCGTCTGCTCTGCCGCGCGCGGAACAACCACCTTCTCAAACCAAGCGAGGATATCGCTGAGCTCGGGGTACTGCCGCGCCACAGATAAAAAGTACTCCGTCACTGAGGGGATATCGGCCAGATAAGCAGACTTGTTATCGCGAAGGTGCAGCCGCGAAAAGATGCCCATCACTTTAAGGTGACGCTGCAACCCCATGAGATCGAAGTCGCGCTTGAATGTTTGTTCGCCGCGTTGGCAAACAGCGGCCGAGGAATAGGCTCGGCGCTGATAGAAAAGCTCCGCCCATTCTTCGACCAAGGGACGCGGCCAGCTGATGTAACAGTCACGCAGCAGCGAGACAAGATCGTAGGTATACGCGCCATGAACCGCGTCCTGAAAATCGATCACACCAAGCTCGCCGTCGTCGAGCAACATGAGATTCCGCGAATGGTAGTCTCGGTGAACCGCGCACTGCGGCTGGGCCAGCGCCGCATCGGCTAAAAAGTCGAAGGCACTATCTAAAACCTCGCGCTCCCTCGCGTCTAACTCGAGGTTGAGCAGACCGCCGCAATACCACTCAGTGAAAAGCCCCATCTCGGCAAGCAGCTTAGGCTTGTCGAAATTCGGCAGCGCATCGGAATCCATCCCCTCTTGCAAAGCAAGCAAGGCATCGAATGCGGGGGAGTACAAAGTGAGGGCACCTGCCTCACCTGCGGCGAGCAGCGCGGGGAGGAGCATTTTGTCGCCAAAGTCTTCGAGAAGCATGAAGCCCTGCTCATAGTCCACGGCCAGCACTGATGGCGCGCGAACGCCAGCATCAATCAGCATGGCGGCAAGACGAACAAACGCCGCGTTGTCTTCTGTCGCTGGCGGCGAATCGACTGCAATCAGCGCCTCGGTAGGGGTAATTAGCAGGCGAAAGTAGCGGCGAAAGCTCGCGTCGCCGCTCACAACCTGCAGGTGCTGGGCCGGACAGGCGCTAGGCCACTGCTGTGCAACCTCGCTGGTTGCCCACGCTAACAACTCACGCTCTCGCGTATCACTCATCTCGACTTAGCCTCTCGCGTACTGCCTTCTAAAGGATTGGGGACCGCTGCGCCCAGACCAGGCGCGTCGGCGCTAGGAATGGACCCGCGCATCCCTTATCATGAGCACCCTCAATAGCGGGCCTTCCGGACAAGTTTGTCGGTAATCGTGGCGATATGTTTACGATCCCGCGGCGATTAACACCCCTCATCGATAACTTTTGCCGATGCCGTACGTTTACTGTGTAGCGAGAGCCTGTTTATCAAGGCGAGAACAAGCCATGCCATGGATAACCGAAAAATCGACGCGCCCCACGTCAGCCTCGCGTATGACTGCGCGCCTCAGGCGCAAGACGGCGGCTAAGGGCGCGAACAAGTCGGCAACTTCGGCTGGGCCAACGCTGGCGATTCTTTGCTGCGTCTTGGCTGTTTTTGATGCCTCACCCGTCTCTGCACAATCAAGCAATGCACCGCGCGTGAGCTGCATCGTTAACGAATCAGGCGACGGCTGGGTCTGCGCAACAGGTACCGGCTTTACCCGCGCCGACCCGCGCATAAACAGAGAAGACAGAGCGAGTTCGGCCGCAATCTCGACCCCTGCAAAAACACTCAGCAACGACAGTCCTGCTCGCCTCGATTGGATCGCCCGCGAGGCGATGACTCCTGCACAGCGCGTCGCGCTCCCCAACGACTGCTGCGGTGGTTTTGTCGACCCTCAGACTGAGACCGCGCTAGGCGCTGCCTCCAGTGTGGGCAGCGACACTAGCGCAAGTCCTCAAACGCAGTTCCTCTCGAGTGACGGCCTAAGCCAGCGCACAGCAAGCAGTATCGACCTGCGAGGCGAAGTCACTGTGCTTCAGGGCCCGCGCACGATCACTAATTTGGGCACCGAGACCTCCGCGCAAACCACTCTCGATCGCGACGCCAACACGGTAAGCATGAGCGGCGATATCGCCTTCCGCGAACCCGGCGTGCTGCTCCGCGGCAGCGAAGCGTTCATCGATTCGAACAGCGGGCGCAATACCGTCGACGCCGCACACTATGTGCTGCATGCCAGCGGCATTCATGGCGCTGCGCAGACAATCGACTACGACTCAGCCACCGGCCTCATCATGCTCGACAACGGCGAATTTAGCCGCTGCGAACCAGGCAATGAATTTTGGGTGCTGCGTGCGAACGCCTTTGAACTCGATCAAGCAATCGGCCGCGGTCGCGCGAAGGCAATTAGCCTGCGCATTCGCGATATTCCGGTTTTTTATTACCCTGGCACGGTGCAGTTCCCCATCGGCGATCAACGCCTCAGCGGACTATTGCCGCCCAGTATTGGCTCTAGCCGTAGCGGCGGAGTAGATATCGAGGTGCCTTATTACCTTAATCTCGCGCCACAGATGGATGCGACATTAAGCCCGCGCCTGCTAAGCGATCGTGGCGTGATGCTTGGAGCTGAGTTCCGTTATCTCGCCGAAACGTCGATGAATACTCTCAACGTCTCGCATTTGGCAGGCGATAAATTCTTCGACCCCGCCACCGCCGACACCCTCGGTTCGGAGTCACCCTCGCAAGAAGATCGATGGTTTGTTGGCTTCGAGCATCAGGGACGTTTTGGCCGCGGATTCTCAACTTATGTCGACTATAATGCGGTGAGCGACAATGACTATTTCTTCGATTTTGGTAACGGCGGTCTCAACCTTTCTAGCCAAACACACCTCAATCGCCAGGCTCGCATAGATTTCAGAAACGACTATCTGCGCGCGGGGATTAATGCCCAACGCCTGCAGATTATCGATCCGTTTGCCGCGGCGCTCGACATTAACAAGCCCTTCGATCGCTTACCGCAGTTCACACTGGCTTCACAGATCCCCCTTGGCGCCGGCTTCCGAGCAGCCTTTGCAGGCGAGGCAACAGCCTTCGATCGCACCCTCGAAGAAGGATTGCTAAGCCAAGCCAAAATCGATGCCGGAGCCCTTGTAACCGGCACCCGAGTGAATCTCGAACCAGAGGTAAGCTGGAGCATCGAGCGCCCGGACTGGTTTGTTCGCGCCAAAAGCAAATATCTGCAGCGTAGCTACAGCCTCGACAAACAGGCGCTTGGCACGGCCGAGGCACCCGACTTCGGCGTGTCGGTGAATAGCCTCGACACCGGCCTTATTTTCGAACGCGCCACGCGAAAGGGTTGGACACAGACACTAGAGCCACGCATTTTCGCTCTCGACAGTGGCTTTGCTGAGCAAGGCGACATCCCGCTCTTCGACTCGTCCGAACTCAATTTTAGTTTCGCCCAACTGTTTCGCGACGAGCGCTTCGCCGGCGGCGATAGGGTAAGCAACGCCCGACAAGTGAGTGCAGCGATTACCACAAGACTGCTCGATAACACGGGCCGCGAGCGCGCCCGCGCAAGCCTGGGTCAGATAACCTACTTTGAAGACCGCCTCGTTGACCTCGCCAATCCTCTCCAAAACTGGGCGCCACGTTACTCAACCACGGCCGACGGCTCAGCCATCGCCGCCGAGGCCTTTTACGCACCAAACGACCGCTGGCGCTTCATTACCGATGTGCAGTGGGACGAGGAGACACAGCAGGTGATCGAAGGACGCGCACAGGTTCGCTATCGCCGCGACGCGTCGCACTTAGTTAACCTTGCCTACCGCGAGCGCAACCTCGTCAGCTCGCCGAACCTCGTGTTGCCGCCGGCAATAGATGGCGCAATCGACCCGCATATACGGCAGACCGATTTTTCGGCAGTCTGGCCTCTGGCGACAAATTGGAAGATACTGGCGCGCTGGAACTACGATCACAGTAATGCGCGGAACCTAGAGAGCTTTGCCGGGGTCGAATACAGCAACTGCTGTGCGAAAATTCGCCTGGTTGCCCGCGAATGGATCAATGAAAACGAGCTGTTTGTGCGCAATTTTGAGCCCAACCGCGGCGTTTTCGTTCAGTTCACCCTAGTAGGCTTAGGCAACCTCACAGGCGGCGGCCTAAACAGCCTTCTCACCGAAGGGATTCAAGGCTACGACGCTGAGCGCTAAATTGCGGCCGCGCAGCAACCGCCAATACGGTACACTAGGCAGCTTGCGAGATTAGAAAGCCTGCGAGACTACTTTACAAATGGTTACCCTATGAATGATAACAATGTGAATCGCCGCGTCCTCTTCGTTATTGGCGCGCTTCTCCTCCTGCTTCTCGCTGCACCTTTCGCGAGTGCACAGCGCGTGCTGCTCGACAAAATTATCGCCATTGTCGACGACGACGTCGTGCTAAAAAGTGAACTCGATGAGCGCATTGACGAAATTACGGCGGCAGCGCAGCGCAATGGCCAGCCGCTGCCAGACGACCTAGAGCAGTTCGAATCCGACATAATGGAGGCGCTCATCGTTGAGAATATTCAGATGCAACTCGCTAACCGCGTCAGCATCCGCTACGACGATGACACGATCAATCGCGTGCTCGGCAATATGGCAAGCAACAACAACCTCACCTTCGATCAGTATGTCGACGCGCTCGAAGAAAACGGCGTCTATCTGCAAACTCGCGAGCAAGTACGCAAGCAGATGACCATGCAAGAATTGCAGCGCGGGATGGTTAACCGCCGCATCAAAATTACAGAGCAAGAAATCGACAATTTCCTTAACTCCGAAATGGGGCGCGAACTGATGGCAGCCGACTACTTTGTCGACGATCTGCTTATCCCGTTCAGCGCTGCCGATACCCCCGAAATCAAAGCAGAGAAACAGCGCCTTGCGGCTGATTTAATCTCCCGCATCGACGACGATTTCCCGCTTGCTGCGGCACGCGCCGCAGCACGGCAGAATACCGCGATCGAAATCGGCGGCGCCGAACTGGGCTGGCGCAAAGCCAAACAGCTGCCAAGCCTTTTCGCCGACATCGTAGTCGAGATGGAAATAGGCCAAGTCGAGGGGCCTATCGAGGCAGGCAATGGCCTGCATATAATCCAGCTCGTTGACATGCAGGGAGGTACTGAGCAGTTTGTAAATCAGACTCGCGTGCGCCACATCATGCTGTCGCCAAACGAAATCCGAAACGAGGAGCAGACAGAAGCCGAAGCCCGCAAAATTCACCAGCGCATCCTCGACGGCGAAGACTTTGCGACAATTGCGCGCCAAAATTCCGACGATGCGTCGTCGGTCGTGGGAGGCGGTGACCTCGATTGGGTAAACGAAGGCGGCATGCCGCCCGAGATGGAACAGGTAGTTGATGCACTCGAAATCGATGGCGTAAGCGAGCCTTTTCGCTCGCAGGTAGGCTGGCACGTTGCCCGTGTCGAAGGTCGCCGTTTGCAAGACCTCAGCCGCGAGTTCACGCGCAATCAAGCGGCTAACGCGCTGCGCAATCGAAAGTTCGAGCTCGAACTCGAGAACTGGCTTATCGAAATTCGCGAAGACGCCTTCGTCGAGTTAATCGACTAGTTTGGAGCGCCTAAGTGACTCAACGAATCGCGCTCACCCCGGGGGAGCCCGCGGGCATTGGCCCCGATCTTTGCATTCAGCTCTGTCAGCAGCCGCCTGCTGACACCGAGCTGGTTGTTGTCGCCGATCCACAACTCCTTCGCGACCGCGCAGCCGATCTTGGTTTAAGCCTAACGCTCTTCCCTTTCGACGCGTCGACGCCTGAACGCCCTACCCAACCCGGCACTTTGAGCATTTTACCCGTGCCGTTAATCGTCCCTGTGCACGCGGGCGAACTCGACCGTCGCAACGCCGCTTACGTTTTAGAGACGCTGCGCGTAGCAACCGATGCAACCCTTGCCGGCGACTTCGATGCCTTCGTCACAGGCCCCGTGCACAAAGGTGTCATCAATGACTCAGGTATAGCATTTAGCGGCCATACCGAATTTCTAGCAGAGCGCTGCGGCTGCGACCTGACTGTCATGATGCTCGCAACCGAAGGTCTTCGCGTGGCCCTGGCGACTACTCATCTTCCGCTCGCCGAGGTGCCTGCAGCAATCACGCAGGAGTCCCTCACGCAGATAATCGACATTCTCGACGCTGATCTCACCGCTAAATTTGGTATCGCGAATCCGCGCATCGTCGTCTGCGGACTCAATCCGCATGCAGGCGAAGGAGGCCATCTAGGGCGCGAAGAAATCGAGACTATCGAACCGGTGCTCAATCGGCTAAGAGCGCGCGGTATTGACCTCATAGGCCCGCTGCCCGCCGACACATTGTTTACGCCACGGCATCTCGACGACGCCGATGCGGTGCTGTCGATGTTTCATGATCAGGGTCTGCCAGTGCTTAAATTTAAGGGCTTCGGCGCTGCTGTGAATGTCACCTTAGGGCTGCCCATCGTGCGCACCTCTGTAGACCATGGTACCGCGCTAGACCGCGCAGGCAAGGGCACGGCGAGCAGTGGCAGCCTAGCCTACGCGATCGAAACAGCGCGCAGTATGGCTGCCCATTGGCAGGCGCGGCGTGTGTGACACCACAGAATCAAGACAGAGAAAGATACCCAGCTTATGACTAATCCTTCGGCACGCAAGCTTAATAACGGCCTCAATCACATGCCGCGAAAACGCTTCGGTCAAAATTTCTTGCACGATCAAGCGATCATCCAGCGCATCATCGATGCGGTTGCGCCAAAGGCAGGCGACCATCTCCTCGAGATCGGTCCGGGTCAAGGCGCCCTCACCGAGCACCTCGCAGCGGCAGGCACGCGCCTCGACTGCATCGAACTCGACCGCGACCTTGCCGACTTTCTTATTGTGCGTCATGAGGGCGACTCGCACGTCGTTATTCATAAACAAGACATACTCAAGTTTCAATTAAACAGCCTCAAACCTGCGCCACATTCGCTGCGCGTGATTGGCAATCTGCCCTACAATATTTCGACGCCGGTGTTGTTTCATCTTCTGCGCTTTAACCAATCGATAGACGATATGGTGTTTATGCTGCAGCTCGAGGTTGTACAGCGAATGGCTGCCGGTGTCGGCGACAAGAATTACGGTCGCCTTGGCCTCATGCTGCAATACTTTTGCGAAATAGAGCATCTGTTTAACGTGCCTTCGACTGCGTTTACACCGCAGCCAAAAGTGAGCTCGGCGATTGTGCGCCTGCGTCCGCACCGCACCCTGCCTATTGCTGCACGTGATGTTAATTCACTGCAAAATGTTATTCGTACTGCGTTTAATCAGCGCCGCAAAACCCTACGCAACAGTCTTAAGACTCTCGTAAGCGACGAGATTTTCGAAACGCTGCCAATCGACGTGACTCAGCGCCCAGAAAACCTAAGTCTTGCGGACTACGTATTGATTAGTGACGCCATAACGGACAACGCCGCATGACTGATGATCGCATAACCGATTTACCCCAAACGCGTGATGCCACCGCGGCTCTTCGCAGCACTATCGACATCAAGGTGATTACCCAATATCTCGCGGCGCAGTCGAGTCCTGATTCCGCCCAGTATACGTTTGCCTATACTGTGCATATCACTAATAACGGCGAGCAAGATGTGCAGCTTGTCGCGCGACGCTGGCTTATTGTCGACGATAACGACGAGGTGCAAGAGGTTGCAGGCGAAGGGGTGATTGGGCAAAAGCCGCATATTTCTCCCGGGCAGTCGTTCCATTACACCAGCGGCGCGATGTTGCCGACGCCTTTCGGCACCATGCGCGGCGACTACGAAATGGTAACCAAGGGAGGAGAGCGATTCTTAGCCGACATTCCCCCGTTCCTGCTTTGTCTGCCAGACTCAGTTCATTAACAACTGTCGGTTTTAGTCTCGAATTCAACAGACACGCATTTTACTGAGCAATCGCACGCGTTTGTTAAAGTCCACGCCGCCCCTACCGCTAGTATTAAACTATGAGCACATACGTTGTAGGCGACATTCAGGGCTGTTACAAAGGGCTGCGCAAACTCCTTAAACACGTCGAGTTTAAGACCGGCGCCGATCAGCTATGGTGTGTCGGTGATCTGGTCAATCGCGGTCCTCGCTCGCTCGACACATTACGCTTTTTACGCGACCTCGGGCCCAGCTGCCGCATCGTCCTTGGCAATCACGACCTGCATTTTATCGCTAAACAAGAAGCCTGCGCGCCACGCCGCGGCAAACACACATTGCAAAAATTGCTCAAGTCACCCGACGCGCAAGAGCTCGCCGATTGGCTTAGGACACAGCCCCTTGCCTATTTTGACTGCATTGATACCGACGCAGGACTCCAGGATTTTGTGATGCTCCACGCAGGCGTCGCGCCGCAGTGGTCGCTAGAGCAGACATTAGAATTGAGCGCCGAGGTTGAGATCGCATTGCAGGGTGACGACTATCGCGCCTATCTAACGCACATGTATGGCGATACGCCGCGACGTTGGCACGACGGCCTCGAAGGACTCGACAGACTGCGCGTGATTACCAATTACCTCACTCGTGTGCGCTACTGCGACGCTATTGGCAACATGCAGCTCAAAGCCAAAGAGGGGCTTGCGATGGCGCCACGCGGCTACAAGCCTTGGTTTAAGTATGAGAACATAAGCGAGCGAGCGCAAATACTCTTTGGCCACTGGGCCGCGCTCGAAGGACACACCGGTAAGCCTCGCGTCCATGCTCTGGACACAGGCTTTGTGTGGGGGCAAAAACTGACCGCGCTACGCCTTGAAGACGGCAAGCGCTTCGCTTACTCGAAAACGTAACCTCTAGCGATGAAAATTTATTTAGTGGGTGGCGCAGTCCGCGACAAACTCCTCGGCCTCCCGATCAAGGATCGCGACTGGGTTATTGTCGGCGCGCGCCAACAAGACATACTCGATTTAGGCTACGCTCAAGTCGGCAACGATTTCCCGGTGTTTTTGCACCCTAAAACTCAAGAAGAATACGCACTCGCCCGCACCGAACGCAAAACTGCGCCGGGTCACACCGGCTTCGTTTTTGACGCCAACGAAACTGTCACTCTCGAACAAGACCTTGCGCGCCGCGACCTTACTATTAACGCCATCGCCGAGTCTGAAGAAGGCGAACTCATCGACCCCTATAATGGTCGTGGCGACCTTTCAGCGCTAATCTTACGCCATGTCTCGCCAGCTTTCGAAGAAGACCCGCTGCGTGTTTTGCGCGTTGCCCGCTTCGCCGCACGCTTCCATTCGCTCGGCTTTCGCGTTGCGCCCGAAACCAATGAAATTATGCGCAACATTGTCCACAGTGGAGAACTTGCCAGCCTCGTCAGCGAACGCGTATGGCAAGAACTAGCCAAGGCGCTAGCGAGTAAAAGCCCCGAGGCATTTGTCACCGTACTGCGCGACTGCGATGCGCTCGGCGTTGTCTTGCCCGAAGTCGACGCATTATTTGGCGTGCCACAGCCGGCCAAGTTTCACCCCGAGATTGACACCGGCATCCACACATTGATGTGCCTGCAGCAGGCGCGTCTGCTCAGCGACGATCCGCAAATACTCTATGCAACCCTCGTGCATGACGTCGGCAAGGGTGCGACAAACAAGGCGCTCTGGCCGAGTCATAAAAGCCATGAAACACTCGGTTTACCCCTACTCGATACCCTTGCGGCACGCCTAAAAGTTCCTAATGATTTCGCAAAACTCGCAGCGCTTGTGTGCGAACACCACACAAAACTGCACAGGCTTGCGCTCGTGGATGCAGACAAAGCGCTGACCCTGCTCGAGGCGATCGATGTGTTTCGACGCCCCGAGCGCTTGAATAAATTTTTGCTCGCCTGCGAAGCCGATGCCCGTGGTCGTACTGGATTCGAAAACCGCGAGTATCCCCAGCGCGCGTTTCTGCAAAGTCTCGCCGAGGCAGCAACGGCAATCGACGTGGGCGCAGCCATCAAAGAAACTAGACCCACCGACATCGGCGCCTTCGTGCGCGAGCTAAGACTCGCCGCCGTCGAAGAACGTCTCCTGCATATTCGCCCAGAGAGTTACCATGCCAACTAAGGTCGTGTTAATCACTGGCGCCGCGATTCGCATCGGCGCCTGCATCGCGCGCACATTCCATAGCAAAGGCTTCGACGTCGCCATCAGCTACCGCAGTTCGCTTACCGCTGCACAGGCCCTGATCGATGAACTCAACGCAATCCGCGCCGATTCAGCTAGCTGTTGGCCTGCCGAAATGACAGATCAGGCATCTGTGAGCCGTTTGGGACGTGATGTCCTCGCCCACCACAAAAGGCTGGACGTGCTCATCAACAATGCCTCGTCTTTTTATCCCACCGCTTACGGCGATTCGACTCAAGCGCAGTGGGACGATCTCGTGGGTAGCAATCTACGCGGCGCTTATTTTCTGACCCAGCAGCTAAGCGCCGAACTTACGGCTAACTTTGGGGCGGTGGTTAATCTGACCGATACTCACGCCGATCGCGCCCTGCCCAAACACCCGATTTACAGCATAGCCAAAGCGGGGCTTAAGGCAATGACCAAATCACTCGCCATCGAGCTTGCACCACATGTGCGCGCCAACGGCGTATCGCCCGGCGCGATTCTATGGCCCCCTTCCCTCGAAGACGACAATGATCCCGCCGTCGAAGCTGGCCGCCAGACAATGCTTGTGGGGATTCCGCTTGCCAAGTTGGGCAAGATGCAGGACATCGCAGACACAGTGTATTTCGTCGCCTGCGAAGCCACCTACCTCACCGGCCAAACAATTAAAGTGGACGGTGGGCGCAGTCTTCGTTAGCGCTAAGGAAGCGACTCAGGGCCAAGCAAACTCGATAGGCCATAGCTTTTGGCTGTCTTTGTCGTAGCTCGCCCACAGCGCTTCGTAGGTTAGACCCGTTGGTTTGTGGCGTGCCTTAGGAAGGAGTTCGGCAAGAGGCAGGAGCACAAATGCGTTGCGAGTAATTTCGGCGCGCGGTAGGTCTATACCGAGCGCAGCACCGCTATCGTCGCCATAAAAAAGTATATCGACATCGATAGGCCGCGACGAGAATTTAGCCTGGGTACGATCGCGCCCCTGGCTTTCTTCCAATTGCTTTAGAAATTCCTGCACCAGCACCAAGCTTAATTCTGTCTCGACGGCGACAACAAGATTAAGAAAATTGTCGCCGGCAAAGCCTATCGACTCACTCTCGTAAATCGACGATAAGCAAAGCGCCGAAAATTGACTCGCTAATGCATCAAGCGCGAGGCGAATGTTGCGCTGCGCATCGATATTACTGCCGAGGCTCAGGGCAAGCGTAGTTTTGAGAGTCACGTTAACAAGTCCTTGTTTGGGTGTTGCTATTTAGATCCGCGCTCTATGATAACACCAACGTCTTTCGATCCGGTGACCGCGCCCGGCTTACCTAAGCGCAGCCTTAGCCATGGCACCGAAAACTCCTCTAAGACAATCGCTGCAATCCTTTCGGCGAGCGTCTCGACTAGCAAAAATTCAGAGCCTTCAACGAAACTAATCAAGCGTTTAGCAACTGACTTATAGTCGAGCGCATCGGCGATGTCTTCACTAGCCGCGGCTTTGGTGTTGTCGCAGCCCATCTCAAGGTCGATGCTTACGATCTGCTTTTTTTCACGTTCCCAGTCGTAGATGCCGATGATGGCGTCGATTTCAAGTTCGCGGATGTAGACAATATCCATAAATAATCCTGTGCAAAATGGCGGTGCTGTTCAGTGTCAGTAGCGCTAAAAAGGAAAGCGCGGGAAATCGGCTTTATATCGCAGCCAGCGACTCCAACGACCAACGCGGCTGCGCCCGAATCTCTAAATCATCACGCTCACCCGCCAGTAAACGCTGACAACCGGCATAGGCGATCATCGCGCCGTTGTCGGTGCAGTATTTAAGCTGCGCATAAAACAAGCGCCCATCAACTTTCGCCATCGCCTCCTCCAATACTTCACGAAGGCGCAGGTTCGCGCTAACGCCGCCCGCAATAATAAGTTTCTTGTAACCGGTCTCTTCGAGCGCGCGCCTGCACTTTATCGACAGAGTATTCACCACGGCCTCTTCGAATGCCCTTGCGATGTCTGCTGCATCCTGTTCGGCGAGCTCGCCGGACTCATCGCGCAGACTTGTAATGGTATTGCGCACATACGTTTTCAGGCCGCTAAAACTGAAGTCTAGGCCAGGACGGTTAATCATCGGGCGAGGGAAATTGAACCGCGCTGGGTCGCCGCTCTGTGCAAGTTTGGCAACGTGTGGGCCGCCGGGATAAGGCAGACCGAGCATCTTTCCAACTTTGTCGAACGCCTCACCCGCGGCATCATCCAGAGACTCACCGAGCAGTTCGTATCGACCAATACCGCCGACCTTGACTAACTGCGTGTGGCCGCCTGAAACGAGCAACGCCACAAACGGAAATTCGGGCGGCTCGGGCTCGAGCATCGGCGCGAGCAAGTGGCCCTCCATATGATGAACGCCGATCGTCGGCACGTCCCACGCCATCCCCAATGTGCGCCCGATGGCAGCACCGACGAGCAGAGCACCGACCAATCCAGGGCCTGCAGTGTAGGCAACTCCCTCGATCTCGCTAGCATCGATACCTGCTTTTTCGATGACCTCTTCGATCAGCGGAAGCGTCTTTCGAATATGGTCGCGCGAGGCGAGCTCTGGAATTACGCCGCCGTATTTGGCATGAATCTCGACCTGACTGTAAAGGCAATCGGCGAGCAAGCCTGCCTCGCTATCGTAAATGGCAACGCCTGTTTCATCGCAAGATGTTTCTATGCCTAATACTTTCAATTACTTATCTCTCGGATAATGAAGTAGAAGCAGCAATCATGCCAAAGAAAGGCCTCCGCCCCAAGCTGCAGTTTTTGGTTATCAGTAAATCGATCAATCTTATCGCCTTGAGCGCGCGAGCTGATTAACTGCTAAACGCGCATCCACCGAGTTTTCCTTTGCAATTTAGCTGCTCGCGCATTAACATTATCGCCCCTGAAATTCGGAGTGGGTCGCTAAAGGCCAGCACCCCGTTTTTTCAATAAATTTGAATCACATTATTTAAGGTAGGTGTTTAGTTCAATGCCACAGGTAAAACTGAAAGAAAACGAGCCGTTCGACGTAGCCCTCCGTCGCTTTAAGCGATCTTGCGAGAAGGCAGGCGTCCTCGCCGAGGTTCGTCGCCGCGAATTCTACGAAAAGCCTACTGCCGTGCGTAAGCGCAAAGCAGCTGCTGCCGTTAAGCGCCACGCGAAGAAGCTACAGCGCGAAAACAAGAAGACTAAGCGTCTTTACTAGACAAGGTCTAGCCCCTAGCGTGACTGGCGACACAGTGCGTCACCGTGAAGATAGCTAACCTCTACTTCTCAATCACTCGCCGCCGAGGCGCCGAGTGCGGAGTAATGGCTGTAAATCCGACGCGCTTGGTCTCACTCTGGATAGGTCCGCTCTATCCCCCCCCCCATCACAAGGTTCAAGGATACTAGCCACCATGGCAGACAGCGCCCTAAAGAGTAATCTCACCGAAGCAATGAAAGACGCCATGCGTGCGAAAGATAAATTTCGCCTCGGCGCCATCAGGCTTGCGCTATCCGAGATCAAACGTGTTGAGGTAGACGAACGAATTGATTTAGATGACGAGCGAGTGACTGCGATCCTCGATAAAATGGTAAAGCAACGCCGCGAATCGATTAAGCAATTTGAGGCAGCCGACCGCCACGAGCTCGCCGCTGTTGAAAAAGACGAAATCGTCGTACTGCAAGAATTTCTTCCCCAACCGCTCACCGAAGACGAATCCGAGGAAATAATCAAAGCAGCCATCGCAGAGTCAGGAGCAGCTACCATGCAAGAGATGAGCAAGGTCATGGCTATCGTCAGACCGCAGGTCGTCGGCCGTGTCGACATGGGCGCAGTAAGCGCAAAGATTAAAGCCCTCCTCGCCTAGCACTTAGAAATAAAGGCGCCTTAATCTAAAGGCACCTCGAACCCAAGGGCGCCTCAGTCCAAGAGCGCCTCGTTTCAGCGAGTTCTGACAAACCCTCTTCGCCTAGTATGCCCTGCTTACTAAGAACGACATCCCTTCTGCTTAGCGCCGCGGGCGTCCCGGCTTAGCGAATTGTGCTGACCTTCGGCCTTTTCTGATAGTGTGCCAGCAACGACCTAGGGACAGAGCGACATAAATTTCGCTACAATAATCTGACCACCCCACACAGGGCTCAACAGCAAGACAGCTAACGTCTTTCATTTCGAGTGATTGAGCACAGAGTAGAGACCACATTCAGCCCATGGCAGGCCTTATTCCGCAAAGCTTTATCGACGATCTTTTGAGTCGCGCCGACATTGTCGACGTGATAGATAAGCGTGTGGCTCTGAAAAAAAGTGGCAAAAACTATTCAGCGTGTTGCCCGTTTCACAACGAAAAATCTCCTTCTTTTAGCGTTCAACCCGAAAAGCAGTTTTACTATTGCTTTGGCTGCGGCGCCGGCGGCAATGCCATCGGCTTTATCATGAATTTCGACTCGGTCGATTTCCCGCAGGCGGTTGAATCACTTGCCCGCGATAACGGCATGGAGGTCCCGCGCGAAGAGAGCAAGGCGGCAACCAAGCGCCGCGCCGAAAACGCAGATCTTTATACGCTCCTCGAAGAGGCGAATGGCTTTTTTCAACTACAGCTGCGCAAACACGAGGGCCGCGCGAGCGCCGTCGACTATTTGAAACAGCGCGGTGTCAGTGGCGCCATCGCGCGCGATTTCGGCATCGGTTATGCCCCGCCCGGCTGGGACAATCTACTCAAAGCCTGCGCCTCAACTCCTGAACGCGAGAGCAATCTGCTTAAGGCTGGCATGGTAATCGAACGCGAAAACGGGCAAAGCAATACCCAGAGCGCCGCAAGCCAATTCAAGGGCTACGACCGCTTCCGACATCGCATCATGTTCCCCATTCGCGATGCGCGCGGCCGAACGATCGCCTTTGGTGGGCGCGTGCTCGGCGACGACAAGCCCAAATACCTCAATTCGCCCGAGACACCAGTCTTTCACAAAGGCTCCGAGCTTTATGGCCTATTCGAGGCGCGCAAATCATCTAACAAGCTTGCATGCCTGCTCATTGTCGAAGGCTATATGGATGTTATCGCGCTCGCACAGATGAACATCCGCTACGCTGTGGCCACGCTCGGCACCGCCACAAGCGGTGCTCACCTCACCCGTCTATTCAGGATGGTGCCCGAGGTTGTGTTCTGTTTCGACGGCGACAAGGCCGGCCGCACCGCCGCGTGGCGAGCGCTTGAGGCGACTCTCCCGCAAATGGAAGACGGGCGCCAAGTGCGCTTCCTGTTTCTGCCCGAGGGTGAGGACCCCGATACGCTTGTACGCAAGGTAGGCCAAGAAGCGTTCGAGGCCCTTATCGATAATGCGACGCCGCTCGAGCAATTTTTCTTCGACAAGCTCGGCTCAGACCTAGACCTCGACAGTCATCAAGGCCGCGGCAAGCTGCGCGAGCTTGCTCAGCCGCTTGTCACACAGCTGCCCGAGGGTGTTTTTGCGTTGCTCATGCGCGAGCAGCTCGCCCATCGATTAGGCATTGGGGTTGATGCACTCAACGGATTAATCGACAAGGCGGCCGAAAGCCGCAACCAAACGCAGCACTCTCCTAACGGGGATACGCCACCGCCGAACCGGCCCTATCAAGGTTATGGCGATAGCGGCAGCCGGTCCGAGCCACACGAGCATGCCGGGGGCTACTCGAACTCCCAGCAAGGCGACGCGGGCTCCGGCTATAACCCGCAGAAAGATGCGCGGTCAGGCGGCCAAACTGGCTATCGCGGCACTGTACAACGCAGCTGGCAAAACCAACCTCGCATCGCCGCCGCGCCCCTGATCAAGCGAGCGCCATCGAGTCTCAAGGCTATTCAGCTGCTGCTCGGCAACCCCGAAATTGCGCTCGACAGCGAATGCGATATCGTCCCGCTTGCTCAGAGTAGCGACACGACCACCACCGTACTCGCCAAACTCATTGAAATGGTGCGCAACGATCCCCATGTCGATACTTATGCACTGCTAGGCTACTGCGCCGGAACCGAGTTTTACAGCGAACTGACTCAACTCTTAAGGCAGGAGAAAATTACCCCTGTCGAAGGTACTGGCAACGAGTTTGCCGAGATCGTGGACAGGCTTCTTCTCAAGATCGAGCAAGAGCAAAAAATTGCGAAGATGCGCGAGGAGTTAGCGCGTAAAAGAAGCGAACTCCTTCAAAGTACGCCTGTTATTGACGTATTGATTGAGGGCGACGCTACAGAGACTGACCCGCGTGCTGGCGATGGCGATGTAAGCGCTGCAGAGTCCGACGAATGGGCCCGCTCGGCCCCTCTAACCGAGCCGCCTCCCTTTATGGAATTCGGCGACGATCATAGCGACAGCTTAGGCGACGATAACCGGAGTTAAAAAGGTGACGAGCGCGTCTGATCTGCACGATGAAACAACGCGTTGAATAGCCTAATACGCCTGTAAAACTATCCAAAACGCCTGCTTGCGATTATAATGTTCGGCTTGCTCCGGCAAACAGCTTAACGAAGCACTCAGACGATCGAAGGTAAACCCTAACCTAACTGCCAGGCTTGCACCCGGCGAGACGAGATTTCATGGCCGATTTGCTACCGAAACAATCCAATCTCAAGATCCTCATTGCCAAAGGCAAAGAGCAAGGTTATTTAACCTATTCAGAGGTTAATGATCACCTCCCCGAGTCGATCTCTGATCCAGACCAGGTCGAAGACATCATTCAGATGATTAACGACATGGGCATCAAGGTATTCGAAACAGCACCCGATGCCGACGCGCTGTTGCTAAACGACGACGGCGACTCAGGTGCCGACGACGTAGCAGCTGCCGAAGCCGCAGCCGCCCTTGCCGCCGTTGAGAACGAGGCCGGCCGCACCACCGACCCTGTCCGCATGTACATGCGCGAAATGGGCACGGTAGAACTTCTCACGCGCGAAGGTGAGATCGTCATCGCCAAGCGCATCGAAGAAGGTCTGCGCGAGCTTATGAAGGCGATGGCCTACTTTCCGGGCACTGTCGAACACGTGCTTAACGAATACGCGCTGGTCGACTCGGAAGAGCGCCGCCTCAACGAACTAATAACTGGCTACCTAGACGTTAGCGACGAAGAGATTCCTGTTGGTGCACCAGCCAGCGCCAAAGACGACCTCAACGACGATGATGAAGAAGCGACGGTTGGCCCAGACCCAGAGGAAGCCAAGCTACGCTTCACAGCGCTGCGCAAGCAATTCACTCGCACCAGCAATTCGGTCGCTAAACACGGCCGCGATGACGATAAAGCACAGAAAGAGCTCGAGAAGCTCGGCGAGTTATTCAAGTCGTTCAAGCTCACGCCGCGTCAGTTTGAGCCTCTGCTAAGCCACATACGCGCAGTACTCACACGTGTGCGCCGCCACGAGCGCCACATCATGAGCCTGTGTATTCGCGGCACAAAAATGCCACGCAAAGATTTCATCGAAAGCTTCCCTGGCAACGAGACGAATGAGCGCTGGGTTGCGAACATGGTTCGCCGCAAAAAACCTTACTCTGAGTTTATGGGCAGTGTGAAGGTTGAAATTTTGCGCGCGCAAAAGAAACTGCGCCTGCTCGAAGAAGAGTCCGGCCTCGATATAGCCACAATTAAAGACATCAATCGACAGATGTCGATTGGTGAGGCGAAATCACGCCGCGCGAAAAAAGAGATGGTTGAGGCAAACCTGCGTCTCGTCATCTCGATCGCCAAAAAATACACCAACCGCGGCCTGCAATTCCTCGATCTCATTCAGGAAGGCAACATCGGCCTCATGAAGGCCGTAGATAAATTCGAATACCGCCGCGGCTATAAGTTTTCGACCTATGCCACCTGGTGGATCCGTCAGGCCATCACTCGCTCGATCGCCGACCAAGCGCGCACGATCCGTATTCCGGTGCATATGATCGAAACGATCAACAAGCTCAACCGTATCTCGCGCCAAATGGTTCACGAGAAAGGCCGCGAGCCAACGCCAGAAGAATTAGGCGAGCGCATGGACATGAGCGAGGAAAAAGTCCGCCGCGTCCTCAAAATCGCCAAAGAGCCGATCTCAATGGAAACCCCAATTGGTGACGACGAAGACTCGCATCTCGGCGATTTCATCGAAGACTCGACAATCGACTCACCAGTAGACTCATCGATCGAAGAGGGCCTGCGTGAAGCGACTAAAGATGTCTTAGGCAGCCTCACACAGCGCGAAGCCAAGGTATTACGCATGCGTTTCGGCATCGACATGAACACCGACCACACGCTAGAAGAAGTAGGCAAGCAGTTCGACGTAACCCGTGAGCGCATACGCCAGATCGAAGCCAAGGCTCTGCGCAAGCTGCGTCACCCTACTCGCTCCGACCACCTGCGCAGCTTCCTAGACGAGTAGTTATGCTCAGCTAGCTATAGCACCAAACCGAGGGGCGCATTATAATGCGCCTCTCCTCGTTAGATGCCGCAAGGATGTTCTAGCGACGCGGTAGACGAAAACGTTTTGCGCTACTCGAGGCGTGGGAATTTTCGATGGAAGGAACGTACTAAAGGTACGTGACTGACTGAGAATAATTTCCACAACGAAGAGTAGCGCAAAATGGCAAAGTATACGGGCCTATAACTCAGTTGGTTAGAGTAGCGGACTCATAATCCGTTTGTCCTAGGTTCGAGTCCTAGTAGGCCCACCATATTTTTCAATGACTTAGGGGGAATGACTCCACTCCCTAGGTCGCCTAACACAGATCCAGACTACGCACAGACTACACTTGTTCGCGCTTCGACATCTCCAGAAGCCACACGCACCTCTTTAAGCCACTTATCTGCACTCACTCTTTGCCATCACTCGATTAAGTGAATACAACCGAGGGCGGCTTTTCTTACACCCCCGGGGTCTGTTTTGGACTCTGTAGATTGTTACCGTACCTGCGCAGACATTTAATAGGCTGATTTCACTTGCCTGTTATCGAATTGATCCAGTCAATTGGTGGCTATTCATCGCTATTTACTTTGCACTACAAGTAAAGCTATCTTTTAGACTTATCAAATCTGCTGAATAGGAACGCGCTATGACTACACATACTGGAGGCTGCCTGTGCGGCGCTATGTCCTACGAACTAGAGCAGGACGCTGTCGTCACTGCGATGCACTGCCATTGCGTAGACTGCCAGAAGTCGACAGGTTCAGGAAAAGCGACAATCATCGCCATTCCTGAATCGAGCCTAAAGATCAAAGGAACGCTTAAATACTATTCAGTTGTGGGCACAGATGGTGCAACGATAGAAAGAGGGTTCTGCGATAACTGCGGCTCACCGGTCATGAGCGCTGCAGTTGGTGTTGAAGGATGGGAAGCTATCAAGCTGATCAAAGCAGGAAGTCTCGATGACTCATCATGGGTGACGATAAACGCTAATATTTGGAAATCTTCGGCTAGGCACTGGGATGCTGTGCGAGAAGAGTTGCCAACTTTTGAACGCAACTATCAAGATTAATAATTAGTAGATCAAGCAAACAATAGAATCTCGGGAGAATTAGTCAATGAAGAAAAGCATAAGAAACGTGTTAATACTCGTAAGTGGATTTTGCATGATTCTAGTGGAAGCTGTTAGCGCTGCTGAAGTATCTTACATAAGTGATGTCATCTATGGTCGTAAAGATGGTATGGCGCTAACTTATGATGTTTTACAGCCAGAAAATGCTAACGGAGCAGCAATAGTTTTTATGATGAGTGGCGGATGGTATTCCTCATGGGGCGAGCCAGAAACTAGAGCAAACCAATTTTCCGATATGTTGGAAGCAGGTTTTACAATGATTCCTGTCTATCACGGAAGTGCCCCGCTGTATAAAGTGCCCGACGCATATTCGGATGTCGATATGGCCGTAAGGCACATCAAGGCAAATGCCGACACCTATCAAATAAATAGCAATCGGATCGGTTTAACCGGAGGAAGTGCAGGCGGTCATCTGTCTCTCATGGTTGGTCTAAATTCAGACAGCGGAAAGTCTGACGTGCGCAATCCGGTAATGCAGCAGGATAATACGGTAGCTACGATAGTGGCGTATTTCCCGCCAGTAGATTTCAGATCGGATCAAGCAGAGGCACAGGGAATAATTAATGAAGTCGAGCAAGACGAATTAATGCAACGATTTCCGGCTCTAGATTATGACGAAGCGATGATTCCGATGATGTCGCCAATTACGCATGTTGATAGCAACGATCCGCCGGTATTGCTGATCCACGGAGATGCTGATCCGCTAGTACATGTGACACATTCGCATGCAATGTTGGCTACGCTAAAGAAGTTTGAAGTACCGTCGGAGCTGATTGTTATCAGTGGTGGTAAACACGGTTTCGGTGGTGATAATGCTAAGATTGCTAACGCAGCGCGACTCGCGTGGTTTGAGAAGTATCTAAGCCGATAGACTTTGTAATACACTTGCTAGAAGCAATGGGATAAAGATTCTCTAACTCGCTCCGCGCTGTCTTGCGTGAATGCTACAGCGTCATGAGTAGGCAAGACCCAAACGCCTCATTCCACAGCCAATTATTAGAAGACATCAGCTTGTGGCTGTGGCAATTAATCGCACGCTGCTAAATTGCTTGAGACTATCAAACGTAGCAGTTGATCTGAACAGCAAATAATAAAGAGCGCATATGAATAATAATACGAGCAAGACATTAGCCAAAATTTTTCTTCTCTTCACCGTAGTATCGCTTCAGGCGTGCTCGTCATCCAACAAGGATGATTCTCCAATTAACGGTGATTGGGTTTTTACGATGAGCAGCCCATTTGGCGAGCTCAATGCCGACGTCACAATGCAGGCAACTCGCGGCAGTCTTCAGGGAGCTTTCGACCTCGGTGGAGGTCGCGTGTGGCCAGTGGAAAATGGAGCAGTCTCTGGGTCTGAAATCTCTTTCAATCTTGATAGAGACGGTTCACCGATGGTGTACGAAATGAGCGGTACAGTCTCATCGACTACCGTGGAAGGCACAGCTAAAGCGATGGGCACTGAAGTCCCGTGGCGTATGACTAAGAAAAATTGATGATGCATTAAGCACGGGTCAACTGCCGAGAGCACAATACAAGAGCAGAATTACTTCCTAAACCCTAGACCTAGCTACTCCACCACCAGAGTTAGCGTGCTCAAACCATGCTCTCAGCATAGCCTCCTTGGCCCAGTCAACGTTGTCTTGCGTGACGGCTACAGTGCTGAGTGTACATGCTAGTGCTAAAGCACCTGCAGAGTCTCTTAAGTCTTCAGCGCCTTGAGAGCCTTCTTACCTTCGCAGCAACATCAAGTGTAACTTCGAAGAAGCTATTTCTCTTTACGGTCATGTATGCAGTTTAACCAAGGGCGGGGGTCTGTCTAGGACTCTAAAGGTTATTGTTGTAACCGCGTCGATAAAAAACGAGTTATTTTACCTACATTTCGCCAACCTAGTTATAGGTTACGTTGTAAGTAGTTCCCTCGGAACCAAAAATGTAAAGCCTGCATTCCCCTATTTCAGGACGGCTTGGCAATTCAATAGTATCGAACTGCCTCAACTCCTCATAATAGCTTTCACACACGATTTCAGCGCCTGTTATTTCTCCGACCTCAACCTCTACTAACAATTCATCGCTTTCAAACTCAACTGAAGCGAGGCCGTCAGAATCTATAATATCTTCTACTATTCCTGTCTCTTATACACATCTGACGCT
>OJFP01000109.1_pt1 | contig 63936 bp, 59 predicted proteins | sample 1594141 | NCBI WGS metagenome assembly OJFP01 (sample SAMN05416843, study PRJEB24817) | seawater metagenome | isolation source: Sea water | place: Canada:Atlantic | collected 2013-07 | reverse complement strand
TAAGGGTCTTGTTAATTGTAAAATAGATGTAAATGAAAATTATTAAACCTGTTAAAGGGAAATATCCTCAGATATCAAAAGATTGTTTTATCGCTGAAAATGCAACAATTGTTGGAGAGGTTTTTATTGGAAAGCAATGTAGTGTCTGGTTCAATGCTGTAATCAGAGGAGATGTTCATTTTATAAAAATTGGTAATAAGGTAAATATTCAAGATGGTGCAGTACTACATGCTACATTTCAAAAATCACCGACTACCATAGGTAATAACGTTTCAATAGGTCATAACGCCATAGTTCATGGATGCACAATCCATGATAATGTACTTATAGGAATGGGAAGTATTGTTATGGATGACTGCGTGATAGAAAGTAATTCAATTATTGCTGCAGGAGCTATAGTTACTAAAAATACACATGTAGAGAGTGGATCTATTTATGCTGGAGTTCCAGCTAAAAAGATTAAAAATATTTCAAAGGAGTTGATTTCTGGTGAAATTAATAGAATTGCAAATAACTATGTAGAATATTCTAGCTGGTTCAAGGAGTAAATAATCTAAATATGATTCTAGAACAACTAAGTAAACCATTTATTATATTTTTTTTAGGCGATAAAATCAGAAAAGGTTTAAATTTGAATTAAATTTAATGAGTAATTAACAATTTACATATGAAAAATATCCTGTTTTTACTGCTATTAGTCTTTAATTATTCATTTGGTCAAAAAGCACCAGAAGTAGACTTGTCAAACCCTAGAGCTACTGTTTACACTCATATGTATTTTTTACAAACGACTTCTTATCAACCCGAGAAAGCTGCAAAAACTATTTATGGATTAGATAAGAAAGAAGCCATAGAGGCAGTTGTTAAGATCAAAAGAGTTTTAGATGGAAAAGGATTAAAAATAGATTTTAATAGAATTTCTAATGATTCTATGTTTACAGATACTATATCTTTTGTAGCCCAAAACAAGCTCATTCTATTCCCAGAACGTATGCCGTTGGTCTCTTTGGAGAAGTTTGGTAACTCATGGTATTATTCGTCAGAGACCATTCAAAACCTAGACATATTATATGCAGAAATATTCCCATGGTACATTGAGAAAATTCAAAATAGTATTCCAGGAATTGGACATAAAAAGATATTCTCTATTGAAATTTGGCAGTATTTCTCTCTTTTACTTTTAATAGTATTAGCCTTTGTTGTATTTATGATTGCAAAACAACTGGCATTTTTATTTTTAAAGAAAATTCTTTACAAATACATTAAGAATAGTGATGAAGTTAACGAAACTCTCAGAAAATTAGCCCATCCAATAAGTTTATTGATTGCCATTGAATTATTAGATATGGTTTTTCCTTCATTACAATTTGGATTAGAAATTAACAGATGGATATTTTTAGGTATTAATATAGCCTCCACAGTATTCTGGATTTATGTATTTCTAAAATTAGCACAAGTTTTAATAAGTTTTTATCAAGAATACACACAGAAAACTGAGGGTAAATTGGATGATCAACTGACCCCAATTTTAAGAAATTTTTCTACAGTAATTATTTTTATTATTGGAGCTTTTAAAGTACTTCTTCTTTTTGGTGTTGACGCGGCTACTATATTGGCAGGTGCTTCAATTGGAGGTTTAGCATTAGCATTTGCATCTCAAGACACAGTTAAAAACCTGATTGGAACCGTCATGATTTTTGTTGATAAACCATTCCATATAGGAGATTGGATTTCTGCAGGTGAAGTCGTAGGAACTGTAGAAGAGGTTGGTTTTAGATCTACAAGAATTAGAGCAGCAGATACCTCTATATTTCAAATTCCAAACAGCAGTTTGTCTGAATTAGTTATAAATAATAGTGGTTTACGCCTTTTTAGACGCTACAACACTCAATTAGGATTACGTTACGATACTCCACCAGAATTAATAGAAGCTTTTGTAAAAGGAGTTCGTGAAATTATTAAAGCACATCCAGATACTAAATCAGATTCTTTCAATGTAGAGTTTACAGGTTTTGGAGATTCTGCATTGTTGATAATGATGAATATGTATCTCAAAAATTTAGCTTGGTCAAGTGAGCAAAAATCTAGACATCAAATTCATATTGCTATTGTAAAGCTAGCAAAAGAACTTGGAGTTGATTTTGCTTTTCCATCAACAACAGTAATGATTGAGCAGTTTCCTGAAAAAAAATCAGTGGAACTCCATTATAACAATGATGAAAAAAGGATTGATGATGTAATTAATAAGGTAGTTTCAAACTTTAAAACTGTTGTTAAAGGCAAGTAAAAAGAAATTACTATTTTTTTTGTGGCATTGGTCCACGAAGATGAATAACTAACCCATTTAAAAAGTTACGTAAAATTTGATCTCCACATTCCATATATTTTGGATGGTCTTCTTTTCTAAAAAAAGCACCTAATTCACTTTTTGAAACTTTAAAGTCTACAAGCTTACAGATGTCTACAATATCATTATCACGGAGCTTATGAGCTACTCGTAGTTTTTTAAAAATATCATTATTTGTTAGTCCCATGTGATAAAGATACTAGTTTTTAATTGACTACATTAAAAATTGCCCATGCATATAATGCAAACCTTGCAAAACGAAATAGACCAAATAAAACAACTCCTTTCAAGGGATACTTAATCATTCCTGCAGCTACACATGTGATTGAAAAAGGGACAGGTAACAAAGCACCTATAAGAATTAAAAAACCACCCCATTTTCCAGTATTTTTTAGATGCTTTGCCATCTTTACTTCTAAATAATTTTTTACAGTATTTATTTTTAGAATTGTTTTTCCGATAAAATAAGATAAAATACCACCAGTGTATGAAAGTGTAGCTAAGATTGATAAGTTAATAATAGGTGAAATTGTTTTTTTTGACCAACCAATAAAAATTTCTGGAGGAATTAAACCCAATAATGTTTCAGATATAAAAAAAACAATAAGAACTCCTGTTCTTGAAAATGTTTGCGTAAGAAACTCCAATCCATCATCTATTGTAAATACATATTCGTTAACTAAATAAAGTCCAAAAATAATTAGTACGACAGGAATTGCAGCTTTTTTTAAACTGTTGCCAATAAAAGTATAAAAGCCAGTATACCTATAGTATTGGTGTAGTAATTTTGTTTTTGATTTTCTTTTCTTCATAGCCTATGGACTACAAAAATAAGCAGTAATTAACTCTTAGGAAATAGAAAATAAAATAATTAACTTTTCTTTATATTTTAGCTTATAAATTAACCATTATGAATATTACTAAAGCAATTGAGATTTTTTTTAAGAAATTTTTACCATCTCCATTTACAATTGCTGTTCTTTTAACCATTTTAACCATTTTCTTAGCGTTAATTTTTGCGAAACCAAGTATGATTGGCTATGGTGATTATGCAATAGAGACATTACAATATTGGGAAAAGGGAGTTTGGTCTAGCGGTTTATTAGAATTTGCGTATCAAATGATGTTAATTTTAGTTCTAGGACACGTTCTGGTATTAAGTAAGCCTGTTAGTAATTTGATAATGAAAATTACCAGGTATTGTAATGATACAGCTTCAAGTGCAGCTATTGTTGCTAGTTTAACCATGTTAGTAGCTTTTTTTAATTGGGGCTTAGGACTCATTTTCGGAGCCTTGTTAGCTCGTAAAATCGCAGAACATGCTCAAAAAAATGATCTAAAATTAAATTACCCCATTGTTGGTGCTTCAGGATATATGGGGATGATGGTTTGGCATGGTGGAATCTCTGGTTCTGCCCCAATAAAAATAAACGAAGTAGGACATCTGTCAAATATTATGACAAATAATTCTTTTGAGCTTATGCATAAAGTTCCTTCATCCATAGATTTTAGTCAAACGATTTTCAGTTTTTCTAATGTATTAATTTTTACGATAGTTGTTCTTGTGATTAGCGGAATGTTTTATGTTTTGGGTAAAAATTCTCAACCTACAGAAATTAATCTTTCACAGTATAAAATGCATCAAGACAAAAAATCATTAATAAAAACTGATAGATTAGATAACTCGAGAATTTTAGCTACTATTTTTGGATTACTAATTCTAGTAACTTTTTTTTATCGATACTTCGATGCTATTAAAGTTTTAAAAATTACTCCAAATCTCATTAATTTTTTGATGTTAGGTTTAGGTATTTTATTTCATGGGAGTTTTAAGAATTTCACAAGTGCAGTAGTAGAATCTATTTCAGATATTTCCGGTATTTTAATTCAATTTCCCCTTTATTTTGGAATTATGGGAATTATGAGTTCGAGTGGAATGGTAACACAAATTTCAGATTTCTTTGTATCTTTTTCAACTGAGACAACTTTACCTATAGTTACTTTTTTTAGTGCTGGGTTAGTAAATATTTTTGTGCCAAGTGGAGGAGGGCAATGGGTTATTCAAGGACCTATAGTTATTGAGTCCGCTTTAAAATTAGGAGTTCCTTTAAATAAAGCAATTATGGCTTTGGCTTATGGTGATCAAATTACTAATATGCTTCAACCTTTTTGGGCATTACCACTTTTAGGTATTACAAAATTAAAAGCGAAAGAGATATTACCCTATACCCTACTTGCAATGCTTGTAGGAAGTGTAATTTATATTATTGGCATCTTATTATTTTAAAATTAATGATTTGGCTAACAGAAAAAATAGAATTTCCACCCTATCAGACAACAAGTAAAGATGGTATTATTGCTTTAGGAGGTGATTTACATCCAGATCGATTAATTTACGCCTATCAAAATGGTATTTTTCCTTGGTATTCTGAAAATGAACCTATTGTATGGTATTGTCCGAATAAAAGAATGGTTTTGTTCCCTGATGATTTAAAAGTTTCTAAATCAATGAAAAATATTCTTAAAAATGAAAAATTCATAATTACTGAAAATGAAGCTTTTGAAGAAGTCATATCTCAATGTAAAAATATAGCTCGTAAAGATGGTTTTGGGACATGGATTACTAATGAAATGGAGCAAGCATATATAAATCTTCATAAAAAAGGTATTGCAAAATCGATTGAAGTTTGGTTGCCAAATACAGATTTAGATGAAAAAGGAAAAGATAAAAAAGTTCTTGTAGGCGGGTTATATGGGCTCAAAATCGGCAATGTATTTTGTGGCGAAAGCATGTTTTCTAAAGTTTCAAATGCTTCAAAAGTTGCATTTATTTATATGGTTCAATCCAACTTATATAAATTAATTGATTGTCAGGTATACAATGATCATTTGAAAACTCTAGGAGCAAAAGAGATTATGAGAGATAAATTTTTAACTTTACTAAAAAAAATGAGATAAATTCTAAAAAAGATTTGATGAAATACTCAATTGAAATTAATTTAGAAACAACATAACTTTACACTTAATATTAGGAACCTAAAAATGAATATACAAAACGCACAACAACAAGTAGATGATTGGATTAAAAATCATGGTGTTCGCTATTTTAATGAGCTAACCAATATGGCACAACTTACTGAAGAAGTAGGCGAGGTAGCTAGAATTATTGCTAGAAGGTATGGTGAACAATCAGAAAAAGAATCTGACAAAGGAAAAGATTTAGGGGAAGAACTTGCAGACGTGTTATTTGTTGTTTTATGTTTGGCAAATCAAACAGGAATTAATTTAGAGGATTCCTTTAATAAAAAGTTAGATATTAAAACAAAACGTGACCATAATCGTCATCAAAATAATAAAAAACTCCAATAATATGGCCTTATCTAAAAATATTAAAAATTCTATTTTTTGGCTAAATGCTATGAAAATTGGAATCGTGTTTATAGGTATCCTAATTTTAATTTCTCTGTTTTTTAATAGTTTTTCAGATCTTTTTTCAGGAAATTGGGATGCGGTTATTGAGAAAAACTTTAGCAATCAGCAATGGATACGTTTCTTTTCAAGTAAAGTCATAGCAGGTTTTATTTATGGTATCTATGTTTCGAATAAGAATATGAAATGACAATACTATAAATTAGTGACTATGGATTGTTTAGTTACCTTATGTTGATTAAAAAAAGCGACCCTTGGTCGCTTTTTTTTTTAATGAGTAAAAATATAATTAGTCTAACTGAATCAAATCAATCTGACTGTCTTTCACTTTTTGATTCAAGACTTTAACTTTATTATCAAACAAGTCATAGAGTTTTGCTAATTCTTGATCAATTTCTTTATTGATTTCATTTTTAAAATCTATAGCTTGTTGAGTTGGAGCATAACTGCCAATCCTTGTTAGTGAATTTAAATGGGCGAGTTTGTTATTCAACCTAATTGGGAAATTTAAAGGGTCTTGATTGCTCTTACTTTTTGTTTGGTATAAAGTTTCTTCAACGGTGGTCATTTCCTTAAGTAAGCTATTAGCATAGTTTATTAATTCTTTATGCTTCACTTCACCTTTAATTGATTTTTGAAGAGCTTTTATTTGGGCTCTTACTTTTTTCACATTCTTCAATGCTTTGTGAATTTCAGTTACTTTGGCATTGATATCATTAATGAAATTAAATTGAGCTGTCGCATCCGCTATACTAGTTTCTGAGACTGGATTTTTTAAAATAGTAAAGTTTTGAGACTTTGATATTTCACCCATCGTTAAGGTTACCTTATAATTTCCAGGTAATGCCATCGGTCCATTTAAAGATGCCCACCATAAAATCATTCCTTTTACTTTTTCTGCACCAGGGTACATCATGTTCCAATAGAAAATATTATTGCCATTAGCTAAGGTTAGTTTTTCTTCTTTTTTCTTCTTATTTGGTTTGGTGCTAAAAGTTTTAATTAAACGATCATTACTGTCAAAAATATGAAGAGAAACAGGTTTATTAGCCGCTTCTTCTTTGATAAAAAAATTGATGGCAACTCCCCCAGGATGATTAGTTCCTGAAGTTTTAGATGTTCTTCCGTTTCCGCCACTCATTCGGTAACTATCTTGAGGTTTAAATAAAACAATATCTTCTTGTACAAGGCTAGATGTTAATTGATGTAATGGTGTTAAATCATCAATCATCCAAAAAGATCTACCTTGAGTCGCAGCAATTAAATTATCGTTCTTAATGGCTAGATCTGTGATTGGTACAACTGGTAAATTCAATTGAAATTTGTTCCAGCTAGTTCCATCATCAAAGGAAATATACATTCCTCTTTCTGTTCCAGCATACAACAACCCTTTTCGCTTAGGATCTGCCCTTAGAGCACGTGTAAAATCTTCAGCACCAATTCCATTGGTAATTTGCCTCCAACTTTTTCCATAATTTTCTGTTTTATAGATATAAGGCAAGTAATCACCAGATTTGTATTTTGTTCCTACCACGTAGGCTCCACCTTTTGTAAATGGATCAATTTCAATGCAATTAATCATCATCCATTCAGGCATTTTTTTAGGAGTTACATTTGTCCAGGTTTTTCCACCGTCTTTGGTTACATGAACCAAGCCATCATCTGATCCAGTCCATAGTAAACCTTCTTCTTGTTTAGATTCATTTACAGCAAAAATAGTGGCATAGTATTCTACTCCTGTATTATCCTTTGTGATAGGACCTCCAGAAGATTTAAGTGTAGAAGGGTCATTTCTTGTTAAATCTGGACTAATAATTTCCCATGATTGCCCTTCGTTTGTAGTCATATGCAAATGGTTAGACGCAGCATATAATTTATTCTTATGATTTGGAGAGAACATGATTGGGAAATTCCATTGAAAACGATATTTAAAATCTTCAGCTCCATGCCCCATTGGATCATCTGGCCATACATTAATGGCTCTTGTTTCCCCTGTTTTATGATTTTGCCTGGTTAGCAATCCACCATAACTTCCCCCATAAACAATATCATTATTTGAAGGATCTATAGCCAAATGAGCACTTTCTCCTCCTGCAGTAGACTCCCAATCTGATTCTCCAATAAATCTCCCTTGAGTTCTGTGGGCTATTCTAACGGTAGAATTATCCTGTTGAGCACCGTAAATACGGTATGGAAAATGATTGTCTGTGGTAACTCTATAGAATTGAGATGTTGGTTGGTTCATATATGTAGACCAATTTATACCTGCATCAAAAGAAACTTGAGCACCACCGTCATCACCAATAATCATTCGCTGATTGTCTTCTGGAGCAATCCATAAATCATGATGATCTCCGTGTGGTGCATTAAACGTCTTATATGTTTTTCCACCATCTGTAGATTTATGATATCTTACATTTAGTACATATAATATATTTTCGTCTTGGGTGTCAGCATACAAACGTGTATAGTACCAAGCTCGTTGACGTAATTTTCGTTCACTATTTATAAGTTTCCATGTTTTACCAGCATCTGTAGATTTGTAAACGCCCCCTTTTTCGTTTTCAATTAATGCCCAAACAATGTCTGAATTTACTGGAGATACTGTTACACCACTGATTCCCCAGAGACCGCTTGGTAATCCTTTACGTGAAGAGATATTGGTCCAAGTTTCTCCTTCATCAGTACTTTTCCATAAAGCGGAACCCTCTCCTCCACTAGATAAGCTATATGGAGTTCTTCTAATATTCCATGTAGTTGCATATAAAACTCTTGGATTATTTGGATCTAAAATTAAATCTACAACTCCAGCATCTTTGTTTGCAAATAATTTTTTACTCCAAGTTTTACCGCCATTTATAGATTTATAGACACCTCTTTCTTGAGATGATTTGTAAAGGTCACCCATAACTCCAGCATATACAATATCTGGATTTTTAGGATGAATACGGACTCTTGGAATATGCCTAGCATTTTTTAACCCCATAGGCTCCCAAGTTTTACCAGCATTAACAGATTTCCAAATTCCATCTCCTGAGGAAACATTTCCACGAACTGTTTTCTCTCCATTCCCAACATAAATAACATTATTATCCCATTCACTTACCGCAACTGAACCCACTGATCCACCAAAAAATCCATCTGAAATATTCTCCCAAGTATTTCCTGCATCTGTAGTTCTCCAAACCCCTCCTCCAGTAGATCCAAAATAGAAGAGATTTGCTTTACCTGATACACCTGTAACAGCAGCACTTCTCCCCCCTCTAAACGGTCCGATATTTCTCCATTCGGTAGCATTATAAAAATCTTCAGAATATTTGGTAGTATTCTTTTGAGCGTTAACTTTGTATCCTTCAGAAAAAAGAAGACATAGAAAGACAATAAATAGTTTTTTCATGTGAATATGTTTTTGAAGCCTAAATTTAAGAATTTAATATGAGACTAAGTAGATTATGAAAATTTGTATCAAAGGTATTGACAGTACTAATATTGTGAAGGATATTTTTATTTCTGGATCAAAAAGTGAATCTAATAGAATGCTGGTCTTGCAGAAATTATTTAGAGAAATCACCATACATAATTTATCAGATTCTGATGATACTCATCATTTACAGGATGCACTTTCTTCACAAGATGTTGAAATAAATGTTGGCCATGCTGGAACTGCAATGCGCTTCCTAACTGCTTTTTTTGCCATACAACAAAAAAGAACGACTATTTTATCTGGTTCTGAAAGAATGCATCAAAGGCCGATTAAGGTTTTGGTGGAGGCTTTAAAAGCACTAGGAGCAGAGATTTATTATCTTGAAAATGAAGGTTTTCCACCATTAAAAATTATTGGAAAACAGCTCACCAAAGAACAGGTGAAAATTAATGGGAATATTAGTAGTCAATATATTTCAGCCTTGTTGCTTATCGCAGCTAGTTTACCTAATGGTCTTCGTATTGAGTTAATAGGCGAAATTACGTCTATTCCTTATATCAATATGACATTGTCTTTGTTGAATCAAATAGGAATTACTACTTCCTTTAAGGATCAAATTATTCAAGTACACCCTTTTGAAGAAGCAAAAAAACATACTCTAGAAGTAGAGTCTGATTGGAGCTCAGCCTCTTATTTTTATTCAATAGCCGCATTAAGTAGTATTGGGTCCGAAATTCGATTATCATCGTATAAAAAAGAAAGTTTACAGGGAGACGCAATCCTTGCGAATATTTATAAATCTTTTGGTGTAGAGACTGTTTATGAGACTAATAGTATAATCTTAAGAAAAACTAAAGAACCTAACAAAGAGCATCTTAGTATTGATTTAAATAAAGCTCCGGATATTGCACAAACAATTGCAGTAACTTGCTATGGATTAGGAGTTTCTTGTGAATTATTAGGGTTACACACTCTAAAGATCAAAGAAACAGATCGACTAGAAGCATTACATTCAGAACTCACAAAATTGGGAGCTAATATTTCGGTAACTCCAAATAGCCTTTATCTTAAAAGTAGGTCAGAAATAGTTGCTGATGTTTCAATAGAGACCTACAACGATCATAGAATGGCAATGGCATTTGCACCTCTAGGAATGAAGATTCCACTTGAAATTTTAGATGCAGATGTTGTTACAAAATCATATCGAAATTTTTGGAAAGATTTACAGAAAATTGGTTTTCAATTCAGTAAAGTATAAATTAAACAGTCAAATACTTGACAACCCCTTACTTCAAATCGTATATTTGTCGCCGTTACCCTAAAACCACATTTTGTAATACATCTATTTTGTGAATGCAAAGCCATTCAATATGGTTAGATAAATTACGTACGATATTTTAAAAAAACAACTAAGGACATATGAAATTATCCCATTTTAATTTTGAATTGCCAGAAGAATTATTGGCAGAATATCCAGCTGAACACAGAGATGAGTCTCGTTTGATGGTTTTAAATCGTAAAGATCAAACTATAGAACATAAAACATTTAAAGATGTTATCAATTACTTTGATGAAGGAGATGTTTTAATGTTAAATAATACAAAAGTTTTTCCTGCTAGAATGTATGGGAATAAAGAAAAAACTGGAGCTAGGATTGAAGTATTTTTATTGAGAGAGTTAAATGCTGAAAATAGATTGTGGGATGTTTTAGTAGATCCGGCAAGGAAAATTAGAATAGGGAATAAACTATTTTTTGGAGAAGACGATAGTCTAGTTGCAGAGGTGATAGACAATACTACATCTAGAGGTCGTACCCTTCGGTTTCTGTATGATGGAGACTATGAAGAGTTTAGAGAAAAATTATTAGAATTAGGAGAAACACCGTTGCCAAAATATATAAAAAGAGGTGTAGAGGCCTCTGATAAAGAACGCTATCAAACAATTTTTGCTAAAAATGAAGGAGCTGTTGCAGCTCCGACCGCAGGGTTACATTTTTCGAAACATTTAATGAAACGTTTAGAAATTAAAGGAGTAGATTTTGGTGAATTAACCCTTCATGTTGGTCTTGGAACTTTCAGCCCAGTTGAAGTTGAAGATTTATCAAAACATAAAACAGATTCAGAACAAATTAGCATTTCTCCAGGAACAGCTCAGTTAATTAATGATGCCATCGTAAATAAAAGAAGAATTTGTGCTGTAGGAACTACTGTAATGCGTGCTGTTGAATCTTCTGTCTCTGCCAGTGCTAGATTAAATAGTTATACGGGTTGGACTAATAAATTTATTTTTCCACCTTACGACTTTAGTATTGCTAACTCTATGATTACAAATTTTCATTCACCAAAATCAACCCTAATGATGATGGCTGCTGCTTTTGCAGGATATGATTTTTTAATGGAAGCATACAAAATAGCTGTCAAAGAAGAGTACAAGTTTCATACTTATGGTGATGCAATGTTAATTATTTAAGTTAGATAAAAAATATTAAATCAAAAGCCTCACAGCCATGCTATGAGGTTTTTGTATTTTTGCATAAATATCAAAAGAGATTTAAATTTTATCTAACAGACTCAAAGACAACAGAAATTATAGATGAAACCAAAGAAAAAAGACATTCGATCTTTAACAAAAGAACAGTTGAGAAAGTTTTTTGTTGAAAATGGAGATAAAGCTTTTAGAGGGAATCAAGTATTTGAATGGTTATGGAGTAAATCCTTACATACTTTTGAGGCCATGACCAATATTTCTAAAGATACAAGAGAAATGTTGGAAGAAAACTTTGTTATTAATCATATAGAAGTAGATTCTATGCAGCGAAGTAAAGATGGAACCATAAAGAATGGAATTCGTTTGCATGATGGTTTTATTGTAGAATCTGTTTTAATACCTACTGAAAAAAGAACAACAGCCTGTGTCTCTAGTCAGGTTGGTTGTAGTTTAGATTGTCGTTTTTGTGCTACCTCTAGACTAAAAAGGATGAGAAACTTAAATCCTGATGAAATTTACGATCAAGTAGTGGCTATAGACAAACAAAGTAAATTATATCATAATCGCAAACTTTCTAATATTGTTTTTATGGGTATGGGAGAACCCTTAATGAATTACAATAATGTAATCAAGTCTATTGATAAAATAACATCTCCTGAGGGGCTTGGAATGTCATCAAAACGAATTACAGTATCAACTTCAGGTGTTCCAAAAATTATTAAAAAAATGGCTGATGATGAAGTGAAATTTAATCTAGCTGTTTCATTGCATTCAGCAATAGATAGTGTAAGAACATCTATCATGCCGTTTAATGAAACATTTCCATTGAAAGATTTAGGAGACTCTTTGGTGTATTGGTTTGAAAAAACCCAACGAGTTGTCACTTATGAATATATTGTTTGGGATGGAATTAATGATAAAAAAGAAGACATTAAGGCGCTGATTAATTTTTGTAAACTAATTCCATGTAAAGTTAATTTAATCGAATATAACCCTATAGACGATGGAGAGTTTCAACAAGCTAACTCAAGAGTCATAGATAATTATATCTCAAATTTAGAAATGCATGATATTGTTGTAAATGTCAGACGATCTAGGGGAAAAGATATCGACGCAGCTTGCGGTCAGTTAGCTAACAAATCGTAACCAAATTTTAGGTTATATTTTGTAAATTTATAGTGTAAATGAAGATTGTTGAGGAAATAAAAAAACCCATTCAAAAGGAGATGGAGCGCTTTGAAGAAAAGTTCAAAGACTCCATGATTTCTAAAGTACCCTTACTAAACAGAATTACTTACTATATTGTTAGAAGAAAAGGTAAACAAATGCGCCCAATGTTTGTTTTCTTAGTAGCTAAGATGGTTTCAAATGGAGGTTTTGATCAACGAACCTATAGAGGAGCTTCTGTAGTAGAATTAATTCATACAGCAACCCTTGTTCACGATGATATCGTAGATGACAGTAACAGAAGAAGAGGTTTTTTTTCTATTAATGCACTATGGAAAAATAAAATTGCAGTTTTAGTAGGAGATTATTTATTGTCTAAAGGTCTATTACTTTCCATAGATAATGAAGACTTTGATTTGTTAAAGCTAATTTCAATAGCAGTTAGAGAAATGAGTGAAGGTGAATTACTTCAAATAGAAAAAGCTAGAAAACTAGATATTACTGAAGATGTTTACTATGAAATCATTCGTCAAAAAACAGCCACATTAATTGCAGCTTGCTGTGGAATTGGAGCAGCATCGGTTGGAGCCAATCAAGATACGATTCAACAAATGAGAAAATTTGGTCAGTATATTGGAATGGCATTTCAAATAAAAGACGACTTATTTGACTATTCTGAAGAAAAAATAGGAAAGCCTACCGGGATAGATATTAAAGATCAAAAAATGACTCTTCCTTTAATTTACACCTTAAATAGTTGCTCCAAAAAAGAGAAGGCTTGGTTAATAAACTCTATTAAAAAACACAATAAAGATAAAAAACGAGTTAGAGAGGTTATTATTTTTGTAAAAAAAAGTGGAGGCATCGAGTACACCATAAAAAAAATGATTGATTATAAAACTAAAGCAATGACCATCCTGGAGAATTTCCAAGACTCTGATTATAAAAAATCCTTAATTAAGATGATTGATTACGTAGTAGAAAGAAAGATTTAAAGGCTTAATAATTCTTCAATAAAATCCCTTTTATTTGACAACCTTGGTACTTTATGTTGTCCACCTAATTTTCCTTTTTTCTTTAACCAAGAATAAAACAATCCTTTTTTCACACTATGAATTTTTGGCATCACTAAAGTCATATTGTTATAACGCTTAGCCTCATAATCTGAATTTATAGATTTTAAAGCATTGTCTAGTAATTCTGTGAAGTATTTTAAATTTTGTGGAGCTTTTGCAAATTCGATTACCCATTCATGACTTCCTTGTTTTTTACCATCCATAAAAATTGGTCCAACAGTATATTCAGTAATTGTTGAATTTGTTTTTTTACATGCTAGTTTTAAAGCCTCTTCAGCATTCTCAATAATTAGTTCTTCTCCAAATACATTAATATGATGTTTAGTTCTTCCTGTAATTCTAATTTTATAAGGGTTTAACGAGGTAAACTTAACCGTATCTCCAATTAAATATCGCCATAATCCACCATTTGTAGATATAACAACTGCATAATTCTTTTCTTTTTTTACTTGAGATAAAGGAATTGCTGAAGAGTTTTCACCCTCATATTCACTCATAGGAATAAATTCATAAAATATTCCATAGTCAAGCATTAAAAGTAGATCTAAACTACCATTTACATCTTGTAAGGCAAAGAACCCCTCAGAAGCATTATAAGTTTCATAATATTTAAAATCTTTTTTTGGGATAAGTTTTCTATACTGCTCTCTGTAAGGGTTGAAGTTTACACCGCCGTGAAAATAAACCTCCAGATTAGGCCATACCTCAAGGATATTTTTTTTACCTGTTTTTTCTAAAACCCTATTTAATAATACTAGCATCCAGGAAGGAACTCCAACTAAACTTGTAATATTTTCGTGAATGGTCTCATTAATTATTGCCTCCATTTTTGATTCCCATTCACTCATTAAAGCCGTTTCTTGACTAGGAGCTGAACTAAAATCTGCCCAAAAAGGCATGTTTTCAATAATTATAGCAGATAAATCTCCAAAATAAGAATTGTTGTCTTCATAAACAGCATTACTTCCACCAAGCCGAAGTGCCTTTCCATTAAATAAAGCAGTTTCTTCATTGTTGTTAATATATAGACACAACATATCTTTACCAGCCTTTAAATGGCAATTTTCAATAGCATCATCACTCACAGGAATAAATTTACTTTTAGCATTGGTAGTGCCACTAGATTTTGCAAACCATTTAATTTTTGTTGGCCAAAATAAATTTTGTTCTCCTTTTCTGCACCGTTCAATTAGAGGTTCTATGCTTTCATATTGTTGAATCGGAACTTTGGTTGCAAAATCTTCATAAGTTTTAATAGAAGAAAAATCAGAGTTTTTCCCAAATTCTGTGTCTTTAGCTGATTGAATTAAACGAAATAATAATTCCTCTTGAACATCCATGGGATATTTAATAAACAATTCCATTTGATGTTTTCTCTTTTTGAGAAACCACGAAATAATAGAATTAACAAATGGAATTGCCATGGTGATTCAGAGTTTAGTAAAATGATTTTTCCGTAAGTTTGTATGGTACTTACTAGATAGAGTTAAAAATATAAAAATATTTTAGATGCAATACCAAGGAGTTTTAAAAAAAATGCTTACGGAAAGTAATGAAGTAATCCAATATTATTTAGATTTAGAAACTGATTTTATAAATGTTAATCAGCTGTTAGATAGAAATTTAGAGCTTAAATTCTTAAAATATAGTTGTATGAATTGTCAATCAGATAAAGAAATTTATCGTCAAGGGTTTTGTAAATCATGTTTTTTTGAAACACCAAGTGCGGGAGATTGGATTATGAGACCTGAATTAAGCACAGCTCATTTGGGAAAGGAAGATCGAGATTTAGCTTATGAAAAATCTGTTCAACTTCAACCTCACATAGTATATTTAGCAAATTCCAGCAATGTGAAAGTTGGTGTTACAAGGAAGCAACAGGTTCCAACGCGTTGGATAGACCAAGGAGCTCATGAAGCTATAGAAATCATAGAAGTTCCAAATAGATACCTTGCAGGAATTACCGAAGTAGCCCTCAAAGCACATGTAGCCGATAAAACTAACTGGAGAAAAATGTTAAAAAATGATATTGAAGAGGCAGACTTAAAAGAATGGCAAAATAAATTACGCCCTTTCATTCCAGAGGAAGCAAAAGAGTTTTTCATTGAAAATAACACTTTAACAGTAATCAATTTCCCAGTACATCAATATCCAGAAAAACCTAAAAGTTTAAATATTGTAAAAGAGCAACACTATTCAGGAAAATTAGTAGGTATAAAAGGACAATATTTAATTTTTGAAGATCAAACAGTTTTTAATATTAGATCAAATGAGGGCATTGTTGTTGAAATAAATATTAATTAAACTCATAAAGAAATTACCAAGTCATGATTAAATCTAATTTCCTTAAAGTAGCTTTAGCTCAAATATCTCCTGTTTGGTTGGATAAAAAACAAACCATCCAAAAAATCAAAAACACTATTGAAGATGCTTCAAAAGAAAAAGCAGAATTAATTGTTTTTGGTGAAGCTTTACTTCCTGGTTACCCATTCTGGATTGGATTAACTAATGGTGCAACATGGAATTCTACTGTTCAAAAAGAAATTCACGCCCATTATGTACAAAACTCAATTACCATTGAAAAAGGAGAGTTAGATACCATATGCAAACTTGCAAAAGAACATCATATGGCTATATATATAGGAATTATAGAGCGCGCTCAGAATAGAGGAGGGCATAGTATTTATGCATCTTTGGTATATATAAATCAAGATGGAGTTATAAAATCAGTACACAGGAAATTACAACCAACTTACGATGAACGCTTAACTTGGGCCCCAGGAGATGGTCATGGGTTACAAGTTCATCCTTTAAAAAATTTCACTATTGGTGGTTTAAATTGTTGGGAGAATTGGATGCCTTTACCCAGAGCTGCTTTGTATGGTCAAGGAGAGGATTTACATGTGGCAGTATGGCCAGGGAGTGACCACAATACAAAAGACATTACCCGCTTTATTGCAAGAGAATCTCGGTCATTTGTAATTTCTGTTTCTAGCTTAATGCAAAAATCAAATTTTCCTAAAGAGACACCTCATTTTGATAAAATTATAAAAAACGCTCCTGATACTTTGGTAAATGGAGGATCATGCATAGCAGGGCCAGATGGAGAGTGGATTTTGGAGCCAGTTATCAATAAAGAAGGAATATTTTATGAAACGTTAGATTTTTCTAAAGTCCTAGAAGAACGTCAAAATTTTGATGTTGTAGGGCATTATTCAAGACCAGATATTACTAAACTACATGTGAATAGAGATCGACAAAGTACAGTTTCTTTTGATGATTAATTTATATTGGCTTTAATTACTTGTTCTATGACTTTCTCAACACCTAAATTAGAATTGTTTTCTGTCATAAAACGAGCAGTTTTCTTAACTTCTTGGTGTGCATTTTTCATAGCAAAGCTAAAAGTTGCTGCTTCTAACATTTCTAAATCATTTAAATAATCTCCAAAAACCATGGTTTGCTCTGGAGTGATGCTCATCTTCTCTTGTAAAAATTGTATTGCAGTTCCTTTATTTGAGTTAAGATTTGAAATATCTAACCAGTTTTTCCCAGAGATTTTTAATAAAAAAACATCTTCAAATTGTTTTACTGAGGGATAAATAAATTGTTCCGAAGATTCAGAGTGATACAAAGCAATTTTAATAATTGGATTATGATTAGGGATAGTTGTTAAGTCCTGCACTATTTCGTGAGCACTATAATATTCTTGAAACATACCAATAAAACCTTGATTTTTAGTTTCAACAAAAGCTTTATGTTCACCACACAAAATAATAAATGTATTCTTGATTTTTCTCAAAACAGGAATCAATTCAATTACCTTTTGTGGATCAAATTTTTGTAAAAGAAGTGTTTTATTTTCTTTTTTTATAACACCTCCATTTTCACCAACAATGGTAATCTGATTCTTTATGGAATACAGTTTTTGAGCGATACTATTATACTGCCTTCCACTTGCAGCTACAAAATGAATTTTTAGCGCCTTCAATTTTTCAAACTGTTCGAAAAATAAAGGACTTACTTCTTCTTCAGGGTTGAGTAAGGTCCCATCCATATCTGAAACAATCATTTTTACATTTGATAAATCCATTTAATTAGTTAATTTTAAAAGTAATAGATTCTATATAATAAAGAATTTATATTGTTTATTTAATTGACAATGCACTTCTTTTTTGTTGAATAATTTCCCAAAACAAATAACCATATACAACAAGGTATTCTACAACCATAAACCAAATATTTTCTTTCCAAGGGGTATTGGCATAGGCTTGATAAGATAAAACAACCACAAGACTCCATATAATTGGAAACCTGTAGTTTGTAAAAACAGACAAGATAACCAATGTTGCTAAATACCAAGGGTGCATTGTAGTTGTGGTAAAGTAGTAAAAAGATATTCCCATAAGTAAGGCAGTAATGAGTTGCTGAGGTGATTTATTTTTTCTAAAAAAAGTAATAATAAATAAAAAAATTACAACTATTACAGGAGTTATTTTTCCAATAATAGCAATTTCATTGTAACCTCTAAAAAGTGTTCCCAGTTCTCTGGCAATGTAATATAAACTTGCATTAAATTCAAATTTTTGAAACCACAATCCGATAGAATCTAGGTAGTTATTCATTAAGTTTGATGACAAAAAAGGAAGGAATAGCAATATATTTATTAAAACAATTGTCATTCCAAAAGAGATGAATCTTAAAACTCCTTTTGTTCTATTTTCTTTTGTAAACCATTGATAGAATAGCGGTAAAAATAATAAAGGAATTAATTTCACACTCACAGAAAGACCAAAAGTTAGCGCAGCAAAACTCCATTTTTTTTGAAGCAATAAATACAAACTCCAAACCAGGAAAAAAATCATCACAGACTCAAAATGTAAATTACCTGTTAATTCAATAATAATAAAGGGGTTTAAGGCATATAAGAAGATGTTATGAATCGGTAATTTTAGTTTTTCTAGTATTTTTTTTCCAAAATAAATAATTCCAATATCTGCTAAAATAATTTGCAATCTTAAAACAATAATAGATCCAATGATACTTGAATTAGTGAATAAAGCAGCTATAAAGAAATTTAGCTGATTAATAGGCGGATAGTTTGTATAATGGCTTCCGTTTAAAGCCCCCATTCCTGAATACAAATCCGTGGCTTGGTTAATCGGTAAATGCCCTTGATTTATAAAAGTTTCAGGTAAATATAGATAAGGGTTTAGCCCTTTTAAAATCATTCTTCCATCCCATATAAACCTATAAAAATCTTGAGATAAGTTTGGAATAGCAATCAAAAAAATCAATCTAAATATAATAGCAATGGCTACTAAAAAAGTAAAGTTATTTTTCTCTTTTTTGATGAAGTATACAAAAGGAATAAATAAAATAAAATACTGCGCTATTAGTTGTGAAAAGTTAGTTCTGTCTAAACTATAAGCCATCAGAAAATAAAACAAAACACTAAGGGAAGAGAGTAGTATTGTTTTATTTTTTTGTTGTAGTAACATAGGTTAGGCTCTAGAGAAAATTGAATTCCAAAAAACATAACCAAAACCAAGGAACAACATTAGGTGAAAAGGAAATAAACCAAAGTCACCCCCTTGATTTCCCACAACAAATGCGCTATACATACCAAAGGCAAAATAGAGCGTCAAAATTCCTTCAATGATTGTATTCACGGAAATTTTATTATGGATATATTTATTTTTTTTCCATGTATCTTTTAAGGTCTTAATATTAAATTTTGGAGTTCTTATGAAATCACTTTTTTTTCCAAAATGCCCCTCCAAAACTGCAATGCTATTGTGAAATGAAAAGCCCAAGGCAATGGAAAAGAAAGTGAAAAAAGTTCCTGTATACTTTAAAAAATTTTTAATACCACCCCCATAACTCTTTTTAAACATATACCAGTAGCATATGAAGAAAATTATAGAGCTAACAATAAAAAAACTTATCATGTAGAAATAAGATTTTAAATGGGGGTATTCATTTTTGATGTAAAGCATAGGGATACTTAAAATAGCAACGATTAAAATCATCAAAAACATAGAGCTGTTTAATAAATGTAATACACTATGAATTTTTGTTTTTAGTGAAATATCTTTATCTAATAAAACACGTTTTGTCATTTTTTGGAAGTTTTCAGCCCCTCCTTTATTCCATCGAAATTGTTGAGATCTTGCAGCACTGATAATAACAGGTAATTCAGCAGGAGTTTTCACATGCTCTAAGTACTTAAATTTCCATTTTTTCAATTGAGCTCTGTAGCTTAAGTCTAAATCTTCGGTTAAGGTATCTCCTTCCCAATTTCCTGCATCTAAAATACATTCTTTACGCCATACACCAGCAGTTCCATTAAAATTGATAAAATGGCCTTTAGTATTCCTGCCAACTTGTTCAAGGGTAAAATGGGCATCCAAAGCAAAGGCTTGTATTTTGGTTAATGTAGAATAATTTCTATTGATATGACCCCAACGGGTTTGAACAACTCCAATTTCATTATTTTTAAAATATGGGATAGTTTCTAACAGCCAATTTTTTTGTGGTAAGAAATCTGCATCAAAAATGGCAATAAATTCACCTCTTGCAATTTCTAAACCTTCTTTAAGGGCCCCAGCTTTAAAACCTTCCCGATTAGTTCTTTGAATATGTTGAATATTAATTCCTGTTTTTTGAAGCTTTTTAATTTGTGTCTTGGTACTCTCAATAGATTGATCTGTAGAGTCATCTAAAACTTGAATCTCTAGTTTTTCTCTAGGGTACTCCAATGTTACAATGTTATTTAACAAACGCTCCATCACGTACATTTCATTATATACTGGAAGCTGTATGGTTACATAAGGAACTTCGTTTATGTTTTTTAGATCAAATTTTGGAGAAGTATCTTTTTTTTTTTGAGCGTTTCTATAGTTAAATAGTAAATTCAGTTGCGCTAGGGCATACATAAAAATAAGAATGAGTGCTATAGAATAAATGGTGATAATGATGTATTCTAAAATCATTATTTTAAACTGTATTTAAAGATCCAACCCAATATTTTCATACCAGCAAATATAGTACCTTTTAAAGTTCCGGATACTTTAGAAACACCAATCCTGTTCCTGTATTTCATTGGTATTTCTGTATATGAATATCCTTTTTTAATTGCTTTTAACTGCATTTCAACTGTCCATCCATAGGTTTTGTCTTCCATTTCTAGTTGAATTAATTTCTTGTATTTTATGGCTCTAAATGGACCTAAGTCTGTATACTTTGCACCAAAAAAAATAGTCATTAAAAAAGTAGCTAACCAATTACCAAAAATTTGTTGAGGTGTCATAGAACCCGCTTCTCTATATTTTTTTACACGAGATCCTATTACAAAATCAATTTTATCATTTAGTATTGGCGCAACAAGTTGTGTTAATTGTTCAGGATAATCAGAATAATCACCATCTAAAAAAACAATAATATTTGGGAGTTGAGAAGCTTCTAGATTAGCGATATAATCCATTCCTTTTAAACACGCGTAACCATAACCTTTTCTGGGTTCTTTTAAGACGGTAGCACCTGATTTTTTTGCGTTTTCTTCTGTTTTATCTGTTGAATTATTACTAATAACAATAATTTCGTCTACTATAGTTGGTATATCATTAATGACCTTTGTTATAGATTTTTCCTCGTTATATGCCGGAATAATTACCTTAATTATTGGTTTCATTAATTTAAATTAGGTATTTAATCAAATATAAATAAAGCAAACAAAAACTTATAATTACGGTGTGGAAGTAATTTTAATAAGAACAATGAATTTAAAATTAAGGAGTTATTTTTAATTCTTTTTGTTGTTCTGGAACAATATATTTATCAAAATACCAAGAAGACCATGTTTCTAATGTAAAAAAAAGGCCCACTCCTAGAATTAGTATGGTTAGACTTAATATGATTAAATTTTTACGTTTTCTATTTGGATCTATGGAGCATTGGTTTTGTTTTTTCCTGTAAGCATAAATTCCATATATACCTATTATAACAGCAACACCTCTTAAAATAAATGAGCCAGTACCTGTACTGCCATCTTGTTCATAGAAAAAATCTGCAAAGGAAATAGCATAAACTCCACCCATAAGACCAAACATAAATAATACAGCAGGAGCTACACAACAAAGTATCCCTGCTAAAGCGGCACTCAATGAATATTTTAAGCCCCATTTGATAAGATTAGGTTCTTTTTTTTCAGACATTTTTTAATTTTTTAAGAATTAAATTTAAGAATTAAATAGCATCATCAGATGTCATATCAATATAAAATGTAAATTTAACAAAACTGACTTCATTTAATTCTTAAAAAAAGAATAAATAAAAAAAAGAATAATGATTAAAAATAATCTCAAAATTATAACATTAATTTTTGCAACAATTTTTATTTTTAGTTGTGAAAACACAAACAAATCAACTGAAGATCAATTACCTTCTCTCAACGGAAAAAATATTTTAATGGTTTATGGTGGTTGGGATGGTCATCAACCAGCTGTTTTTATTGCTAAGGTTTCAAAATGGTTGGAATCAGCAGGAGCTAAAATTACACTCTCAGATTCTTTGGAAGTATATACCAATAAAAAAATAATGGATAAAACAGATTTAATTATTCAATATTGGACCATGGGAGAAATTACCAAAGAACAATTTCTTGGCCTAGAGAATGCCGTAAAAAGAGGAGTTGGTCTTGCGGGTTGTCATGGTGGTCTTGGAGATTCTTTTAGACAAAATCCTGAATATCAGTATATGATTGGTGGACAATGGGTTGAACACCCTGGCGGAAAAATTGATTATACAGTCAATGTTCTAGAGACCAACGATCCAATTTCAGATGGAATTAAAGATTTTGAAATAAAAAATACAGAACAATATTATATGCATATTGATCCTAATATAAAAGTCTTAGCCACAACTAAATTTACAGATAGTATTCATTCATGGATAAAAGATCGTGTAATGCCTGTAGCTTGGAAAACATATTATGGTAATGGTAGAGTTTTCTATCTTTCCATAGGTCATGATCCAAAAGATTTTGATACTCAAGGAGCAAAAGAACTTCTTTTTAATGGGGTTAGATGGGCAAGTGGGAGTAGATATGAACCCAAGGAAAATACATTGAGCGCTGTCTATGATTGAGTAATAGAGTAAACTTGAAAGACTTTTTTTTGATTACTTCTTACCTAATGGATATATTTCTTGACTTATAAAATTAGTTGGGAAATTTTCATCATTTTCAAATCCTAGTTCAATATCTCTACCGTTAGACGGAATATAATTGGTCTTAAAGAGATAATCCCAAATACTTAAAGTTAACCCGAAATTAACACCAAATTTATTTGGAACTTTTTTTCCATGATGCCAAATATGCATTTGAGGATTATTAAAAATATATTTTAAAACCCCCAAAGGGATTTTAATATTACTGTGGTTAAAATGACCCATTGCTAAAGTGAATAAATGCACTAAAATAAAATCATCAATACCAAAGCCAATTAGTGCTAAAGGAATGTATTCTAGAGTTCTATATACAATAGTCTCCATCCAATGATATCTAAGATGTGCTGCAAAACCCATTTCTTTGACAGAGTGATGAACTTTATGGAAATTCCATAAAAATGGAATGCGATGTAATAACCTATGAATAAAATATTGAATAAAATCTCGTGTTAAAAACAAGATGAGCAACTGACTCCAATAAGGGAAGGTTTCGATGTTAAAAAAAGTTAGATTATTAATACCTATGGCTATTAAAACATTGTTAAAGAATGTTACTGCAACATTCGAAAGGGCATTATAAACAATTAATGAAAACAAGAAAAAATTAAAAAACATGTAGAAGCTGTCTAGCCAAAAATCTTTTCTGATTTTATTTTGATTTTTTCTCCAAGGTATTACTACTTCTAAAAACCAAAACACAAGTGATATACTAATGAGCCAATAAAAGTAATTGCCCCAATGAGGATTGAGGATTTCCCTGGCTAAATATTGTGAATAGCCAGAAAATGAATCTTTAATGATGCTTAGGTATGTGTCCATTTTAAAATTTATAGCTTTTAACAACAGCCACCTCCATCATAATGAAAAGTAGATTTAGAAAAGTAGATGTCATCTCTATTTAAGTTTTTTAATGCTGAAGCTGTTTTGTCACAGATAGCCAAGGGTTGATTTTTTAATAAAGTATGTCCTACACCATCATCAAAAAAATCATCATCACCATAGTAAATTGCAGCTTTTCCAGTAAAAACGCATGGTCCATCTTTTGGCATTGGATCTTTAATTGCAGCAACTTCAATAGATTCTATATAAATCAATTCATCTGTTGGATAATTTTTTGGATCTAAAATTCTATAAGGTTTACGAGCTCTAATCTCAATAGTTCCAAAACCAGCATCAGTTAATGCTTTTACATATTCATTAATAGGTAAACTTCCACTCAAACAGAGTGCACGTAAACGCTCCTCATTGCGCAATTTATTATTCATGGGTTGTTCGCAAGTAGGATCGCTCATTACCAAACGACCATGGGGTTTTAGCACCCGATACATTTCAGCAATTGCTTTTTTTAAATCATCAGATTTAAAGATATTAAACAGACAGTTTTGGGCAGCAACATCAATCGAATTATTTTCTACAGGTAAGTTCAAAGCATCACCTTTTCGAAGGTCCACAAAATTAGTTCTAAACCAAGGATTCATTTCTTCAGCTTCGATAAAATTCTTTCGAGATGCTGCTAACATTTCATCAACTACATCTATTCCAATAACACCACCTTCCTGCCTATTGAAATAACTAAATTGTAATAATTCCATACCACCACCTACACCAACATATAGCATTTTTGGGTTATTGGTTAAATCTCGAGCATGCACTGTAGAACCACAACCATAGTTCATTTCTTGCATAATTCTTGGAATTTTTAATCCTGGTAATTCCCAAATAGGATTTGTTGTGCAACAAAGTCCAATATCAGGGGTTAATGCAGCTTCTTTGTATACGTTGTGCGTAGTTTCTAAGTAACTCATAATTCTTTTATCAATTCTTTAAACAATATAATCATTTTAGGTTCTGCTTTTCCTGCTATTTTAATGATTTCCTCGATGTTTACGGGAGCTAAATTCTTTGGATCACATTCGTCTGTTAACACTGAAATTGCAGCACATGTCAAATTTAAATGTTTGGCAACAATAACTTCAGGTACTGTGCTCATTCCAACAGCATCAACTTCCAAAATTTGAAGCATTCTGTATTCAGCTCTAGTTTCTAATTGTGGACCAAAAACGCCGGCATAAACTCCTTCTTGAAGCTTTATGTCGTTTTGTTTGGCAATTGATTTCAGTACCTCATTAATTTTTTTGGAATAAGGTTCTGACATGTCTGCAAAACGTTCTCCAAATTCACCAACTTCAGCAAATGCTAAAGGCGAGTTTCCTTGCAAATTGAGATGATCATCAATTAGCATTATATCTCCTTTTTTATAGGATAAATTGATGGCTCCTGCTGCATTGGAAATTAATAACGTATTAATTCCTAATTGTTCCATTGTTCTAATACCATAGGTTACCTCCCAATGATTATATCCTTCGTAAAGATGAAATCTACCAGACATGACAATCACTTTTTTTCCTGAAAGTATTCCGTATACTAATTTTCCAGAATGAAATTCTACAGTTGCATTTGGAAAATGCGGAATGTCTGTGTAAGCAACTTCCTGTTCAATAACTATTTCATTAATTAATAGCCCTAAACCTGTACCTAATACAATTCCAATTTCTGGATTTTGAAACCCTTTCAATTTCAAAAAATCTATGGTTTCTTTTAGTTGTTGTTTTTTCATCTAGGTTTTAAGAATTTAGTAAAAGCAGAATGGTTTTTGATGTCTTCGATCACATCAATGTCATTTAACATTGGTAACAAATGTACATCAACTTTTTCTAAATTTTTTAAAGTATCTTCTCTCACAGTTGAGGTTCCCCAGTTTTTATTTTCAAAGATTTTTAGGTGCAATTTTTTTAGACCAATTAGATAATAACCTCCGTCTGTAGCAGGGCCAATAACAACATCATTTTTATCTAATTTTTTGAAAGCATCATTGATATGAGAAGGTTTTAAATCAAATAAATCACTACCAATAACGATTACTTTTTCATAGTTGTTTTTAAAACTCTCGTCAATAGCATTTTTCATCTTTTCTCCAAGATCACTACCAAATTGTTCTCTTTTTTGATAATTGGATCGATTCCATAGATCATTTTCTGTAATTTTTTCAGAATAGTAAACTTTCTTATCACAAGATATATTTTTAGTTACCTCTTTAGTTTTTTGTAATAAAAAATGATAAATGTCTAAAGCTGTTTTATTTCCAACGGATTTTGCCAAACGTGTTTTTACTTTTCCTAATTTTGGATTTCGGGTAAAAATTATTAAAAGATTTTTAGAATTCATTACGCGACAACTCCTTGACAACTACTTCCTGCTCCAGCAGTGCAACCATAGCAATGCTGATTGATAATAATATTTCTATTTTGCAACAGTTTCTCGTTATATTCTGATATGTGGTTTACTTTACTAGCTACTTTTAAGTTGAGCATTTGATTAAAATCACAATCAAAGAGCCATCCATCCCAGCTTACAGAAAGTGTATTGGTACACATTACATTTTTTACAGCCTCGGGGTTATAAGCCTCTACCAATGAATACATGTAGTCTTCATAATTTTCCGAAGCAATTAAATAATCTAAGAATCTACTAATAGGTAAATTTGTTATGGCAAATAAAGAATTGAAATTGATATTAAATTCTTTTTTAAGCGCCTTTTTGAAATCATTTTCTAAAGCCTTTTGATCTCCCGGTAAAAAAGCACCTGATGGATTGTAAACTAAATCAAGTTTTAAGTCACTTGCTGGAATTCCATAACCTACAGCATTTAATTCTTGAAGAGCTTTTATAGATTTGTCAAACACTCCATCACCTCGTTGCTTGTCTGTTTTTCCTCTCGTCCAATGAGGCATAGAGCTCACTATATGAATGTTGTGCTTTTTAAAGAAATTTGGTAAATCATAGAATTTTTTATTGGCTCTTATAATTGTTAGATTAGAGCGAACAATAAAATCGTTGATGCCTACCTTGGCAGCCTCTTCAACAAACCATTTAAAGTTTGGATTCATTTCTGGAGCTCCACCTGTCAAATCAAGTGTGTGTGCTCCTGTTTTTTTGATGACATTCAAACATTCTTGCATGGTCTTTTTAGTCATAATTTCCTTTCTGTCCGGACCAGCATCAACATGGCAATGGGCACAAACTTGATTACACATATAGCCCAAGTTAATTTGTAAAACTTCTAATTTCTTAGGACGTAATGGAAATTGATTTGTGACTGCTATTTTTTTTGCAAATGTTGGTAATTCTCCATTAGAAAATTGTCCGTTGGATAAAATCTCTAGTTGTCTTTTTGTATTGGCTAGATCATTGTTTCTAGCTAAAAGTGATTTTTTACTCATGTTACATTTCTAATTTATTCACTTTGTTCATCATTTGAACTCCGTGCACTAAAGTAGCGCCACTCTTAATGGCGGCACCCACATGAACAGCCTCCATCATTTCTTCTTTTGTAATCCCTCGTTGTAATCCGTCTTTTGTATAGGCATCTATACAATAGGGGCATTGCTCTGTATGAGCTACTGCTAACGCTATCAATGATTTTTCACGAGCAGTTAGAGCACCCTCCTCAAATACTTTTCCATAATACTCAAAGAATTTATTTCCAAGTTCTTCACTCCATTCTGTAATGTTACCAAATTTTCGTAAATCGGCAGGGTTATAATATGTTTTAGACATAAAAAATTTATTTAATGTTCAATCTCCAGTCGTAAGTTAGGTATTTTATGCTTGCTTTTTCACTTACTTTTATACTTGCATATTTATTTAAATAATCTACTATTGTTCCATTTTTTGTAAAATCAATGGAAAACCAATCAAATATTTTTGATAGTTCTAATTTATTTTCACTTATTTTATTTCTATTACCATTGTTTATAAACTCTAGCATTAAATTGTCTAAAGCGGTTTCTATATTATCCTCGGAAAAAGCAAAGTTTCCTAATTTTGGACAAGATATAGAAGCACAATTAATACCCACATGAATTCTGGGATCATTAAATTTTTTCCTTAAGATTTCATGCTCAATCCAGTCTAGTGTGTAATTTTTTTCACCAATTTTAATAAAAGGAATCTTCCAAACTACTTTACCTTTTTTTTTGATTTCTTTAATGCTCTTTATAGGATAGTTATTTAAAATAATTTTAATAGTGTATGCATTGTAGGTGTTAAGCCAATAAGCCTTTTGTTTATTTAAAGACCAATTCTCAGAGGGTTTAGTCGTTTGCAAAAATATTAAATAATCATCTAAGAGTGCTTCGTTTTTTTTTAAAGATTGATAATCTACCATTCCATTTTCATCAACATTTTTGTTTAGTAAATTATCAAAAATAATGGTTTGACCTTGCATCGAAATAAAGATCAACATGCAGGTCAATGTTATAAATTTAGTTTTTAATATATCATTTAGATATAAATTTGTAGTCAGTTTATATTTCATAAAACAAATTTAAATTTCTATTTCTTCTCCTATTTTTAAATTAAAATGTTTTCTAAATGAAAAGACAATAACGTATAAAATAGGGGTGTCTAATGCAGCTATCATCATTTTAAAAATAACCCCACTAACTAATAATCCATAAAATTTATCCCAAGCAATAATGTCAAAAGAACAGAGCAAAATCAAAACAGTTAGTGTATCTATAATTTGAGATGAAAAGGTTGAAAAATTATTTCGTAACCACAGGTGTTTTCCTTTTGTGAGAGTTTTCCAGAAATGATATACTCTAATATCTATAAACTGAGCAAATAAGTATGCCATCATAGAAGCCAAAACTGCTAAGGGAGCAGCGCCAAAAACTTCAGTAAAAGTATTGTCATTAACCACAGACCAAGAAGTAGATGGGGTAGCCATGGAGACATAAACAATTCCTAAAGAAAAGAATGAGGCAAAAATACCTGCAATAACAACATGGTTAGCTTTCTTTTTACCATAAATTTCTGATAAGACATCTGTGATTAAAAAAGTAATAGGATAAGGTAATAAGCCTACAGACACTTCAAATAATTTAACACCAAAAACCTCAGCATCAAATGGATACCAATAAAAAAATTTTTGAAAAACTAAATTGGAAGTTACCAATGAAGCAATAAATAGAGATGCTAAAATTAGATAAATGATTTGAGCTTGAGATTTTTTTTGTGAAACCATACAAACGAATTTACTAATTATTTATCATTACAAACTCAAGTGATTTAAACTATTTGTTAAGATTTTTTTTGGCTTATTAAAAGTCTTCGTAATCAGATAAGAAATACTTATTTTTGTGCCCATAACTTAAGAAATTTGACTGAAATGAAAGCATATATTTTTCCAGGCCAAGGAGCTCAATTTACAGGAATGGGTTTAGACTTATACACTAATTCCAAAATGGCTCATGAACTTTTTGAACAGGCTAATGAAATTTTAGGATTTCGTATAACTGACATTATGTTTGAAGGAACTACAGATCAATTAAAACAAACCAATGTCACTCAGCCGGCCATTTTTCTTCACTCGGTAATTTTAGCAAAAGTTATGGGTAATTCTTTTCAGCCAGAAATGGTTGCTGGACATTCTTTAGGTGAAATTTCTGCCTTAGTAGCTGCAGACGTTTTATCATTTGAAGATGGACTTCAGTTGGTTTCTAAACGGGCTTCAGCAATGCAAAAAGCGTGTGAAATCAGCCCTTCAACTATGGCTGCGGTTTTAGGTTTAGAGGATCAAATTGTTGAGCAAATATGTCAAGCTATTGATGGAGTAGTTGTGGCTGCAAATTACAACTGTCCGGGTCAATTGGTAATTTCAGGTGAAGTTTCAGCCATTCAAAAAGCCTGTGAATTATTAACTGAAAAAGGGGCAAGAAGGGCGCTTATTTTACCTGTCGGAGGTGCTTTTCACTCTCCAATGATGGAACCTGCAAGAGAGGAATTAGCTGCTGCTATTAAAGAAACTCAATTTAATGAGCCTGCCTGCCCAGTTTATCAAAATGTGACTGCAAGTGCAGTAACGTCAGCTACTGAAATTAAAGAGAATTTAATGAAACAATTAACGGCTCCTGTCAAATGGACACAATCCATTCAATCAATGATTGTCGACGGTGGAACACAGTTTATTGAGGTTGGGCCAGGTAAGGTGTTACAAGGCTTAATGCGAAAGATAGATAGAAGTGTTGAGGCAACTGGTGCTAGTTTTGAATAATCAGGTATTATTGTTTTAATTGCCATTGCCAAGCAGCTAATAATGCTTCATCTAATGTTTTTTCTGTTTTCCAACCCAATTCAACTTTAGCTAAAGTAGTGTCTGCATAGGCAGAGGTAATATCCCCCTCTCTTCTATCAACAATTTTGTAGTTAAGTTTAATCTTGGAAACCTTTTCAAAGGCTTGAATAACCTCTAAAACGGAACTCCCTGTTCCTGTTCCAACATTAAAAACTTCAAAATCTTTTTTATTATTATTTTTTAATAATCTTTCTAAAGCAGCTATGTGAGCCTTAGCCAAATCTACAACATGTATATAATCACGAACAGCTGTGCCATCTTTGGTAGGGTAGTCGTTTCCAAAAACAGATAACTCTTTTCTAATGCCAGCTGCAGTTTGTGTTACAAATGGAATTAAATTTTGAGGAACTCCTAGTGGTAATTCTCCTATTTGAGCTGATTCATGAGCCCCAATTGGATTAAAATACCTCAGAGCAATTGCTTTTAAGCCATTTGCTTTACAACTTTCTTTAACAATCTCCTCACCAATTTGTTTGGTATTTCCGTAAGGAGATTCTGCAGGTTTAGTGGGTGCATTTTCTGTAATAGGTAAATTATCTGCTTGACCATATACGGTACATGAAGAGCTAAAAATAAAGTTAGATAACTTATATTTTTTCATCTCTTTGAGAAGATATACTAGGGTGCTTATATTGTTTTCGTAATATAATAATGGATTTTTTACGCTTTCTCCAACTGCTTTTGATGCAGCGAAATGGATAACACCATTTATTGTATTGTTTTTAAAAAAATCTTCAACTGCTATTTTATTACGTAAATCAATATTGAAATATGAGGGTTTTATCCCTGTTATAGCAATGATACTTTCTAAAACTTCAATTTTTGAATTGTATAAATTATCAATAATAACAACTTCATAACCTGCTAGTTGAAGTTCAACAACAGTATGAGAGCCGATAAAGCCTAAACCTCCTGTTACTAATATTTTTCTCATATGGTGATTTTTCAACATTTAATTATCCTACAAAATTATTGATTGTTTTTGTAATAAAAGCCAACTGTTCTTCATCTAGTTCTGTGTGCATTGGTAGGGAAATTACCGTTTCAATTAATTTATTAGTTGTGGTAAAGTCATCTTCTTTATACCGACTGTCTTGATATGCCTTCTGAGCGTGTAACGGCACTGGATAATAGATAGCATTTGGAATTCCATTATCTAATAAATATTGGTGTAATTCATTACGTTTACCATTGGTTATTTTGATCGTGTATTGATGAAATACATGACAGTCACAAGAGTCACAAATCTCTCCACAATTTTCTTTTGCATTCGATTTTGTGGTTGGTGTAATAATGTTAGCATTATGAGAAAATGCATTGTTATAGTATCTAGCTGCGTCTCTTCTAGCATCACAATATTTATCTAATAAAGGCAACTTAGTTTTTAAAACCGCTGCTTGGATACTATCTAATCTTGAGTTTACACCTACTACATCATGATAATAGCGTTTATACATTCCATGATTCACCATTCCACGTATGGTATGAGCTAAATCATCATCATTGGTGAAAATTGCACCACCATCACCATAGCAACCTAAGTTCTTTGACGGGAAAAAGGATGTGGTTCCTACATGACCAATAGTTCCAACTTTTTTCTTGCTACCGTCTTTAAAAGTATAGCTAGCACCAATAGCTTGGGCTGTATCTTCAATAACAAATAAGTTATTTTTTTTAGCAATTTCCATTACTGCATCCATATTGGCACACAATCCGAATAAATGTACTGGAACAATGGCTTTTGTTTTTGGAGTGATGGCTTTTTTTAGGGCATCAATATCTATGTTAAAGGTATCTGGTTCCACATCAATCAATACAGGGGTTAATTTCAACAAGGCAATTACTTCAACAGTGGCTGCAAAAGTAAAATCTACAGTAATCACTTCATCACCTTGTTCAAGTCCCAAGCCCATCATGGCTATTTGTAATGCGTCGGTTCCGTTTGCACAAGGAATAACGTGTTTTACAGACAAATAGTTCTCTAAATCTGCCTGAAATTGATGCACATATGGGCCATTAATGTATGCAGAGGAATTCAAAACTTCTTCAATAGAGGAGTCAATAGTTTTTTTGATATTTGAGTACTGACCTTGAAGATCAACCATCTGAATTTTTTTCATTGTTACAGGTTTTCTAAGGTTCAAAAATACAATATAAATCTGTTATCTTTGGTCAAAATTAAATTTATCAGAATGAAAATCCTCTTAAAAATTATTAAAATAGTAGGCATAACCTGTGGTTTAATTTTTGTCGCAGTATGGTTATATTCAAGAACACTACAACCAACTTACAATGGAGAATTATCATTAAATAATCTCTCGGAAGATGTTAGCGTTCATTTTGATGATAATGGAGTGCCTCACATAAATGCACAATCTCAAAAAGATGCTTACACTGCCCTAGGTTATGTTCACGCTCAAGATAGATTATGGCAAATGGAACTTATTAGAAGAATAGCTCCAGGAAGATTGTCAGAACTTTTTGGAAAAGATTTATTAGATACAGATGTCTTTTTTTCTGGTCTAGGAATAGAGGAGGCTGCAGCTATTGCAATTAATAATTTAGATATAAATTCAGAAGCTTATTTATTGGCTCATGCTTATTTAGATGGTATTAATCAATACATAGAAAAAGGAAAAACACCTTTAGAATTTTCTTTAGTAGGAGTTAAAAAAGAAAAATATACGATTAAAGATATCTATAATGTATTAGGTTATATGTCTTTTAGTTTTGCTGTAGCTCATAAAACAGATCCTTTATTAACGGAAATCAAAGAAAAATTAGGGAACCTATATTTAGATGAAATCTTAGGATCTCATCCAGAAAACTTAACCATCAACAGAACAGATAGTATTTCTAAAATACATGCAAAATTTTCAAAAAGCGTGAGTCTTATTATGGATAAAATGCCAGTCTCTCCATTAATTGGAAGTAATTCATGGGTTATTGGAGCAGATAAAACAAAAAATGGAAAAGTTATTTTTGCTAACGATCCTCACATCGGGTTTTCACAACCTTCTGTTTGGTATCAAAATCATATTACAACACCAGATTTTGAAATGTATGGTTTTAATTTAGCATTAATGCCTTATCCACTTTTAGGTCATAATAGAAATTACGCTTATGGTTTAACGATGTTGGCAAATGATGACTTAAACTTTTATACTGAAGAAAACAACCCAGATAATCCTTCTGAATACAAAACAAAAGGGGGGTTTAAAAAATATGAAGTTCTAATAAAGACGATCAAGGTTAAAGATGCAGCCGATACTACTTTCCAAGTAAAAATTAGCCAACATGGCCCAATAATGAATGGATTAATCAAACATATTGATGAAGACCAGCCAATTGCTATGAATTGGATTTATACAAAATTAAAAAATGAGATGTTAGCTGTCTCTTATGGAATGACTCATGCTGAATCGCTGGAAGATTTTAAAGTATCTGTAAGTAAAATTCATGCTCCTGGACTAAATGTAATGTATGGTGATAGTCAAGACAATATTGCTTGGTTTGCGTCTGCAAAATTATACCAATTAAGAGAGGGTTTGTCTTCTAAAACGTATCTGAATGGTGCTTCTGGAGAAGATGAAATTATTGAGTTCTTAGATTTTGAAGAGAATCCAAAGGCAATAAATCCTAAGTGGAATTATGTGTATTCTGCAAACCATCAACCAGATTCTGTTCGAGGGAAATTGTATCCAGGATATTATCAACCAGAAAATAGATCAAAAAGAATTGTTACGCTTTTAGAAGCAAAAGATGATTTCACCAAAGGAGATGTTGCGGAAATGTTGTTTGACGTTACGTCATCTTTAGATCATATTTTTGCAAGAGATTTACTGTCATTTTTATCTAAAAATGAGTTAAGTGATTCGGAAATTGAAGCTTATGAAATACTAAAAAACTGGGAAGGAGAATACTTGATGACATCAGTTGGCCCTGTAATTTATAATCGATTTTTATTTGAATTCCTTAAGAATACATTCAAAGATGAAACAGGCGATGCCTTTAATCTCTTTATAAATTCACAACTCCAAGATCAGGTATTGCCTGTTCAAATAGCTAGAGAACAATCTGTTTGGTGGGACAATATAGAAACAAAGGATGTAGTAGAAACGAAACAAGAAATCATTTTAAAATCTTATAGGAATAGTATAGCTTTTTTGAAAAAACAATTAGGAGATGATGTAAATAAATGGAATTGGAATCGGGTTATTTCTGTAGAGCATGAACATGCCATTGGAAAAGCAGGTGGGGTTTTAAGAGGTTTTTTTAATGTAGGTCCTTTTAAAACTGCTGGAGGAAACGAAGTGATTAATAACCAGATTTTTAAATTAGATAGTACTGGATTTTATAAAGTTACTGCAGGACCATCTACTCGAAGAGTTGTAGATTTTTCAGATATAGAAAATGGGTTAAGCATCATTCCAACAGGGCAATCCGGAAATGTATTTAGTCCATATTATAAAGATCAGGCTCAAAAATACTTGAAAGGTGATTTTATAAAAATGGAATTGAATCCATCCGAGATTTTAAAGAGTGAAAATCGATTAATTTTTAAGAGAAAGGGAAATTAAATTTCTTTATAAACTTCTCCAAAAGGAATTCTAAAGCGTTCCCCATAGACACCTTCTGGTTTTCTAATACCACAAGAAACAATCATATTTATTTCCGCACCTCGTGGCAAGTTTAGAACTTTCTTTACTCGCCAAGTGTCAGAACCCTCCATTGGGCAAGTGTCATAACCCTCAGCAGCCATGCTTAGCATGAAATTTTCAGCAGCTAGCGCACAAGTCTTGTGAGCAACTATTCTCATATCACTATTTCTAACTTCTCTAAAAATAGGTTTAAAAAGTCCGATTACTAAAATCATTAGATATTTTAAAAACCCAAAAATTCCTAAAAAATCACTGTAGGCAAATGGAATTAATTTTCCATAGTAATTTCTACTTACCTTTTCTCTACTGCTTTGTTCAGACTTTGGTTTTGGCGGAAAAATGCGATCAATCATTTGTAAGTTTGAGTTTTTTCTTTTTTTCCAGAGATCTTTTCGTGTCACAAAAATCACCAGTTCTTCAGCTGTTCTAGCTGCATTTTGATTAAAACACAAAGGGGCTATTTTTTGAATGGCTTCCTTGGAGGTGATGTGATAGAATTCCCAAAGCTGCATATTGCTACTATTTGGAGCTAATGAAGCTTGATAAATACATTTTTTTACAAGTGCACTATCTATTTTTTTTTCAGGATCATAGATTCTAACGGATCTACGATAATTAATCGCGTCCTCTACTGTTTTTTGTGTCATAAAATATAATTAGTTTACCAGCCTTTTCTGAAGTCTCTTTTAATGAATTGATTAGCCATGTCAAAATTTGTAATTTTCATATTTTCTCCATCCCAAAGAAGTTTCTTTCTTCTACCTGGAAAGTTATATCTATTTTCAATTTTTTCATGGAGTAGAGCTGATCTAATAGCCAAATTCCCCATTAATACAGTTTCGGTTAATGGTCCCGCTTGAGACAAAGGTGAGCTAGTATATGCGCCATATCCTTCTTTACAAGCGTTAATCCATTGTGCTTGATGCCCGCTCATTCCATTAGCTACAAACGAAGCCATATTTTTAACTTCAGGGACCTCAGCACCATCGTTTAAAAATACTTTGGGGTTAGATCCGTAAGTTCCACAGATTAAAATTCCTTTAGAACCTTTCATAATTACCCCACCACCCCAGTCACCTAGTGGCTCATTGGCAGGAAGAAGATCTGGTCTTTCTGGCTCTATTCCTCCATCATACCAATGAAGTTCTACAGCAGGCATATTACCTCTTTTAGGAAACTCTAAATGAATAACTGAAGAGGCAGGAGGTGTTTCGTCATAGACAACTTCCTCAAAAAAATCTTGATAGGTATTTGTAATACTGCATTCAACTGAAGTTGGGTAACCAAGTTTTAAAGCTCTGAAGGGCACGTCTATTAAATGACACCCCATATCTCCTAGAGCACCTGTACCATAATCCCAATAACCTCTCCAACGAGTAGGCATAAAAGCTTCATGATACGCTCTCCAAGGTGCAGTTCCTAACCATAGGTTCCAATCAATTTCTTTAGGAACAGGCATGGTGTCTTTTGGAACGGGTATTCCTTGTGGCCAAACAGGTCTATTTGTCCATGCGTGAACTTCTTTAACTTCACCAATAATTCCTTCTTGAACAACAGCATCAATCCACCTTGTTCCATCTCCACTAGCCCCTTGATTTCCCATTTGGGTCACCAATTTTTTACTTACTGCCATTTCTGTAAGCTTCCTTGCTTCCCAAATATCATGAGTTAAAGGTTTTTCTATATACATATGCTTACCCAAATCCATTGCAGCCATAGATTGAACATAATGCATATGATCTGCAGAACTTACAATAACAGCATCGATATCTTTGTGATGCTTTTCAAGCATATCTCTATAATCTCTCATGTATGGAGCCTCAGGAAATTGTTCTCTTATAGTTTTAGCTCTTCTATCATCTACATCACAAAGAGCTACTATATTAGCATTATTTGAGGCAAAACTGTTGGTCAAATTCCCAGCTCCCCTTCCTCCAATACCTATGGCAGCAATCCCTAACTTATCACTTGGTGGAGTGAAACCACGTCCAAGAACATGTCTTGGTACAATAAAAAATGCTGCAGAGCCTGCTATAGTTTTTTTAAGAAATTTTCTTCTGGTAGTCATATCAAAAATATATTTAAAATAATGTTTCTAAATATAATCATTCCATACATGCATTCCAAATTACTTCATTTGGAGTTGGAGCTATAATTGTGATTATTTTTTTTGATATGGGGTGAGTAAAATTTATTTTTCTAGCGTGTAAGTGAATGCTTCCATCTTTGTTGCTTCTTGAAGCACCATATTTCAGATCTCCTTTGATTGGGCTTCCAATAAAAGAAAGTTGCGCTCTAATTTGATGGTGCCTACCTGTTTCTAAATCAATTTCTAAAAGTGAATAATTCTCTAAAATTTTTATAGTTGTGTAATGAAGAGTGGCTTTTTTACTTCCCTTAGTTTCTTTTTTAAAAACAGTAGACTTATTGTTCTTAGGATTTTTTTTTAGAAAATGTATTAAACTATCCTTTGTCTTTTTTGGATTGTTTTTTATTACTGCCCAATATGTTTTTGAAATTAATCTATCGCGAAGCATCTTGTTTAATCTCTCAAGTGCTTTTGAAGTTCTTGCAAAAATAATAATTCCAGATGTAGGTCTATCTAATCTATGAACTACTCCTAAAAACACTTCACCTGGCTTGTTGTATTTTTCTTTTATATACTCTTTTACAACATCACTTAAAGGTTTGTCTCCGGTTTTATCACCTTGAACAATATCACTTGATTTTTTATTGACTATCACTAAGTGATTGTCTTCAAAAAGAACCTCTAAGTTGTCTTTTGTAGAGTGCATAATTATTTAAAATTACTAGCAACATCTTCATTTACAGTAGCTATAAAATTCAAAAAATCATCTTTTCCTAAACTGCTAGATGATGAGGTGATGAAAGAGGTTGGAAGTGTTTCCCAAGTGTTTAATAATTTCTTCTTATAAGAAACAATTTGTTTATTTAGCTTAGAGCTTCCTAGTTTATCAGCCTTTGTAAAAACAATACAAAAAGGGATCTGATTATTGCCTAAGAAATTCATAAATTCAAGATCGATCTTTTGAGGGTCATGTCTAGAATCTATTAAAACAAAAGTACAAACAAGCTGCTCTCTTTCTTTAAAGTAATTTTCAATAAAATATTGAAAAATTGTTCGTTTTTTTTTGGAAATTTTAGCATACCCATAACCTGGTAAATCCACCAAAAACCAAGTATCATTTATTTTAAAATGATTAATAAGTTGTGTTTTTCCTGGTTTTCCTGAAGTTTTTGCTAAGTCTTTACGACCCATTAACATATTAATTAACGAGGATTTTCCGACATTAGATCTTCCAATAAAAGCATATTCTGGAATTCTATCTTTTGGAGCTTTTGTAACATTACTGTTACTCATGATAAACTCTGCGGATTTAATTTTCATGAATTAGATATTTCTTGAGGTAAACCAAGATTCTAAAATTTGATTGAATTCCTCAGGTTTTTCCATCATTGCAGCATGTCCACAATTGTCAATCCAAAATAAGTCAGAATTGGGTAATAGATTGTGAAAGTCATTTGCTACATCTGGAGGTGTAACTGAATCTTGCTTACCCCATATTAAGCATGTTGGTTGTTTTATGTGAGGTAAATCACCTGCCATGTTGTGTCTGATGGCGCTTTTGGCAATGGTTAATGTCTTTAGTACTGTGATTCGGTTGTTAACAATTCCATATACTTGGTCTACAAGTTCTTTTGTAGCAATAGCCGGATCGTAAAAAACATCTCTAGTTTTTTGTTCTATATATTCGTAACTTCCTCTTTTAGGGTAGCTGTCGCCCATTGCTTTTTCATATAAACCTGAACTCCCAGTAAGTACTAGAGAATGTACATATTTAGGGTGATTTTTCGTGAAATAAAGTGCTATATGACCACCTAAAGAATTTCCTAATAGAGTTACATTTTTTAACCCTTTAAACTCAATAAATTCGTGTAGAAAGTTTGTTAAATTTTTAACATTAGTTTTAAGTAATGGTAAAGTATACAATGGCAATTCCGGAATTAAAACTTTATATCCTTTATCTGAAAAATATTGAAAAGTTTTATCGAAATTACTCAAAGCACCCATCAGCCCATGAAGAACTATCAATGGCCTTCCTTCTCCTGCTTCAGCATATGTAAACTCCCCCTCAGTCTTTAAGCTTTCAGTCATTTTTTATTTGGTTAGGCTTAAAGGCAAATGTAGTTATTTTTTATGACAAATAAATTGAACTTGAAACATGTGATGAATCACTTTATTGCGCTCAAAATTTGTCAAAAAAATACAATCTAAATTAATACTTATCAACAAAGTGGTAAAAAGTGGTAAAAAGTGGTAAATAATTTTTATTTTTGACTTCAAGCCCAAAACAAATCAATTGATAAATTTAATAGGAACATATGAGTGTAAGGCAGATGCTAAAGGTAGATTGATGATTTCATCTGCTTTTAAAAAGCAATTGTCGCCTATTTTACAGGAAGGATTTGTTCTAAAGCGAGCTGTTTTTCAGCCTTGTTTAGAGTTGTATCCAATGCAGGAGTGGAATGAAGTTATGCTTAAGGTAAATAGCTTAAATCGATTTGTCAAGAAGAACAACGATTTTATTAGAAGATTTACTGCTGGTGTAAGGGTGATAGAATTAGATGCATCTGGTAGGCTATTAATTCCAAAAGACTTATGTCAATTTGCAGGGATTAAGAAGCAAATCGTCTTGTCCTCTGCAATCAATATTATAGAAATTTGGGATAAAGATAATTATGAGAAGACAATAGATGATGCGGCTACAGACTTTGCATCATTAGCAGAAGAGGTAATGGGTAATACTGATAAAGATGGAGTATCATAATCCGGTATTGTTGCATGATAGTATTGACGCTTTAGCAATAAAGAAAGATGGTGTTTATGTTGACGTTACTTTTGGCGGTGGTGGACATTCTAGAGAAATTTTAAGTCGTTTAGGGGTAACCGGTAAGCTATTTGCTTTTGACCAAGATTTAGATGCAAAAAGAAATAAAATTGAGGATAATCGATTTGTTTTAATCGAAGAGAACTTTAGACATATCGGTAGGTTCTTGAAATTCTATGGAGTAAAAAAAGTAGACGGAATTTTGGCAGACTTAGGGGTGTCATCTCATCAATTTGATGAGGCCGAAAGGGGTTTTTCTACCCGTTTCGATGGTGAGCTAGATATGAGAATGAATCAAAGTTCAAAAATGTCTGCAAAGAAAATCATCAATACCTATACTGAAGAGATGTTGGCAAAGATCTTGTTTATGTATGGTGAACTAAGAAATTCAAGAGCGATTGCCCATACAATTGTAGAGGCAAGAGCAGATGGTGTCATAGAGACTAGTTTTCAGTTAAGAAAATTATTGCAAAAATTTTTACCCAAAGCGAAAGCGCATAAAATATTAGCTCAGATTTTTCAAGCCATAAGAATTGAAGTAAACGAGGAGTTGGAGGTTTTGAAAGAGTTTTTAATTCAAACACCAAATTTACTTACGCCAGAGGGTAGGCTGAGTATTATTTCTTATCATTCTTTAGAAGATAGATTAGTAAAAAGATTTATTAGAACAGGTTTGTTTGATGGTGAGCCGGAAAAAGACTTTTTTGGAAACATTGATGTTCCTTTAATGAAATTAGGAAAGTTAATTATTCCAAATAAAGAAGAGATTAAAAAAAATAATAGAGCCCGAAGTGCCAAATTAAGAGTGGCTAAATTAAAAACATAATGTTAAAGGTAAAAGAAAGTTTGTACGAGCTTTTAAAAGGAGGTTTTCTAATTGATGAATCATCTTTTAAGAATTGGCGAATGATGTTTTTTATAGTAGCACTTTTATTAATAATGATTTCTAGTGCTCACAGTACCGATAAAAAGGTGATTGAAATTTCAAAATTAAATAAACAAAAAAGAGAATTAAGAGCAGAATATATAGATACTCAAACAACATTAATGCGAATGAAAATGGAATCTAGCATTCGTCAAAAGGCAAAAAAATTGGGATTACAGCCCTCAAAGAATCCGCCAAAGAGAATAAAAATAATTAATAACGAATAAAAATTTAATCACCTTGATAAGTTATAAAAAAAGCATACTTACTAAATTCTACATTGTAGCTGCTTTTATGACGATTCTTCTATCCTTAATCATATTTAGAATCATAGACATTCAATATTTGCAGGGTGACAAATACATCAAAATTTCCAAAGAACTTACTAGAAAACCATTTACTATTAATGCCAATAAAGGAAATGTATATGCTTCAGATGGAAATTTGCTAGCAACATCAATGTCAAAATTTACCATCAGAATGGATGTAATGTCTGTAGATGCTGAAATTTTCAATAAAGACGTAGTTGAATTATCTAAATCGTTAGCAAATTTTTTAGGGAAATCACCTGGTTTTTTTGAAAAAAAATTAAGGGATGCAAGAAAGTTTAGGAACAGGTATCTGTTGATTGCAAAAGACCTCGGTTATAATGATTATGTGAAAATTAAAAAATTTCCAATTTTTAAATTAGGAGTCTACAGAGGTGGTTTTATTGCAGAACAAAAAACAATAAGAACTCATCCTATTGGTAAGATTGCAGAAAGAACAATTGGATATCATGATGCTAGAGGTGAGGCAGGAATTGAAGGAGCTTTTAGTGAATATTTAAAAGGTGAGGATGGTTTACGGTGGAAACAAAAAATAGCAAAAGGACAATGGAAACCTATTAATGATGTCAATGAAAAAGAGCCAATAGACGGCCATGATGTTGTTACGACTCTAGATGTAAATATTCAAGATATCACCCATCATGCATTGCTTCGTCAATTAGAATATTTTGAAGCAGAACATGGCTGTGCTGTTGTAATGGAAACTTCAACTGGGGAAATTAAAGCAATTTCAAACTTAGGCCGAACTTCTAAAGGTAAATATTACGAAAAAAGAAATTATGCAGTTTGGGAATCTCATGAACCTGGATCAACATTCAAGTTAGCTAGTCTTATGGCAGCTTTGGATGATAAAAAGATAGACACATCAACTGTTGTGGATACAGAAAAAGGGAGAATATATATTCATGGAAAGAAAGTAGAGGATTCTCAAAGGGGTGGTTATGGTGAAATATCAGCTGCAAGAGTTTTTGAGGTATCCTCTAATGTTGGGATTGTTAAATTAATACGAAAATATTACGATGATAATCCAGAACAATTTTTAGGACATTTAAAAGATTACGGTTTAACAGAAAAAATAGGATTACCAATTAAAGGAGAGGGAAATCCAATTGTTTATTATCCAGGCAAACCAGGGTGGAATAAAATTAGTTTAGAATGGATGTCTTGGGGGTATAGTATTGCCGTTACTCCACTACAAACATTAATGTTTTATAATGCTGTTGCCAATAATGGAGAAATGGTAAAGCCTAGATTTATAAAAGAGTTGAGAAGAGAAAATAGAATTATAAAATCTTTTCAGAAAGAAATTGTAAATCCACAAATTGCTTCTTCTGAAACGATAAGAAAATTAAAAAAGGTTTTAGAAAACGTAGTTAAAAAAGGAACTGCTAATACTATTTACTCTTCAAATTTTTCAATGGCAGGAAAAACGGGAACAGCAAAAAAATATGTTGGTAGACATGTTAATGAAAAGGGTGATACAATTTCGGGTGGTTATTCAAACCAAAGATACGTGGCCTCTTTTGCAGGTTTTTTTCCAGTTGATGTTCCAAAATATTCATGCATAGTAGTTATTCACGACCCCAATAAGAAAAAAGGATATTATGGCGCTACTGTAGCCGCCCCTGTTTTTAAGGAGATTGCTCAGAAGATTTACACAAGTACTCCAATTGAAGATGATGTTGTCAATGGAAACTTTTCATCAAAAAGTATTCTAGACCAATATGCTAATTCTGAATATGAGACAACAAAAAATAACAAGATTATTCCGAATGTAACCGGAATGCCAGCAATGGATGCAATCTCATTATTAGAAAATTTTGGATTATTAGTAGAGGTTAAAGGAACTGGAAAAGTAAGACGTCAATCTCTTAAAAAAGGCACGCCAATAAAAAAAGGCACAACTATAATTTTAAACCTTTCTTAGTTGAAGTTATTAAAAGACATATTGTATAAAGTTTCTGTAAATACGATTTACGGAGATACCAATTTAGAAATATCTCAAATAGACTTTGATTCCAGAGCCGTAAAAGAGGGTTCATTATTTGTAGCTCAAAAAGGTGTTTCAGTAGATGGTCACTTGTTTATAGATAAGGCAATTGGTTTGGGGGCAATCTCAGTTATTTGTGAAATATTGCCAGAAAAAAAACAAGAAAACATAACGTTTATTCAAGTAGATGATTCAAATACTTCTTTAGCAATCATAGCCTCAAATTTTTATGATAATCCATCATCAAAATTAAAGTTGATAGGGGTTACTGGAACCAACGGAAAAACAACCATAGCTTCTTTGTTGTATCAACTTTATAAAAAAGCAGGCTTCAAAGTAGGTCTTTTATCTACAGTTCAGATTCTGGTAGATACAATTGTATACGAAAGTACACATACAACTCCTGATTCTGTAACGATAAATAATTATTTAAATCAAATGGTTATTCAAGGGGTAACGCATTGTTTTATGGAAGTTAGTTCTCACGGAATTCATCAAAAAAGGACTGCAGGATTAGATTTTTTTGGTGGTATTTTCACTAATCTTTCTCATGATCATTTAGATTATCACAACTCATTTGCTTCCTACAGAGACGTGAAAAAAACATTTTTTGATTCTTTGCCTAAAACAGCATTTGCAATAACAAATTTAGATGATAAGAATGGGGCTGTGATGTTACAAAATACTAAAGCTAAAAAAAGAACATATGCTTTAAAAACATTAGCAGATTATAAGGCTAAAATTATTGAAAAAAGTTTTTCAGGAACCTTGTTGTCTATAAATGGTATAGAGGTTTGGACAAAGTTAATAGGAAATTTTAATGCCTACAATTTAGTAGCGATTATTGGTGCTGCATATGAATTGGGAATGGATAAGCTAGAAGCATTAAAAATTGTAAGTCAATTAGAAAGTGTGAATGGACGATTTGAGCACTTTGTTTCAGACAGTGGTGTAATTGCTATAATAGATTATGCACATACACCTGATGCCTTAAAAAATGTTTTAGAGACAATTAATGATATTAAGACAGACAACGAAAAATTGATTACAGTTGTTGGATGTGGAGGTAATAGAGATAAGACCAAAAGACCTAAAATGGCCCATATCGCTTCTCAATTAAGTACGCAATCAATTTTCACTTCTGACAATCCTAGAACTGAAAACCCTGAAACTATTTTAGAGGAGATGGAAATGGGGGTCTCTGAAGAAAACTTAATAAAAGTAATAACAATATCAGATCGGAGACAAGCCATTAAAACTGCTTGTAAATTTTCAGAAGCTGGAGATATTTTGCTAATCGCTGGCAAAGGTCACGAAAATTATCAAGAAATCAATGGAGAACAATTTTATTTTGACGACTTGGTTGAAGTGAAAAAATATTTTAATCTTTTAAAAAAATAGCATGCTTTATTATTTATTTGATTACTTAGAAACACATTTTAATTTTCCTGGAGCAGGACTATTTCAATTTATTACATTTAGAGCTGCTGCTGCTTTTATATTAGCATTATTAGTGTCTTCTATTTTCGGAAAAAGAATCATCAATTTCTTAAGAAAACAGCAGGTTGGAGAAAGTATAAGAGATTTGGGTTTAGAGGGGCAAGTTCAAAAAGCAGGGACTCCAACAATGGGAGGAATTATCATCATTTTTTCAACATTAATACCTGTTTTACTTCTTACAAAGTTAACTAACATTTATATCATCATACTATTAATAACAACCATTTGGATGGGTTTGATTGGTTTTTTAGATGATTATATTAAGGTATTCAAAAAAGACAAATCAGGGCTTCAAGGTAAATTTAAAATCTTAGGACAAGTAGGCTTAGGATTAATAGTGGGTTCTATACTTTATTTTAATGATAATGTAACAATTAAGGAGCAGTTGCCAGTTGCCCAACAAATAGTTCAACAAGATGGAAAACGACAAGTTTTTGGTGAGGCTCATAAATCAACAAAAACAACTGTTCCATTCTTTAAAAATAATGAATTAGATTACTCTAACTTCTTAAGTTTTTTAGGTGAAGGACACGAGAAATACGGTTGGATAGTCTTCATATTTATCACAATTTTTATCATTGCAGCTTTTTCTAATGGTGCCAATCTTACAGATGGAATTGACGGTTTAGCGACAGGCTCATCAGCAATTATAGTTGTTGTTTTAGCGCTTTTTGCATGGGTGTCGGGAAATATTATTTTTTCAGATTATTTAGATGTTATGTATATCCCAAATTCTGGTGAAATGACAGTTTATATATTGGCTTTTGCTGGAGCTTTAATAGGTTTTCTATGGTATAATACCTACCCCGCTCAAGTTTTTATGGGAGATACAGGGAGTTTAACCATAGGAGGAATTATAGCGGTAATAGCTATTTCTATACGTAAAGAATTATTATTGCCCATTCTTGCTGGAATTTTTGTTGTAGAAAATTTATCTGTAATTCTACAAGTATCCTATTTCAAATACACGCGAAAAAAATATGGTGAAGGAAGACGAATTTTTAAAATGTCACCAATACATCATCATTTTCAAAAATCTGGTTATCACGAGAGTAAAATTGTAGTTCGTTTTTGGATTGTAGGAATTCTATTAGCCGTATTAACAATAGTAACATTAAAATTAAGATAGTATTACCATTCCTAAGAATATAGGAAACAATAAATAATGAAAAGATTAGTCATACTTGGTGGAGGTGAAAGTGGTGTTGGAGCCGCTATTTTGGGAAAACAAAAAGGATACCAGATTTTTGTTTCAGACAGCGGAAGTATTGCAAAAAAATATAAAAAAGTTCTTTTACATCATGAAATAAATTTTGAAGAACATCAGCATTCAACCCCTATAATTTTAAATGCTGATTTAGTTGTTAAAAGTCCGGGTATTCCCGATAATGTCTCTATTGTTAAGGAGTTGTTAGCGAATAAAGTTTCAGTAATTTCTGAAATTGAGTTAGCATCTCAATATACGAAGGCAACTATTATTGGAATTACTGGATCTAACGGTAAAACAACAACTTCACTTATAACAAATCACCTGCTAAAGGCAGCAAATATAAATGTTGGTATTGCAGGCAATATTGGAAATAGTTTCGCTCAACAAGTTTCAGAACAAAACTTTGATAGTTATGTAATAGAGTTGAGTAGTTTTCAATTGGATGGAATCATAAATTTTAGACCCCATATTGCGATAATAACTAATATTAGTCCCGATCATTTAGATCGATATGAAAATGATTTCAACAACTATGTCGCTTCAAAATTTAGAATCACAAAAAATCAAACCAAAGATGATTTTTTGATATATGATGCAGATGACAACACTATAAATAAATGGATAAATAATCACATTATTAATGCTCAATTAATTCCTTTTTCTATACAAAAAGAAGTTAATCATGGAGCATTTTTAAAAAAAGATACAATAGTAATAAAATTAAAAAAAGAAGAATTTAGTATGAGTATATCTAATCTAAAGTTACAAGGAAAACATAATGTAAAAAACACCATGGCATCAGCCTTGGCGTCTCAATTATTAAATGTAAGAAGTCAGTCAATAAAGGATAGTTTGGCAAATTTTGAAGGGGCTGAGCATCGACTAGAGAATGTGCAAAAAGTGAATGGTGTTCAGTTTATTAATGATTCAAAAGCTACAAATGTTAATGCTACTTTCTATGCATTAGAATGCATGGAACAATCCACGGTTTGGATTGTTGGAGGTGTAGATAAAGGTAATGACTATGAAGATTTATTGCCTTTAGTTAGAGAGAAAGTAAAAGCTATCGTTTGTTTAGGTGAAGACAACGAAAAATTAAAGGCTGTTTTTTATAATGTTGTAGACATGATGATTGAAACTGCAGGAGCAGAAGAAGCAGTTAAAGTTGCTTACAAATTGTCTCAACCAGGAGATACCGTATTGTTGTCTCCAGCATGTGCAAGTTTTGATTTGTTTGAGAACTATGAAGATAGAGGACGTCAATTTAAAAACGCTGTAAGAAGCTTGTAAATAATTTATAAATAATTCTGCTTTGCAGAAACAATAAAAAAGGAAGGTGAAAGTAATTTTTAAACATATTAAGGGGGATAGAACTATTTGGGCTTTAGTAGCCATTTTAGCGTTATTTTCTTTTATGCCTGTTTATAGTGCTAGCGCAAACTTAGTAAGTATTGTTGGAGGTTCTACACTAGGTTACTTGATAAAACATGTTGTTTTGTTAATTATGGGATTTGCTATTATTTATGCAGTCCACAAAATCCCCTACAGGTATTTTAGTGGGGGCTCAGTATTACTTTTACCCATTGTATTTTTCTTGCTAATTTATACGTTAGCTCAAGGAACAACTATAGGTGGAGCTTATGCAAGTAGGTGGATTAGGATTCCATTTATTGGAGTAGGTTTTCAAACCTCTACACTTGCAGGCTTAGTGTTAATGGTTTACACTGCCAGATATTTAGCTAAGAATAAAGGGTTAAAAATTATTTTTAAAGAAAGTTTATTGCAATTGTGGGTGCCAGTTGCTTTAATCTTAATGCTTATTCTGCCAGCAAACTTCTCTACAACAGCAATCATATTTTTCATGATTTTAGTTGTAGCCTTTGTTGGTGGTTATCCGCTTAAATACATTGGGTATATTTTGGGTGTAGGTTTTCTAGTATTGGCACTATTTATTTTAATAGCAAAAGCTTTTCCAGATGCCATGCCCAATCGGGTAAATACATGGGGAAATAGAATAGAAAATTTTTCTAATTCTGATGGACAAGAAGCATACCAGGTAGAGAAAGCAAAAATAGCAATTGCTACTGGAGGAATTTTAGGAAAAGGACCTGGAAAAAGTATTCAGAAAAATTTTCTACCACAATCATCTTCAGATTTTATTTACGCAATTATAGTTGAAGAATACGGACTAGTGGGAGCCGCTCTTATCGTATTTGTTTACTTCTTATTATTATTTAGAATATTTATTATAGTTAAAAAAGCAACAACAATATTTGGAACCCTTCTCGTTGTTGGGGTTGGATTACCCATCATATTTCAAGCCGGAATTAATATGGCAGTTGCTACAAATTTATTTCCGGTAACAGGCCAAACATTACCACTAATTAGTAGTGGAGGTACCTCTATTTGGATGACTTGCTTTGCTCTGGGAATGATTTTAAGTGTCAGTGCATCCAAGGCAGAAACAGAAGAAACAATTTTAGATGATAATCCTTTAGATATTTTACATGAAGCAATCGGTTAACATTCTTATTAGTGGAGGTGGAACAGGTGGGCATATATATCCTGCAATTGCTATTGCAAATGAATTAAAGGTTAGATATCCAGAAGCAAAATTTCTTTTTGTTGGAGCCAAGGATAAAATGGAAATGGAAAAAGTTCCTCAAGCGGGATATCAAATTATTGGATTATGGATTTCTGGAATTCAAAGAAAATTAACGTTAAAGAATTTATTATTTCCGTGTAAACTTATCCATAGTTTATTTAAAGCAGAGAAGATAATAAGAAAATTCAAGCCAGACGTAGTCATAGGGACAGGAGGCTTTGCTAGTGGTCCAACTTTAATTATGGCAAATATTAAAAAAATCCCAACACTAATTCAAGAGCAGAATTCTTATCCTGGAATAACCAATAAATTACTTAGTAAGAATGCTTCAGTAATTTGTGTTGCTTATGATGGATTAGAGCGATTTTTCCCAAAGAAAAAAATTGTAAAAACAGGAAACCCAGTAAGGGCTAGTCTATTAACTATTCATCAAAAAGAAAAGATTCAAGAGGCCCATAAACTTTTTAAGTTAAAAGTAAAAATAACAACTGTGCTTGTGTTGGGTGGGAGCTTAGGAGCCAGAAAAATAAATCAATTAATTGAGAAGAATATTTCTTTTTTTAAAAAACATAACATTCAGTTACTATGGCAATGTGGTAAATTATATTATGATGAGTATAAAAAATATGCTCAAGAAGAAAATATTCATATTCATGCGTTTATTAATAAAATGGATTTGGCATATGCAGCAGCAGATATTATTATTTCGAGAGCTGGTGCAAGCTCTGTTTCTGAATTATGTATCGTAGGTAAACCAAGTATTTTTATTCCATCACCAAATGTTGCTGAAGACCATCAAACAAAAAATGCAAAATCCATCGAAGTAAAACATGGTGCTATTTTGTTAAAAGAGAATGAATTAGATACGTTTCCAATTGTTTTTGAAACATTGTTAAAAGATGAAGGAAAGCAGGAGAGTTTGAGTCAGAGTATAAAAGAATTAGCATTGCCAAATGCAACGTATAAAATTATAAATCAGGTAGAAAAATTAGTGGGACTTTGAGATTAAAAGAAATACATAATGTCTATTTTATTGGTATAGGAGGTATCGGTATGAGTGCTTTAGCTAGATATTTTTCTAAAATAGAAAAACAGGTTGCGGGGTATGATAAAACTAAAACTGAGATTACATCTAATTTAGAAAAAAATGGAATTCAAATTCATTTCAATGATTGTGTAGCATTAATCCCAAAAACATTTCAGAATAAAAAAAACACATTAGTAGTTTATACTCCAGCCGTTAAGTCTGATCATTTAGAATTAATTTTTTTTAAAGATCAAGGTTTTCAAATAATGAAGCGTGCAGAGGTGCTAGGATTAATAACCAAGAATACCTTTTGTTTTGCAGTCGCAGGTACTCACGGAAAAACAACAACTTCGGCGATACTAGGGCATATTATGCAACCCTATAAAGCGACAAGTTTTTTAGGGGGTATTTCCGAAAACTATCACTCTAACTTAATTTTTGGTGCTGAAGAAATCTCGGTTGTAGAAGCAGATGAGTTTGATCAATCTTTTTTAAAATTATCGCCAAATATTGCCTGTATCACTTCTATGGACGCAGACCATTTAGACATTTATGGAGAGCACACTTCATTGGTGCACTCTTTTAAAAAATTTGCTAATCAAGTGTCAGATATTTTAATTGTTGCTAAAGGCACGGGTGTTGAAGGATTAAGTTATGCTTTAAATGAAGACGCAGATTATCAAATAACAAACATTAATCGAGCTAACGGATACTATACTTTTGATGTTACAACACCAAATAACCACATTTCTGATATAGAATTTTCATTACCAGGAAAACATAACATGATGAATGCTTTGGCAGCTATAGCAATGGCAGATTCTTATGGAATTTCTCTAGAAAGTATTAAAAAATCATTAAAAAGTTTTAAGGGTGTAGAGAGACGTTTTTCTTATAAGATAAAAACAGATACACTTACTTTAATAGATGATTACGCACATCACCCAACAGAAATCAATGTGGTTTATGATTCTATTAAAGAGTTGTATCCAACACAAAAAAACGTGGTAATATTCCAACCCCATTTATTTTCGAGAACTAAAGATTTTGTTGAAGATTTTGGGGTGGCTTTAGCTCAGTTTGATGAAATATTATTATTAGATATATATCCAGCTAGAGAATTACCAATTGAAGGTGTTACATCTTTATGGCTACTTGAAAAAATTCTTAACAAGAATAAAAAAATCACACACAAAAATAATTTAGTAAAAGATATTAAAAATTCGGAAGCTACTATTGTGGTAATGTTGGGTGCAGGAGACATTGGAAAGATGGTAGATCATGTTAAAACAGAATTAATTTTAGCATATAAATCATGAAGTTAAAAAAAATTTTAAAATACATTTTTCTTCCTATTTTACTGGGGGGTATAGGTTTTTTATATGGTTTTTCTAACCAAAGAAATTCACAACAAACCATCACTAAATCAGTTGTTAAATTTCAATCAAATGAACCTTATTTTTTAACAGAAGAAATAGTTAATAAATTGTTAATACAAAACAATGCAATAGTAAAAAAACAAGCAAAATCTGTAATAGATTTATATAAGTTAGAAGAGCAGGTTTTAGAAAGCCCATATGTTGAAAAAGTTTCACTTTTTATCACCGTAGATGGGAATTTAAATACAGTTATTAAACAAAGAGAGCCTATTGCTAGAATACTCAATGGTAATTCGTCTTACTATGTTGATTCGCAAGCAGTAAAGGTTCCAATTTCTGAAAATTATTCAGCTAGAGTTCCAGTAATTTCTGGAATTAGTAATGAAAAAGAAGTCTCAAGCCTGATTGTTCTACTTAACAAAATAGTTGATGACGATTTCTTAAGTAAAGAAATTATTGGAATCGAATTAAGGGCTCAAAATGAATATATGTTTACCGTTAGAAGTGGTAATTATAGAATTAATTTTGGTGATTTGACTGAAATAGACAGTAAAATAAAAAAATTAAAAGCGTTTTATAGCAAAGTATTTTTAGACAGTACTATACATAAATATAAAACCATAAATATTAAATATCACAATCAAGTTGTTGGTGAAAAAATAACAGGATATGGAAAATAATAAAATAGCCGTTGGATTAGATATAGGTACAACAAAGATTGTGGCTATGATTGGACTCAAAAATGAATATGGAAAACTTGAGGTTTTAGGAATCGGTAAGGCAAAAAGTTTAGGGGTAAAAAGAGGTGTAGTGAGCAATATCACTCAGACGATTCAATCTATACAACAATCAGTTGAAGAATCTGAGGGTGTATCTGGTCAAAAAATTGAAGATGTTGTTGTCGGTATAGCTGGTCAACACATCAGAAGTTTACATCATAGTGATTATATAACAAGATCAAATGCAGATGAAGTTATAGACGAAAACGATATTGAAAATTTGGTCAATCAAGTGCATAAGCTAGTCATGCTTCCTGGTGAGCAAATTCTTCATGTTTTACCTCAAGATTTTAAAGTTGACAGTCAGTCTGAAATTAAAGAACCCATAGGGATGTACGGTGGAAGGTTAGAAGCAAATTTTCATGTAGTCGTTGGTCAAGTTTCTTCCATAAGGAATATTGGACGCTGCGTAAAAAGTGCAGGTTTAGATTTATCAGACATTACTTTAGAGCCTTTAGCCTCTGCTTCAGCAGTTCTTAGTCAGGAGGAAAAAGAGGCAGGTGTTGCTTTAATTGATATAGGTGGAGGAACAACAGACTTAGCAATTTTTAAAGATGGTGTTATTCGTCATACAGCTGTAATTCCATTTGGTGGAAACGTGATTACAGAAGATATCAAAGAAGGATGCTCAATAATTGAAAAACAAGCCGAATTGTTAAAGATAAAATTTGGATCTGCTTGGCCAGGAGAAAATAAGGAGACAGAAATAGTTTCTATTCCAGGATTAAGAGGGAGAGAGCCTAAAGAAATTACGCTTAAAAATCTCTCTAAAATTATTCACGCTAGAGTTCAAGAAATTATAGAGCATGTTTATTTAGAAATAAAAAACTATGGTCACGAAACACAAAAAAGAAAATTAATTGCTGGAATTGTTTTAACAGGAGGAGGTTCTCAGTTGAAGCATTTGAGGCAATTGGTGGAGTATATTACAGGAATGGATGCTAGAATAGGATATCCTAACGAGCATCTAGCTGGAAACTCTGATGATGATTTATCTAGCCCTTCATACGCTACGGCAGTAGGGTTATTAATGCAAGGTTTAGAAAATCAATCAAAAGAGGAAAGGGAGCAGGATGAAGCTGATATTTCTGAAAAAAATGAAGAGGAGTTCGCAGAGCAAGAATTAGAGGTAAAGCCAAAAATTAAAAAGAAATCTTTCTTTGACAAGTTTACAGACGGATTGAAAGAGTTTTTAGACAACGCAGAGTAATTAGAAAAGAATATATAAACCAACAAAATAAAAAAGTTATTTTTATGAGTACAGAATTCGATAACATTTTATTTGATATGCCTAAATCACAGTCCAATACAATAAAAGTAATTGGAGTAGGTGGTGGAGGAAGTAATGCTGTTAATCATATGTATCAGCAAGACATCAAAGGGGTAGATTTTGTCATCTGTAATACAGATGCACAAGCATTAGAAAACAGTTCAATTCCAAATAAAATTCAATTAGGAGTTGATTTAACTTCAGGACTCGGTGCTGGAGCTAATCCAGAGGTAGGAGAACAAGCTGCAAAAGAGAGTATTAAGGAAATTCAAGAGATGTTAAACACCCAAACTAAAATGGTGTTTATCACAGCTGGAATGGGAGGTGGTACAGGTACAGGAGCTGCACCAATCATAGCTAAAGTTGCTAAAGACATGGATATTCTTACTGTTGGAATTGTTACAATGCCTTTTCAGTTTGAAGGAAGAATGCGATCTACACAAGCGCAAGTAGGAATTGATCAATTACGAAGTAATGTAGATTCTTTAATCGTTATAAATAATAATAAGTTAAGGGAGGTATATGGAAATCTTGGGTTTAAAGCAGGGTTTTCGAAGGCTGATGAGGTTTTGTCTACTGCGGCAAGAGGTATTGCAGAGGTAATAACACACCACTACAAACAAAACATAGATTTACATGATGCAAAAACTGTACTTTCTAAAAGTGGAACTGCCATTATGGGGTCCGCTAAAGAATCAGGTACTTCACGAGCTAAGAACGCGATAGTAAAAGCATTAGATTCTCCTTTATTAAACGATAATAAAATTACAGGCGCCAAAAACGTTTTATTATTAATTGTTTCTGGAGTAAATGAAGTAACACTAGATGAGATTGGAGAGATAAATGATTTTATCCAAGCAGAGGCTGGTTTTGAAGCTAATATTATTATGGGAATTGGTGAAGATCACGAATTAGGTGATGCTATATCTGTTACAATTGTTGCCACAGGGTTTGCTGCTGACCAGCAAAATAATATTATAAATACAGAAGCAAAGAAAATAGTTCATACCCTTGAAGATGAGCAAAAAGCTACCTATGACTTTTCAACTGACAATGTATCTAAATCTTCCCACGCAAAAGAGACAAATAGCAATTTTGAAAAGAAGATAATACATGTATTAGAAACTGAAGATGAAATTGAGAACTCACAGATCAACGATGAAGTTCAAATGGATTTAATTCCTACTTCTGAATTTATTAAAAATAGTGTTGTTATTTATGATGAAATTTATTCTGAGACTATTTCTGAAGAAGATTTTATTATCACCAACACTACACCAGAAATTGAAGAAAAAGTTGTTGAAGAACCACAAGAAATTCAAGCAGATTTATTATTTGATCTTCCTTTAAATACCAATGAAGAAATTAAAATAGATGATGTTAATACTCGCTTTGAATTAACAACAGAAATTTTAAATTTAGAAGTTAATGATGCTCAGGAAATTATATTAGAAAACGATGAAGCTACTCTAAAGAGACATGTATTAGAAGATTTTGATATCCAACCAACTATTGGTAAAAGTTCTTCTATAACTAAAGCTGAAAAAGAGGTTGAAGAGGAACTTCAATTTGAACTAAAAACATCACTTCCACAGTCAGAAATTAATGAAATAGCTGCAACTAGTGAAGAGGTTTCACCATTAAGTCTTACCATTACAGAACTTCAAAAGCGGGCTGAGGATAGACGAAATAAGATGAAAGGATTCAATTATAAGTTTACAGATCAACTGAATAAAAACATAGATGATATAGAGCGCCAGCCAGCATATAAGAGGTTAGGAATAAGTTTAGATGATGCAGGCTCAACTATTAGTAAGTCTAAAACGAGTTTAGCAACTGATGACAATGAAGATATTCAATTAAAGTCTAACAATTCTTTTCTTCATGATAATGTAGATTAGAAAAATTTAACCCTAATTATCCCTGCCGCATTTGTATTTTATGAGTGCGGTTTTTTTATGTAAATTAATTAGAAGCTAATTGTCGTTGCTTAACAGTTTTACTGAAGCGCTTTTTGTATGCGATCAATTGCTTCTCTAAGAACACTTTCAGATGCAGCGTAAGATAGTCTAATACAATTTGGAGCTCCAAAAGCAGCTCCCGTTACAGATGCTACACCTGCTTCTTCAAGCAGAAATAAAGAAAACTCATTTGCATCTTTAATGTATTTTCCTTTAATACTTTTTCCAAAGAAATAGGAAATATCAGGAAAAACATAAAAAGCACCATCTGGTATATTTAATTTGATTCCTTCTATTTTACCAAGAAGTTCTAAAACAATATCTCTTCGAGATTTAAACTCGTCTACCATGTATTGTACTTTAGAAACTGGAGCTAATACTGCAGTTATAGCAGCTCTTTGTGCAATACAATTTGTACCAGAAGTAATTTGTCCTTGCATTTTCGTGCACGCTTTTGCAATCCATTCTGGTGCTCCAATATAACCAATTCTCCAACCAGTCATTGCAAAAGCTTTTGCAAGACCATTTACTGTTATAGTTCTATCAAACATATTATCTATAGCAGCAAAACTAAAGGTTGGGTTATTGTAATTAATATGTTCGTAAATCTCATCAGAAAGAACATATATTTGAGGATATTTTTCCAAAACTTTTGCTAAAGCCTTGTATTCTTCTTCCGTATAAATTGTTCCGCTAGGATTATTAGGAGAATTAAAAAACACCATTTTTGTTTTAGGCGTAATAGACGCCTCTAGCTGTTCTGGTGTAATTTTAAAATCTGTATCTATGGAGGAAGGTATTTCTACAAAAGTTGCTTCGCATAAAATTGCTATTGCAGAGTAACTTACCCAATATGGAGCCGGCAATAGTACTTCGTCTCCAGGATTAAGAAGTACTTGAGCTACATTTGCAATAGATTGCTTTGCTCCTGTTGAAACTACAATTTGATTGGGTTTATAGTCTAGATTATTATCTCTTTTAAATTTTGTGCAGATAGCTTCTTTCAGTTCTCCATACCCATCTACAGGAGTGTAAGAATTATAATCTTGATTGATCGCTTCTACAGCTGCGTCTTTAATAAAGTCTGGTGTATTAAAGTCTGGTTCCCCTAGACTTAAACTAATGATGTCTTTACCTGCAGCTTTTAACTCTCTTGCCTTTGCTGCCATAGCCAATGTTTGCGAAACAGGGAGGCTATTTATTCTATTCGATAATGGATGTGCCATTTATAGTGTGAAGTTATAAGTGCTTTTTATGCTATTTCTGGGTTTTTACCTAGAACACCTAAATGTCTAAAATGTTCTATAATGGCTTTTCTAGTAGTTTTATACTCATTATAGGGCAAATTAAATTCTTTAGCCGTTTCCTTTACAATTTTAGCCAACTTGCTATAATGTATGTGAGAGATGTGTGGAAAAATATGATGTTCAACTTGATGATTTAAACCTCCAGTAAAGAAATTTATGAGTCTGTTACTAGGAGCAAAGTTAGAAGTAGTATATAATTGGTGGACTGCCCAAGTATGTTCTAAATTTCCATCTTTATCTGGGATAGGCATTTCTGTATTAGGTACAATATGAGCCAATTGAAAAACTAAACTTAATATCATACCAGCGGTATAATGCATTACAAAGAATCCAATCAAAATTTTCCACCATACAACATCTAAAACAACTAAAGGTAAAACGATCCATAAAGAATAATAAACCAGTTTAGAGATTACTAATTTTGTCCATTCTACTGCTGGACTTGGAAATTTACCATACGATAATTTTCTTTTCAAATAATTATGCATTTGTTTTATATCGGTAGTAATGGCCCAATTAATTGTTAATAATCCATATAGAAAAACAGAATAGTATTTTTGAAGCTTATGAATTTTTAACCATTTAGAATGTTTAGAAAAACGTATAATTCTACCAGCATCAATATCTTCATCATGATCTTTAATGTTTGTAAATGTATGATGTAAGACATTGTGTTGTACTTTCCAATTGTATACATTTCCAGCAAGAATATAAATGCTACTTCCCATTAATTTATTAACCCATTTTTTACTAGAAAAAGAATCATGATTGCTGTCATGCATTACATTCATTCCGACGCCAGCCATTCCAACTCCAGTAACAGTCATTAAAATAAACATCAACCATTGAGGCATTTCTAAAGTAAGAATTAAAATAAATGGCACTAAGAAAATAAAAAACATTATAAAGGCTTTGGTATATAATTTCCAATTACCAGTTCTTTTAATATTATTTTGTTTAAAGTAAGTATTTACTCTTTTATTTAGAGTTCTAAAAAACTTGGCTTTATCTATTCTTGAAAAATTTATTGACTTCATAAAAGGTTGAATTGTAATTACCAAAAATAAACATTTTTGAGTTCGATATGATTATAAACGATTATTATTTCACGGAATTGTTCTCATGATTAATTACTTTTGTGATATAATAGAAATCATGAAATTACTTTTAAAATATTTTCCGGAATTAACTCAGCATCAAATTATACAATTCTCTAAATTACAAGAGTTATATAAAGACTGGAATTTAAAAATTAATGTGGTATCAAGAAAAGATATTGACGAGTTATACTTGAGACATGTGTTACATTCATTAGGAATAGCTAAAGTAGTTCAGTTTAAACCCAATACTAAAATATTGGATGTAGGTACTGGTGGAGGTTTTCCTGGGATTCCTTTGGCCATATTATTTCCAGAAACACATTTTCATTTGGTAGATAGTATAGGTAAAAAAATAAAGGTAGTTAATGAAGTGACTGAAGGTTTAGGATTACACAATATTTCAACTACGCATGGAAGAGTTGAAGAGGTTAAAGGCACCTATGATTTTATAGTAAGTAGAGCTGTGGCTCAAATGGAAACATTTGTTCGCTGGACTAAAGGAAAAATTAATAAAAAACAAGAGCACAAAATTAAAAACGGAATTTTATATTTAAAAGGGGGTGATTTAACTGAAGAATTAAAAAAATACACCACAGTTTCAATTTTTAATTTATCAGAATTTTTTGAAGAAGATTTTTTTGATACAAAAAAAGTAGTGCATTTGCCCATGAAGTATAAAGGTTAAAAATCAAGAATATGGCTTTAACACCATCCAATAATTTTAAGAAAGGGATATCTGCACCTAAGTTCACATTAGTAGACACCATTTCAGAAAAAGAGGTTTCTTTAGAGGAATTAAAAGGAAAGAAAGGAACAGTTATTTTCTTTATTTGCAACCATTGTCCTTTTGTAATTCACATCAACAAAGCCCTAGTTCAAATAGCGAATGCGTATAGTTCTAAAGGGTTTAGTTTTATTGCCATTAGCAGTAATGATTCAGAAAAATATCCTATGGATGGCCCTGCTAATATGAAAATTCATGCTAAAAAAGAAAACTATCCGTTTCCATATTTGTATGACGAAACTCAAGAGGTAGCTAAAGCTTATGATGCCGCATGTACTCCAGATTTATATGTTTTTGACAGCAATTTAATATCAGTGTATCATGGTCAATTAGATGATTCTAGACCGGGGAATGATCTTCCTGTTACTGGCATAGACATTCGGAAAGTCTTAGATCTTCTTAGAAGTGAAAAACCTTACACAGGTACTCCAAAGCCTAGTATAGGCTGTAATATTAAATGGAAGTAAATTTGGGTGGTATTATAACTTCAAGACTTTATGAGTTTCATTTTTGCCATTTGAAATAATTTGGATAAAATAAATACCAGGAGTAAGGTTTTGAGTATTTACTTTTAGGGTGCCATTAATTAATTGATGGGTTCCGTTTAAAACTGTTTGAGATTGATTATTAAAAACTCTATAACTTACAGTTGCAAATTCTTTTTCAGAATGTACTTGTAATATTTCTCGAACTGGATTCGGAAAAACAATCCATTCCTTGAGAGCTCCTTGAGCATTAAATTTATCAATTTCGAGTGTTTGTCCGTAGCATTCTTCATCTACTGAAAATGAATCTTTGATAAGCTCATTTATTTTTAAATTTGCAAAGCTTTGATCAGTTGAAAAGTTAAAGAAGGCCGAATCAATCACTGTATCATCTGCACCTAAAAAATTTTGCAATAAAGTACCTAATGTTTGTCTGTAATCAAATTGTACAGTTTTTAATTGGTAATTATTATCGTCAGTAGCCTCGCTTAAGTCTACATTAGTTCCAGACACTCCACCATTAACAGCGTTTCCGAATACAAACATGGGAGCAATTTCTCCGTGATCTGTCCCTAAACTTCCATTTTCTTTAGCTTTTCTTCCAAATTCTGAAAAAGTTAGTCCAACAACATCGTCTGCTAGTCCTTGTTGGTCTAAGTCATCTACGAAAGACTTAATAGCCTCAGAAACTTCGGTTAATAGGTCGTTATGCTTCCCTTCAATAGACCCGACTGATTGAGATTGATTATCATGGGTATCAAAACCACTAATTCTAACAATATAAACCTTAGTTTCTAACCCTCCGCTTATTAATTTGGCTACAGTTTTAAGTTGGTTTGACAAATCTGAATCAGCGTAAGAATTGGCATTGCTTCCTGTATTAAATGCATTTGAAATTGCTTGAGAGTACTGATTAGATAATTGGTCAGTTTCCGCAATATAATGAAGCTCTAAACCATAATCACTATCTGGTATATTAGTTGGCGCATCACCTCCCAAACCACTTAATTCTGAATAAAAACCAGCTGGATCTTGTCCGGAGATATTAATTGCTAAACCATGTTCTGTTTCTCCATGGAACCCTAAAGAGGTTTTATTAGAACCAATTTGAACTCCCAAAGGGTAGCTGTTAGTTAATTCATTTATATAATACCTCTCCATAAATCTTCCAATCCAACCAGAATCATTTCCATTATCCCAGCTATTTCCATCGTTTCCGGTAGAATAAATATCCGTAGATGCGAAATGACTTTTATTCTGCGAAGGATAACCAACAGATTGTAATATACGCATCCTACCCTCATCATATAAATCTTTAAAACCCGTTAGCGCGGGGTGAAGACCAATCAATTGATTTTCTGGCAGCGTACTATCTAGAGTTATGAAAGAATTTATCCCGGAGTTTGGTATTTTTAGTGAAGGTCTTAAGTTCGCATAGGCATCATATTCGTTAATGGGTATAATGGTATTAAGACCATCATTACCACCAGCTAAATTTATTAGAACTAACTTTCGGTTTGCAATATCACAAGATGATAAATTAGCAGTTTTCAATATTGCCTTTATTTCAAGAGGAAGTAAACCAATAGCAGATGCTGTTGCAGAGAGTTTTAAAAAGTTTCTTCTTTTCATATAATTCTAGGTTAATTGAAATTCTGTGGCATTTATTAGAGCCGTAAATAATGCCTCTAGTCTAGATTTAACAACACTATCATCATTTGAACTCAGATATTCAGACCATGCATCTGTCCAATAATAGGAAGGGAACCCTTCTAGTAAGTTTTCTGTAAAATAATTTTTTCTGTCAGCATCTATACTTTCAGGATATAGTAAATCAGATAATTCTGTTACTAGTGAAATTGCATCAGATGGATTTATGATATGGTCTCTCACATAGTTAACAATATCTAATTCTACATAAATTAGACCATTGTTACCTATTTTATTTCTACCACTAATAAAGCTTTCAATTAATTTATACCTACCCAACACTGTATTAGAGGAGAACCAATGTCTGTCATAATCAGGCTCTTGGTAATGAGCCGGATATCCTGCGACAGAGTCAGGACTAAATAAAATGAGACCACTACTTGCCAAAAAATTATTGTGTACAAAATTAAAAAATCGATAAAAATCAATATTATTTGTTGAAGGATTTGCAATGTCTAGTTCAAAACATGAGCTTATTTCAGAAATCATTTGTAGCGGACTTTTTACTATTGATCCTATAATTTTATCAGTTTCATTTGCAATGTCATTGCCAAAAAAGTGTTCTGAAGACAAAAGTGTTTTTACAGTCGGTAATAACTCATAGTTGTTATTTATGAGTTTACTGGCCAGAGGACCAATAATATCATTTTCAATTTCATCAGTAATTTCACTTTTTACATAAAAACGATACAGTTTTCTGCAAAAAGATTTAGCAGTAGCCTCTTTTTCAAATATCATTTCTACAAATGAGTCTAACTCATTAATAATGGTCTCCTCTGAATTACCTCCTGTAATTGTCTGATTATCAAAAGCGCTGCTAAATGTTTTATTTGTTGTGTCATGATTCCCAACTGCTATTCTTCCTTTTGGAAGATTTGTATCAGGGTCAATGATACTTCTGTCGTATTGAACTTTAATACCAGAGAAAACTTTTGCAGCCTGCTGAATATCTAATTCTGTATAATTTGTATAATTTCCCTCAGTTATTTGAGGCCCTTTTAAAATGGTAAATAACTCTAAAAACTCTCGAGCATAATTTTCGTTCGGATTATTTGCATTGTTAGTTGTATTGTTGAGGTATATCAACATTGAATTGTCAAAGGTTATTTTTTTTGCTAAGGTTTTTATGTTACCATATGCATAAAAATCTAGTAAACGGAGATGGTCATAAAAATGTGTAGAAGTTCCAGTACCCCCATCTTTAGAAACGGTAAAAGATGTATGTAGAAAAAAAGTAAGCTTATGTCTTAAGCTAGTTTGATGTATTGCATTATACCACCACCAACTTGATACAATTCTCCTTTTTCTGCCTTGACCATCAAAAGTATTAGGAAGTTCTGAGGACGAAAGCCAAAAGGCATCTGGATTATCTGTTGGAAGAGGATCGTAAGGCTCATCCCAAGCATTAGCTCTATTAAAAGATAAATAGTCTAAAGCATCATTAATGTTTAGCGCAGCAAAAGTATTGATGATATCCTTGTCATAAGCAAATGATGCTCTTCTTAATAAATGTTTTGCTTTACGCAATCCAAGAACTCCGATAATTGGTAATAAAGATGCCAAAAAATTAAATTTTAGAATGATATAGATAAGACTCTTAATTATAAAAAAGGTTTATTTTTTTATAAAACAATACTATCTTATTCAAAACTAACAACTTATAATGATAAAAACTAGTAAAATTCAACTAAAAGCTATAATTTTTGAAGCAAAACAAAACTTCAAGACATCTTTTAAATAATCTCAACAAATAATCCGTCATTAGTTTTCGAAACCTTTGCAACCTCTTTTTTGGTTAAGCCTTTGATGGTTTTATCCCATTTTTTATTGCTTAATCCAGATTGAGTTTTTAAGGCGATTAAATCTATTTTTTCAGCTTTAGAAATTATGGCTAGTACCGCTTTTTCTTCCTCATTTAATTGAATAGAGGAAGCTTTTTGTTCTGGCCTCATCTGAGGAAAGAATAATACCTCTTGAATAGATTGATTGTTGGTTAAAAACATAATTAATCTGTCCATTCCAATACCCATTCCAGAGGTAGGAGGCATCCCGTATTCTAATGCTCTTAAGAAATCATGATCAATAAATTCTGTGGCTTCATCATCTCCTTTTTGAGCAAGTTTTAGTTGATGTTCAAAACGTTCTCGTTGATCTATTGGATCGTTTAATTCTGAATATGCATTGGCAATTTCTTTTCCACAAACCATCAATTCAAAACGTTCTGTTAGTTCTGGGTTGTCTCTATGTTCTTTACAAAGCGGAGACATTTCTTTTGGATAGTCTGTAATATAGGTGGGTTGAATATAATTGCCTTCACATTTCTCTCCAAAAATCTCATCGATTAACTTTCCTTTTCCCATGGTCTCATCAACAGAAATATTCATTGCTATAGCAGCAGCTCTAATTTCATCTTCTGTTTTTCCAGTAATGTCAAAACCAGTAAAATGCTTTATAGAGTCTGTCATGGTTACTCTTGCGTAAGGCGCCTTAAAATCTATGGTATGTTCTCCAAAAGTAGCAACTGAAGTTCCGTTTACTGCAATAGCACAATGTTCTAATAATTGTTCTGCAAACTCCATCATCCAGTTATAATCTTTGTACGAAACATAAATTTCCATCGCTGTAAATTCTGGATTGTGAGTTCTATCCATACCCTCATTTCTGAAGTTTTTAGAAAACTCATACACCCCATCAAAACCACCTACAATTAATCTTTTTAAATACAATTCATTTGCAATTCTCATGTACAAAGGAATGTCTAAAGAATTATGATGTGTACTAAAAGGTCTTGCTGCAGCGCCTCCAGGGATGGGTTGTAAAACAGGCGTTTCTACTTCAAAATAGCCAGCATCATTAAAGAAATTACGCATCGCATTAAAAAGTTTTGTTCTTTTTATAAAAACTTCTTTCACATGCGGGTTAACTACCAGATCTGCATACCGTTGTCTATATCTCAGTTCAGGATCTGTAAATGCATCATAAGTAACACCATCTTTTATTTTTGGTATTGGTAAGGGTTTTAACGATTTAGAAAGTAGGGTAAACTCTTTTACCATCACAGTTTTTTCGCCAACTTTAGTGGTGAAAAGTGTTCCTGTAATCCCGATAAAATCTCCTAAATCTAGTAATTTTTTAAAAACAGTATTGTACAAGGATTTATCTTCTCCAAGACAAATTTCATCTCTATTAAAATAAACTTGAATTCTTCCTTCACCGTCTTGTAACTGACCAAAAGAGGCTTTGCCTTGAATGTTTATAACCATTAATCTTCCCGCAATAGTTACCTGTTTACCTTCTTTAAAGTTGTTTTTTATCTCTTTAGAATTAGCATCTACAGGAAATAAATCTGCAGGATAAGGATTGATGCCTAATTCACGTAATCTTGTTAGTTTTTCTCTACGTACAACTTCTTGTTCTGATAATTGCATTCTATTTTCTTTTCTGATGTGATTATAAGGTGCAAAGATAGTCATTTGATAAAAAGAACTTTGAAGTTAAAAAAGAAATAATGGTGTTTAAAATTTTAAAAAGAATTATATTTGTGCGTTGTTTTAATTTAAAACAACGTGTTGTGTTGTTTTGGCATTTTCGTAAAAAGTGTCTTGGTTTTGTTAACCAATGGAAAGCTTCCCTGAGATGGGTTGCTTT
>OJFP01000105.1_pt1 | contig 65770 bp, 63 predicted proteins | sample 1594141 | NCBI WGS metagenome assembly OJFP01 (sample SAMN05416843, study PRJEB24817) | seawater metagenome | isolation source: Sea water | place: Canada:Atlantic | collected 2013-07 | reverse complement strand
GTGTGGTCTACAGAGGATTATGTCTTTTTAGAGGGGAAAATCCCTAGAACCCCTAGAACAATAAAGGTCACGCTGAACGACGGCGGTGAACAGGAAGTTCACTTTGACAAAGCCTTCATCGGCACCGGTGCCCGGCCTGCCGAACCACCCATTCCGGGACTGTCCGAGACGCCCTATCTTACCTCCACTACTGCGCTGGGACTGGATCATATTCCCGAGCGCCTCATTGTCATTGGCGCTTCAGTCGTTGCTCTGGAGTTGTCGCAGGCCTTTGCCCGCCTGGGCAGTAAAGTCACCATTCTGGCCCGCAGCCGGGTGCTGTCCCAGGAAGACCCGGCGGTGGGCGAGGCTGTGGAAGCAGCCTTCCGATGTGAGGGCATCGACGTGCTCAAACAGACCCAGGCCAGCGAGATCAGCCACAACGGCAGCCTCTTCACGGTCCAGACCAATGCCGGCATCTTGGAGGCAGAGCAGTTGCTGGTGGCCAGTGGTCGCACACCCAACACCGGGAATCTGAACCTGGAAGCCATCGGCGTTGCCACCGAGCGAGGCGCCATCCGGATTGATAAGCAGATGCAAACCACCGAGCCTGGCATCTATGCCGCCGGTGACTGCACCGATCAGCCCCAGTTTGTCTACGTGGCCGCTGCCGGCGGCAACCGGGCTGCCATCAACATGACCGGCGGTGACGCCAGCCTTGACCTCAGCGCCATGCCCGCAGTGATTTTCACCGATCCCCAGGTTGCCACGGTGGGCTTGACAGAAGCCGAGGCGGAAAAACAGGGCTTTGCCGTGGATACCCGAACGCTCGATCTTGAGAACGTACCGCGCGCGCTGGTGAACTTCGACACGCATGGTTTCATCAAGATGGTCGCAGAGCGGGAATCCGGCCGCCTGCTGGGCGTGCAGGCCGTGACCGGTGAGGCCGGTGAGCTGATCCAGACCGCGGTGATGGCGATCAGAGCCGGCATGACCGTGCAGGCCATCGGCGATGAATTGTTTCCGTATCTCACCATGGTCGAGGGGCTGAAGTTATGTGCTCAAACCTTCACCAAAGATGTAAAACAATTGTCTTGCTGTGCGGGATAGCATGACACTTAGGCACGTCCCCTCCCGGCGGGCTTTACGCACCCATTTTTCCATCTGGAAAGGAGCCAAAACTTTCACATGTGAAAGTTCTATAGGACAAATACAAGACGATTGCCCCATTCATCGTAACCTATTAATTTCCAAAAGGCCCCCATTCTGACTTCCTCCTTTGATCGACCGAATCGAAATCTTTCTGCCCTTCCTGGGCGGCGTCCGCGTGTCCAAAAAACCACCGTTTCGTGAACACATTGAGAAGGTGCCATTTTGCATGGATTCTCGGTGTGCAATCTGTTAAAATACTCGTATATTTTTCTATGTAAATTAATTGTACATGAATCAACGTATTGGCTATGCCCGCGTTTCAACGGATGATCAAAACCTGCACCTCCAAAGGGATGCCTTGGAGAAAGCGGGCTGCCAGGTCATCTATGAAGACAAAGCCAGTGGGAAGAACACTGAAAGGCCGGAGCTTGAGGCTTGCCTGAAAGCTCTGCGTTCAGGCGACACGTTGGTGGTTTGGAGGCTGGACCGTCTGGGACGAAGCTTGGGTGATTTGGTCAAACTCGTGACGACCCTGGAAGAACAGAGAATCGGATTTGAGAGTCTTCAAGAAAAGATCGAAACGACAAGTGCCTCTGGAAAGCTGGTTTTTCACGTATTTGCTGCACTTTCCGAATTTGAGAGAAACCTAATCAGCGAGAGAACACGAGCTGGATTGAAGGCCGCGCGGGCACGTGGCCGACTTGGTGGACGTAAACCAAAGCTGAAACAGAAAGACATTCGAGAGATTAAAGCTCTACTCAAGGATGGTTCGATTCCTGTAGCAGATGTTGCTAAAAGGTATGGAGTATCTAGAACAACTATCTATAATCATATCGGGGTGGTCAGTGTGCAAAATTCTAGTCGGGACTAAAAGTTTCGTATCTGTCATACTAAAATACACGAAAATATTGAGGCTACCCTGTTTTATGGAGATCAAATAATGGCTACAGCGGAACAACTGAAAGCGCTTTTAAGAAGTCACGCTGAGCGTGACGACCAGCGCTTTTACTCTGTTGCCCTTCAGGTCGCTGCCAAAGAAGCAAGACAGGGACATAACAAACTAGCTAGTGATATTAAGAATCTTGTTGAACGGTCTCAGAGCTCGAATAAAAAGCTTGGATTAGCATCTACTAGAGCTATCCCTTTTTCGCAGAAGAATAACAACGAGTTAAAGGGCCTGTTAGAGTTAACACCTCATAGTGTTCGTCTTAATGAAATTGTTCTTTCTGAAGACATACATGAACGTATGGAAAAAGTATTATTAGAACAACGTCAAAAAGATAGACTCAATAAGTTTGGATTACAGCCTCGCAGAAAGCTTCTTTTCACTGGTTCACCTGGAACAGGAAAAACGATGTCAGCATCAATGTTGGCAACGGAATTAAAGCTTCCGCTTTATACAATCGTTTTAGATAACTTAATCACACGATTTATGGGCGAGACAGCTGCAAAATTGCGATTGATTTTTGACCATATAAAGCAAACACGTGCAGTTTATCTTTTTGACGAATTTGATGCTATCGGAACTCAAAGGGGATCATCCAACGATGTTGGAGAAATCCGTCGGGTTTTAAACTCTTTCTTATTATTCGTCGAGCAAGACGAATCTGAAAGCATAATTGTTGCAGCAACAAACCACCCAGAGTTATTGGATCAAGCTCTATACAGAAGGTTTGATGACATTATTAAATTTGAAAAGCCAAAGTTCAATCAGATATGTTTGCTAATTCAAAATCGCTTGTCGCTTTTTGATACAGATGATTTTGATTGGGATAGGGTTGCAGAAGCAGCTGATGGTTTAAGCTCTGCTGAGATAACTCGTTCTTGTGAAGATGCAGCTAAAGAGGCAGTTTTGAGCTCCAACGAAAAAATAACAAGTGAAACTTTATTAAAAGCTTTCTCAAGAAGGCAATCAGGAAATAATAATTAATTAGGACGTTTTATGGTTTCTAAAAGGAAGCACTTAGATGTAACCAGTTTTTTCATCAACGAAGACTTTAAATCTAAAAGGACTGGAAGGAATCCAGGTGTTCCAGTGCGCAACAGAAACCAACATGGAAGGCATTTGGAGGAGCAGTATCAGAATCTACTGGATGCTTACAACCAGAAAAAAAAGCAAGAAATAGAAACCATCACTGATGACTCAGGAATATATGTTGAAGTTATAAGTGTTGATGGATGTAAGTTACCGTTGGATAGTTTAGATAATAGAGACTTCAAGCTCTGCTCTTGCCAAATTAAGGAAAATAGTGAAATAGCTCTCATTTTTATACCAGAAGATCGCCGAGATACATTTCTTAGAAAAATACAGCAATATTTAGACCCACAGAAAGATTCAAAGCCGAACAAAAATGGGGATTCATTTCCTAGGAATCATGCATTGATAGACAGCATATCTGAGGTCAGGCTTGCAAGTTTGGAGTCTTTTTGGACCGATCCCTCAGAGTTTTTCCCTAAGGACAAAAACGATGATTTCTGGTGGGAATTATGGTTGAAGAGAAATACTGTTGATAACGTTGAAGAAATAGCTGAGGCTCTAGCTGAACGTGTAAGTGGTCGTTTAGGTAATACTTCCATTTCGTTCTTTAACTCCTTTGTCGTGCTAATTAAAGCTACCGTAAATAACTTAGAAAAAGCTCCTGAGCTAATTTCAAATTTAGAGGAAGTTCGGAAAGCCAAGGATACACCAATCCCAATCATTAGCTCATCACCAAAAGAGCAGCAGGAGTGGCTCCAAAGCATTTCAGATAGAGTTTCCCTTTCAGATAATATATCAACCTGTGTTTCGATACTTGATACGGGAGTTAATTACAACAACCGTTTGTTAAGTGCAGTTAGCTGTGAGGAATATTCAGTCTCTTGGGATCCTGAGTGGCCCAAATACGACCAATATAACCCCCTAGCACCATTTAATGACCATGGCTCCTTGCAAGCAGGGCTTGCTGCGTTTGGAAATTTGATGGATGTTGTACTGGACGATAACGATATTCACGTATCGCATATCATTGAGTCGGCAAGAATAATACCCCCGCAAGGTAACAATGATCCCCTGTTATATGGAGCTATAACAGTAGGAGCTGCTTACAAGCTTGAAGTGGATAGACCTGATTTAAATCGAGTTTATAGTCTTGCTGTCACTTCTGACCATGAAAGAGAAAGTGGAAAGCCTTCTTCATGGTCGGCAGAAATTGATCGGTTTACTTCGGGGATGCAGGATGGAAAACGAAGGCTTTTTGTTATTTCTGCCGGAAACAATTTAGATATTCGTCCTGACCAGGACTATTGGGATCAAGTGAACCTTGCGGAGATAGAAGATCCGGCGCAGGCATGGAATGCTATTACTGTCGGAGCATATACGGAGTTGACAACAAACGATGACCCCTATTTCGCAGGTTGGTCACCATTTGCTTTAGAAGGTGATGTGGCTCCGTCGAGTCGCTCTTCTGTCAATTGGGATTGGAGAAAACAAGCTCCACTAAAGCCTGATGTTGTTGCCGAAGGAGGAAATAGACTGCTGTCGCCGGATAAGACAGAAGTTAGCAATGAAGATACGGTCGGGCTATTAACAACATCAGGAAAAACAACTGGTCAGGTTTTTGAGAGAGGTAGCGATACAAGTGCTGCGTGTGCGCTTGTATCAAGATGTGCAGCTCAATTAACAGCTGAGTACCCTGAGTTTTGGCCTGAAACAATACGAGGCTTAATTATCCACTCAGCTGAGTGGACACCAAGAATGATGGAGCGATTTGGACTCCTCAGTGCAGTGCACAGTCCTAAGGTAGCAAAAGAAACGTTGTTGCGTACTGTCGGTTATGGTGTGACTGATATTGATAGAGCTAGATATAGTGCTGATCACGCTCTCACATTAGTTGCAGAAGGTGAGATTCAACCATTTATTAAGCCTCACGATGCTAGTGCATCATCCGATCCTAAGCTGAATCAAATGAAACTTTACCAATTACCTTGGCCGCTTCAAGAATTGCAAAAACTGCCGCCCAATCTAGAGGTTAAGTTAAAGGTTACTTTGTCGTATTTTATAGAGCCCAACCCAGGACGAAGAGGGTACCGTACAAGATATAGTTATCAATCACATGGTTTAAGATTTGAAACAATAAGACCTGGTCAATCATTGGAAAATTTTCGGTCTTATATAAATGGCTTGGCAAATATGGATGGTTACGATGGGCCTGAAGGTGATAATGATGGGTGGTTTTTAGGTGAGCAACTTCGGACAAGAGGGTCGGTGCATTCAGACGAATGGATAGGCAGTGCGCAAGATTTAGCTGATATGCACACGATAGCTGTTTTTCCTGTTGGCGGGTGGTGGAAGTATAGAACTGCTGAGGATCGTTGGGAACATAGTGTAAAATTTAGCCTTCTTGTTAGTATAGAAGTTCCTGACGAGAGTGTTGATATCTATTCTGCTATAGAGAATGAGATACAGGTAGCGATAGAAAACCAAGTTGCGGTGGAAATTTAAACTAAGTTTGTTCACCACTGAAGGGGGAAATAGTTATGATAGATCTGAGCATTACAATGTACACCGCCCTTGGGTTTGTGGGCTTTGTTCTTTCTCTATGTGCTGTGCTCTATGTGAACGCAGACCGTTTAGAAAGTTGCGCTACCAAACGGTTTCGCCGTAATCGCTGAAATTAGCTTTCTAAACACCTCCTGGTGAACCATTTTGAAGCTCTTCCCCGTCACAGCCGCTGACGGGGCCTACCTTTTAACCCTCCTTTCCCTCTAAACCCAACGTTTCGAGTCCTTTTGGAGTAGCTCAGTCCAGAGAAATGCTGACTATTGCTTTCAAGGTCTCGAAAAGCGACTTTATGAGACTCAAGCGGAATTTGGGCGGCGGATTTCACCAGAATGACGGAATATGGGTCTCACAACAGCCTTTTACGAGACCTTCTTTTGGGGCTTGTGCATGTTCCGGCCCTTTCCGATCACCCATTTCGGTTCAATCCGATCACTGATTTCGGTCTAATCCGATCGCCTATTTCGGAGTTATCCGATCAAAAATGACGTTTTTCCGAAATCACTGATCGGAATCCCGAAATCTTCTTCTTTTTCTCATTAAATCAATTGGTAAGCTCCACTTCATCACTTTATTGAAGGAATGAGCTGCCATGGCGAGAAAGAGAACCGATATGAGAAAGATTAAAGACGTCCTGCGTCTCAAATTCGAAGTAGGATTAAGCCATCGAGACATCGGCCAATGCTTAAGTCTTGGCCCTTCAACCGTGAGTGAAATACTCTCGCGCTTTAAATCCAGTGACTTATCGTGGCCGTTGCCGGAAGCGCTAAACGATAAAACGCTCGAAGCGCAGTTGTATAGCACGGGTCCCGTTCAGCGCCAGAAACGGCTGCCTGACTTTATGCTAATGCAGCAAGAGTTGAAGCGCAAAGGCATGACTAAGCTCTTGCTGTGGGAAGAATATTGCGCCGAGGATAGTGCGTCAGCCTACGGCTACACGCAGTTCTGCGAGCACTATCAGCGGTGGCTTAAAAAGCAGAAACGCAGTATGCGACAACATCACATCGCAGGCGATAAGTTGTTTATTGACTATTGCGGACCAACGGTACCTATCATCAATCCTGATACGGGCGAAGTTCGTTATCACGCACAAATCTTCGTTGCGACCTTAGGCGCAACCAACTACACCTATGTTGAAGCTGGTCGCTCACAACGTGAAGAAGACTGGATAATGGCGCACGTAAGAACGTTCCGCCACCTTGGCGGTGTACCCCGTTTACTTGTGCCGGATAACCTGAAATCGGCCGTTACCAAAGCCCACCGCTACGCGCCTACGCTAAATGAAAACTATGCCAAAATGGCGCGGCATTATGGCTGTGCCATTGTGCCTGCACGCCCATATAAACCGAAGGATAAAGCCAAAGCAGAAAATGCGGTGCTGATTGTTGAGCGTTGGATATTAATGCGATTGCGACGTGAGAGCTTCTACACCCTAGCGGGTCTAAATGCGCGGATTAAAGTGTTAATGGCAGAGTTAAATAATCGGCCACAACGCTTATACCCAGGCTCTCGTCGTGAACAGTTTGAACTGCTCGATAAGCCAGCCTTAATGCCATTACCTGGCACCATGTATGAGTACATCGACAGTAAATGGGCGAAGGTAGGGCCGGATTACCATGTGTTGTACCAAAAGCATGCTTACTCTGTACCACACACTTTAGTGGGCAACACGGTGACCATAGAGGCAAGTGGCAGTGTGGTCAGCATCTATCATCACAATCAACTGGTAACACAGCACGCTAAATCAGCAAAAGAAGGCGGCTTCTCAACCCAAAAAGAACACATGCCGGACAGCCATGTAAAACAGCGCTTCAGTGCTGAGCGCTTACTGCACTGGGCTGAGAATATCGGTGTGGGTACCCGTGGTGTGGTGCAGTGGCACATCCATAGTCGCAAACATCCTGAGCAAGCGATTAAAAGCTGCTTAGCTATCCTAAACCTCACTAAACAACATGGTGCTGCGCGACTTGAAGCCGCTTGCCAAAAGGCATTACTGCTAGAACGCCCTCACCGGAGTGTGGTGATGAACTTACTCAAACATCATCAAGAAAGCATACCGAGCACCGCTGTTGAGCAGGATGAGCAGCCTGTCACCCATCACAATATCCGCGGCCAACATTACTATCAATAGGAAAACCCATGACACAATCTCAATTACAAGAGCAACTACGTAGCTTACGGCTTGGGCACTTCGCTCAAGCGTTACAGCAACAACAAAGCCAAGCGACAACTTACGACGAGATGAGCTTCGAAGAGCGCTTAGGATTGCTGGCACAGCATGAAATCCATTGTCGGCAAGACAGCAAAGTGAAGCGTTTACTGCGCCAGGCAACCTTGCGCTTAGAGGCTCATGCCAGCCGATTGGAATACCGTGCAGAGCGTGGCCTACGCAAAGATAAAGTCGCCACACTGTTAAGCGGCCAATACTTACATCGTGCCCATAACATTATCGTTACTGGCGCAACAGGGTGCGGAAAAACGTACTTCGCATGCGCGTTAGCCAGACAAGCCTGTGAACAACATCATACGGTGCGATATTACCGACTTGGGCAGCTTCTTGATGAACTGAATATCGGCCACGCCGATGGCAGTTACCGACAACAGCTTGCACAACTCGCTAAGAAAAAGTTGCTCATCCTGGACGACTGGGGAATGGAAAAACTGAGCGCACGTCAGGCTAATGACTTACTTGATGTGATGGAAGAGCGATACCAAAACACCAGTACCATTATCGCCAGCCAGTTACCCGTTACCGAATGGTACAAACTCATCAGTAACCCCACTGTGGCAGATGCATTACTCGACCGTTTATTGCACAACAGTCATCGAATTGAACTGGCTGGCGAATCGATGAGAAAACTAGACCAATCCGATCACTTAAGGTAAAACTGGCAGGGACGAAAAAGAAGATGAAAAAGTGATCGGATAAAACCGAAACGACCGATCGGATTCACCGAAATACGCAGCTTGACCGAGCCAAAAAACCTATTAATATTAATGACGTAAATGGTAGCTGGCCGAAAACAGCAGTTTATTTAAACAAGGCGTTTGCCTTTATCTAACCAACCCTCTGGGGGACTGTCCCCCGTGGGCATTCCTCCGTCTGTAAACCTTCGGAGGAACCCCTGATGAACTTCATCCCCATTCGTGAACCCCTGACGCTATATCGTCATCGTTGCCGCTGCTTGCAGTTGGCAAATGCCCCTCCTCGCTGCTGTTCTCTTGAATTTGTGGCGTACCTGGCACTCGATCATGAGCAGCCAAATTCCAGAGGACCACCTCTACCTCAACCATGTGAGCCTGGCGCATGCCGAGCTTGCACTATGCCCCTCCCCGTCTCTGTCGCCAACGGCGAAAACAGAGACGGGGTAGCAAACCCCGCCGAAAGCCTTGTGCCTCAATGGCTCAAGGCTTTCGCCCCGCGCACGAATGTGCGCGAACACAGCCGCGCAAGGCGGCGAGCGCTACGCGCTAACTTTCCAAGAAAAGCGACTTCACCAGCCGGAGCTGCTGGCAGTTTGTTCCAACGGAACAGACCAGCCAGTGGCGAGAGCAGCCCGCTCCATAGCAGTGTTGATCGTATGTAAATGACCGTGGGTGCTCGGTTTATCCACCCTTTGCCAGGGCAAGAACCCTGATTTGGCCTCAGCACGCGAAGCTGATTAAAAAAATCGCGTTTATCACTTACCAACGATTTTCGGGCAGGCCAGAACCAGAACAAGAAGGAATAGCACTATGCGCTCAGAACGATCCAATCCGGATGCCAGAAACTATGGCCTTAAGAGCCGTGATATGACGCGGGCGGGTCTCAACGCGCTCAAAGAGGGGATGAGAAGCTTTGCTTCAATTGCAACGATCCATGATCGTTGGAGCGTTTTTTCATCCTGGATCAAGACCGAACAGGGCATAAAGGACATGCGAGACATCGAGAAGGCCCATCTGGTGGCCTATGCGGCCCATCTGAACGATAGGTTTGAGCGTGGCGAGATTTCTCCCTCCACAGCTCAGAACTACCTGTCGGCAGTAAACCGGGTGATGGAGATTGCTCGTGGCGACCGACAAGTCAGAGTAGCGCCTGTCGCTGAGGGCGGGCTTCCCAAGCGTTCAGGGATCGCATCGAGCGACCGGAGCGTTTCGGAAGCGGCCCACCAGGCAGCTATAGGGGCTGTCTCAGAACGGCTGGGAGCGCTGCTGGAGGTGCAGCGCAACTTTGGCCTGCGATTCGAGGAGTCGGCCAAGCTTGATGCGACTCGGGCGCTGAAACAGGCAGAGAAAGAAGGGGTTGTTGCCATCAAGGACGGAACCAAAGGTGGTCGCCAGCGTATGGTGCCGATTACCTCTAATGCTCAGATAACCGCTCTTCAGAGAGCTGCGGCCATCCAGGATGGCCGCAGTATGATCCCAGGCAACCAGACATACAGAGAATTTCGACAAGAGGCATATCGGGAGATTGGTCGTCAGCCGGTGAACTTTCATGGTGAGCGCCACCACTATGCTCAGGAGCGCTACAGGGTCCTTATGGGGGCCGATAGCCCTATCCGCGCTGGTGTGGCCCACGGTCGGGCTCATCATGAATACCTGTCCAAGGAACTGGGGATCTCGGTCGCCCAGGCCAAGACAGTGGATCAGGAGATCCGTGCTGAGATAGCGCGGGAGCTGGGACACGGTCGTATTGACGTAACAAACTCATATTTGGGGTAAGCGATGGAAAAATGGGTAAGAGAGCGAGCACATGTGTATGTTCGCCATGGTGGCAAGACAGCCAGACGGGCGATGGTGAAACGGCTGATTGCTGCACTGTCAGATATTGCGGCCCATGAGCAAGGCGTAAGCCAGCCTAATCAGGTGGGTAGAGCACATATCCACAGGTACTATGCGCGGCAGAGCCATCTGAGCAGTACAACCCTACGGGATCATTTCTATGCCTTCAGACTTCTATGGGAGCTGTTAGGCAGACCAGGCGAACCTCCCAGGCCCAAGTAGACAAAAAACCTCTTTGCGCCCAAAAAGGGAAAAAGTAGCTTCGAGCCTCACGGCCATTGTCCGATAACCTATCTTCAATTTCCGGAACCGCCGGAAATAGAGAGGTAGCTGGCCTCCTCAAACAAACAGCAAGTTTAACCATCATCCCAGACAGGGGTATCCCTGTACTGGGAGACCCCTCAAAACTATTTGAGGTGCAAGATGAAAAAACTCGAAGTCAACGGCTTGGTGCTTCCTTTGAATGATTCCCATGTGTATCAACGCAGAGGGATTGTCATGGCTCACTGTGAGTCAAAAGGAAATCTCCACTTCACGGTCCTTCGGTGCCTTGATGGCCGATTTACGAAAAGCTATTTCGGTTTGGCCCGATGTGACAACGAGGATGACTTCATCGAGATAATGAAGTCGGGCGACAAGTTTGAGCCAGTTTCAGATTGGTTTTCGCGTTCCCGATAAATCATTTAAACCCGTAACCGGGGCTTCCCGGTCACGGATGAGCCCCTTTCAATCAACTATTGTTTGGAGCTCTATATGTACTTTTCCACATTCGTTTTGGTCATGATTGTCACAGTTGGCGTTATTGCGTTTGGTGCCTCGCTGGTAGCTCGCACTCTTAACGTCATCGTTCGATCAATATTCAAAGCGCGGCCCGTACGGGTCGTCAGTCAAACCTCGTCGCCAATTTCTGGAGACGTTATTGAACCGGAGCAATCAGAGCAGAATCCCCCTGTCGGATTCATCACTGGCCGCATCATTGATGGTGAGGTCATTCGACCTGCGCTCCACTGCAACAAATCACTTGCCGGTCCTCGGTAAGCACTAAACCACCCAGCCGGGTACTAAGCCCGGTAGGGCGAAGTCCCGGCTTTTTACTCTTGGAGAAAAGACATGCTGGGACAAATTAAAAATCAACCAGAGAATCACCAGTTCGATGTGTGCGGACGTGTGTACTACACCGACGTCTGTTACGACAACGGAAAAGGTGAGCTGGTCGCTGAGACGGTTAACGCGACGTCGCATGACGACGCCGAATCAGTGTTCCGGTCTAATCTGCTGGAACATGCCCGTAAGTTCGATCTCGTCGTGGACCGGATTGAGATTACCTTTACGCTCGATCTTGCCTACGCGAAATCTCATTACGGTGCGGTGAATTAATGAAGCCCCTGGGGAAGCCCTTAGGGGCTTCCCTCCTTCCCATAGGAGGTCCTTATGGATAATACAGTATCCGTCCTTACTGAGCTGTCCGATGCGCAGGCTTTGGCTTTAGCGCAGCTTGTAAAGCGAGTTGGTTGGCAAGAAGTGAGGATTAATGCTGTTGACGATGACGAGGCGTATTTGATGAGAGAGGCTTTATCTGCGTTGCAGAAGGGGCTTGCTGAATCGGGATATGCACCTCGGTAAAAAACTCTATGAAACAGCCGAAATTGCCCTTATTGGGCAACTTCGGCTTCTTTGCAGAGCCAATTGGATTGATATTATTTATCCAATTTAACAACCTTTCGAAAGGAGAGCAAAAATGATTAAACATGATCATATTAATGTTGATAACATGAAGAAAGCTGTTCAAGCATTGGACCGCGCACTTGATGCCGATATTGATGAAAAAGTCATTCAAATATTAGCAAATAATGACACTGTTTCAGCGGAAACCATCATTAGTATTAGCAAGGCTGCTGATAAGAGTGGTGCGACCGACTATGATATTGATAAATACCAGAAATTAATATCAGGGAACATTTCATCAGAAACCATCAATAACGTCTCAGTCATAGTCGACCAACACGGAGAGGATGGCTGGCTGTTTGATGTTTACACCTGTAAGGAGGATGCTAGTTTGGTCGCTGCGGCGCTAAATGAGGTTGATGCTTTCCTGTTGTCGCTTACTGATAACCCAGCCCAGCAGGAACGTCGTTCTGATTATCAGGTTGAACAAGACACAAGCCTCGCCCTTGTTAACAATTTTACCGATGTTGATTTGGAGAATGTACCAAGCTTAGTGGTAGGTAATATCCAAGAAGCTAAACGGGTGCTAGAGGACGCTATACAACGTTTGTCGTCGTAACTTCTAGCTCAACCGGAGCAAAACAAAAGGGTCAGCAATTGCTGACCCTTTTTTATGACCGCTACCTTAGATTTCAAGTAAACTCGTCACGCTACGTGAGCCGCGATATTTCTTTATATACCATTTTAGGCTGTAGTATCGACACCAATCGTTTTTCCTTGAAATTTGTTGATGATGTTCAGTGCAGAACTCAGCATTTCATATGTCTCTTGATCATTCCGCTTCAACGCCCCATCGATGCCATCCCTAATCTTCTGAGACATGTCATAGCGTGCATTATCATCGAATGCCGGAATAGGCTGACCAGTACCGACGCTGATTTTCATCGTCATAGCCATAAAGGGAAAGCCTTCATCTAAGGACATTTCTCCCTTGGTTATCTCGGTGTTTACCCAGTCCAACATCTCTTGTCGGGTCATATTCGTAAAATCAGCTTTTTTCGTACCGCCATTCGGACTGGGGCTTTCTGAGTTTGGCTCGGTAGCCGGGCTTTTTGATGATGTATAGGAATTATCTGCACTATAGCGTTGACTTGTGTGTAATGGGGCTACCCCACTTGTGATTTGCATAGTGATTCCTCTTGCCGGTAAAGTCAGCATCCAAGCAAAGGCTGTGCCAACTAAAAGGTAAGGCCTGGTGCTTGACATGAAGGCACATTACCAGCAATGTCGCAGGGGTAAATGCGTAAAAAGCCACGTTTTATCCCCCCTTTTTCTCAAGACGATGAGCGGCAAAATATTGCCGATAGTGTTGCCGTTCGCCCAACACGGCTAAATTAGCCAATCCCTAGATGAATATCGTGAAAGAGACGATCGTGAATTAATATCAAGTTCATTGCCAGAAACATTGAAGATGCTAGGCGGGTTCTGTCGCTTACGATACGGTATATGTCGTAGTGGCTTCTTCAGCTCAACAAGAGTAATTAAAGGGCCAGTTTATCTGGCCCTTTGTTATTTCTGGGGAGAGGAATCTACGGAATCGGCTTCATGGTCCTGTTTGGCGTTGACAATCGGTTGTTGATCCATCGCGTTGAGCATCTCTGAAGCCTTGCGTCTGGCCTCAGCCACAACACTGGGCTTCTCCTGGTCCAGAATTTGGTCTAGTGTTCTTGCCATAACCGAATACCTCACGTCGTTGTTATCGGATGCCTTCAGAAACTTTCACATGTGAAAGTTTCTGAAGGTCATCGTTCCAATCAGTCGCTTTGTGTGTTGGGCTAATTCTTACCATCGTTACTAACCGGTTCCACAAAGTACAAGGGTTTCCCCTTGTTTACGACCATGGGAGGAGTGTCATCGGTTTGAGGGGTAAACATGTAGGCCCAACCGGGCAGATTTGCGCTGATCGCGCCGATGATGGATACACTGTCCAGGGTTACCCCTTCCGGGACATTCAGTTTTACAGATGAGGCCTTCACACCTTCAGTCGTGAACGACCAGGCCTGACCACCTCCCAGGAACGCAGGTTCAAAGCCTTGATTTGGCTCTATGATCTGAGAAGAGACATAGCATGTCTTTGAGTAGTGATCGACAGAATCTGGCGAGGGGCATCCCTGATTTGCAGCAATAATAGTTATCTGACTGAACAGAAAAGCGCTTCCGCCCCCAAACACTGCTTTTTGGTCGTAGTTCTCTAGCGTGGCTTCATACGTATAGCCAAGGCTACCGAGTGCATTTTTCATTGCGGAGGTAGTCACTTCTGACATCTTCGCACGGGCCTGCACGGCATCTGTCGCCATGCTGGAAGGCATCCAGCCGAACAAAGAGTCTTTCGCGAAGTTCGACGTTGGCTCCAGGGCTGCAAACAAGAGGCTGGCTCCCAGTGCTTCTCCCCCGCTCCAATTTGCTCCTCGATCCCACATAAGGATGTCGGCATTGGAAGCGACCTTGTAAAGCTCGTTTTCTGAAAGGTGCTTTCTCTCCGTATCCCGCGCTTCAGTGATACCCCCGGCCTGAGCGAGGTTGTACGCACGGGATTTAGCCGGTTCATAGGTTGCGGGGTCGGATGACCCGGTGGTTGCACAACCTGCCAGTGACAGAACTACAGCAGCAGAAGCTGCAATCTCGATGTATCGTTTCATGGGTTTATCCTCCGTTACCTTTAAAAAGTGTCTCACGACTTTAAGAAAACGCAACCCAAAAACTTTGGTTAATTCATAAAAAACAATGGTTTGTGCTGACGGTACAAACTTACCCTAAATTTGGCTTTGCGCCCAAAATGGGCAAGAACACGTGCGTGGTCTAGTGATAGGAGTATTTAGTATGAGGGGGAGTTTTTAACAGGAGATTTCCCAATGTGGACCATACACTCTGTCGGTGATTCGGCATTCTTGGAGCAGATATTAATTGCTGTTTCCATGATTACTGGGACCGGCGACTTCACAACGATGGCATCGATAGGACTGTTGATTGGTGTTTTAATCGTTTTCTTTCAATCAATAATGAGTGGAGCTAAGGAGATTCAGATTGGCTCAATTCTCGTGGCTTGGATTTTTTACGCCATGGCTTTTGGGCCTTCGACGACTGTACTAATTGAAGACGCCTATTCTGGCGAAGTTAGAGTGGTAGATAATGTTCCAGTTCTAGTAGCCGCTGGCTCTATAGTTTCGAGAGTTGGGTACTCGATCACTGAACTTTTTGAACAGGGATACTCTGTTCCCTCTCAAGGAACGACCAAAAGTCATTTTGCTGACTCTCTTAGTATCATAAACAACATACAACGAGCAGCAACAAAGCCTATTGTGTTTAAAGCAATGGATGATGCCATTGGTGGTGAAGGAGTTAACGTGGAGCTTTCAATTCACAATTACATTCGGGAGTGCACGCTAACCAAAGTTGACTTACATCAGGCGTCAATACAAGACCTATTTACTTTGCCTGCATTGCAAGCAATACGCTTTAGTTCTGACTTATATGGAACTCGGCTTTACCTTGGAGGAACACCTCAAGATTACACCTGTTCCGATGGTTATGTTGCACTCACGGACGCCCTGAATGAAGTAAAAGGAAGCTATATTTTCCAAGATGCTATTGAGCGTGCAATGAACGATGTGAGTGGCGGAGCTACGGGAGTAAATATGGCAAGCCGTCTCTCTGATGCTATGGCAAATTTGGGAATGGTTGGTTCTGACGCTCAGGACTACATGTTAACTACTGTACTAAAGCCTTTGTACGAAGATGCTGCCAAGGGAAAATACCAGGACCTGCGTGATTTTTCGTCGGCCATTATGTTGAATCAAGCAATTCAGCAAAGAAATACACAATGGGCTGCTGAGCAAACGATGTTTATGACTATTGCGCGCCCAGTGATGGCATTTTTTGAGGGGTTTGTTTATGCAATAGCGCCTTTAGCCGGATTTTTTATGCTAATGGGTCGTTTTGGTATTGGCCTAGTTGGCAAGTATTTAGTTGCTCTTGCATGGATTCAGCTTTGGATGCCTACTTTATCGATTATCAATCTTTATATTCACATGTCCGCTACAGGTGAATTGAGTGCTCTGGAGAACGACCCATTTTCCACTTTTCACGGGATAAGCGAGGCATACCAGATAACATCCCATTGGGTTGCAACGGGAGGCATGTTAGTGGCTGCAACACCGGTACTTACCCTGTTTATGATTACCGGCTCTACTTATGCTTTTACCAGTTTAGCCGGTCGCATTGGCGGAAAAGATCACATTGACGAAAAAATTCCAAGCCCTGACGCGATGAAGCCATCACCAGTACTAGAAATGATGCCAAAGGGCCAATTTGATGACTTCCGAGGGCTTCAACTTACCGGTTCCGAGAGCATGGTAGACAAAGTTAATGTCGGGAACATGCTCAGTAGTGCGGTTAGTTCCTCCCAGGCATCGTCAGCCCAGGCAACACAGTCATTTGCATCCCAGCTTTCTAATTCGGTTTTCTCTGGGGCCTCTGCTGAACAAAGCTACGCTCGTTTACAAGGGCTTGGGCAATCCCTTCGTGCATCTGACTCTTCACAGGCACAGGCGATTTACGGCCAAGCTCAGGATTACGCTCGACAATATGGTTTGAATGAGAGCCATACAGATGCCATTGCTGGGGCGATTGGTATGCAAGCCAGTGCGAACGTTGATGCCGGGCAGGTTGCGGGAGCCCTGTTGGCTGGCCCTGCTGGAATGGCAATAGCGAAGGCTGCACCTGTCGATGTAAAAGGAGGTATTTCCGGATCGGCAACTTCTACGTCCACTGATCAACGTCAGCAACTGACAGGTGATATGGACCGGCTTGCCAAAAATGTCGGTTTCACTGATAGCGATTCAGCAGCTTTGACTAGGGATATAGCTCGTCAGGTCAATACGCAGAGTGGTCAGCGCTTTACGAACTCTCTTGGAGAGGAGCAGCGTGAGCAGTTTTCTGAATCCGCGACCCAAGCCATAACAGCACAAAATACTTATCAGCGTCTCGCCAGCGCTCAATCGAGCATTGGAACGACGAGTGCAATGGATATGAGAGCCCTAGCGGAGACAGTAACCAGCAGTCCTGAAGCTCATTCACAGCTAAGAGATGGGATGCGGATGGCTTCACCCGAAACACGCCAACTTGCGGCTGAGAAATCCCAGTTTTATGAAGCGTTGGGAATGGATTCAGCAAGAGCAACCGCAGGTGGTCAGCTCTATGCGCTTCTTAACTCTGGTAAAGCATCGGAACAGGCTATTGCTGCCGAAACCATCGCAAGTGCTACGGGCAGCGCGACAACCGTGAAAGATTCCAATGCACAGCAAGATCTTTTGGAAAGCTCTCCAGCGATAACGCATGGGATAGGTGCGCGAGAGCTTCAAGAACCCCAGAACATGTCGAACGAACAAAGAAATCAGGCAAGGGCAGGCGTGCCTGGGGAGAGCGTAGTGCTTCAGCGTCATAACCAAAACCTAAGCCACGTAGAAGCGGCAGACTCTGAAAACAGAGACGACTACCGGGGAGAGCGGCTCGGTGCTCTGAGAAGTCAAATTATGGCGTCTGAAGTCGAGCCATCTACCTCGGCGAGTATCTTCTCTACTACCGAGGGTATTGGCCGATTCTTCGACCAAGTAGTTGGTGGGGTTAGTGCTGGAGCAGGCGGTTTCTCGGATGATTTCGCAGGTTCGATGGAGCACCTAGCGGCCATGACTCCCCAAGAACGCGACCAGTTTATCGCTGATTCAAACCGTGGTGATCAGTACATCCAGGATGAGTACGGCGTAGCGGGTCATATCGCGACTGGAGCCGCAGACCTGGGGCGTTCGATTATCGGTGCCGGAGTCAGCGGATACACAGCGGCCAAAGAGTGGATTACTGGAGAAAGTGATTTGTCGGAAGCTGCTAAAGACATGTCCATTAGGGAACGTGGAATGTTCTTTGCGGCAGCGTTTGCCAGTGCATCGGAGGAAGGTGCGGAGCACGCACAGCGTTTTGTTGAGCAATACGGTGACGAGTTCCGTGAGCTGGCAGCCCAAACGGCTGTTAATGAGCATGGCCTTCAGTCTGAAGCCGGTGCGCAACTGTTTGCGTCGTCGCTACTGGGAGCAAGTGACGGGCGTGAAGCTGAATACAGGCAGCAACTTCAAAGTGAGTTCGGCGGTGACGCCGATCTGGCAAACAAAGCAGCAGACATTATTGAGGCTTCTGCGGGTGCTGGGCGCGAGCAGGCCGGGGGTTATCTGATGCCAGTAAGCCGCTATATGGCTGTACAGAATGGAGAGTAAAGGAGCGTTTCATGAAAAGAGAAGCTGTGGCAGTGATTGATAAGATTATTGGACACGCGGAAGCGGGCGAATTCATGGCACCCTGCGGGGAAAAGATGAGGATGCGAATATACGCTCATAGAGAAAATATGCGCTCGATCATTCTGACTAATGCTCTGCTTGAAAAGCTGGCGAAGAAAGCGGGTGTAAGGGCGTTCGAAATGAAGATCGCAGCTCTAAGCGTTCGGTTACCAATCGGGCGGAGATATGACACTAGGCGATTAGCGGGAAAAGGGATTGAAATTTTGTTAACTCGATAACGTACCTTAGAGAGCTGGTTTCATCCAGCTCTCTTCTATTGGCCTGTCCAAGGTTGACCGTCCCATTTTTCAAATTGCGATCCTGAACCATCTGGCGATGTGAACGGAATCCTGTCTATTTGGCTGTCATCCCAAACTGACGAACGGTCCTGCTGTGATGAATGTACGTTGCAACCTGATTGTGCGTTCCTTTTGCTAACAGTAAAGCTCAAAATTAACGCGAGCGGAATGAGCGATAATATCAAGCCGCCGATGCCAGCAAGTTTGTAACTAACGAACAAAGTTGAAAGGACGAAGATTAATAGTTTCATAGCCTATTTTCCGATAAAAATTACCCTAATTTAAATCCTACCCCTGATCTCTATAAATGCAAGTCGCTCAATATTCTGTTCATAGAACCATAAAATGATACTGTAAAAAAACACAGTAAAACCCCTTGCATATCCCGGATCTCGTGTTATTTATATTGATATGTTTTGCAATGCTTTGCTTTGATTGAGGAGTAGTTATGTTTGCTGAAAAATGTCTTTGGTTTGTGCTTGTAGGGTTCATCTACTTTGTTATTGGACAGTTGCTGACTTCAGGTGATTTAGCCTATTTTGCGCTGTCTGTTGCCGGTGGGGTTGCACTTACTCTGTATCTGCCAAAATCTTACAAGAAGCGATTCGCAGAGGAGGCGTAACAATGTCACCTCTACTTTCAATGTCCGATCTGGATAACCAGGCTGCTCAGATTACTGAGCAGCGCCCAGACAAAAATGTGTTTGAGTTGGATCTCACCCTTTGGAACCTGCTGGCAACTCTCTGCCGCCATGCTCCCAGCGTGGCCAGAGAGCAGTTTTCACTACCACAAAGTACGGTTGTGGCCTTAGCTGTCACGCCATCTCATGAATTGTCCAAGTTGGCTTCAGGCGTAGTTTTAAGCTTTCAGTTGCACACGCCGGAACCGGACGTATGTGATTTTCTGTATCGTGAATACGAGCGTGCTATTCCACCTGGTTTCGCAGGAATGGAGGGTGTAGAGCGAGAGTTTGACGTGACGTACTGGCTGACGCTCAGAAACTTAGCTCGCCGAGACGCTCCAATGGCCGCAACCGCATTTGGTGTCAGCCAGTCACTGGCGAAGGCTGTGGCCGAGGCTACCGACAATCAGATCCGTCAACTGGTTACAGAAATTTGTACAGCCTGCACTCTCAGATTTAGTTCGGAGATCGTCGAAGGTCTGTTGCCCTCAGCAGACCTTCGTAAGCGTAGGCAGGCGTTCTTCATGAAGTATCAGCAGTGCTTGTCGGTGGGAGGCAACGTATGAATACCCGTAACAATCCGCTACACCTGTGGGTTCAAGCACGTGAGATGGCTCTCATGGGATACGTAACCCGCATTATCATTCTGGAGACTGGGTTGACAGATAAACAGGTACGCAGGATTTACCGAGATCTGGAAGATGATGGGATGGAGGTCGGCAAAAACAGGACCTCCAACACCATCAAAAGTGGCGCTTCTTTGGTAACGAATCAGCTTTCCAAGCTCCATGCTTCGCTTCTGATGGGGTTTTATCGACAGATAGGTGGAAGCGCCATTGAATCCTCGACCTGCATTTCGGCACTGAATCGCGCATACCGGATGTATCGTGCAGCAAACACTGAGATTGCGCCTGTCAGCTCGCCGATGGGCAAGGAGGCATTTCAGATGTTCACAATTTCGGATGCCTGGTGCTTAGCGTCGGAGATGCGCTCTGGGGACGCAATGTTTGAGCATTGTTGCGACTGCGGGTGTGAATTTTTCACCTCTGTGAATCAGGCGACGGGAATACACTGCCCGCACTGTTTTCAGCCACCGAATGCGAAGAGTGCGGCGATGCCAGCGGTTGAAGTCTTCGCTGAGCCAGCTTGAGCTACCTTTCGCCGCCTTTGAAAAACTTTCACATGTGAAAGGAAATTTGGTCAATTTAACGCTATGCGCCCAAAACGGTAAATTACACATCCGCTGGAAGCGCCGAATGCTCGATATGATCTCTCGAAAAGATTTTTGGAGAGGTCGTTATGCGAAATTCACCAGGCTTGATGAGAGCCATTGCCTACCTTTTAACTGTCACCACGACTCTGATGCCCCTTCACGGCGTGGCTCAAGAGTCACCTGAAGTTGATACTCAGGACTTTTTAAGTCAGCTCGGTCGCGAAGGCCAGAATCTGGGTATCGAACTGGGGCGCGAGGCAAAAAATACTCCGGCTAAGGTCCAAAATGGGCAAATTACAATCCCCACCATGGACGAAAACGGCAACCTCCAATACCAGGGAGGAACTCAGTTCAGTGTTCAAAGCCTGTACCCAGGTAGCAACCCTTCCAACGCCTCGGTGCAGAACGAATACTTCTCCGATGGCATAGCTCCTGACCTCAACCAGCTCCAGGGGATCTATGACTCGGAAGAGGGGATGGGCGAAACCGGTAGTGAGGCGAAGGACACGCTCTGGGAGGATGCCTACAGTGACACCCCTTCCATCTCAGGCGCGGCGTATAAAGTTCTGGTGGATTCCTCAAACCAGAGTCGCCCGGATTTCAGTTCCGACCCTATGCTGGGGCTCACCAACGCCACATACGAAAACATTGATGTGATTGCTGAGGGCTTCGGTGACTGTTCCGCCGAAACAACCTTCGATGAAATCACCATGTCGGTACATAACCCGGAGTACGAAACTTGCGACCGTGTGACCGACAAGAGTGCCACCTGTGAAGTCATCCACGATTATGAAGCGGCAGTGGTGAAGCACCATGACGGTCCATACAACATTTCACCATGCGATGGTGCTGGCGGTGGGTGTTCTGACGTGTGGATTGGTAAGGTGGGAGACAACTACTGGAGTGGTAGCTGCTCAATTTACGAAGAATTCACGGAAATCAAAATCGTTAATCCTGCTGCCATTACTCAGGCCACGCTAATACGCGCCAAGTGGGACGACTACATGCAGATATGGATTGGTGAGCCTGGTGAAGAAGTAAAGGTTTGGTCTGGCCCCAATAACAATTTCCCACCAGAGACAGCCGCCGGTGCGTGTGAATTGAGTACAAGCTGGGACGAGAACCCTAATCTCGATCTGACCAGATACTTCCGGAACGCTCCTGAAGACTCAGTGATTCGCTTCAAAATCCGCGTATCAGTCTCCGGCGAGGGTGAAGGTTTCGGCAAGATTCGCATCAAGTACGACCCCTCCAAGGCCATCATCAAAGATGAATGGTCACCGGATAGCTGTATTGAATCTGCTACTGGCGTGGTGGACGGCTTTGCAGAGGGGAGCCTGACCTGCGTGGACGATCCGCGTGACGCGGAAGGCTGCACCTACACGAATGGCATCAAAATCTGCGAGGACAGCCTGAAACCTTCTCCCATCCCAGGTATCCCTAATCTGTGCAAAAAGGTCGATGTTGTGGCTGATTTCGACTTCTACAAAGGAGAGATGGATTGCTACACCGATGTTAATGGCGAAGAACAATGCCCGGTCAACGAAGGCGGGAATCTAAATACGTGCCAGCAGTACGAAGAAAACCCGCAGTGCGGCTTTATAAGCTCGGAGTGTGTTGATGGTGCTCAGGGTAACTCCGGTGTGTGCTACGTCAAAGAGGAGACGTGGGACTGCGGGAGTAGTGTGGACATCGACACCGTTGAGAAAAACACTGAATACCAGTGCGGTGGAGCTATCCGCTGCATGGGCGACGACTGCCTCGACCCGACACAATCCAACGACCAGACCGCGAACTTCGCGAAAGCCTCAGCGTTGCTGAACGCTGCTCAGTTTATGACTCAGGACATGAGCTGCACCGGCCAAGATGACGATGGCAATGCGACTGGGGATGAGAACGTGACCTGCACCGCGTTCGGTGGTGAGGCGGGGGAATGCAAGATTGCCGTCGGCGGAGTTTCAGACTGCTGTGAGAAACCCTCCAACGTTAGCATGGCTGATTACCTGATGATGATTCGCCAGGTTCCGAAGCTTGATGGTGCAGTCTTGGCGCTTGAGGACACCAATATCATCAAAAGCTCGTACCAAACTCTTCGTGAGCCAGTCATGAACGCTTGGACGGAGGTGTCTCAGCCGTTTACAAACTACATGGATAATATTTCTGGTGCCGTTGAGGAGATATGGTCGCCCATCGAGGAACTGAAGAACCAGCTCATCGAGAAGCTGAAAGAGCAGGCTAAAGGTATGTTGCAGGACGTGATGGGTAATTTGGCACAGGATGGCGCGACCGAGGCGGCAGCTACTGCTACGGCAGATAGAGCGGCTGAGGAGGCAATGACCGAAATGGCGAGTCAAGCCGCCTCGATGCTCGGGGCGGCAATGACGGTCTATACGGTGTACGTGGTCGCGATAGCGGTGATTCAAATGGTCTATGCCTGCGAGCAGGAAGAGCTGGAGATGAACACCAAGCGGGCAACGGATAGCTGCACCTATGTTGGCTCATACTGCAAGGAAGAGGTGCTTGGTGCCTGCATCGAGAAGCGCAAAGCGTACTGCTGCTTCAACTCACCACTGTCTCGAATCATCCAGGAACAGGTGCGGCCTCAGTTTGGTCAGGACTTCGGAACCCCTAAGAATCCGAGTTGTGGAGGCATTCCCTTTGAGCAGATCTCTCAAATCAATTGGGATGAGGTTAATCTCGATGAGTGGCTGGCTATTCTTCAGCAGAACGGTCAGTTTCCCAATGGATCCAATATATCTATGGACGCCCTCACAGGCTCTGGCAGTGTCTTCAATATCGACGGGGACCGTTTGCCTGCCGATCAGCGTGCAATGGATCGCGTTGATGACATAGACGTGGATGCAAAGCGTCGGGAGGCAATGGACAAAATAGAAGTGAATCTGGGCGGGCCAGGAACCTAACGATAAAAATACTGAAAAACTGCCTTATGCGCCCAAAATGGTAAAAAGCGCGTTCTTCGGTTAAAGGTAGTTAAACCGAAAATAGCTCCTAGAGAAATCAAAGGAGCTATTTTTATGAAATCCCAAAAGAAAGATCGAGAGCGTGACGTTGAGTCGGACGTGCTTTTAACGGTACGTGATGTCCAGCGACTTTTACGCATTTCCAATCCGACGCTGAGCCGCATTCGGGCAGATAAGAACGCTGATTTTCCAAAACCCATTGCTGTAACTACAAAAGCGGTACGCTGGAAGCGCACCGACGTAGAGGATTGGCTTGAGCGTCGGAAGGTGGATTGATGGGTGGCAAGCCGTTTACTGCCTACCATCAAAGTCTTATTGAGCAGGCAGAAAATCAAGAGCTGAACCCTGAAACATGGTTCATGCCGCAACTGTTTTGCCAGCTTAGTCCATTGCCGGCGGCCAATACCGATAAAAACCTGTTTCAGCGCACCAATGGCAATGTCAAAGTGTCGGTATTGTCCAGCGAACGTGTTCCCGCTGGGGGCTTGGTAAGGCTTTTATTGGCATGGTTAACGACACAAGCCAAGCGACAGAAAAGCCCGGAGTTATTAATTGATACCAGTCAGAGTCAGTTTTTAAAAAATCTGGGGCTATCAAATTCCGGGCGTTACGCGGCTCTTGTTTTGGACCAGGTTAACCGTTTGGCGCGCTCTTCCTTCCAGATTGAGCGGGTTGTGGAGCATGGGGTAGAAATTGAGAATGTTTTGGTATCTCGGAAAGCGCTGATTACTATGCGTCCTGGGAAGAACTCTGGCTGGTCATCCACGATCCGCTTGGATGAGGAATTTTATCAGGGCATTTTGAGCAATGCTGTGCCAGTTTCTGCCCACGCGATTAAAGCTTTGACCAAAAACCCACTTGCCATTGATTTTTATTGTTGGTGGAATTGGCGAGTTCATTCAATGTCGCGTAGAAAGCAAATTGAAATCCCCCTCGATGCCCTGAAGCTTCAGTTCAGCAGTGAAACGAAAGAGCGGAGAGACTTCCGCCGCAAGCTGGAAAATGCCGCAATATTAGCGTCTATTTTCCATCATGAGATTTTCAACAGCACGCTTTTTCAAAGCGATAAACTGATAATTACCAAGACGAACCCTCATATCGCCCCTAAGTGACAAAAAAGCCTCGGGGCGAATCCTTCTTTGTTCGCATCTCCTCATTCAAAGCCCTATCTCGTCTACTTCGATTACGGTAATTATGATAATTACAGCCCCTACGGGCTGTATTCTGGTTGAGTCGAATTCGCTCCCATGGTGGATAACCCTGTTTATAACCAATGTTATCCACGTCACTAGCGCCACGCAGTAGCCAAGCCTGTGAAATCAAGGGCTCCGGCGAGTTTTGGCAAGTTATCCACGACACTAGCGCCACGCCAGTCACGTCACTAGCGCCACGCCTGTACGACACTAGCGCCACGCCTATAATTGATTTTTTAACAATAAACCAATGAATCTAAAGGAAAAATCGTTGCATTGGACAGTCTGCAAGTAGTTCTTTCAAGTAGTTTTAAACAAATAATAAATTACAACTATTGGTGACAGGGGAAATGTGGACAGTCGGTCGGACTGACGTAGGCACTTTCCAGAAAATTTTCTCGATTCCGCTCAAACCGCCCAAAATGGGCAAAAGCAGACCCGTCGTTTCACACCTCTCTCCTTCATCATAAACCCATCAAAGCGAATCAAAGACAATGTGGGTGAATGATGTCTGAAACAGAACAGTTATCGTGCGTGATGAATGAATTGGCAGAAATCAAAAAAATCTTGGCTGATTTCGTTTCGGGAACAGCGTCGAACGACACCAGTAACGTGAACCTCCCTCCTTCTGGAAAGGAGTATCTTACTGTCGATGAGGCGGCAGCTTTGATCGGTTCAAAGCGGAGCTATATCTACAAGCTGACTCATGAGAAGCGAATCAGCTTTACAAAGCCGGGGGGGAATCGTGTATTGATTAAACGCTCGGACCTTTTGGATTGGGTTGAGGCCAACCGCATCAAATCTCAGAAGGATGTGCAGAACGACGTTGAGCAGTTTATGAAGAACTCTCGCCGTCCTGGACGTAAAGCGCCTAAGCGATAGCCATGGGGACTGCCTGCCCGCAATGGGAGCATCTGTTATTCTCACTTTCACGCTCTTTGAATATGTCTGGAAAGCTTCTCATGGCCGTTACTCGACGGCTTTCGAGAATATCAGCATAGTCTTCAGTTGTTCTCAGCTCTGAGTGTCCAAGGAGCCGAGAAAGAGAATAAATATCAACACCACGGTTAAGTTGGGCTACGGCGAATGTATGTCTCCCGACGTGAAACGTGACATGCTTTGTTATTCCAGCTCTCATTGCCCACTTCTCTAAAGCGACATTAAAGTAGCTGTTGTATTTTAGGCCGACGAACACTCTGTCTTCTGGTTCGCCCTTTCGATCTATATCCAACAGCTTTACAGCCGAATCTGGAAGGTCCAGATATACAAGGGATTTTCCACCGTTCTTAAGCTTTTTCTGGTCAAAAATGATTCGATAGTGGCCAGGCTCAAACTCTTCGATTTCACTCCATGTGAGTTTATTGATGTCACTCCACCGGAGACCGGTAGTGCAACTGAACAAAAAAGCCCGCTTCAGGACATCGTAGCGACATTCCGCTTTTGTCAACGCTCGAACCTCATCCAGTGAGAGGTAGGTTCGCTTAGTGTTCTCTGGCTTGACACTTTTCACTCGTTGAACCGGATTATCCCTGATGATGCCCTCTCGATATGCTTCATTCAGAGCAGCTCGGATCTTATTGAAGTAGCTCGATGCAGTATTTTTGGCAAGCTTGGTTTTCGATTTGGTGAGCTTCTCCTCCAGTAGGTACTTCCGTAAGCCTTCAAGAAACTGCTTATCAATCTCCTCAAAGGTGAGTTCAGCTCTGCCGTGGTAGTTTCTGAGGTGCTTACCTGCCGAGATCCAGATTGAATAATTAGATGCGCTTCCGGATTCTTTGGTCGAGGTTAATTGGTCGTAGTAGTCGAAGAAGCTTGAGGCCAGTTTCACGCGGTCTTCAAGCTGGAATTTATTGGCATGTGCTTCAACGAGACGTGCAGACCTCGCAGCTTCTGCCTGACGCATCATCTCCTTGTTGTGCTGCCGCTCAGCCTGGGTCTTGGGGTTGTGATACACGTACAGCTCAAGAGGCTCGTAATCCCGCTTAGGCCGCTTTTTTCCGTCCTCCCCTTCGACCACACCGTAGTAGTACACCAGGCGAAGCTGCTGTAGCCCCTTCGAGTTGGGGTTCCTCTTGTTAACAGATACCTTCATGTTTGCTCCAATTTTGATCCCATTGCTCCCGAATTCTAACCTTGGAGCAAATCGGGATCAATTTATAGTGAAACGGAGCAAATTAGAAGAAAACGCGGGAAAAAGGTTTTTGAGGTAAAAGCGGATATTGCCCTTAGAAAACAATAAGTTATTTTGATATGTTTTGATAGGTTTCACGGGGCTTTACCACTTCAGAATGAGGTTCACTTCCCAATACAGAAAGATGAAAATATCTTACCAAGTAAGTCGTCTGAGGTGAATTCACCAGTGATTTCACATAATGACTGATGGGCTAATCGAAGTTCTTCTGCAAGTAATTCACCGGCCATAGCATCGTGAAGTTGTTGTTCGCCTATCACTACATATTCGTAGGCTTTTTCCAACGCATCTAGGTGACGTCTACGGGCAATGAATTGCCCTTCAGTGGTAGTGTCGAAACCCATGGTTTTGGCTAAATGATCCCGTAGGGTATCGATACCGTCGCTTTGTTTTGCTGAAATATTAATAACGGGCATGTCGCCATGTTCCGTTTTCACTTGATTCAGGCCTACTTGTAAGTCGCTTAGATCCGCTTTGTTTTTGATTACCGTGGTAGGAATACCCTCTGGTAAGCGCGCCATAAATTCAGGCCAAATTTTATAGGGATCTGCTATGTCGGTAGTGGTTGAATCGGTAACAAACAGTACGTGATCGGCTTCGCTAATGGCTTGCCATGCTCGCTCAATACCAATTTTTTCTACTTTGTCAGGGCTATCACGAAGACCAGCAGTATCAATGATATGTACCGGCATACCGTTAATGTGGATATGCTCTTTTAATACATCACGAGTAGTACCTGCAATCTCGGTCACAATGGCGCTATCCCGGCCTGCCAAAGCATTAAGTAAACTTGATTTACCCGCATTAGGACGCCCGGCAATAACCACCTGCATCCCTTCTCTAAGCAGGCTTCCCTGCTTGGCTTGTTCTCTCACCACTTGAAGATGCGCAAGTATGGCGGCTAAGTCACCAGACACTTTGCCATCAGATAAGAAATCAATTTCTTCTTCAGGAAAGTCGATTGCGGCTTCAACGTACATACGCAAATGAACGATTTGATCGGATAAGGTTTGTATTTGGGTTGAAAACTCGCCCTGTAACGAACGTAGCGCGCTTCTTGCCGCTTGTTTAGAGCTGGCATCTATTAAATCGGCGATCGCCTCAGCTTGCGCCAAATCGAGCTTATCGTTAATAAAGGCTTGTTCACTGAACTCACCTGGGTTGGCTAATCGCGCCTTACCAGTGGATAACACTGCGTCAATAAGCATATCCATCACAACCTGGCCGCCATGACCTTGTAGTTCTAATACATCTTCGCCCGTAAATGAATTAGGCCCTTTGAAGAATAGCGCGATACCTTGGTCGATAACGTTTTGTTGGCTATCGACAAACGGGGTATAGGTCGCCAATCTTGGCGTTAGCGCTGTGGGAACTAATACCTCAGCGATAGCCTTTGCGTAGGGACCTGAAACCCGCACTATTCCAACACCACCGCGCCCAGGGGCAGTAGCTTGAGCGGTAATGGTATCGGTTGTGATGATATGTGAATCCATATTTTAGTCGCGAAAGTTCTTAAATTGAAAAGGCTGACCTAAATCTGATGATTTAACCAAGGCCATGGCTTGTTGTAAATCGTCACGCTTTTTACCGGTTACTCGAAGTTCTTCACCTTGAATCGCCGTTTGTACCTTAATTTTCGCGTCTTTAATTATTTTTACGATTTTCTTAGCAATAGGCTGTTCTATGCCTTCTTTAAAAGCAATCGTTTGGCGATAGGTCTTTCCATTTGCGTCAAAAGGTTTTACGTCCAGAAAAGAAGTATCTAGGTTTCGTTTAGAACATGCGGTTCTAAACATACTTTCCATTTGCTGCAACTGGAATTCAGCTTCCGCTTTCATTACCACAGTTTTTTCTTTGTATTCAAAGCTCGCAACAATGCCGCGAAAGTCGAAACGTGTGGCAAGTTCCCGATGGGCATTTTCAGTGGCGTTACGCACTTCTTCCATATTGATTTCAGACACAATATCAAATGATGGCATAGTTAATTTATCCTCGTAGACAAAACAGCCCGCAATTGGCGGGCTGTTTATTATAAAAGAAATAGACGTTGCTATTTAATTCCCCGCTTCTCCATAGAAGCATATATCATTTTGGCTTGTACTAACGTAATGATGTTACTTACTAACCAGTATAATACTAGACCTGCTGGGAACCATAAGAAGAACACACTCATTGCCACAGGCATGAACTGCATTATCTTCTGCTGCATAGGGTCAGTAATTGTTGTCGGTTGTAGTTTCTGTAACAAGTACATACTTGCGCCCGTTAATATAGGCAATACAAAGTACGGGTCTTTCACTGATAAGTCAGTGATCCACAATGCAAAATCTGCATGGCGTAATTCAACACTTTCCATTAACACCCAATAGAGTGCTAGGAATATTGGCATTTGAAGTACGAGCGGTAAACAACCACCCATTGGGTTAACTTTTTCTTTCTTGTAAAGCTCCATCATTGACTGAGACATTTTTTGTCTGTCATCGCCAAAACGGTCTTTAAGTTGTTGCATTTTAGGCGCTAAGTTACGCATGCGAGCCATAGACTCGTATTGCTTCTTAGTCAGCCAGTACATAGCACCTTTCACTACGATAGTAATTAAGATGATGGCTACACCCCAGTTATTCACCAAGCTGTGCAAAAATGTAAGTAATGAAAACAGTGGTTGAGATATCCACCACAAAATGCCGTAATCAACGGTTAAATCTAGACCGCGAGCAATTTGAACCAATTTTCCTTGATCTTTTGGACCCATATAAAGGGTGCTAGACAACGTTTTTGTTTCGCCGGTATTAACCACTGCTGCTGGCATTAAAACACCAATAACTGCGTATTGATTTGAGATATTGCGCGAGTAAATGGTGTTAACTTGATCTTGTGGTGGTACCCAAGCTGATACAAAGTAATGCTCGAGCATACCAGCCCAACCTGCTTTGGTGGTTTCACGCAACTTGTCATCAGCGATATCATCAAAGGTGTATTTCTGATAACGATCGTCTTCGGTAGAATATGCAGCGCCGCGATAGGTAGGCATAAACATGTTACCGTCGTCTTCCGCATCAATAACTTGTTTCAATTGTGCATACTGCTGCACATTAGCCGCAGCACCTGAGTTATTCTGAACCGTGTAATTTACCGCAACGTTGTAATGGTCTTTTTTGAAGATGAACGTTTTAGTAACAGTAAGTCCTTGGTCGTTTTTCCATACCAAAGGTACTTCTAGCGTATCACCGGTCATCTCGTAGAAATTGCTGTCGGTACGATAAACAGGGCGACCACTGCTGCTAGCATCAGGTCCGTTAGCACCAATAAGACCACTTTGCGCTACATATAGGTTATTACCTGAACGTAATAAGCTATAAGGTTCTTCAGAGCCTTGGGTAACTGGAAACTTCAATAAGTCGGCGGTAATAACGTCGCCACCCAATAAGTCGATGCGAAGGTCTAGGCCATCAGTTTTAACTTCGATAATGCGGTTAGCATTTGATGCGCTAGCCATTGGTTTAGCTGCAGGTACGCTATCACCGGTAGGCACATCTTCAGATTGTGCATCATCAAATGATGGCACACCTTGTGATACCTGTTCGGCTTGCTCTGTTTGTACTTGCTGTACAGGTTGAGGTCCGTATTCTTTTTGCCATTGTTGCCAAAGCAAAAAGCTGACCAGCGCCAGGCCAATTATCAGAAAACTACGTTGCGATTCCATATAGGTCTCTTTATTTTGAGTGTTTATCTTGTTGTTTTTCCGGTACTGGGTCGTAACCACCGGCATGCAAAGGATGGCATCTTAATATGCGTTTGATTGATAGCCAACCGCCTTTTACTAATCCATGTGTTTTTAATGCTTCAATAGCATACCAAGAACATGATGGATGAAAACGACAGCGTTGTCCTAAAATAGGAGATATAAACCATTGATACAGTTTTATGAGTATCAGTGGTATCGCGATTAAGACGCGTTGCAACGTTTGGCTAATTTTTTCCATAGCTTATCCATCGTTGCGAAAATCTCTTGATTGCTAAGTTTATCAGCACCAGATTTACCAATTACGATAATATCCACATTTGGGAGATCATGTTGTTTATGGCGAAAACTTTCACGAATTAGACGTTTTAAACGATTACGGTCGTGAGCTTTACGAATGCGCTTTTTGGCAAGTGTAATGCCTAAACGTGGAGATGGTAGAGTATTGGTTCTTGCAAGGATGGTAAACGAGGGAGATACAGCTGGAATTGCATTATCAAACACATAGGTAAAGTGGGTGGGAGTTAACAGACGTAACTCCCGTGAAAAATGATTTTCGCCCACTTTAGGTGCTTTCTACTTAAGCTTAAGCAGAAAGACGAGCGCGGCCTTTTGCACGGCGAGCTGCTAGTATTTTACGACCATTTTTAGTCGCCATACGTGCACGAAAACCGTGAGAACGCTTACGCTTCAAATTGCTCGGTTGAAATGTTCTTTTCATGACCAAAGTCTCACTTATATTTAATTAAACATAGGCGTTTTTGGTAAACACTTTATTCTGTTGCCAGAGTAAGTTGTGCTTATCACCAGAAAAGCCCATCGAAAAAGGACGCTGAATTCTAGAGATCTCGGGGGCTACTGTCAATCAATAATCCATTATTTTGGTAGAAATTGTGAACAAAGTTTGCTGATAAGGCTTAAAAGCCAATCAGTCGCGATAATTTTAACTGTGAATAAGCTGGTCATAATCACTATTTTATCCACAGATTTTTAGATTTCATGCCGCTAAGTGCGGCTTTTAGGCTGAGATCTCCTTTAAAAGAGGGTATTTTAATTCTTATTTTAGCTAAACTAAGCACATTTTCGAATAAGAAGTCTTTCCATATTTATCATATAGTTACGAGCTTGATCCTAAAGATCGCCAAAGATCGTCATTTACTTTTTGTTGATAAAGTAAGATAATCCACAGCTATTAAAACGATAAAACAAATTCTCGCTGCTACCCAACATTATACATCCGCCTGATTCTTCTTCTTGGCGCGCATCTAGGTGCCTGTTTCTTTGTATTGGTTGTTATTCGCGAGTTACCGGAGCTAAGTAACTTACATGTCTTTATGGAATCAATGTCTTGAACGTTTGCGTCAAGAATTACCCACGCAACAATTTAGTATGTGGATCAGACCTTTGGTTCCTCAAGAGGAAGAAGGTGTTGTGGCTTTATTTGCCCCTAACCGTTTTATTCTTGATTGGGTAAGGGATAAGTATCTTGATAACATTACCGGGTTACTGCGGGAATTTGCGGGTCCAAACGCACCTCAGTTACGTCTTGATGTTATGAGCAGGGAAAGCTTGAGCCGCAGTAGAGCTGCTGCTTCACCTGCGCCGCAGCAAGCTCAAAATCAGGGGCACAACGAAAACCAAGGCCAAGCTGTCAGTCAGTCGTATAATCAAGCACCTAGTCAGTCATTTAGCCAAAGTTCAGGTCAATCGTCTAACCCATATTCAGGGCGATCGTCAGGAAATATGAATGGGCAAGCGGGAACCGATCAGCAATCTATTGATAATAACAACAATACTGCGCCATCACCTGTACAGGCGAGTGCGCGATCTGCCATGCCTCAAACGGGCTACAGTCAGCAAAGCCACTCAACGTCTAATCATGACAATAGACAGTATGATCAACGAAGTGCTGGATCTAACACCATGCGATCTGCGCCTCTGCAGCCTAAAGTGATCCCGATCCCAGAAGCGGCTAAGCATAAAAGCAATATTAACCCGACTTATCAGTTCGATAACTTCGTAGAAGGTAAATCTAACCAATTGGCTCGTGCCGCGGCTACTCAAGTGGCAAATAACCCGGGTAGTTCTTATAACCCGTTATTTATTTATGGCGGAACTGGTTTAGGTAAAACCCACTTATTGCATGCAGTAGGTAATGGCATTGTCGCGAATAACGAAAATGCCAAAATTGTGTATATGCACTCTGAGCGCTTTGTTCAGGATATGGTTAAGGCACTACAAAATAATGCGATAGAAGACTTTAAACGCTTCTACCGTTCAGTGGACGCGTTATTAATTGATGACATTCAATTCTTTGCTAATAAAGAACGTTCTCAAGAGGAATTCTTTCATACCTTTAATGCGTTACTTGAAGGTAATCAGCAAATCATACTCACGTCTGATAGGTATCCTAAAGAAATTGATGGGGTAGAGGACCGTCTTAAGTCTCGTTTCGGTTGGGGCTTAACCATCGCTATAGAACCCCCTGAATTAGAAACTCGAGTTGCCATTTTAATGCGTAAAGCTGCCGAGAACCGTATTCACTTGCCTAATGAAGTTGCTTTCTTTATTGCTAAGCGATTGCGTTCGAATGTTCGTGAGTTAGAAGGGGCATTGAATCGAGTTATTGCTAACGCTAACTTCACTGGTCGTCCGATAACCATTGATTTTGTACGTGAAGCCTTAAGAGATTTATTAGCGCTTCAAGAGAAATTAGTTACGGTTGATAATATTCAGAAAACTGTGGCAGATTATTATAAGATTAAAGTTGCTGACATTTTATCTAAGCGAAGAAGTCGAAGTGTTGCACGGCCCAGACAAGTGGCGATGGCATTAGCGAAAGAGCTAACCAATCATAGTTTGCCTGAGTTAGGAAATGCCTTTGGTGGACGAGACCATACAACGGTACTTCATGCCTGCAGAAAAATAACGCAGCTTAGAGAAGAAAGTCATGATATAAAAGAAGACTATAAGAACCTCATTCGGACTTTGTCTTCCTAAAAAATGACCTTTAGAGGCGAGATAGCACAGCAATGAAATTTAGTATAAGCCGCGAACAATTTTTACAACCCCTTCAGCTGGTATCGGGGGCTGTAGAGCGTAGACACACATTACCTATTCTCTCCAACGTGCTCATTAAAGTTAGTGAAGACGCACTATGGCTAACAGGTACAGATTTAGAGGTCGAGCTCATTTCTAGCGTTAAGTTAGAAGGGGAGTTCACCGAAGGCGAAATCACCGTTCCTGCTAAGAAACTCTTCGATATTATTCGAGGTATTTCTGAAGGTACCGATATTCATTTTTCTATAGATGGTAACAAAGCGCTTATAAAAGCAGGGCGTGGTCGTTACACTCTATCTACTTTATCAGCCAACGATTATCCAAATCTAGAAGATTGGGAAGGTGAGGTAGAGTTTGAAATCACCTGTAGTGATATGAAGCGCTTAATTGATTCAACAAGCTTTTCAATGGCGCAGCAAGATGTCCGCTATTATTTGAACGGTATGTCGTTAGAGACGGAAGAAAATATTATTCGCACTGTGGCAACAGACGGTCATCGTCTAGCACTTTGTCGTTTAAGCTATGAAACAACACTTCCTGCCCGACAAGTTATTATTCCTCGTAAAGGTGTGCTTGAAATATCTCGTTTGATCACTGAAGACGATAAGTCATTAAAAGTACAAATAGGCGCAAACCACTTACGTATTTTTTCAAACGACTTCATCTTCACCTCTAAACTTGTAGATGGTCGATTTCCTGATTATCGTCGTGTACTACCTCAAGATGGTGATAAAGAAATTATTGCCAGTAAAGCGGTACTGAAAGACGCGTTTTCACGTGCAGCCATTTTATCTAATGAAAAGTTTCGTGGGGTTCGTTTAAATCTTTCTTCTGGTGAACTGAAAATTACAGCTAATAACCCAGAGCAAGAAGAAGCCGAAGAAATTGTAGATGTAAACTACCAAGGCGACGATTTAGAAATTGGGTTCAATGTCGCTTATCTTATTGATGTATTGAATTCGCTAGGGTCTGACGATGTGAAAATTAGTTTGTCTGATTCTAATGCGAGTGCATTGATTGAAGATGCTGCTGACGATGCTGCACTTTATGTCATTATGCCAATGCGTCTGTAATTATTAATATATTTCATTATCTATCGGCGATGGTGGTTACGATTAATCGTTTTCTTCCATCGCTTCTGTTTATCTCTTATTACCGTCCTTTTTACCGAGTCCTCTTATGAAACTGGACAAAGTCCAGCTTACGAACTTCCGTAACATTTCATCTGCTAACCTTTCACCTTCTCCCGCGTTAACAATTATCCGCGGTGTAAATGGCAGTGGAAAATCATCCCTGGTTGAATCCATTTTCTATTTAGGTTTTGGCCGCTCCTTTCGTACTAATAAACACACATCAGTTATTAAGACGGGGGAAGAGGAATTTAGTGTATTTGCTAGCTGCAAAAACGAAGAAAGTGAAACCTTAAACGTAGGCTTTCAGCGAAGAAGAAATGATACATTTACGTGTAGTATTAACGGTGAGCATTCAAATAAACTTTCTGACTTAGTCAGTCTAGTACCTGTTCAATTGTTTACACCACAAAGTACTGACCTTATTTTAGGTTCGCCTTCTGAACGTAGACGATTTTGTGATTGGGGATTGTTTCACGTGGAACATGATTTCCAAATGCTGTCAGTACAGTTTTCAAAATTTCTTAAGCACCGTAATGCACTATTAAAACAGCAATCTGATTTGTCGGCACCACAAAACCAGTATTGGGAACAATGTTTTTTAGAGCGGGCAGAAGCACTGTCGATAAAACGAGAAAACTATATATCAAAACTGACGCCTATTTTTGAAAAATACGCGACAACATTTCTTGCTGAATACAAAGTTTCCCTGAATTACTACAAAGGATGGGAAAAAGATGCGTCTTTAGCAGAAAGCTTAGTTAAAAAACGTGAGTATGATGGTAAAATAGGTCATACAACTTCTGGCCCCCACAAGGCTGATATTAGGCTAAAAATTAATGGGGTTAATGCCCAAGAGTTATTATCACGTGGGCAGCTTAGAATGGCTGTTGCGGCGCTACAAATGGCGCAAACAGAACTATTTAATACTTTAACTAACAGAAAGAGTATCTTCTTGTTAGATGATGTAGGCGCAGAACTTGACGCCGATAAACGTGAGTTATTTATAGACGGGCTGTTGGATATGGATACGCAGGTTTTCGTTACTGCAATTGAATCTTCACAGCTTGAATTCATACAAAAATATAACGAAAAGAAAATGTTTCACGTGGAACATGGAAGCGTGAAAGAGGAGTAAAACCTAGTATGTCAGAACAGAATAATTACGACTCGTCCAGTATCAAGGTACTTAAAGGATTAGACGCCGTACGAAAGCGTCCTGGTATGTATATCGGTGACACGGACGATGGTACAGGACTTCACCACATGGTTTTCGAGGTTGTTGATAACTCGATAGATGAAGCTTTGGCTGGACACTGTTCAGAAATCGTTGTGCAAATACACACAGATGGCTCTGTTTCTGTATATGATGACGGTAGAGGAATTCCCACTGCAGTGCACGAAGAAGAAGGCGTGTCTGCGGCTGAAGTTATTATGACAGTTCTGCATGCTGGCGGTAAGTTCGATGATAACTCTTATAAAGTATCTGGCGGACTACACGGTGTTGGTGTTTCAGTAGTAAACGCGTTATCGAGTAAATTGAAGCTTCGTATTCGTCGTGAAGGCAAGACGCACGAACAAGAATATCAACATGGTGTTCCTCAAGCGCCTTTGGCTGTCATTGGTGAAACTGATAAAACAGGTACTAGCGTTCGCTTTTGGCCAAGCTCAGATACCTTTACCAACACATTATTCCACTACGATATTCTAGCTAAACGTTTAAGAGAGTTATCTTTCCTTAACTCTGGTATTTCAATTCGATTGAAAGACGAGCGAGACGGTAAAGAAGATCACTTCATGTACGAAGGCGGTATTAAAGCCTTCGTTGAATACTTGAATCAAAAGAAAACACCTGTTCACCAGAAGGTTTTCCATTTTACGCATGAACAAGAAGATGGTATTTCAGTAGAAGTATCTATGCAGTGGAATGATGGTTTCCAAGAAAATATCTACTGCTTTACCAACAACATTCCTCAAAGGGACGGTGGTACTCACTTAGCTGGTTTCCGTGGAGCGTTAACAAGAACGCTTAATAACTACATGGAAAAAGAGGGTATGAACAAAAAGGCCAAAACTAACACGAGCGGTGATGATGCGCGTGAAGGTTTAACGGCTGTTGTATCAGTGAAAGTTCCTGATCCTAAATTCTCTTCTCAAACTAAGGATAAGCTGGTTTCATCAGAAGTGAAAACAGCAGTTGAATCAGCAATGAACGAAAAGCTTGCTGAGTTCTTACTTGAGAACCCTGCCGAAAGTAGAATTATTGCAGGTAAAATTATCGATGCTGCACGGGCTCGAGACGCTGCACGTAAAGCACGTGAAATGACTCGCCGTAAGGGCGCGTTAGACTTAGCTGGTTTGCCAGGTAAGCTTGCAGATTGTCAGGAAAAAGACCCTGCACTAAGCGAACTATATATAGTGGAAGGAGACTCTGCTGGCGGCTCAGCCAAGCAGGGACGAAACCGTAAGAACCAAGCTATTCTTCCGCTTAAAGGGAAAATATTAAACGTTGAGAAAGCACGTTTTGACAAAATGCTTTCTTCACAAGAAGTTGCCACGCTGATCACCGCACTAGGTTGTGGTATTGGACGCGACGAATATAACCCAGAAAAACTACGTTATCACAGCATTATTATCATGACGGATGCTGATGTGGATGGCTCGCACATTCGTACATTGCTACTGACATTCTTCTACCGTCAAATGCCAGAAATCATTGAGCGTGGTTATATTTATATTGCTCAGCCGCCGCTTTATAAAGTGAAAAAAGGTAAGCAAGAACAGTATCTGAAAGATGATGATGCGTTAACGGCATACCTAACCTCTATCGCTATTGATGGTTCATCTCTGCACACGAGTGATGATGACCCAGGTATTAGTGGTGTAGCGTTAGAGCAATTGGTAACCTTATACCAATCTGCAGAGAAGATGATTACGCGCATGAAGCGTCTAATGCCTTCCTCTATTCTTTATAGAATGATTTATACGCCTACATTGAATCTAGAAGATTTAAAAGATGAAAGCACACTAGCAAACGTAGCTGAGCACTTTGTTGCACAGCTTACTGAACGTGAAAATGATGGCGCAACATACCGCTATGAAATACGCAGAGACATCGAACTTAGCGAATTCTATATCACCATTATCATGCGTATGCATGGTATCGATTACGAATACGTAATTGGTCACGACTTTATTGAGTCTACTGAATATCAGCGTCTTAAAGAGCTTAATTTGGCGATTAACGACATGATGAGCGAAAATGCGTTTATACAACGTGGTGATCGTAAAATGCCTGTAGAGTCATTCAAAGAAGCACTAGATTGGTTAATGAGTGAAGCTAAACGTGGTCAGTACATTCAGCGCTATAAAGGGCTAGGTGAGATGAACCCAAGCCAGCTTTGGGAAACCACCATGGATCCTGAAGGTCGTAGAATGCTTCAAGTTAAAATTGAAGATGCTATAGCGTGTGACCAGTTGTTTACTACGCTAATGGGTGACCAAGTAGAACCAAGAAGAAACTTCATTGAAGCTAACGCGTTGAGAGTAGAAAACTTAGACGTGTAAGAGGTCAATGACTCCACACGTTAGATTAGTGTGAAAAGATAAAGAAAAAGCCTGGCTTCTTTAGAAAGGATCCGGGCTTTTTTATTGTTAAACCCCACCTAACATACGCAATATTTACACTTACACCTAGACTTGTGGCCTTAGGATATCCTCCTACAACAGATTACCTGCCGATTGACTTGCTACCCCCCCCCAAAAAATGCCACAAGAAAACCTCTGTAGTACTCACAGAGTCGCGCCTGAAGTATATGGAGTGGGGCAAAGTGAGTGTGAGGTGGAAAATAATATACCTTACAGAAGAGGACGATATTGCATCGGGTTATGATGGTCATGAAGACAAAATAACGCCGCGCTATGTCTTTTAAAAATTCGATAATGATGCCATGGCGGGAGATGTGGTTAAGCAAAGACAATTAGGCAACGTAGTGACGATTGAGAGCCTTAATCAGCGTTAATTAAAAAGATAATACGCTAATGCAAAAAGGCTAGGTCAAAAAAAAGAGTAGGGTTTGATACCTACTCTTTTCTAATTTGTAGCGCTATGTATAAGCGACATATAAGCAGCTAGGAACCAAACCTTACTGCGTTCGAGTTATCACCAAACTCACTTCATTGTCGTCTGCAGGCGCAATCTGAAAACGATAAATACCGGTATTAGAGGGGGTAAATTGTAGGTTCTCAGAACCTTGTTTACAGACTAAAAATATCTTAGTACTTACCATGACCGGCTGACCCTTGTAATTACCTCCACAACTTTGACTCGGTGTCCAAATAGCATCAGACAAACGAAAGTCATAGGGTTGTCCATCAGCGATAAGCTCTACATTGACATACCAACCGTTACTATCTTTTTTAAATTGATAGGCTGATGTGGCTTCCCACCAATTAAATACGCCTCGAAGATACAAATTTTCGAACTGTATTTTTGGCGCGGGTTGGGCTACCTCGGGGATAGAAAACCCACTAGTGCTTGAACAGGCAGAAACAAAAAGCGAAAAAATAATGACTAAAAGGGTTCTATTCACATTAACTCCAATAAAAAACGCCCAACAGATGTTGAGCGTTTGTAGTCTATAGCTTACTTACCAAACTAATTTAAGACTTCGCCAACAGGGAAATGTCTGCGGTAGTAAGGAAAAGTTGCCTTAAAAGCGATAACAACGCAAGTCTGTTTTGTTTAACCGCGTCATCTTCTGCCATTACCATTACGTCATCGAAGAAACTATCAATGGCACTTCGTAGTGTAGCCATAGTAGAAAGTATCTTAGTGTAATCTTGAGTAGTAACAGCGGAAGTTACCACAGATTCAGCAGAAATTAGCGCGCTATAAAGTGCCTTTTCAGCGTCTTCACTTAACAAAGATTCATCGATAGATGCATTAACGCTGCTATCAACACCTTGCTTAGCTAGAATGTTCGCAACACGCTTATTAGCTGCTGCCAATGCTTGGGCTTCTTCAAGTTGTTTAAACTCTGCTACGGCGTTTACACGGGCCACATAATCGCTTGGCTGAGTAGGGCGTCTTGCTGAAACCGCTTGAATAACATCAATAGCGATACCTTGGTCTTGCAACACCGCGACAAATCTTGCTAGTACAAAGTCGACAACCTGTGCTTGGAAGTCTTGATTAGAAAGCTTATCTCCGTAAACTTCACCCGCTTTAGCAACAAGCACTTCAAGGTCTAGAGGCAGTGAAAGCTCGGTGATAATACGTAGCACACCAATAGCGGCACGGCGTAACGCGAACGGGTCTTTGTCACCTTTCGGTAATTGACCTATACCAAAAATTCCAACCAGCGTATCTAGCTTGTCAGCAAGCGCTAATGCAGCACTAACGCCTGGTGAAGGCAAAGCGTCACCGGCAAATCTAGGCATATACTGTTCGTAAAGCGCTTCAGCAACCGCCGCATCTTCACCATCATTTAACGCATAGTATTTACCCATAACGCCTTGTACGTCTGGGAATTCCATTACCATGTTGGTCATCAAATCAGTTTTAGCAAGTAAACCTGCACGAGCCGCAAGGGCTTCATTCGCGTCGATTTGTGACGCAATAAAACCAGATAGCGCAGAAATACGTTCAGATTTTTCTTTAAGTGTTCCTAATTGCTTTTGGAAAAGCACGCTCTCAAGGCTGGCAAGTCTGCTTTCAAGTGATGTCTTTTTATCACTGTTAAAGAAGAACTCAGCATCAGCTAGGCGAGGGCGAATAACTTTTTCATTTCCGCTTATTACCTGAATAGGATCTTGGCTTTCAATATTACTGACAAATAAGAACGTGTTAGAAAGCTGACCTTCGCTATCAAGCAATGGCACATATTTCTGATCGTCTTTCATGGTGTAAATAAGCGCTTCTTTAGGCACCGCTAAGAAGCCTTCTTCAAAGCTTGCTTGCATCACTACCGGCCATTCAACCAATGAAGCAATTTCTTCAAGCAGGTCTTCGTTAAAATCAGGTGTAAGCGAAAGCGCATCAGCAGCAGTTTGTAGTTGCTCACGTACCTTGTCTTTACGCGCGGTAAAATCAGCTACCACGTAATGCGCTTCCAAGGCACTTGCGTAGTTGTCAGCATGGTCTAGCTCAAAACGCGCTTCACCATGGAAGCGATGACCTTGAATAGTCCTTCCGCTTGCTAAGCCTAACGCGGTTAAGTTCACTACTTCACTGCCATACAGCGCCGTAAGGGTATGAACTGGGCGAATAAATTGCGTAGTGTAATTACCCCAACGCATCGCTTTAGGGATAGGAAGCTTAGCAATAGCCTGGTTAAGTAAAGACGCTAGTAACTCGCCAATCTGTTTGCCTGGCACGTGCGCTTTGTGCAACAGCCATTCACCTTTGTCGGTAACAAGGCGTTCAGCATCTTCTACACTAATACCATTACCACGGGCCCAACCTTGAGCGGCTTTAGTAGGGTTGCCATCTGCATCAAAAGCGGCACTTACAGCAGGGCCGCGTTTTTCTACCGTTTTATCAGCTTGGCTTTCAGCCAACGCAGAAACATAAACAGCTAAGCGACGTGGTGCTGCAAACCAGCTTACGCTGGTAAAACTAAGCTCAGCAGCGCTAAGTGCTGCCTCAAATTGCTGTGCAAAGGCTTCGCCAAGAGACTTAAGCGCTTTAGGTGGAAGCTCTTCTGTTCCAAGCTCTATCAAACAATTCTCTGTTCGCACCCTTAAGACTCCTTATTACAAAGTGGGAAACCAAGCGCTTCACGCTTCTGGAAATAACTTTCAGCACATGCTTTTGCAAGAGTACGCACACGTAAAATGTAGCGTTGACGTTCTGTCACTGAAATAGCATGGCGAGCATCTAGCATATTAAATGCATGAGATGCCTTCATGACTTGCTCGTAGGCAGGTAGTGGTAAATTCTTCTCGATAAGTAGTTGGCTAGCTGCTTCACATTCATCGAATGTACGGAACAGGGCATCAACGTTGGCATATTCAAAGTTATAGGTAGATTGCTCTACTTCATTTTGATGGAATACGTCGCCATAGGTGACTTTACCCATAGGGCCATCAGCCCATACTAAGTCGTAAATGCTATCTACGCCTTGTACATACATGGCTAAACGTTCTAGGCCGTAAGTAATTTCGCCCGTAACTGGCTTACATTCAATACCGCCAACTTGTTGGAAGTAAGTGAACTGCGTCACTTCCATACCATTAAGCCATACTTCCCAACCAAGGCCCCAAGCGCCAAGGGTAGGTGACTCCCAGTTGTCTTCAACAAAGCGAATGTCATGCACCAGTGGATCGAAACCTAATTCTTTCAAAGAACCCAAATACAATTCCTGAATATTGTCAGGAGAAGGCTTCAACATAACTTGGAACTGGTAATAATGTTGCAAGCGATTTGGGTTTTCACCGTAACGACCATCAGTAGGACGACGGCAAGTTTGAACATAGGCACTGCTCATAGGCTCTGGGCCTAATGAGCGAAGAAATGTCATTGGGTGAAAGGTACCCGCACCTACTTCCATATCAAGGGGCTGAATGATTACGCACCCCTGACGCGCCCAATAATCTTGAAGCGCAAGGATCAAACCTTGAAAGGTATTAATATCGTATTTCTGCATACATCCGCTGCTTATTGGTTATCTGTATCTTTAAAGGTGGGATAGTATACAATTTGTAACGCATAGTATGTAGGTGTAAAGCGTTAAAAAGCGCCATGAAAACCGCTAAAAGATGACTAAAAGGTCGATTGAAGAGGCTATTTAAGATTATGACATCAACTGGATTGAATCGGTGTGGCTGGGTGAGCGATGACCTTCTATATCAAAAATACCACGATGAGCAGTGGGGGCGACCTGTTTTAGATAGCAAAGAGTTGTTCGCTAAACTTTGTTTGGACGGTCAACAGGCTGGATTGTCGTGGATAACCATTTTAAAAAAACAAGACAATTATGAAGCTGCTTTCCATGACTTTGAGCCTACAAAAATAATTCAAATGGATGAGCAAGAAATAGCGGCATGCTTGCAAAACCCAGGCATTGTGCGCAACAAGCTAAAAGTCGCATCAATTATTAAGAATGCCCATGGCTATTTAAACATCGAAAAACGCCAAAGTTTTTCTGACTTTATTTGGCAGTTTACCAACGGTAAAACTATTATCAATGAATGGAAAGACTTTAAAGAAGCGCCTACCTTTACTGCTGAATCCAAAGCAATGTCGAAAGCGCTGAAAAAAGAGGGCTTTTCCTTTGTAGGGGAGACCATTTGTTACGCATTCATGCAAGCGGTAGGCATAGTGAATGACCATATTACAGGCTGTCATTGTTACGAAGAAACCTGTCAACTAGCAAGACGATAACCCTACATAAAACCCAATAAAAAAGCGCTTCATACGAAGCGCCTTTAAAGGGGGGACTGAAATTATAGCAACCGGCTAGGTAATAGACTGACAATACGCCTTTATTGCTGGCATTTCACTTAACACTTTAGATTCATAATCTGACTCAATCTGCTCTCTAGCTATGTCTTGCTTACGCTTTTCTTGTTTAGACAGTTTCTGCCTATCTTCTAGCACGGCAAAACCGCTCACTTCTACGAATAACGCATAAGTATGAGGGTAGGACGCTTTATGATCTGGAGGAGACAAAATAGGTAATGCTCCCAACAAATTAACTATCCGAATAACCCCTTCAGATAAGTCGCACTGTTGTTGCTCCATTGCCTTAGCGATAGTGTAAATACTTTCGCTAATCGTTTTTATACGCTCGTCTCTTACTTTCTGCTGGCGTTGGTTTTGTTGCTTTAGCTGGAACAACAACCGACCGGCATAAAAACCAAGTGCGACTATAATTAATAGCGCCACAATAACTAACACTGTCCACAGCATAAAACAGAGCCCGCCTTACTATTTCTTAAAGTCGTTAATATCTATAGCGTCCAAATCATCTAATGGATCCATTTCGTCGTCATCCTCATCATCGTCTTCAACGATGCCAAGCAAATCACAAAGAATGCGGTGGCGTGCCATTTTATCATCAACGTAAGATTGTTGTTCTTTAGTAAGTTGCTTGTCGTCATCAAGCTTATCTAACAATGACGCTAAACGCTGATCTGCTTCAAGTGCCGCTAGCTCTTCGCTTGGTGTGGCGAATTTCTGCTTTTGAGTCGGCGTAGTAATTGTCGTTTTCTTAACAACTAAAGGAATAGGTTTCTTGCTGCCTAAACGAGGGTCTTGGTTCTCACGACGTTTAGAAGTACCGTTCTCACCTTGCTCAACGTTATGACGGCTGCCAGCAGGTTTACCTTTATGCTTCTTTGGACGAGGAGTACTCTCCTCCAGACGTTTTTGCCCAGGTTTACGATCAGGATCTTTCCTGACGCCAATGAGTCCAACTTTACGAGACTTTTTTGATCTTGCCATATATAAAAGGTATCAAATTTTTAGTGATTGAAAGGGCGTATTATAGCGCGAATTGCTCAAAGCTTCTTCATCAATAAAGCATGATTCATCGGAAAGTGAATATGCGGTTGGGTCTGTTCGCGATAATACAACTTGAAGGTCTACGAAAAAGTACGTGTTTGCCGAATAATGCGTAATACAAACGCTAGGTAATACGTATATTTAGGCAAGAAAAAAGGCGATGGCTTTCACCATCACCTTACATTGTTTGAGTGTCAGATGACACCTCTCCCGTTATTTACACTTCTATGTGTAGTTGTGCTTCCCAGCTTGGCTCCCCTTTTTATTGGTTTTAGCAGAGCTCATTTTGTTCTTGGCCTTCTTGGCGCTTTATCCAATCTTCCGTGTTGTATTTTTATTATTATTCTTGTTATTTAGCCTGTAGAGTTTCAGACAAACCTACAAACTATTGCGATAGACTACACGAATAATTGTGAAATACAACTTTATACGCAACAATTAATTAACAAATGCGCATGTATTTTCAGAGTCTTAGTGTAAGCCCGCGATATAATTAGATAAAATTTCGATATCTTCGTCGGTTAATTTCATCGCAATATCACGCATCATGCCATTCATATCGTTATGGCGCTCGCCTGCACGGAAAGATTTTAATTGTGCTGCAGTATAGGTTACGTGCTGGCCACTGATATCAGGGAAGCCCGCTAAGCCCATTCCGTTACCTTTAGGACCGTGACATGCTATACATGCGGTCACGCCACGAGACTCATCACCGCCTTGATATAAAGCGCGACCAGCTTCAATGTATTGCTCTGCCGTTTCACCTTCTTTAGGTGTTTGGCTAGAGAAGTAAGCGGCTAAGTCTTTCATGTCTTGTTCTGAAAGAGGGGCTGCCATACCGTTCATTACGGCATTGTTACGTCCTTCTTCGCCACCTGTCTGTGACGCAAGCTTGAACTCCATTAATTGCTTAACAAGGTACTTTTCGTGTTGTCCTGCTATTTTGGGATTCATGTCTATCATGCTGTTACCATCAGGTCCATGACATGCTGCACATACTGCAGATTTTGCTTTACCGGCTTCAGCATCACCTTCTGCCATCGCAGAAACTGAAATACCTAAAGACACACACAATAACAAACACAGTTTTTTCATAATAAATCTCTTAAATGGATCCAACGGCTCGCGTAACATACGTGATATCATGCGTATTTTACACATTTAACGCGTCAGAAAAACCTATTCCATGATAAAACTATGGTTTTTAGCAGGTTTAGATCATTAATAGAGTTTAATTCTAGGGTTATGACGCATTTGAGGTAAGTCTAGATGTCGTATTACACCAAAGCAAAGTTCTTTACCAGTGCACCTGATATTCGCCATTTAAAAGATGATAGCGGTATTGAGGTAGCGTTTGCTGGCCGTTCTAACGCGGGCAAGTCGAGCGCGTTGAATACACTCACTCGTCAAAAGAACCTGGCAAGAACCAGTAAAACACCCGGTCGTACACAGCTCATCAATGTTTTTAATCTTGAAGAAGATCGTCGTTTAGTTGATTTGCCTGGTTATGGATTTGCCCAAGTACCGCTTGCGATGAAAAATAAATGGCAACAAGCATTAGGTGAATACCTTCAAAAGCGTAAATCGCTTAAAGGTTTAGTGGTGCTTATGGATATTCGTCACCCATTTAAAGATCTTGATCAAGATTTGATTCACTGGGCAGTAGATTCCAATATCCCTGTATTAGCCTTACTGACTAAGTCAGATAAGCTTAAATCAGGAAAGCGAAAGGCTCAGCTACTTATGGCGCAGGAAGCTGCACTGGCGTTTATGGGTGATGTGACGGTAAATACCTTCTCATCTTTAAATCGTCAGGGATTGCCAGAACTCGAAAAGGTGTTGAATAAGTGGTTGGCACTTGATGTAGAAAAACCTGACGCAGAATAAACAGTTTGAACGACTGAGCTAAACAAAGGGCTAGATAAAAGAAAGCCCCGCTAAAAAGCAGGGCCAAAATACTGAGAGAAAACACATAAAAACCGAATATATAGAGTGTGCAGATTTCGGTTAGTTCATTTTAAACGACAAAAAGATTCTTTCTTTGTTTTAAGTTTCAGATTTTAATAGACTTTTTCTTTCTGAATATTTGGAAACTTTATTGCAGACATAAAAAAACCCCGACAAATCTGTCGGGGTTAAAGCAAAGGTTTGAAAACAGATTTCTCACCTCTGTACCCTACACGCATTAGGGTACAATAATGGTGAAAAAAGGCAAGTAAGAGTGTAATAAAATTACCAAACTTGCCCATTTTTGAGCTATTGCTCACTGTTTTCTGTAATCTAATTACTTTTTAGTGAGCTTCATCCCAGTTATCGCCCACGCCCGCTTCAACCACCAGCGGCACATTTAATACCGCAGCTTGCTCCATTAAGCTGACGATATTTTTAACTTGTTCCTCTAGATGTTCTTCTCTAATCTCAAATACCAATTCATCGTGTACCTGCATCATCATGAGCACGTCGTCACTTTCAAGTGAGGTGATCCAATCATCAACCTTTATCATGGCCATTTTAATGATGTCGGCAGCTGTACCTTGCATAGGTGCGTTGATTGCCGCGCGCTCTGCTCCTTTGCGACGTGCGCCATTACTGGCTTTTATGTCGGGTAGGTACAAGCGTCGACCAAACACAGTTTCCACGTAGCCTTTTTCTTTAGCGCCTTCTCTGGTGCTGTCCATGTACTCAAGTACGCCCGGGTAGCGTTCAAAATACAAGTCCATGTATTTTTGTGCTTCGTGACGTGGAATATTAAGTTGTTTAGCAAGGCCAAAGGCACTCATTCCATAGATCAAACCAAAGTTTATAGCTTTAGCACTACGACGTTGTTCCGTCGTCACTTCGTCAAGGGTTACCCCAAACACTTCTGCCGCGGTCGCTTTGTGAATGTCTCTGCCATGAGCAAATGCATCAAGAAGACCTTCATCGCCCGACAAATGGGCCATTATTCTAAGTTCAATTTGAGAATAATCGGCAGCAACAATCTTGTAACCTTCACGTGGAACAAATGCTTGTCTTACCTTACGACCTTCTTCATTTCGAATAGGAATGTTTTGAAGGTTAGGATCTGTTGACGACAAGCGGCCCGTTGCCGTAATAGCTTGATGGTAAGAAGTATGAACACGACCCGTACGATGATTAATCATTTTAGGGAGTTTGTCAGTATACGTATTTTTAAGCTTGGTTAACCCTCTATACTCCATTAACTTTTTAGGTAACGGGAACTCAAGGGCGAGTTCTTGTAATACTTCTTCAGAAGTAGAAGGGGCGCCTTTGGGGGTTTTCTTAATAACCGGTAACGACATTTTCTCAAACAAAATGTGTTGAAGCTGTTTTGGCGACCCTAAATTAAATACTTCGCCGGCTTCTTCATGCACTTCTTTTTCTAGCTCAGCAATACGCGTAGCTAAATCTTGGCTCTGCTGGCGTAACCGTTGGCTTTCAATTAATACACCTTGCTGTTCCATACGAGATAAAACACAAGCAACCGGCACCTCAACATCTACCAATAGTGCTTTAAGCTTGGGTTCGTTTTCTAGTTTTGCCCATATTGCTTGATGAAGGCGCATAGTAATATCAGCATCTTCAGCGGCGTAAGGACCTGCTTCTTCTAATCCAATTTGATTAAAAGTAAGCTGTTTGGCACCTTTACCTGCAATTTCCTCAAAGTGAATTGTTTTATGACCTAAATAGGCTAGGGCTAGCGAGTCCATATCATGGCGCTGCGCGGTACTGTTTAACACATAGCTTTCCAGCATAGTGTCAAAGCCGATGCCATTTAGCGTTATGTCATAATGGGCGAGTACATTCTTGTCATATTTAATGTGCTGGCCCACTTTAATGATGGTTTCAGACTCTAAAATAGGCTTCAATGCCGAAAGTACGTAATCTCGTGATAACTGCGTGGGTGCATCGGGATAATCATGAGCAACAGGCACGTAAGCCGCAGCTCCGGGTTCGATGCAAAAAGAAACACCAACAAGTTCAGCTTCCATGTAGTTAACACTGGTCGTTTCAGTATCAACAGCAATAAGCGGCGCTGCTTTTAGCTTTTCTATCCAAGCCTCAAATGTAGCTTCATCAAGCACCACATCATAGCCTGACTTATCGATATTACTTTCTGGCTGTGCTACGTCAGTATCGTTAGATTCAGAATCGCTAGCGTCAGACGTACTTTTTCCATTTTCTGCTTTTGAAGGTTCATTACTATCACTTGCGATCAATGCGCTAATTTCTGTATGCCAGCGCTTGAATTCGTACTCTGCGAACATCGACTGTAAGGTTTCGTTATCTGGTGATGTAGGGCAAAGCTCATCTATTTTGTATTGTAAATCTAAATCAATGGCAATCGTGGCAAGGGTGTATGACAGGCGAGCTTGTTCTTCATACTCTTGCATTTTAGTTGCCATGGTCTTGCTCCCTCTAAACGAGAGGTCGGCAATTTTATCAAGGTTGTCATAGATAGCACTGATGCCACCAATACCATTTAATAGTGCTTGTGCACTTTTATCACCCACACCAGGTACGCCAGGAATGTTATCGACTTTGTCACCCTTAAGGGCTAAGAAATCGATAACCAGTTCTGGTGGAATACCGAATTTCGTATTTACCCCTTCAATGTCCATAATCTGATTTGTCATGGTATTGATCAAGGTGACATTTTCGTTGACCAGTTGTGCCATGTCTTTATCGCCAGTACTGATCAGAGTATCAATACCATGTTCTGTGGCGCGACAGGCTAGGGTACCAATAACATCATCGGCTTCAACGCCAGACTCAACGATGACAGGTAAACCCATCGCTTTAATGATGGTGTGCAATGGTTCTATTTGACTGCGTAACTCTTCCGGCATAGGTGGGCGATTCGCTTTATATTCTTCATAAATATCGTCGCGAAACGTTTTACCTTTGGCATCGAAGATGACTGCCATGTGAGTAGGATTGTATTGTCTAATCAAGCTTTTCAGCATGTTGACAACACCATAGATCGCACCGGTATCCTGACCTTTTGAGTTCGTCAGGGGCGGCAATCCGTGAAATGCTCTAAATAGATAAGATGATCCATCTACTAGAATAAAAGGGGGCTTTTTCGAATCTGTCATAGCTATGCATTAACCAAGCTTAGAATAAGGCGCAAGCATGCCATAGGCGCTGGTGGATCGCCATAGAGCATAGCAACATAAATAAAGGGATCATCTGTGGATAAGATTGTGATCTAATAAAATAAGCACAACGAAACTAACGATCTTTGTAAATAGAAAGATCGTCCTGTAAAGCAATAAAAATAAGGGAATGAAAAATAAGAGTGTGGACTGCGTACCTGCAACTCATCATTCCTTTTTATGTGGATAACTTGGTGAACTTATTTTTTTCGTTTAACCAAATTGGTCAGATAATGTAGCATAAGAAATTAGCAATCCAATACTGGTTATTAAGACTTTTTTTTGAACAGCTGATGGTTTTATAGCCAAAAATAGAATAAGTCGGCTCGGCGAGGTCTAGGAGGACATTATGAAGCAAGTTGCAGTGATTTTAAGTGGTTGTGGTGTATTTGATGGCGCTGAAATTCATGAGTCAGTATTAACGCTTTTAGCTATTGAACAAGCTGGGGTAGGTTATCAATGTTTTGCGCCAGATAAGGCTCAAATGCATGTAGTGAATCATTTAACGGGAGACGTTTCAGAAGATGAAACTCGAAATGTATTGGTTGAGTCTGCACGCATTGCCCGAGGCAATGTAAAGCCTATTACAGAATGTAAGGTATCAGACTTCGATTATCTTATTGTACCTGGTGGTTTTGGTGCTGCTAAGAATTTATGTTCATTTGCCGTTGATGGTGAAAAAAGTAGGGTAGATAAAGATGTGCTTGCGGTGTGCAACGACTTTGCGAAAGCAAAGAAACCTGTAGCCTATGCATGCATTGCCCCTGCTATTGCAGCCAGTGTATATGGAAACAATGTTAAACTGACCATTGGTAGCGATGAAGATACCGCCAATGCCTTGAATGCGTTAGGGGCATGCCATGTAAACTGTGAAGTAGATGAAGTGGTGGTAGATGTTGAAAATAAATTGGTTACTACGCCAGCCTACATGACGGCACAAAATATCTTACAAGCCCATGCTAGTATTAATAAAATGGTAGAAACGGTACTAGCAATGAAATAATTTGCTTATAGCCCTATAATCGCGTCAATGTAGTAGAAACCTTGTATCCTCTAAAAACCGCGAACACTGTTAATCGCGAGTTTACTAATAACGAAAGGCATAACGAAGCATGCACTACCGTGCCATTGTACGAATTCTAGGGCTCCTTATTGCGCTATTTAGCGTAACCATGATCCCACCTGCTGTGGTATCTCTGATTTATCAAGACGGTAGTGGTTTGCCTTTTACCCTTGCGTTCTTTATTTGCGTAGGTGGCGGTATGGTGCTTTGGTACCCAAACCGCCAGCAAAAAAACGATTTACGAGCGCGAGAAGGCTTTTTAATCGTTGCCCTGTTCTGGTCGGTACTAGCCAGTGTGGGTGCCATTCCTCTTATGTTGCTAGAACAGCCTAGCATGACCGTAACGGATGCTTTTTTTGAATCATTCTCAGGGCTAACCACAACCGGTGCAACGGTAATTGAAGGCATTGATTTCTTACCTCATTCGGTACAGTTTTATCGACAACAACTACAATGGCTAGGCGGAATGGGTATCATTGTACTCGCCGTCGCTATACTGCCTATTTTAGGGGTTGGGGGTATGCAGCTGTACCGTGCAGAAACTCCTGGGCCTGTGAAAGATAATAAAATGACACCGCGTATTGCCGATACAGCAAAACACCTTTGGTATATTTATCTTTCTATCACTATTGCATGCGCCGCTGCGTATTGGTTGGCTGGCATGGATATGTTTGATGCCATTTGCCACGCGTTCTCAACGGTTGCCATTGGGGGCTTCTCAACTCACGATGCTAGCCTTGGCTACTTTAATAGCCCAATGGTGAATGTGGTTTGTACGGTTTTTCTATTAATTGCTGCACTTAACTTTTCACTCCATTACGCAGCAGTGAGTACCCGTTCGGTAAAAGGCTATTTTAACGACCCAGAATTTAAAGCCTTTTTCTTTATTCAAGCCACACTTATCATGCTGTGCTTCTTGGTACTCACGCTATCAGGTTTTTACGACTCGGCTGAAACCGCGCTCGATCAAGCTATGATTCAGGCCGTATCAATCAGTACTACGGCGGGGTTTGCGACTACAGACTTCTCAATTTGGCCCACGTTTTTGCCCATACTACTCATCTTTTCAAGTTTCATTGGAGGTTGTGCAAGTTCAACCGGAGGCGGCTTAAAAGTGGTTCGAGTCTGTTTACTGTTCCTTCAGGGGAAGCGTGAAGTAGACAGGCTTATTCACCCTAAGGCAGTGTATTCCGTTAAGTTAGGAGAACGTGCAATGCCTGATAAAGTAGTAGAGGCGGTATGGGGCTTCTTCTCTGCTTACGCGGTGGTGTTTGTTGTACTTATGATAGGGCTAATTGCAACAGGACTAGATAACTTAAGCGCGTTTACCGCTACCGCAGCCATGCTAAACAACCTTGGTCCTGGATTGGGCAGTGTTGCGTCTAACTATGCGGGCGTAACCGATGCTGGAAAGTGGATTTTAGTGGTGGGAATGGTGTTTGGGCGACTGGAGGTCTTTTCGTTACTGGTACTATTTTCACCTACGTTCTGGCGAAGTTAATACGCTTTCGATACTTGCATTGTTCTATTTACCCAAAGAAGAATGCGCTGGGTTGGAACAGCTTTTCTACATCGCCAATGTATTTTTTGTCGACTAAGAACAGAATAACGTGGTCATTTGCTTCAATAAGCGTATCGCTATGGGCAATGATCACTTGGTCGTCTCTTACTACCGCGCCTATGGTAGTACCAGGAGGAAGTTTAATTTTACCGATTTCTTTACCCACAACTTTAGAGGTATTTTCATCACCATGTGCAATCGCTTCTATCGCCTCTGCTGCACCGCGGCGCAAAGAATATACGTTTACAATATCTCCGCGTCTAACATGGGTAAGTAGGGCCGAAATCGTCGCTTGTTGTGGTGAGAAAGCAATGTCTATTTCACCGCCTTGTACTAAGTCTACATAAGCACTACGTTGAATCAGTACCATGGCTTTTTGTGCGCCCATGCGCTTGGCTAACATGGCAGACATAATGTTAGCTTCATCATCATTGGTCACCGCAATGAATGCATCAACTTGCTCGACATTCTCTTCACTGAGTAACTCTGGATCTGATGCATCACCGCTAAAGACAATCGTCTTGTCTAAGTGAGCAGAAAGGTATTTTGCTCTTTCGTGACTAAACTCAATCAGCTTCACGTTATGTTTGTGTTCAAGTTTTTTCGCTAGTCCTGCACCAATTAAGCCGCCGCCAGCTATCATAATGCGTTTATAGCTAGACTCTAATTTTTGAAGTTCACTCATTACCGCACGAATATGCTTAGTTGCAGCAATAAAGAATACTTCATCATCGGCTTCGATAACGGTAGTACCCAGTGGTCGAATAGGGCGACCACGGCGATAGATTGCTGCCACCCGTGTTTCCACATTGGGCATGTGGTCTTTTAACGCAGATAACGCATGACCTACCAGTAAACCACCATAATAGGCTTTTACCGCCACTAAGCTGGCTTTACCATCAGCAAATTCAACAACCTGTAAAGCACCAGGGTAGTCTATAAGCCGTTTGATAGCTTTAGTCACTAGCTGTTCAGGAGCAATAATGTGGTCTACAGGTATGTCCTGCTGCTTATAGAGTTGTTCTTGGTAAATAATGTATTGTTCTGAGCGAACGCGAGCAATCTTGGTCGGGGTTTTGAATAAACTAAAGGCAACTTGGCAAGCGAGCATATTGCTTTCATCACTGTTCGTTACCGCGATAAGCATGTCGGCATCTTCTGCACCGGCTTTTCGTAATACGTCCGGGTGAGAACCCACGCCATTAACCACCTGTAAATCTAATCGGTCTTGAAGCGCACGCAAGGTATTGGGATCAGAATCGATAACCGTAATATCGTTCTTCTCTCCTACAAGGTTTTCAGCAAGTGTTCCGCCAACCTGACCTGCGCCTAGAATGATGATTTTCATCGGTGTTTATGTGCCTTATTGCTTTTATTTGCTCAACGACTTTACCAGTCTCGCATAGTAGAAACCATCCATTTGTTGCTCGCCAGGTAGGATTTGTCTACCGGGCTTACTCGGTGTTTCGGTTTTTATAACAGGTACTAATGTGGCATCTGCATTGCGTTCTAAAAATGCGCTAATCTGTTGGCTATTTTCTTGTGGCAGAATAGAGCAGGTGGCGTAAAGCAATGTGCCACCAGGCTTAAGTGTTTGCCATAAGCTAGTTAGTATTTCAGCTTGAAGTGCTGCAAGTGCATCAATATCACTAGACTTTCTTAGCCAGCGAATATCAGGGTGGCGGCGTATAACACCAGTGGCAGAGCAGGGTGCATCAAGCAAAATTCGGTCGAAGTGTTGTCCATCCCACCATGTTTCAGGCTTAGCCGCATCGCCTTGCTTTATAACGGGCAAATTGGTTTGCGTATGCTGCAGGCGAGTCATGTTTTCTTCAACGCGCTTTAAGCGGTTCTCGTCAGCATCAAGGGCTAGGCAATACGCTAATTCAGGGGTGCGCTCAATAATATGACCCGTTTTACCACCAGGTGCAGCGCAACAATCTAATACGCGCTCGTGTGGTTGTGCGTCTAAATAATGGGCTGCAAGCTGAGCGGCACCATCTTGTACAGCAAAGTGGCCTTTTTCAAACCCTGGCAGCCCGGTAATGTCCTCTCGGCCTTCTAGTCTGATCGCATCTGCGTGTTCAGCACTTAATGAATAGTTAATCTCAACAGCATCCAATGCAGCAGCGTAATCGGTAATCGATATTTGTTTGGTATTAACCCTTAGCCAAATAGGCGCCATGCCATTGGTAGCTTCGCGCACGGCATCAGCATCTTGACCATAGGCATCTTCTAGAGCCTTATATAACCACTTGGGTAACCCACTAGCAATAATGGGGTTATCGATAGGTTTGTTAACCAGTTCTTGGCGCATAAAGTTACGCAGTACAGCATTAACTAAGCCTTTTAATGCTGTCCCGCCTAAATAAGACGAGGCATTAACGGTTTCGCCCACTGCAGCATGCTGGCTTACGCGAGAAAATGCTAACTGGTATAGCCCCAACAGAATAAGGTGCTCGATTACTTTTTTATTCCCTTTTAAAGGACGGTCGAGTAACTCGCGCAACCAGTGCTGTAATATAGGGAGTTTACGCATGACGCCCAAAGACATTTCTTGGATCCATGCGTTGTCTCTAGGATGATGGCGACGTTGAACACGCTCTAGGCAATCTCTTGACGATTTACCTTGTTCTAGAATTTGGTATATCACCCATGCACAATCGGCACGCAGATTTTTTTGTTTCGGTAATGGAGTGGGTTTCACTATTCTTCCGTACTGGCAATGCAGTTACCTGGTGCGAACCAGTCTTTGCGAGCATTAACGACATCTGCAGCGGGCAATGCTTTTTTCCCAGGTATTTGCAGGGTGTTGATTCGAAGGGCACTTGAACCCGTGGTTACCACAATGCCGTGCTTGTCAGCTTGAATGATAGTACCTGGGGCATCTGAAGTCGGTAAGCCATCAACCACATCCACCGACCAAATTTTAATATTTTGCGACTCAATTTTAGTCCACGCTACAGGCCATGGATTAAAAGCGCGCACGTTTCGTGCAATTTGCTCTGCGCTATCGTGCCAATTAATAAAGGCTTCTTCTTTGGAAAGCTTTTTAGCGTACGTTGCTTCGCTATCATCTTGCTTCACAGGTGAAAGGGTATCAATACTGTTTACTACATCTAATAATGCAGTAGGACCAAGTTCTGCAAGCTTTTCGTAAAGCGATGCACTTGTATCATTTTCGCTAATTGGCAAGGTGGCTATATGCAGCATGTCACCAGTATCTAGCCCTTCATCCATCTGCATGATGGTAACACCAGTCTCGCTATCGCCGGCCCATATCGCCCGTTGGATAGGCGCAGCTCCACGCCATTTAGGCAAAATTGAACCATGCACATTGAGACAACCCAATTTGGGCGCATCAAGTACCGACTTAGGTAAAATTAATCCATAGGCAACCACAATCATTAAATCGGCGTTGATGTCTGCCAATGTTTGTTGTGCTTCGTTATTTTTTAAGCTGGCTGGCTGATAGACTGGAATCTCATGTTCTTGAGCAAGCACTTTTACGGGGCTTGGCGTAAGCTTTTTGCCTCGTCCAGCAGGACGGTCTGGTTGGGTATACACAGCAACAACGTCATGAGTGCTAGATAATAAAGCACTCAAATGCTGAGCTGCAAAATCCGGCGTGCCGGCAAAAATGATGCGTAATGGTTTTATCAAAACTAACCTCAGTCGCGTGCAGCTAAACGTGCTTCTTTTTCAAGCTTTTTACGAATTCGCTGGCGCTTAAGCGGAGACAAGTAATCAATAAACAGTTTGCCTTTGAGATGATCCAATTCATGTTGAATACAAATAGACAATAGACCGTCTGCTTCCAACTCAAATGCTTCACCGTTTTCATTCAGTGCTTTTACCGTAATTTCTTCTGCGCGCTCTACTTTGGCGTAGTTACCTGGAACAGAAAGACAACCTTCTTCACTAATAGTGCTGCCGTCTTTTTTGGTGATTTCCGGGTTGATAAAAACACGAGGCTCGTCTTGATCTTCCGCTACGTTCATTACAACAACTTGAACATGTCTGTCGACTTGAGTAGCAGCCAAACCAATTCCATTCTCGTCTTTCATGGTTTCGAACATATCCGAAACCAATTGTTTAATGTCGTCGTTCACTTCTTCTACCGGTTTTGCTACGGTACGAAGTCGTTCATCGGGAAAACTTAATACGTCTAAAATTGCCATGTGTCGCTTATTTAACCTTTTCGCTGTATAAATTCATATACGATCTAGTCGCTCGTACACTTTACAGTGCCTTTTGAGTTACTATTCTAACGTATATCGAGTTATATCGTGCAGTTTTTTGCTGCCGCGCCACAGTATTGAGGCACAATATCGATATAGTAGTATTGTCTGAAATTTCAACAGTAAATGGCAGTGGAAAAATTGCGGAAGGTTAATTTGAAAAATCGATTGAAGAAAGCAGTATGTACAATGGTATTGGCTATGGCGTGTTTCGCCGCATTTTCAGCAATGGCCAAACCCTTAAAAGAAACTGCACCGCAAACTTATACTGTGAAGCAAGGTGATACCTTATGGGGCATCGCTAATCTTTTTTTAAATCAGCCATGGCTGTGGCCTGAACTTTGGCGTCACAACACCCAAATAGATAACCCGCATTTAATATACCCAGGTGACATTATCTCGGTGTCTTACATCAATGGTGAACCCGTATTTTCGATAAATCGAGCTAAGCCAAGCCTAGTGCTTTCGCCTGGTTCTGCCCGAAGAGTAAAGAGTGCGCCTATAGAGACCTTATCGTGGTCGGTATTAGCTCCCTATATAAAACAACACACCCTACTTTCTGAGGAAGAGTATGAATTACTCCCCCATTTATTGGGAAATCACGATGGTAATGTGAGTTTTGTGTCTAACGACTTAGTGGTAAGCCAAAAAGAAAACCGCACTGAAGATCAGTATCAGGTGGTAAGAAAGCAATCTATTATACGCAATATGCAAGGTAAGGTGCTTGGTGTGCAGCTCACCCACGTAGCCAAAGCTAGCTTAGAGACTGACGTGTCGTTACCAAAGGCTAGAATGGTAAAACTTTCAGATTCAAATCAAGAAGCGAAACGTGGAGATAAGTTACTTACTGGTGACTTCACGTTAGACAATGATTTAATTCTGCAAGAAGCAACGTCACAACGAGGTTTTGTAATTGGCGACTTACACGATCACGACTTACTCGGCCGCTACGATGTGGTGGTGCTAGATATCGGCGCACGTGAGCTAACGGCGGGTACCGTGATGGGTATCTACGCTGGTGGCCCTGACATTATAGATGGTGAAGAACCTCAATACGCTAGCAATAGTGATGTCATAAAAGGAAACGGACTTTTTACAGATAAAGTACAGCAACCTGCACTTAAAATTGGTGAAGTCATTGTGTTTAAAACTTTTGAGTCAGCTAGCTACGGCATTATAACTCGAGCGAAAGAAGGCGTAAGACGCGGCTTCATTGTGGCAAAACCCTAACACGTTATTGCCGCTTATTATTTAGGAGCGGCTATGACAACTTTCCAGCCACATGAAGTAAGCAGTAATGCTGTTAAAGCATTGGATAAAGTCCTAGGCAAAGAACAGATTGCATGGCTGACAATGGCTTCAGCAATAAATATCGCAACAGGGAAGTGGCTTAAGGCGCTTGAAGCAGAATCCCTTAGCGCACTAGCATTATTGGATGGTATTCATAAAACCGCTTTCACTTCGGGCGCTCTCCATACCCTTACACAAGCAATTTCTCCTAACTTACTTGAAAAAGCGACACGCTGGCATGCTTCACATGCCAAGCATCATATTGTCACCCTAGGGTGCACAAACTACCCTGAGCGATTAAAGACCCTGCCAAATCCACCATTGGTGTTATTTGTTATAGGTAACATTAATACGTTAGTGATGCCTCAAATAGCGATTGTAGGGAGTAGACGGGCGAGTCATCAAGGTAAGCAAATAGCTACTGATTTTGCCGAAGCGTTAGCAAGTAACGGCGTAGCAGTAACCAGCGGGTTAGCAGCAGGAATAGATTCAGCTGCGCACAAAGGTGGTTTGGTGTGCGAAGGCGGCACCCTTGCGGTAATGGGGACGGGGCCTGATATTGTGTACCCCCCTAAAAATGTATCGCTACACCGAGACATCGTGAATGCAGGGGGCGCTTGTATTACTGAGTTCTTTCCAGGTGTATCTGCTAAGCCTTGGCATTTTCCCCGAAGAAACCGAATAATTGCTGCTATGTCGCTTGGAACCCTAGTTATAGAGGCAAAAATAAAGAGTGGTACCTTGATAACTGCGAATTTGGCCGCAGATATGGGGCGTGAAGTATTTGCAGTTCCTGGAAGTATCTTCCATGCTTACTCCGAAGGATGTCATTGGTTAATTCAGCAAGGCGCTAAGCTGGTAACCTGTGTTGATGACATTTTCGATGAAATTGTAGTGTCGACTGGTGAGAGAGAATGCCAGAACGAAGCGTTAAGTAAAAAAAGTGAAGTGAATAACTTGGCAACCGATAAATTATTAGATAGTGTGGATTACGACATCACCGCTATTGATGTTATAGCGCAGCGCTGTACCTCTCCTGTTAATGAGGTTATGGCATCATTATTAGAATATGAGTTGCGTGGTTTAGTAGCCGCTGTCCCTGGTGGCTACATTAAATTGAGGGGAAAATAATATGTTCGATATCCTCATGTACCTGTTTGAAAACTTCATTCACAGTGAAACTGAAATTCGAGTCGATCAAGACGAGCTTACCGAGGAGTTGGTACGCGCGGGTTTCCATCATGATGAAATCTACAAAGCATTAGCGTGGCTTGAAAAGCTAGCGGCTTTGCAAGAAACAGATATTAAGCCTTATTTTTGTAAAGGGATTAGTACCAGCCTCAGTCGTATTTATACGCATGAAGAGCAGATGCGATTAGACGTAGAGTGCCGTGGCTTTTTGCTATTTTTAGAGCAGGTGGGCGTGGTAGATGCGTCAACGCGAGAAATGGTAATAGACAGAGTAATGGAAATAGACTCTTCTGAATTCTGTTTAGAAGACCTAAAGTGGGTAGTGCTAATGGTACTGTTCAATGTGCCAGGTAAAGAAAAAGCCTACGCACAAATGGAAGATTTATTATTTGATGAACCTGACGGCGTGTTGCACTAATGTGCTTCATGTCGTGCTAGTTGCTGGTTTATGTCGAAAATTGATTATTCACTTTTCTCTGCGCACGAACATGCCTTAGAAGACGCTTTCGGTGATTGTCCCGATTGCGGTAAACCACTGCATATAAAAAACAGCAAATCAGGCCCTTTTATTGGCTGCACCGGTTACCCAGATTGCCACTTCAGCAAGCCATTACACGATAAGCAAACCACCTTATTAAAACTACTGGATGGGGTTACCTGCCCAGAGTGTGATTCTACTTTGGCTATCAAGAAAGGGCGGTTTGGTATGTTTATAGGCTGTACCAATTTTCCTGAATGCCACTATATCTCGCCAATTAAACAGCAAGAAGACACCCACGTTACTTGCCCTAAGTGTAAAAAAGGACAACTTGCGTCCCGCACCAATAAATACGGTAAGCAGTTTTTTGCGTGTGACCATTATCCCCACTGTCGTTATGTGCTAAATTTCACGCCAGTAAATGAAGCATGCCCCGATTGTGGCTGGGCCGTTCTGATAAAAAAGAAAGGCCAAATTTGTTGCCCTCAGCCAGGGTGTGGCTTCAAAAAAGACGATAAATAACACCTACAGAGAAAAGCACTAATGAGTATCCCGACCAAGGGGCAAGTAGACACTAGCGACCCCATTGTATCCGCGTTCAAAAATGGTGACTTATTGGTTTACCCTACTGAAGCGGTTATGGGCATAGGCTGTGACCCAGACAACGAAGAGGCTGTGTTAGCGCTCTTAGCATTGAAGCAGCGCCCCATCGAAAAAGGGGTAATTTTGATTGCCGCTAACTATTCTCAGCTATTACCTTATATTAATGATGAAGCCATACTTCAGCACAGACGTACTGAAATTGTGTCCAGTTGGCCTGGGCCAAATACTTGGTTGCTACCCAAGTCGGCGTCGACGCCACAATGGTTAACTGGCAAGCATGAAAAAATAGCGGTTCGAGTCAGCAACCATCCAGTGGTTAAAGCTTTATGTGAAAAGCTAGAAAAGCCACTTGTATCTACAAGTGCCAACCTAACTGGCCAACAACCCGCAATCACCCAGCAGGACGCAATCAATATATTTGGTGATAGTGTTTTCTATATTGATGGAGAAGTAGGTGGCCACGCTAAACCCAGTACCATCCGTGACGGCGACACCGGAGAGATAATAAGATCATGATTGACCCCCAACACGTAAATCAACAGTTAGACGGTAAAGACGCCGGTGAAGTAATAGAACAAGTAAAAGCGTACTTACTATCATTGCAAGACAACATTTGCCAAACCTTAGAACTTGCCGACGGTAAAGGGCAGTTTAAAGAAGACTCTTGGGTTCGCGAGGAAGGTGGTGGCGGGCGTTCTCGGGTCATTAAAAATGGCGCAGTAATAGAGCAAGGTGGGGTTAACTTTTCTCATGTATTTGGAAGTCAGATGCCGGCGTCTGCCACGGCTAACCGTCCGGAACTTGCGGGTAGAAACTTTCAAGCCATGGGGGTCTCGTTAGTTATTCACCCACACAACCCCTATATTCCGACGTCTCATGCAAATGTACGCTTTTTTATTGCCGAAAAAGAAGGTGAAGCGCCTATTTGGTGGTTTGGCGGTGGGTTCGATTTAACCCCGTTTTATCCCTTTAAAGATGACGTCGTGCATTGGCACAATACCGCGAAGAAATTGTGTGCTCCCTTTGGTGAAGACGTGTACGGGAAATATAAGAAGTGGTGTGATGACTACTTCTTCTTAAAGCATCGCAATGAAACACGTGGTGTAGGCGGTTTATTCTTTGACGATTTAAATGATTGGGGTTTTGAAACTTCATTCAACTTTATGCAGGCAGTGGGCAATGGTTTTGTCGATGCTTACGTACCTATCGTAGAAAAGCGAAAAAGCACCTCATACGGTGAAAGAGAGCGTGACTTTCAGCTCTATCGCCGTGGTCGCTATGTAGAATTCAACTTGGTATTCGATAGAGGCACCTTGTTTGGGTTACAAACTGGTGGTAGAACCGAATCAATCTTAATGTCTATGCCACCGCTTGCCCGATGGGAGTATTGCTATACTCCAACTCCAGGTAGCGCGGAAGCAAAGCTAACTGACTGGCTTCAGCCTACAAACTGGTAATATTTTGCACCATGGGTTCTTCCTGTGGTGCCATTCCCTTGATCCACATCAAATTCCCTCATTACCAAGCTATGTAGCTAGATTGCACCTTGCGCTGGATCAAAATATTTTCTTTTTAAACGTTTACAGTGTCGTCATTATCATTAAACACACAAGAGACACACAATGCGTACACACACACTTTCAGCCATATGTATTTCTTTAGCGCTAGCCGCTCCTTTTGCTTCAGCTCATGAAAAGGGTGATTGGATAGTTCGTGGTGGATTAACAACCGTTGCGCCCGACGAATCAACCTCTAACATCATTGCAGGTGGTAGCGATTTAGGTGTAGCACTGACTATCGATAACGATACCCAGTTAGGATTAAACGTTGCTTATTTCATCACCGACAATATCAATGTTGAATTGTTGGCCGCAACGCCGTTTACTCACGATGTGAATTTTTCGGTTAACGATCCACTAGGGACAGGCAATACATTGGGAGAAGTCACGCACTTACCCCCAACTGTTACTGTTAACTACTACTTCAACGATGCTAATGCTGCTTTTCAACCTTATATTGGTGCAGGTTTAAACTATACCTTTATCTTTGATGAATCATTTACGGATGCAAATAAAGAAGCAGGCCTTGAAGATTTGTCTTTAGATAATTCTGTAGGTATTTCTGCACAAGTGGGAATGGACTATCAAATAGATAAAGAGTGGCATGTTAATGCGTCAGTACGTTACATCGATATTAACACCGAAGCGTCATTTACCGTAGGTGGTGCAGAAGGTAACGTAAACGACATTGATATTGACCCTTGGGTTTATACCTTGTCTGTAGGCTATACATTCTAAGATTTATCTAATGAGGTAAGTTACGTTTATATAAGTGGCTTCTTAAGCTCGGATAACCTTGAATCTTAATCTGAAGCGTTCCGTATTTCACGGAGCGCTTTTTATTTAGTATTAATCATATGCGTGGCAAGTTGATCTAGCGCGTTAAGAAGTTGCTGCGCCAACGGAAGGTCATCAACCGTCTCGTGCATGGCTTTTCGCATACAGTACATCCACTGGTCTTTTAATTCTGGTGTAACACTAAAAGAAAGATGTCGTGAACGTAGCCGTGGGTGACCATATTGCTGCTGATAGGTATCAGGCCCGCCTAACCATAAACTTAAATAAAGAAAAAACACTTCTCTGATTCTATCTGTTGGCTGAGGATGAATAGCGTAAAGCTCTTTTGCAATAGGATCATCACGCATAATGTCATAAAAACGGTTTGCCAAAAGGCGTACCTTATCTTCTCCACCTATTCGGTAATATGGTGTAGTCTCTGACACAGCAGGTTTTTCCTTTCGTATCGATTTAAAGAAGTTAGACATTCCCATGACAGACAGCCTTATTAATAACAATTCAATGAAAAAGTTTGCCGTTTTCGGTAACCCTATAGTTCAGAGTCTATCACCAACTATTCATCAAATGTTCGCTAAGCAATGCGGCGAGCAAATTAGTTACGAAAAAATCCTCGCCCCAGAAGATGGTTTTACGCCTGCAGCGAACACATTCTTATCGCAACCTGGCGCGGTAGGCTGCAATGTCACTATGCCTTTCAAACAAGATGCCTTTGCGCTTGCCAGTGTAGACGACCAAGCTGCGTTAGATGCAAAAGCGGTTAATACATTAATGAAGCGTAGCGATGGCACCATTGCAGGTTTTAATACCGATGGCGTAGGGTTAGTTAATGACTTACTTAATCATGGTGTACAACTGCAAGGTAAACGCGTGCTATTAATAGGTGCAGGTGGAGCGGCAAGAGGTGTAATAGCACCGCTTATTGCTTCAGGTATTGCATCGCTACATCTTACTAATAGGACAAAAGCGAAGGCCGAAACAGTGGCAAGTGAAACGGGTGGAGGTAAGGTGAAGGTAGTAGGTATAGAAGACTGCGATAAAGTAGCTCCACATATCATTATTAACTCAACCGCAGCGAGCTTAAGCGAAACTCTGCCTTTTGATATGAACGCAACGCTATTTAAAGAATGCGAAACAGCGTATGACATGGTTTATCGCGCAGAGCCGACTTACTTTATGCAACAAGCATTATCGTTAGGTGCGTTACAGGTACTTGATGGTTTAGGTATGCTGGTGGAACAGGCTGCCGCGTCATTTACAATATGGACAGGCTACAAACCAAAGACCAGTGCGGTAATTGATGTATTACGTAGCCAGTTAAAGGCAAAGTAATCGACAATGGTATAAGCAAGCAGGCTGTTAAGCCTGCTCCTCTCTATATTCATCTTTTAATTTTACGTAGTTCAACGCTGATTGTTTTAGAAAGGCTGTCTCGCTTTCCTTTAATGGGCGTTTCTTTACAGCTGGGTTCCCTACATAAAGGTAACCACTTTCGAGTCGCTTATTTGGTGGTATTAAAGCACCGGCTCCAATAAAGACATCATCCTCTACAATAACACCGTCCATTACAATGGCGCCCATTCCTACCAAGATACGATTTCCAAGCACGCAGCCATGAAGCATACATTTATGCCCTACGGTAACGTCATTTCCAATAATAAGGGGGAAACCATTAGGATTAGAAACGGATTTACGAGAAACATGCAACACACTGCCATCCTGAATATTGCTGCGTGCCCCAATTGAAATATGATTTACGTCACCTCGGGCAGCGACTAAAGGCCAGATGCTTGCGTCTTCGCCTAAGGTAACGTCGCCAACAATAACAGCTGACTCATCTATATAGCAGCGTTCGCCGAGCGTGGGAGAAGTTGATTGATAGTTTCTGATTGTCAAAACAGCACCTTTATATATAAATTCATCTGTTGAGAAAGCATTAAAACAGAGAATAGGGGTGAAGAACCAATCTTATTCAACCATTGCCTAAGTAAAAATAGGCAATGAGACTAATAGGAAATCAGTGAAAATCCGAATTTATGTGTGATTTATAGGCTGTGTGGTTGGTATTTTAAGCACTTAAACGAAATGTGACACTTTTTTGAAATCAGAGGTTGACGCAGGCTCAGAAATCTCTAGAATGCGCATCCGCTTCGACAGGAAAGTGAAACAACTTAGACTGACAAAGCAAGTCACTACTTACCTTTAAGGTCAAGTGTGACGGGGTTTTAAAGAAAACACTTCAGAAAATAAATTTTCAAAAAGTGTTGACACTGAAAACTTCAAGCGTATAATACGCACCTCGCTCAAACAGAGTGAGTCACCAAAAAGCAACGGCTTACGGTGAGGTTACGTTAAGTAGCCACGTTCTTTAACAATTTAGACAAGACAATCTGTGTGGGCACTCATTAAGAGTGTCACACAACGACGATTCATATTCGATATATTTAATTGAAGAGTTTGATCATGGCTCAGATTGAACGCTGGCGGCAGGCCTAACACATGCAAGTCGAACGGAAACATGTCTAGCTTGCTAGATGATGTCGAGTGGCGGACGGGTGAGTAATGCTTGGGAACTTGCCTTTGCGAGGGGGATAACAGTTGGAAACGACTGCTAATACCGCATAATGTCTTCGGACCAAACGGGGCTTAGGCTCCGGCGCAAAGAGAGGCCCAAGTGAGATTAGCTAGTTGGTGAGGTAAAGGCTCACCAAGGCAACGATCTCTAGCTGTTCTGAGAGGAAGATCAGCCACACTGGGACTGAGACACGGCCCAGACTCCTACGGGAGGCAGCAGTGGGGAATATTGCACAATGGGGGAAACCCTGATGCAGCCATGCCGCGTGTGTGAAGAAGGCCTTCGGGTTGTAAAGCACTTTCAGTTGTGAGGAAAAGTTAGTAGTTAATACCTGCTAGCCGTGACGTTAACAACAGAAGAAGCACCGGCTAACTCCGTGCCAGCAGCCGCGGTAATACGGAGGGTGCGAGCGTTAATCGGAATTACTGGGCGTAAAGCGCACGCAGGCGGTTTGTTAAGCTAGATGTGAAAGCCCCGGGCTCAACCTGGGACGGTCATTTAGAACTGGCAGACTAGAGTCTTGGAGAGGGGAGTGGAATTCCAGGTGTAGCGGTGAAATGCGTAGATATCTGGAGGAACATCAGTGGCGAAGGCGACTCCCTGGCCAAAGACTGACGCTCATGTGCGAAAGTGTGGGTAGCGAACAGGATTAGATACCCTGGTAGTCCACACCGTAAACGCTGTCTACTAGCTGTTTGTGGCTTTAAGCCGTGAGTAGCGAAGCTAACGCGATAAGTAGACCGCCTGGGGAGTACGGCCGCAAGGTTAAAACTCAAATG
>OJFP01000103.1_pt1 | contig 66687 bp, 62 predicted proteins | sample 1594141 | NCBI WGS metagenome assembly OJFP01 (sample SAMN05416843, study PRJEB24817) | seawater metagenome | isolation source: Sea water | place: Canada:Atlantic | collected 2013-07 | reverse complement strand
TTAAATAATGGATATAGTTCACAAAATAGGTAGAAGAAAAACTGCCGTAGCTCGTGTTTACCTTTCTGAAGGAAAAGGAAACATAATAGTAAACAAAAAAGATTTCAAAGACTATTTCACTACCGCTACTCTTCAATACAAAGTCGAGCAAGCTCTAATGTTAACCGATAATTTAAAATCTTATGACATTAAAGTAAATGTTTATGGAGGTGGAGTAACAGGGCAAGCTGAAGCTATTCGACTTGCAATTACTAGAGCTCTAGTGTCTATTAACGAAGAATATAGACTTATTCTTAAGCCAGAAGGATTATTAACTCGTGATCCAAGAATGGTAGAGCGTAAGAAATTTGGTCAGAAAAAAGCACGTAAAAAATTCCAGTTCTCTAAACGTTAAAAATTGGTTTAGATTACTGTTATCAATTATTAATAACAGTTTAGTATCTAAATATATAAGACTCGTAATTTAAGACTACTTATATATTGATTTCAAAAAACAGAAAGTAAACACATTTTAAAAAATGGCAAAAGCAAACATTCAAGAATTATTAGACAACGGAGTACATTTTGGTCACCTAACAAGAAAATGGAATCCAAACATGGCCCCTTACATTTATACAGAACGTAACGGAGTTCATATTATAGACCTATACAAAACGGCAGCTAAAATTGATGAAGCTTCCTTAGCATTGCAAAAAATTGCAAACTCTGGAAGAAAGATTTTATTTGTTGCTACAAAAAAACAAGCCAAAGACATTGTTTCAGAAAAAGCTGGAGCTGTTAACATGCCCTTCATTACAGAAAGATGGCCAGGTGGAATGCTAACAAACTTTATCACTATCAGAAAAGCGGTTAAAAAAATGACTTCTATTGATAGAATGAAACAAGATGGATCTTTTGATGCTTTATCTAAAAGAGAGAAGTTACAAATTAATCGTCAAAGAGAGAAATTAGATAAGAATTTAGGTTCTATCGTTGACATGACTCGTTTACCTGGGGCAATTTTTGTGGTAGATGTTAAAAAGGAGCATATTGCAATTGCAGAAGCTCAAAAATTAAATATCCCAATTTTTGCTATGGTTGACACTAACTCTGATCCTAGACCAGTAGATTATGTAATCCCATCAAATGATGATGCTTCAAAATCTATAGAAAAAGTTTTATCATTCATTACTGAGGGTATTGCTGAAGGTTTAGCTGAAAGAAAAGCAGAGAAAGAAAAAGCAAAACCAGCTGCTAAAGAAGCTAAAAAGGAAGTTGAGAAACCAGCTGCCAAAGAAGCAAAAAAAACAGCAAAAAAAGAAGTTGCTAAAGAAGAGGTAAAAGATGCTGCACCTGCAGTTGAAACACCTAAAAAAGCAACTACTGAAAAGAAATAAATTGTAAATATTTTAAAGACTAAGAAAATGGTTAAAGTAACCGCTGCAGAGGTAAATAAATTAAGGAAAACAACAGGTGCAGGAATGATGGACTGCAAGAAAGCTTTAGTTGAAGCAGAAGGAAATTTTGAAGAAGCAATAGATATCTTAAGAAAGAAAGGACAGAAAGTAGCTGCTAAAAGAGCAGATAGAGAGTCTACTGAAGGTGCTGCTATTGCAAAAGTTAATGATAATAAAACTGTTGGAGTATCAATTGTTTTAGGATGTGAAACTGATTTTGTTGGTAAAAATGACAGTTTTGTAAGCCTTGCTAACGAATTTGCAGAACTGGCATTAAATTGTTCTTCTAAAGAAGAGTTGCTTGCTGCAGACTTTAACGGGATGACCGTTGCTGAAAAATTGATTGAACAAACAGGAGTTATTGGAGAAAAACTTCAAATCAATTCTTTTGAAAAAGTAGAAGCAGTATTTGTTGGTTCCTACATACATGCTGGTAACAAAATAGCTACTATTGTAGGCTTATCAGCTGCTTCTGAAGGAGCTGAAGTTGTTGCTAAGGATGTTGCAATGCAAGCTGCTGCAATGAATCCTATTGCTTTAAACGAAAATGAAGTTGATGCTTCTATCATTGAAAAAGAAATTGAAATTGCAAAAGAACAATTAAGAGCAGAAGGTAAACCTGAGGCTATGTTAGAAAATATTGCAAAAGGAAAAATAAAACGTTTCTTTAAAGACAATACCCTAGTAAATCAAGCATTCATTAAAGATAGTAAGCAAAGTGTTGCTGATTATGTAAAAACTATTGGAGATGTAAGCGTAACAGGATTTAAACGTGTTGCCTTAGGATAATATGTTTTTTTAGTATCTTGGAGTCACTTCAGTATATTAAAAAATATAACTCACAAACCTCGTTAGTGACTGATTTAATTTCAGGATACTAACGAGGTTTTTTCATGCAAACAAGCATTCTAGAAAAGAAAAAAAATGCTTAATTTTGTGTAACTTTCAAAATATGCAATACAAAAGAGTACTTTTAAAACTAAGTGGTGAGGCACTTATGGGAGATAGACAATATGGTATAGATCCTAATCGTCTAAAAGAATACGCAAAAGAAATTAAAGAAGTAACTGATAAAGGCATTGAACTAGCTATAGTTATTGGTGGAGGAAATATTTTTAGAGGTGTTTCGGGAGCTAGTAATGGAATGGATCGTGTTCAGGGTGATCATATGGGAATGTTAGCAACCTGTATAAATGGATTAGCACTTCAAAGTGCCCTAGAAGACGAAGGGATATACACAAGACTCCAAACCGCCATTCAGATTAAGGAAATTGCAGAACCTTATATTAAAAGAAAAGCAATTCGTCATCTAGAAAAAGGAAGAGTTGTTATTTTTGGAGCAGGAACAGGAAATCCCTATTTTACAACAGATACAGCAGCTGTTTTAAGAGCTATTGAAATTAATGCTGATGCAATTTTAAAAGGAACACGTGTAGACGGCATCTATAATGTGGATCCTGAGAAAGATAAAAATGCAATTAAATTTGAAACAATTACATTTAAAGATGTGATTAGCAAAGGGTTAAAGGTAATGGATATGACAGCATTTACTTTAAGTGAAGAAAATAAGCTCCCAATTATTGTTTTTGACATGAATACAAGTGGAAATCTCTTAAAATTAGTTTCTGGTAAACAAATTGGGACCATTGTTAATCATTAACAAAATATCATACTTATGAATGAAGAAATTGAATTTATCGTAGATTCTGCAAAAGAACAAATGCAAGGAACTATAGATTTTTTAATCAAAGAATTAAGAAGTATTAGAGCGGGGAAAGCATCACCATCTATGCTCTCAAATATCATGGTAGATTATTATGGCTCTCAAACTCCCTTAGGGCAAGTTGCAAATGTAAATACACCTGACGCTAGAACTATTAGCATTCAACCTTGGGAAAAACAAATGCTTACAGAGATTGAAAAAGCTATAATGAAAGCTAATATTGGTTTTAATCCAATGAATAATGGTGAAAATATAATTATTAATGTACCTCCTTTAACAGAAGAAAGAAGGCGTGGCCTTGCAAAACAAGCAAAGTCAGAAGCTGAACATGCGAAGGTTGGTATAAGAAATGCTCGAAAAGAAGCTAACAATGAAATAAAAAAATTAGACATATCTGACGATATGAAAAAGAATGTAGAGACAGATATTCAACAACTTACAGACACTTTTGTTAAAAAAACTGAGGAACTATTTGACTTAAAAGAAAAAGAAATTATGACTGTTTAAAAGCCTCATAAAAACTTAGTTAATAGCAACCCAAAATCTTAATATAAATAAGAATGAATTTCTGGACTAGAGTATCAAGAATTATCTTAAAAAACAGATACTTAATTCTTATTCTTATCGCCATAGCTACAACTTTTCTTGTTTCTCAAATGAAACATATGAGGTTTTCATACACTGAGGCAAACTTGTTACCTGAAGACCATGAGGTAAATATTCAATACAATCAATTTTTAGATATTTTTGGAGAAGAAGGAAATTTAATATTACTTGCAATTAAAGACTCCACAGTCTTTACTCCTACTAAATTTAATCTATGGAATTCACTAGCTAAATCATTTGACTCTTTAAATGAGGTTGAATTTACATTGTCTATTGCTGACGTTAAAAAGTTAAAAAAAGACACAAAAAATAAAAAGTTTTTACTACAGTCTATTTATACAGAAAAACTCACCTCTCAAAAAACAGTTGATGCTGTAAAAAAAGAATTATTTGAAAAGCTTCCCTTTTACGATAATTTACTTTACAATAAAGAAACAGGAACCATACAAACCGCTATCTATATAAATAAAGAAATTGTAAATACACCTGTGAGAAAAGCATTTGTATTTAAAAAACTTATTCCTATCATAGAAGCTTTTGAAAAAGAAACAAATTTAGATGTTCGTGTGTCAGGAATGCCATACATAAGAACAATAAATGCTCAGAATATTATTGATGAAATTCAATTATTTGTTTTAGGTGCACTTCTTATAACTGGGATAATTTTCTTTTTCTTTTTTCGTTCCTACAGAGCAACATTCATTACTCTTTTAGTCGTAACCATTGGCGTTACTTGGGCTTTTGGTTTTATTGGTCTCTTCGGGTATGAGATCACTGTTTTAACTGCGTTAATACCCCCTTTAATTATAGTTATTGGTGTTCCTAACGCTGTATTCCTTATCAATAAGTATCAACAAGAAATAAAGTTACACGGCCAGCAGGCTAAAGCATTACAACGTGTCATTTCTAAAATAGGTAATGCTACCTTAATGACTAATATTACAACTGCATCAGGTTTCGCTACTTTTGTTTTTGTTAAAAGTCAATTACTTAGAGAATTTGGTATTCTTGCCTCTATAAATATATTAAGCATTTTTGTTTTAGCACTTTTAATTATTCCCATTCTTTACAGCTTTATGAAGCCTCCAAAGAAGAAACATCTCAATCATTTAGAAAAAAAATGGATTGAAAATGTTGTGAATTGGATGGAAAATATGGTGCGTAAACGTAGAATAACTATATACATTACTACAGTTATTATTATAATTTTAGGAATTATTGGATTGTATCAAATACGTGTTTCAGGAAGTTTAATTGAAGACATGCCAAAAACCAAAGATTTCTACAAGGATATTAAATTCTTTGAAAAAGAATTTGGAGGTATTATGCCGTTAGAAATTTTAATTGACACAAAAAAGGATAAAGGTGTTATGAAGCTTTCTACCCTGAAAAGGATGGATAAACTTAATGAAGTTATAGAGTCTTTCCCCGAATTATCTAAACCAGTATCTGTTGTTAACTTGGTTAAATATTCTAAACAAGCCTATTATAAAGGCAATCCAAAATATTACCAACTTCCAACATCTCAAGAACAAAACTATATTTTTGAATACACGAAAAACTCTGACGGAAATTCAGATTTACTAAATAATTTTTTAGATTCTACAGGTCAATATGGTCGAATAACCACCTTCATGAAAGATGTAGGAACTGACAAAATGAATGATATTCAGCAGCGACTTCAACAGGTAGTAAATAAAGAATTTCCAAAAGATCGTTATGATGTCTCTTTTACCGGAAAGGCTTTGGTATTTTTAAGAGGAACTAATTATTTAATTAGTAACCTTGTCTTTTCACTGTCTTTAGCTATTTTTTTAATTGCATTATTTATGGCTTGGATGTTTAGATCTTTTAAAATGATTTTAATTTCCATAATTCCAAACATGTTACCATTACTTATTACAGCGGGGTTAATGGGCTTCTTTGGAATTCCTATCAAACCCTCTACTATCTTAGTGTTTAGTATTGCTTTTGGGATTTCTGTAGACGACACCATTCACTTCCTAGCCAAGTATAGACAGGAATTAATTGCTAATAATTGGAAGATTAGAAAATCTGTTTACGCTGCTCTGAGAGAAACAGGAATCAGTATGTTTTACACTTCAATAGTACTTTTCTTTGGCTTCTTAGTATTTACGGTATCGAGCTTTGGTGGAACTATTGCATTAGGTGGGCTGGTATCTGTTACCTTATTACTTGCAATGGTTTCAAACTTACTATTATTGCCTTCCTTATTACTTACTTTTGAAGACAAAATTGCCAATAAAAAAGTTTTAAAAGAACCTTCTATAAAAATTATTCCTCAGGAAGAAAAGAAAAAATCCAAATAAACCAAAAGGATTACCAAAGTATTCATTGGTCAATGTTTTTCAAAAAAGTATCTTTGCTTTAATGTGCTTAATATAACATAAATTAATGTTTAAATAATGAAAACAAGTAGTGTAGCCAAATTATTACAATCAGATATAACTTTACAAGAAGTTACATTAAAAGGGTGGGTAAGAACATTTAGAAGTAATCGTTTTATTGCCTTAAATGATGGCTCTACAATTCACAATATACAATGTGTTGTTGATTTTGAAAACACAAAAGAGGAAACTCTAAAAAGGATTACTACTGGTGCATCTGTTTGCATTATTGGAACACTTGTGAAAAGTCAAGGGAAAGGACAAAATATAGAAATACAGGTTTGCTCATTACAGATATTAGGCGATTCAAATCCTGATGAATACCCAATTCAACCCAAAAAACATAGCTTAGAATTTTTAAGAGAAAATGCTCACTTAAGAGTAAGAACAAATACATTTAGTGCAGTAATGAGAGTTCGCTCTAAATTATCTTTTGCTGTTCATAAATATTTCCAAGAAAATGGTTTTCACTACGTTAATACACCAATTATAACGGGTTCCGATGCTGAAGGCGCTGGAGAGATGTTTGGGGTTTCAAATTTCGAAATAAATAAAGCCCCTTTAAACGAAGATGGAAGTATTGATTACAAACAAGATTTCTTCGGAAAAGAAACAAACCTAACAGTTTCTGGACAACTTGAAGCTGAAACCTATGCAATGGCTTTAGGTAAAGTATATACTTTTGGACCTACATTCAGAGCAGAAAATTCAAATACAACACGTCATTTAGCTGAATTTTGGATGATTGAACCAGAAGTTGCTTTTATGGATTTAGACGGCAATATGGATTTGTCAGAGGATTTTATTAAATCTGTACTTGGATATGTTATAGAACATTGTAAAGATGATTTAGCTTTTTTGGATAAGCGATTCGCTGATGAAGAAAAGACAAAACCACAATTACAAAGAAGTGAAATGTCATTACTAGAGAAATTAAACTTCGTAGTAGAAAATAACTTCAAACGGGTTAGTTATTCAGAAGCAATTGATATTTTACGAAATTGCAAGCCCAATAAAAAGAAAAAATTTCAATTTCCAATACATGAATGGGGAGCAGATTTACAATCTGAACATGAACGTTTTTTGGTTGAAAAACATTTTAAATGCCCTGTAATTTTATTTGATTATCCAGCCAACATTAAAGCATTTTACATGCGTTTGAATGAAGATGGAAAAACGGTAAGAGCCATGGATGTTTTATTTCCCGGGATTGGGGAAATTGTAGGAGGAGCACAACGTGAGGAACGTCTAGATGTTTTAAAAGAAAAAATGGCTGCTTTAGATATTGATGAAAAAGAATTGTGGTGGTATTTAGACACTAGGAAATTTGGAACTGCAGTACATTCTGGTTTTGGGTTAGGGTTTGAAAGGTTAGTTCAGTTCGCTACTGGTATGAGTAACATCAGAGATGTTATACCATTCCCAAGGACTCCGCAAAATGCAGAGTTTTAATTCAGTTCTTTTTGTACCTTTAGAACATGCTAAAACAAAGTCTAAACTTTAAGCTTTCCCAAAAGCTTTCACCCCAGCAGATTCAATTAATGAAGATGATTCAATTGCCAACACAGGCTTTTGAAGAGCGTTTAAAGCAAGAAATAGAGGAAAACCCAGCGCTTGATACTGGGAAAGAAGAAACAGATGATTTTGAAGGAGATTTAGAGAATGAATTTGATGATGATGGAACAGAAAAAATAGATACTGAAGATATCAACATTGATGATTATCTTAGTGATGATGAAATCCCTAACTATAAAACACAAGCAAATAATTATTCTTCAGATGATGAAGAAAAACAGGTACCCTATGCAGCTGGAAAAACCTTTCACCAATCTTTACGAGAACAATTAAATACTTTTAGTCTTAGCGATGAAGAAAATGCTATTGCTGAATTTTTAGTAGGAAGTATAGATGACAGTGGTTATCTAAGAAGAGATCTTGACGATTTAGTAGATGATTTAGCCTTCACACAAAACTTCTTTACTACTGTAGATAAAATAGAGAAAGTTTTAGTTAAGGTTGTTCAAACACTAGACCCAATAGGAGTTGGTGCCAGAGACCTGAAAGAATGTTTAATCATACAATTAAAGTCTAAGTCTTCGACTGATGTTAGAGTTTTGGCAATTAACATTTTGGAAACTGCATTTGATAAATTTGTCAAAAAACATTACAATAAATTATTAGAAAAATTTGACATTAATGAAGAAGTGCTTAAAAATACAATAACTGAGATCTCAAAATTAAACCCAAAACCTGGAAGTTCTTATGCTGGAAATAACAAAATAGCAGAACAAATTGTTCCAGACTTTTCTATTCGAATTTTAGATGGAGAACTAGACCTAACGTTAAACTCTAGAAATGCCCCAGAATTACATGTTTCCAGAGAATATAATAATATGCTTAAAGGCTATCAAGAATCTACTAAAAAAAGTAAATCTCAAAAAGATGCTGTAATTTTTATAAAACAAAAACTAGATGCAGCGAAGTGGTTTATTGATGCTATAAAACAACGTCAACAAACCTTAATGGTAACAATGAATTCTATCATGCATCACCAATATGATTATTTTTTAACTGGTGATGAACGAAAGTTAAAACCCATGATTTTAAAAGATATTGCTGATAAAATACAAATGGATGTTTCTACCATTTCTAGAGTTGCAAATAGTAAATATGTATCCACACCATACGGGACAAAATTAATAAAAGAATTCTTTTCTGAATCGATGAAAAATGATCAAGGTGAGGATGTGTCTACTAGAGAAATAAAAAAAATATTAGAAACTGTTATCAGCGAAGAAAACAAACGAAAACCTCATACTGATGATAAACTTTCGTTACTTCTGAAAGAAGAAGGGTACCCAATAGCAAGAAGAACAGTAGCCAAATACAGAGAGCAATTAGATATCCCTGTTGCTCGATTGAGAAAGGAATTCTAATGAAATTACACAAAGTCATATCTACGATATTGCATCCTACTGTATTACCAACTGTTGGTACTTTTCTATATTTTATTTTTGTAACACAATCATTTGAAAAGAGGCTTCAATTAATAGTACTGGGACTAATATTTTTATTAACCTATATAGTCCCTATACTTCTTCTATTTTTTTTGAAAAATTTTGGATTTATTAAAGACTTTCAGGTTTCTACCATAAAAGAAAGACGGGTTCCAGTTATATTTATGATTCTTATTTTATATTTTTTAGGAAATACGATTCTACAAATTCCTATGATCAGAAATTTAGGTATTCTGTTTTATGGTACATCACTAAGTTTAATTTGTATTTATTTACTTTTCAGCGCAAAATTAAAATCTAGTTTACACCTTGTTTCAATGGGTAATATGCTTGGTTTTTTTTTAATTATGACCAATGTCAATAATTTATCTATTTTATTTATAATTATACTCTTGATATTTTTATCAGGAATATTGGCAAGCTCTAGATTATATTTAAAGGCGCATACGCCTATCGAACTTCTTATTGGTTTTTTTTTAGGATTTACATCTCAATTTCTACTATTTATTTCATTACAATAGATAAAAGATTAAACCAATTCTCATAATTTTTGAGGAAATATTTACGGTATCAAGTGAAGTATTTTTTAAAATTGGGTTTAATCCATAATATATATGGGCTGTAAAAACATCATAACCTGCCGAAAGGGTTAGCCCATATTGCCATGTATTATAACTAGAAACATTACGATAAGAAAATGAATTATATTGGTCAGAAAATTTAAAGTTATTTGACAAATTATAACTTGCTTTGACTCCCGCATAAACTCGCCAAAATTTGTAGGTTTGTGCATCTGAACCCCTCCATCTTAACTCGAAAGGAAATTCTAAATTATGAACTAAAAGTTCATTAATAATTCCAGAATTATCTGCACTAAAAATAATATCGTTGTTATCCTGAGTAATCGTTAATCCATGATTTAAAAGATCAAAATTATACCCAAAGCCAACAGCCATAGAAATGTTTCCTTGTTTATTTAAAATCTGGTCTTTCATAAACCCAGCAGACAAACCATATGAGAAACCGCTACCTTTTGCCATAGCAGGTTGATTAAACAAATGGTTGTAGGAAATCATAAAATACACCTGATCTTCAGCATACTTATTTCCTAGACTTAATGAATCTTTTTGTGCTAAAGAGGTTAATGAATACAGTATAAAAAATAAAAGATTAAGCTTTTTCACATGTAATGAATTATAATTTTTAAAATTATAACATAAAAAAGGGAATACAAAAAATTTGTATTCCCTTTTTTATATTTAATAATGTATTACGTTTAATTATCAGCTCCTGTTTGAGTAGAATAACTTAATTTTAAAGCATTGACATCTCTTAATTTGATTCTAATGTCTGTAATCGTTCCTACACTAGATTCTTTATCTGCTTTAATTGAAGTTGTCATGAAAGGGATTTCACCTTCAGAAACCTCTTCTCTAGCTCTTAAAATGAAAGACGGAACATCCTCTGGCGTAGCTATCTTATCATTTAACTGAATTCTATTATAAGCAGTCCCATATTTTTGATCTTTTGCTTTACCAACATAAATAGTACTAACCAGACTCTTGTGTTCTAGTTTCTTTATCTCTGTAGCACTTGGTAATCTGGGTGCTTCAATTTGTAAAGAAGTTTCTCTCATAGTAGTTGTAACCATAAAGAAAAATAATAACATAAATACAATATCCGGCAATGAGGCTGTATTAACAGCAGGCATTCCTTTTTTCTTCTTTTTAAACTTAGACATTTTGTATGTTTTTATTGATGTTAAGAGGTAGGTTCAGCATCAGATATAATCTGAGGAAAACTAGTTTTAATATCCTCAACTTTTTTCTTTAAATCATCTTTTTCAGAACCTCTACTGTCTTTATACCTCTTTTCTAATTCTGAATATGCTATTCCATAACGTTGTTGACATAATCTATTTCTTAAAACAGTATAAGCCTTTAACAATTCATTTTGGACTTCAATATAGGTTCCGTAATCAGTCCCTCTATCACTTTGTACAGATATAATTGCTTTGTTAGGATGATCTGAAGATGATGGGCTTCTTTCACCTTCACAATAGTCACAAGGTGCTCCTGGGGTACCATCTTCTCCTGGCTTACCATCTCCTCCACCGTTATCAATAAATTTGATCGCTGCTTCCTTTAACTCAGATAACTCCATTCTATTATCTTCTACCAATAACTCGTTATTTCTATTGATATTTACTTCAAAGATATTTTTCTCCTTTATAATAGGTGGTTTGTAATCTGGTGGTGGTTTCTCTGATAATTTCTTAGAAATACCTGAATCAACATTCATAGTGGTAGTTACTAAGAAGAAAATTAATAACAAGAAGGCAATATCTGCCATAGACCCTGCATTAATTTCCGGTGTCTCTCTTCTTGCCATAAATTAAGATTTTATAAGTCCTTTTGCTAAATCAACTACAAAAAATATGCCACCAATTAGCACTAAAATTGTACTGTACCATATTAAACTACCTACCCATTGGTTTGAGGCAGCTCCTAATTCTCCGCCTTCTAAAACTTTCCCTTGAGCATCTAAAACAGGCTCACTATCACCTAAAAGGTAAGAAACAATTAAAAGAACAACCATAACTCCTAAACCTAGTAAGGTCTTTTTTAAATTTTCTGGATTTTTAACTAATCCTCTTATTGATAAACCTATTGTTATAATCACAGCTGCATAAAATAAATATAAAGAGAATGCGATTAAAGGTCCAACAGCATTACTAACCGATTCTGGAGATCCATCAGTAAAGGAAACATTAACAAATAATGCAATTCCTAGTACAGATATAACAGCCACTATGATGGTTAGTATTTTTGAAATTTTACTATTCATAAGGCGTCTTATTTTTTATATTTAACTAATAAATCTATAAGAGTAATAGAAGCATCTTCCATGTTGTTTACGATACTATCTACTTTAGAAATAATGTAGTTGTAAAAAACTTGAAGTATAATCGCTACAATTAGACCAAATACCGTAGTTAATAAAGCTACTTTAATACCTACCGCTACAACTCCTGGAGAAATATCATTGGCAACAGCAATGGCGTCAAAAGCGTCAATCATACCAATTACAGTTCCCATAAACCCTAACATCGGTGCTAAAGCGATAAACAATGATAACCAAGAAATATTCTTTTCTAGTAATCCCATTTGTACACCACCATAACCAATAACAGCTTTTTCTGCAGATTCAATTCCTTCATCAACTCTATCAAGTCCTTGATAAAAAATAGACGCTACCGGTCCTTTTGAGTTTCTACAAACTTCTTTTGCTGCTTCTACACCACCAGAACTTAAAGCCTCATCTACGCTAGTCATTAACTTCTTAGTATTGGTAGTAGCCATGTTTAGATAAATAATTCTTTCTATTGCAATTGCAAGACCTAAGATAAGGGCTACCAATACAATTCCCATAAAACCAGGACCACCTTCAATAAAACGTTGTTTTAATACTTGGTGAAAAGTTTGTTCAGCGACCTCAGCCTCTTGTGCAAATACTGATTGGATAGCTCCAAAAAACATGAATCCTGTTACTGTAAGGATATTTACTACTTTTTTCATCATCGTTGTAATTAATTTTTAATAATTTAATTTTTAAGATATAACATCATGTTACATGAAAAGAAAAAAATTAAACGTCATTAAGTTTCAAAATGAAACTAGTCAAGGCTTAATTTAATTCAGATGACCAAGTAACAAAAAATAGTTGGTTTCTTAAAAAAAAATAAAAAGTTTTTATGCAACTATTACCAAAAACTAGGAGATTTAACAAAATCTCTACTTATTTGTTATTTCTCCTCTCAAAGATTGCTCATAATATAAGACAAACTCATCTTTTTTTATCCCAATTCCTAAAAGGTACATCAATTTTGCAGTTGCCGACTCTGTAGTCATATCTTTAGCGTCTATAACGCCTATTTCTTTTAATTGAGAACTAGTTTCGTAATGACCTAGTAAAACTGATCCCCCAACACATTGAGTCACATTAATAATATAAATTCCTTCACCTATGGCTTTTGAAATTAACTTGATAAATTCTTCATTATTTGGAGCATTACCTGCTCCATAAGTTTCTAGGATAACTCCTTTTATCCCTTTAACGTTTAATATACTTTCAATGACCTTAATTGAAATACCTGGAAACAATTTAATGATTACAATATCTGAACACAAGTTTTTTCTAATGATTAGCTTTTTTGTGTGAGTAGGTACTTCTAAAAAATCTTGATTAAAATTCAGGTGAACACCACTCTCAGCTAACGGAGGGTAATTCATTGAAGCAAATGCTTCAAATTGTTCTGCACTAAGCTTGGTGGTTCTATTTGCTCTATATAATTTATACTCAAAATATAAACATACTTCGCTTATTATTGGAAGGCCATCTCTGTGTGCACTTGCAATTTCAATGGAAGTAATTAAATTTTCTTTTGCATCTGTTCGCAGATAACCTATTGGTAGTTGTGATCCGGTAAAAATAACTGGTTTAGCTAAATACTCTAACATAAAACTAATGGCAGATGAAATGTAAGACATAGTATCAGACCCTGTTAAGACTACAAAACCATCATGTTGTTCATAATTTTGCTCAATCATCTCTGCAATTTGAACATAGTATTGTGTATTCATATTTGAGGAATCTATGGGGTCATCAAATGAAAGAGAGGTGATGTCACAGTCTAATTGTTTTAATTCAGGTATATTTTCTAAAATCTGACTAAAATCAAATGCTTTCAAGGCTTTTGAAGAATGATCTTTTACCATCCCGATGGTACCTCCTGTGTAAATGATTAGTATTTTTCGTTTACTTGTCATTTTGTCACTATTTTTATGAAAAAATTTAATTGGAATACTTTATGATGTAAAAGTATCAAAGTAAATTGAATACTCATTTTTAATATTAAAAATTATGATAGAATTTTATATAATCATCGGTGCTATAGCTCTTTCAAGCTGGGCGGTGAGTAATACTCTTAAGAACAAATTTAAAAAATACTCCAAAGTTCATTTAAGAAATGGCATGTCTGGTGCTGAGATTGCAGAAAAAATGTTAGCAGATCATGGCATAAGAGATGTTAAAGTGGTGTCTACTGCTGGAATGCTAACCGATCATTATGATCCTAGAAATAAAACTGTAAATCTTAGTGCTAGTGTTTACAGCCAAAGAAATGCTGCTGCTGCTGCTGTAGCGGCTCATGAAGTTGGACATGCTGTGCAACATGCACAAGCTTATGAATGGTTGACCATGCGATCTAAATTAGTTCCTATGGTGAGCGTTTCCTCAAGATTTTCACAATGGCTTGTTTTTGGTGGCTTAATTTTAGGTGCTGCTTCAGACAATACTGGAATTGGATTTTATATTGCTATTGTTGGTTTGGGTTTTATGGCTTTAGCCACAGCATTTAGCTTTATCACATTACCAGTAGAGTATGATGCAAGTAATAGGGCATTAGCATGGCTAAAAAATAAAAATATGGTAAGTCAGCAAGAATATGCTGGATCTAAAGATGCTTTAAAATGGGCTGCTAGAACGTATCTAGTTGCTGCCCTAGGTTCTTTAGCAATGCTATTGTATTGGGGACTTCAAGTTTTAGGGAGTAGAGATTAACTATTCTGAAAATAAAAAAAGCTTCGATAAATCGAAGCTTTTTTTATTTAATCATTTAACTTTAAAACAGCCATAAACGCTTCTTGAGGAATTTCTACATTTCCAACCTGACGCATTCTTTTCTTTCCTTTCTTCTGCTTTTCCAATAATTTTCGTTTTCTAGAAATATCACCTCCATAACATTTTGCAGTTACATCTTTCCGCAATGCTTTGGTAGTTTCTCTAGCTATAATTTTTGCTCCAATAGCTGCTTGAATTGGAATATCAAACTGTTGTCTTGGTATTAACTGTTTCAGTTTTTCAACAATCTTCTTTCCAATTGTATAGGCGTTGTCGGCATGCAATAAAGCAGAAAGCGCATCTACAGGTTGACCGTTTAATAAAATATCTACACGCACCAGTTTAGATGTTTTCATTCCTATTGGATTGTAATCAAAAGAAGCATACCCTTTAGAAACTGTTTTTAAACGATCATAAAAATCAAACACAATTTCTGCCAACGGCATGTTAAAGGTTAATTCAACTCGTTCTGTTGTTAAATAGGTTTGATTGGTAATCTCTCCTCGCTTTTCAATACATAAGCTCATGACTTGACCAACAAAATCTGATTTGGTAATAATAGAGGCTTTAATATACGGCTCCTCCACTCTTTCTAACCTTGAAGGCTCTGGCAAATCTGAAGGATTGTTTAATAAAACAATATCCTCTGGATTCTTTTTAGTGTAGGCGTGATATGACACGTTAGGAACTGTTGTAATTACTGTCATATTAAATTCACGCTCTAAACGTTCTTGAATAATCTCCATATGAAGCATTCCAAGAAATCCACATCGGAAACCAAACCCTAATGCAGCTGAGCTTTCTGGAACAAATACTAAAGAAGCATCATTTAATTGTAATTTCTCCATAGAGTATCTCAACTCCTCATAATCTTCTGTATCTACAGGATAAATTCCTGCAAAAACCATTGGTTTTACATCTTCAAAACCATCAATCGTTTCTGTAGTTGGGTTTTGAGCATCTGTAATGGTATCTCCTACTTTTACTTCTTTAGCTGTTTTAATTCCTGTAATCAAATAGCCTACATCACCAGTTTTTACTGATTTTTTTGCAACTTGATTCAGTTTTAAAGTTCCAACCTCATCAGCATAATACTCATTATCTGTAGCCATAAATTTAATACGTTGCCCTTTTTTGATCTCGCCATTTAAAATTCTAAAGTAAGTTTCGATACCTCTGTAAGAATTATAAACTGAATCAAAAATTAAAGCTTGTAAGGGTGCCTCAGGATCACCTTTTGGAGCAGGAATTCTGTCTATAATTGCAGTTAAAATATGATCAACTCCAAAACCAGTTTTACCACTGGCATGGATTACTTCTTCTGGTTTACACCCTAGTAGGTCTACTATGTCATCGGTTACCTCTTCTGGATTTGCCGAAGGTAAATCTACTTTGTTTAAAATTGGAATAATCTCTAAATCATTTTCTAGAGCCAAATACAAATTTGATATGGTTTGAGCCTGGATGCTTTGTGCTGCATCTACTATTAGTAATGCACCTTCACAAGCTGCTATAGAACGAGAAACTTCATAGGAAAAATCTACATGTCCAGGAGTGTCAATAAGGTTTAAAATATAATCTTCTCCATTTTGATTATAGTCCATCTGGATGGCATGAGATTTAATAGTGATACCACGTTCACGTTCTAGATCCATATTATCTAGCAACTGATTTTGCTTTTCTCTATCGGTTACTGAACCTGTATAATCTAACAATCTATCTGCCAATGTACTTTTACCATGATCGATATGAGCGATAATGCAAAAGTTTCTAATATTCTTCATTCGTTACATTATTTTAAGGGTGCAAATATAAGTGATTTAGAAAGTCGAAACAATAAAAACATTTTCTGAAAAATGTTCAAATTTAAGTTTATAACTAATCCATTTTAATAAAAAAATATGATCTTAGTAATTCAATTTAAATATTTTAAATATGAAGATGAAAATAATCTTAATAATTTTTAGCATTATTGTAATACTCTTTGTTATCACTCAACTCTTTTTTTTAAACAGTCAACGAAATATTGAAACCTACTCTTTTAAAGTAATAGATACCTATGAAAGCATTGAAATACGGCAATATGAAGCTTCTTTATTTACTTCAGTTCAAATGCCCTCCAACAATTATCGTAAAACCTCTAGTAAAGGTTTTTCTGTTTTAGCAGGGTATATTTTTGGAGGTAATGACAAAGAAGAAAAAATAGCTATGACCTCTCCAGTAGCCATGTCTTTGAAAGATTCTACTACAATGCTATTTCTAGTTCCTAAAAAATATACAAGAGATAATCTACCAGTACCAAATGACTCAAGTATAGAATTTAAAGATATACCTGAAAAAAAAGTGGCTGCAATTTCTTTTGGCGGTTGGGCTAATGATTTAAAAATAGCAGCTTTTAAGAAGAATTTAATTACCGCTTTAAATATTAAAGGGATAGAATACACTGATAACTTTTACTTTTTAGGATACAATGCCCCAATGGAAGTTTTTAACAGAAAGAATGAGATCATTGTTGAATTAAAATAACCTCCTCTATTCTTGCCACTCAGCAATAAACAAATTGGTATCTCTCCCTCCTCCATTATTTCTGTTAGAGGAGAATGCTAGCCATTTTCCATCATTTGAAAATACAGGAAAAGCATCAAATGTTTCACCATGGGTAATTCTTTTTAAGTTTTTACCATCCAAGTCAATCATATATAGATTAAATGGAAAACCTCTTTCAGCCTCAAAGTTTGATGAAAATAAAATTTTCTTGCCTGATGGATGAAAAAACGGACTCCAGTTCGCATTTCCTAGATTTGTTAATTTTCTTAAATCTGAACCGTCTGAATTACAGATATATAATTCCATCTCCGTTGGCTCTACCAGGCCCTGAGATAATAAATCTTTGTATGCTTTTATTTCCTCATCAGACTTAGGTCTAGATGATCTGAAAATTAGTTTTGTTCCATCTGGAGAGAAAAATGCTCCACCATCATATCCTAACTCATCAGTTATCTGTTTTACATCTGAACCATCTATATTCATAGTATACAACTCTAAATCTCCACTTCTAGTTGAAGTAAATACTATTTTATCTCCTTTTGGAGATACTGTGGCCTCAGCATCATAACCTTTTTCATTAGTCAGTTGATTTACAATATTTCCTTCTAAATCAGAAACAAAAATATCATAGCTGTCATAAATTGGCCATACATAACGCCCATTTTTTCGAAGAGGAGCCGGCGGACACTCTTCGTCTCCTAAGTGAGTAGAACCATATACATAATGCTTATTATCTGGCAAAAAGTAGGCACAAGTAGTTCGGCCTTTCCCAGTACTTATCATTGGAGGAACTTTTTCAGAAAAAGTTTGATTAATGTTCATTAAAAACATTTGATCACATTCAACACCCCATTCATTATTATTAGATTGAAATATTAATTGTTGATCATCAAAACTCCAATATGCCTCAGCATTATCCCCTCCAAAAGTAATTTGACGAATACTCTTAAAATGAACTTCTTCAGCAAAAATAAGTGAATCATTACCTGCCACTAAAGTGTCTGATTTTTTAGCATCTGTATTGGTGCAACTAATACTAAGAAAAGTTAGTAATAAAATTGATAATACTCTAAATTTCATATCGTTGTTTTTAATGCTTAATTTTGAACAAAAATAATACTATTCTTATGAGAAACTTTCCAATTTTATTCTTTTTAATTTTATGTGGTTCTTGTTCAAATGAAGTTTCAAATAAAAGTCAAATAAAAACCGATGTAGTTTACTTAGCTGATGATTTATTAGAGGGAAGACAAACAGGTACTGAAGGTGAGAAGAAGGCTGCAGATTATATTGCTAAAAGATTTAAAGATTTAGGATTACTAGCTAAAGGAACTACTAATTTTGATCAAGAATTTTCTTTTATTCCTAAAACTGATCCTCACTCTGAAGTTACATTTACAAAAAATGAGGATGGAACCATAACCGGTAGAAATGTGATTGGGTATATAAATAATGATGCTAAAAACACCATTGTTATTGGAGCACATTATGACCATTTAGGATATGGCGGTGACGGCTCTCTCTTCAGAGACTCTATAAAAGCAATTCACAATGGAGCTGATGACAATGCAAGTGGAACAGCCGTTATGTTAGATTTAGCTAGAAAATTAAATACTACTAATACCAATAATAATTATTTGTTCATTGCTTTTTCAGGAGAGGAAATGGGATTACTTGGATCTAATTACTTTGTGAAAAATCCAACAATTAACATCAAGGCTGTCTCTTATATGATTAATATGGATATGGTAGGTAGATTAAAAAAAGACAATGCACTAGCCGTTTATGGCTCAGGAACATCTCCAATGTTTAAACAAGTTTTGAAGGCTCACAACAATAAATTTAAACTTATTGAAAATGAATCTGGAGTTGGGCCAAGCGATCATACTAGCTTTTATTTAGCAGACATCCCTGTTTTGCATTTTTTTACGGGACAACATGAAGATTATCACAAGCCAGGTGACGATGCTGATAAACTAAACTATCAAGGAATGGAAATAATTTCTGAATACATATTTGATATTATCTCTGATCTTGATGACAATGGAAAATTAGCATTTAGAAAAACTAAAAACGAAAGTGAAAGTACTCCAAGATTCAAAGTTGGTTTAGGAGTAATTCCCGATTATTTATTTGATGGAAAAGGAATGCGAATCGATGGAGTTTCGGAGGGAAGGCCAGCAGAAAATGGAGGGCTTCTAAAAGGTGACATCGTAATTCAATTGGGAGACAGTGTTGTTACAGATATGATGAGTTATATGAGGGCCTTATCTGTTTTTGACAATGGAGATAAGACAACTGTTATGGTAAAACGAGGAAATAAAGAGATTAGTTCCGTCATAGAGTTTTAATCTTAAAATTTTTACACTAAATTGCAATAGCTCAGTGTGCTATTATTTATTAATAATTCAAAGTAGTTGAATTTATGAAATCTAAATACCTTATTCTAAGTTCATTAATCCTTGTGCTCTCTCTCAGTAGCTGCTCGACAGCCACTATTGAAGAAGTGATCATAACAGAACCTGTTACCTATGATACTGATGTGAGTATTATTATAAGTAATAATTGTCTTCCATGTCATGCCGGTGGATTTCCCTCTGCAGGTTTAAATCTTGAGGGGTATTTAAATGTAAGGTCATCAACTGAAAATGGAAATTTGTTGAGTAGAATTAATAGTATTTCTAACCCAATGCCACAGAGTGGTCCAATGGCGCCAGATTTAATTGCTACTATAGAGCAATGGGCTGAGGACGGTTTCATTGAAAACTAAACATATAATCTCATGAAAAAAGTAGCGATTACACTATTTTTATTGGTAAGTTTTTCAACTTTTGCTCAAAAATATTATACAAAAACAGGGAATACTCAATTCAAAGCTTCAGTACAAGCTTTTGAACCAGTAGAAGCAACAAACAATAGCACTACCGCAATTATAAATATAAATTCTGGAGAAATTGCCTCTCTACTTTTTGTAAAAGCTTTTAATTTTAGAGTTGCTCTTATGCAGGAGCATTTTAATGAAAACTATATGGATTCTGGCACTTTCCCGAAAGCGACTTTTAAGGGACTGATCTCTGATTTTGATTTTTCGGAAATTTCAAGCACTGAGAAAAAACTTCTCCTTAAAGGAATATTAACCGTAAGAGGAGTTGAAAAAAAGATTGAAACACTTGCAACGTTTTCAAAAAATGAAGATAAGCTTCTAATGGAGGCGTCTTTTGGTGTTCAACCAGAAGATTTTAATATTAAAATACCCAAAATTGTAAGTGATAAAATAGCAGGAACAATTAATATCTCTTTAGCCTATGAGTTTATTGAAAAAAAATAAGTTAGTCATTACTGTTCTAATCGTTTTCAGCGTTATTGGCTTTGCTTTTTACACATATGCCATGCAGCCCCCTACTGCAATTGAAAATAAAAAAATAGACTTTACAGGATCTGCCGATGAATTACTTCTCAAAATCACAGATCATACTGAAAAATGGCAAGATAAAATAGTTATTGTAACTGGAGAAGTAACAAATATAGATGACAAAGGGATTATGCTATCAAGTAAAATTTACTGTCAACTAAAACAAATAAATGACCTTAAGAAAATAAATCCTTCAAATAATATTTCTTTAAAAGGAAGAATTATTGGATATGATGATTTATTAGAAGAATTAAAATTAGATCAATGTATTATTCAATAAACAACTTTATTATGTTTAAAAAAGACCTACTTATTTTGTGTGCGTTTTTATTTAGTATTTCTAGCCTGTTTGCCCAAGACGATTTACTAGATGAATTAAACGAGAATACCCAAGACAGTTCCTATGAAATGCCAGCATTTAAGGCCATGAAAATTGGAAATCTTCAATCTACAAAAATGGCAGATCAAGGAGATTTTTATTTAATTGTTTCACACAGATTTGGTCCTTTGAAAGATGGATTTGATACTTTTTTAGGCTTAGATGAAGCCAGTACTAAAATTCAATTGTTATACTCTTTTTGGGAGGGTGTTCAATTTAGCATTAGTAGAGAATCGTACAACAGAACCTTAGCTGCATCAGCAAAAATACGTTTGGCAAGGCAATCTAAAGATTTTCCAGTAAATCTCGTAACCTATGCAACGGTAAATAGAAATACATTAATTGATGAAACTATTTTCCCAGATTTAAAATCTAGCGATCGTCAAAGTTATGCAACACAATTATTGGTGTCAAGACGGTTTTCAGATAAATTTTCTTTTCAACTTGCTCCAACATATATCAGAGAAAATCTTCAAAATTTAAATGTAGTTCCTGAAGAAAAATTTAATCAATTTGCGCTTGGTTTTGGTGGACGGTATAAGTTGAGTAAACGTATAAGTTTTAATGCAGAATATGTTTATAATATGAGTAGAGCAAAAAGCTCTCCTTTTGATAATTCGTATGCTTTTGGTTTAGATATTGAAACTGGCGGACATGTGTTTCAGTTATTATTTACCAACTCACAATCTAGTAACGAACCAGGATTTATGAGTAGCGCCGAAGGAGATATGGTTTTTGGATTTAATGTAGTTAGAGTTTTTTAATTATTTTTTGAATTGATCAGTTTTGGACTCTGATTAATAAAAACACTAATTTTGCAAAAAAATAATGTAGTTTGGTAAAAATAGACACTATAGAACTTCCAGATTTTCCACTATTGTTAGCACCTATGGAAGATGTTAGCGACCCGCCTTTTCGTGCTTTATGCAAAGAAAACGGAGCCGACGTTGTTTATACTGAGTTTATTTCTTCCGAAGGATTAATTCGTGATGCTGCAAAAAGTGTCATGAAATTAGATATTTATGAAAAAGAACGTCCGGTAGGAATTCAAATTTTTGGAGCCAATTTAGATTCGATGTTACGCTCTGTTGAAATTGTAGAGAAAACAAATCCTGACATTATAGATATTAATTTTGGTTGCCCTGTTAAAAAAGTGGTCTCTAAAGGTGCCGGTGCTGGAATATTAAAAGATATTGACTTGATGGTATCTCTCACGGAAGCCATGGTAAAGCATACCAATTTACCAATTACGGTAAAAACTCGCTTGGGCTGGGATCATGACTCGATAAAAATTGTTGAAGTTGCAGAAAGATTACAAGATGTAGGTTGTAAAGCTATTTCTATTCATGGAAGAACTCGTGCACAAATGTATAAGGGAGACGCAGACTGGAAACCCATTGCTGAAGTCAAAAATAATCCTAGAATGTATATCCCTGTGTTTGGAAATGGTGATGTAACTACCCCAGAAAAAGCGAAAGAAATGCGCGATGTCTATGGACTAGACGGAGCTATGATAGGAAGAGCTTCTATTGGATACCCTTGGTTTTTTAACGAAGTAAAACATTATTTTAAAACAGGTGAGCATCTAGTAGGACCAACAATTTCTGAAAGAACAGAAATGGCCCGTCGTCATTTACAAATGGCAATAGATTGGAAAGGAGAACATTTAGGAGTGGTAGAAACTAGAAGACACTATACCAATTATTTTAAAGGAATTCCTCATTTTAAAGAACATCGTTTAAAAATGGTTACCTCAGACGATCCAAAAGATGTATTTACTGCTTTTGACGTGGTTCAAGAAACCTTTGGCAATGCCATGATTCCAGCATTTAAATAGTATTATTTATCAATAAAATCTGCTGAAATTCTACTACTAGCTACCTTAGCTGCTAAAAACCCAAGTACTGTAATTGTGATCATTACAATCAAAAAATTTGAACCCCTTAATTCTACTGGATAAGGGATTGAAGATGTAATCATAAAAATTTGAAATTTTTGTTGGATAATTACAATAATCACTGATAAAAACAATCCAACAGTCATAGATATGATTGTCAACAAAAAACCCTGTAACACAAAAATCTTTTTTATTTCAGATAATGTAGCGCCTAGGCTTAACAATGTTTTTAAATTCTTTTTTTTGTCAATAATCATCATAATAATAGAACCAACTATATTAAACATAGCTATAATAACAATCAATGTAAAAATTAAGTAGGAGACAAAATTTTCTGTATTAATTACTTTATAAAAAAGCTCATTTAGTTGAGCTTTGGTTTTAACTTTATATTGACTACCCAGTTTCTCTTGCATTGACGCTGCAAAATTAGCTGAGTTACTATTTGGTATTAATTTTATTTCTATCCCTGTAAACTGATTTTCCTTATAGTTTACTAGTTGCTGTGCTTGAAAATTGGACACAAAAACATACGTATTCTCAAACTCTTCTGTCCCAAAATACGTACCCACTATTTGAGTTTTAATACTTCTGAAGCTTCGTGCTGGATTTAAAAATCCAGTCCCTTTTTTTGGGACTAAAATTTCTAGATATTCACCAAAACTTTCAACTCCAGCAGATAGTTTATATGCCAAACTGTTTCCTATCACACTGGTGTTCGTATATTCTTTTTGCAACCATGTACCTATCTGAAGTGCATCATCTAGCGGTACTACATTGGTATAGTTATCATCAACTCCTTTAATAAATGCTATTTGTTGTTTTTCACCATTTTTAATAAAGACTCGTTCTTCTATTACCTTAGAAAAAGCAAGGATATCTTTTGAAGACAAGACAACTTTTTTGATGGCATTATCGTAAATAAAACTTTTCCCTTTCGTTGCTGAAATTTTAATATCTGGATCAGAACTATCTAAAAGAGCATAGTTAAATGTTCGTAACCCTGAAAAACCAGAAAGAATTATAAACAATGCGGCAGTTCCCAGAACAACACCAATAGATGCAATAATGGTTATAATATTTATTGCGTTATTTCCACTTTTAGCAAATAGGTATCTTTTGGCTATGTATAATGGAAAACTCAAATGAAATAATTGTTATTGTTTTTTTCGTTTTGGCAAGATACTTGGATCTTCTATAGGATTTATATCCTCACCTCTCAAAGACTTATCTATTTCTTCAATATAATCTAGAGAATCATCACCAAAAAAAAGTAATTCAGGCATTCTTCTTAATTGATTTCGAGTTCTTTTTGCTAACTCATGCCTAATTAAAGGTGAATTAGATTTTACACCATCAATAATGGCTTTTCTTTGATCAGATGGAAAAACACTTAAGTATACTTTTGCAACTCCTAAATCTGGAGTAACTGAAACTTTTGAAACAGATATGATAACACCTTGCATTCCGTCTTGGGCGGCTTTTTGTAAAACCTCTACCAAATCTTTTTGTAAAACACCTGCAATTTTTCGTTGTCTATTCGTTTCTTCCATGCTGCAAATCTACAATAATTAACAAAACATTCCTTACTTTTGAGATACCTAGAAAGATAATATATCTTTTCGGGTAAGCTGTTGCGGAAGCAATCTTATATTCTTATTAAAACTAATGGATAAAATTGAACATATTGGAATAGCTGTAAAAGATTTGGAAATTTCTAATGCCTTATTTGCTAGTTTATTTGGTGTTGCTCATTATAAAATTGAGGAAGTAATAAGTGAGGGAGTAAAAACTTCCTTTTTTAAAGCTGGACCAAATAAGATAGAATTATTAGAGGCTACAAACCCTGAAAGTCCAATAGCAAAGTTTATAGAAAAAAAAGGTGAAGGTGTTCACCATATTGCATTTGCAGTTTCTGATATTATCTCAGAAATAGCGCGCCTTAAAAAAGAGGGATTTGTTATTTTAAATGAAACTCCCAAAAAAGGAGCTGATAATAAACTTGTGGCTTTTATACATCCAAAATCTAGTAATGGAGTTTTAATAGAGCTCTGTCAAGAAATTGACAATTAATAAATTTTTTAGTTGTGAATTCAATACATCTTTTTTTTGCAGAAATAATGGAATTTATTTTAGGATAAAATTAAGTTTATCAATTTTTTAATCTTGAAATTTCTGAATGCTAATTTGTATATTGCGAGCACAGAATACTATAGTTATATGTCATCTAATTTTGATTCTTACCAAAAACGTCGATTAAGATCTTCTTACTTTTCAGTAGTAATTAGTATTGCCTTGGTGTTATTTATGGTTGGGTTCTTAGGTCTTGTACTTTTAAAGTCTACACAAGTAGCAAATCACTTTAAAGAAGAGGTTGTGATTACTTTATTTCTCAAAAACGACACCTCTAAAGATCAAACAGAAAACTTAAGAAACTCCTTAATTAAAGAAATATTTACTAGAAAAATTATTTATATATCCAAAGAGGATGCTGCAAAATTTTACGCCGAAGATTTGGGAGAGGATTTTGTTAATTATTTAGGAACTAATCCCTTAAAAAACAGTATCGACATCTATTTAAATCCTGGTTTTGTAACACCAGAAAAAATGGAAGAGATTGCAGATAGGTTTAAAAATAATACTTATGTTTTTGAGGTTTCTTATGATAAACCTTTAGTTACTTTTTTAACACAAAATATTCAGAGAGTAAGTTTTTGGTTGTTTGCAATTAGTTCTTTTTTTGGTTTAATTGCATTAATTCTTATCAATAGTTCAATCAGGCTTTCAGTATACTCTAAAAGGTTTAATATTAAAACCATGCAAATGGTTGGAGCTACTAAGAGCTTTATTAGAAAACCATTTATTTGGAACGGTATTCAATTAGGTTTTATTGGAGCTATCATATCATTGATTGCCTTAAGCGTTGTGATTTATTATATAGACCAGAAAATACCAAGCCTTCAATTAACATCAGACTATACTACCCTAGCGTATCTAGGTGGCGGAATATTAATTATAGCTTTTGTTATTTCGTGGTTGAGTACATTTTTTGCGACCCAACGTTTTTTAAATTTACAAACAGAAAAACTTTATTATTAATAAGCTTATGAGTAAAGATAAACAGTCTCCTAAATCAGTTTTCCTTTTTGGAAAGAAAAATTACCTATTTATGTTTATAGGAATTGCATTCATAGCGATTGGATTTATTATGATGTCAGGTGGGGGTAGTGATGACCCAGCTGTTTTTAATGAAGCAATGTATAATTTTCAAAGAATTCGATTAGCGCCAACTCTAGTTATTATTGGCTTAGGGATAGAAATTTATGCCATACTCCTTAACCCTAATAAATAACAATGAGTATTATTGAAGCTATTATTCTTGGTATCATTCAAGGACTCACCGAATTTTTACCTGTGTCATCTAGTGGACATTTAGAGTTAGCAAAAGTTATCTTAGGAGATAACTCTATTCCTGAAGAAAGTCTATTATTTACAATAGTGTTGCACTTTGCCACTGCATTAAGCACATTAGTAATCTTTAGAAAAGAAATCTTTGAAATCTTTGAAGGATTATTTAAATTTCAATGGAATGAAGAGACTCAGTTCTCTTTGAAAATTATTGTTTCAATGATTCCAACCGTCTTTATTGGTCTTTTTTTTGAGGAAGAAATTGCCTCTTTATTTGGAGGGCAAATTCTTTTGGTAGGATGTATGTTACTCATAACAGCTTTGCTTCTTTTATTAGCAGACAAAGCAAAAGACACCACAAAAAACGTAACTTTTAGAAATGCCGTTGTGGTTGGAATATCTCAAGCTATAGCCATTTTGCCAGGAATATCTAGATCTGGAGCTACAATTTCTACAGCTGTTTTATTAGGAATAGATAGAACAAAAGCTGCTAAGTTTTCATTTTTAATGGTAGTCCCTTTAATTGTTGGCAAAGTAATTAAAGACATATCTAGTGGAGAAATTAACAGTATTTCATTAGATATAACTCCAATGATTATTGGATTTTTTGCTGCATTTGTAGCCGGTTTACTAGCATGTAAATGGATGATCGCTTTGGTTAAAAAAAGTAAATTAATCTATTTTTCTGTGTACTGTGCAATTGCTGGAACTATTGCAATTATATATGCCTTTTAACCATGAATAAAGAAGACTACTTAAATGGTCAGGTATTATTAATAGATAAGCCTTTAGAGTGGACTTCTTTCCAGGCCGTAAACAAAATACGTTGGCACATCAAGCAAAAATTTGGATTAAAGAAAATAAAAGTTGGGCATGCAGGAACTTTAGATCCTTTAGCATCTGGCTTACTTATAATTTGTACTGGAAAAGAAACTAAAAATATTGCTACCTATCAAGGACAAGTTAAAGAATATACGGGAACATTTACCATTGGTGCTACCACACCAAGCTATGACTTAGAGACTGCTATAAATGAAAGGTTTGCTATAAATCATATCACAGGCGAAGTCTTAACAAAAGCTGCCCAAAAATTCATTGGTGAAATAGATCAAAAGCCACCTATATTTTCAGCGATAAAAAAAGATGGAAAACGATTATATGAATTGGCAAGAAAGGGTGAAACTACCGAAATAGCTTCAAGAAAAGTATCAATTTCTGAGTTTGAACTTACAAAAACTACATTACCAGAAGTAGACTTTAGGGTAGTTTGTAGCAAAGGAACTTACATAAGATCTTTAGCTTACGATTTTGGTTTATCTTTAAACTCTGGTGCGCACCTTTCTAATTTAAGAAGGACTAAGATTGGTGAATTTTCTGTTGACAATTCACTTTCTATTGAGAAATTTATTAAAAAGTTAGAATTGGACTAATTATTGTAATTGTAGGTTAAATTAATTTTATGAATAAAGTAATTTTCCTATTTCTTACTCTTTTTAATATTTTAATTTCATTCTCTCAACAAAAAAATGGAGTCTCTTTTTTTGATGCCGATGCTAATTTGACATTTAAATTAAATGAGAATTTTGAATTTGGTAATACTAATGTTGAACCTTTCTTTGTGCCCTCAGAAATACTAATTCGTTTTGGTATTGGTTATGAGTATAAGAAGAAAATCGCCATAAGTTTTAATACAGGTTTCGATTACCATTTTGATTATTTCATAGGAACAATTCCAACATATTTTACTTTTCAATACAATCTTTGGACAAAAGAAGATGATGCTTTTTATGTACTTTTTAATACTGGAAGATTATGGAGGCTTGCAGAACGGTTTTCAGACGGTGACTATAGAGCATTAGGAGTTGGATGGAGACTGGAATCTGGTAGGAAATTAATTCCAACACTTAAAATTATGTATCACCAAAAAAAAATTAAAAATTTTGAAAATGGTAGTTATGATAATATATCATTAGGAATTGGGTTTACTGTTTTTAATTAGAAAAACCTATTGTACCAACTTTCTGCTATAGGGATCTCCCAAAAGTTTTGAAAATCGTGTTTATTTGTAATTAAATTATCGAAAATAATGGTTTTAGCAGTTACAGCCCTATTCTTAACAAGCTTTTTAAAATCTTTTAATTCTTTATACTGAACATATTCTCCTTGTTTGAAACAAACATTCATTCTATCTAACAAGGATACCTTATAATTATTTTGAAGATCAATAATAAATTCTACCTGAGAATCCATGTCCAAATTCGTCACTGAAAAATTCTCATCTTCAGCAGCAATAATTATAAATCTATTGTATAAAAATTGATAGGAACATTTAAAATTAATATTCTCATTATTCCAGCTAGTTATAAAGTTTTTGATTTTTAACTCAATTTCATCAACTTCATGGGGGTAAAACTTTCTACTAGATGGGTATACCCAAATTTTTGCTTCTTCAGATAATAAATTAAAGTCTGTAATCATAGTGCAAATATAGTGAAAGAAAGAGCCCTCTTAGAACGAATTAATTTGTTAGTAAGCCTAACATATTTTCTTGAATATTAACACCTTTGTCTTTATTGTACCATACTTGTAATTCTTGTTTGAAAGCTGCATCTAATTTTCCATGTTTGTTTTTATAATCCTGCACCATTTTTGTAGCTATATTGGGTCTAGGCCCCCAAGTATTGAGTACTTTATTTTCAGAATTTAAAATAAGTAATTTAGGGATTGATTTTCCCCCATTGGTTAGAAAATGACTCATTAACTCTTCATGTTCGTCTCTAAAAATAATTTTTAAAGTAATTAAATCACTTTCTTTAGCAATTTTATTAATAATAGGAAGTGTTTGTGCAGCATCTCCGCACCAGCCCTCTGTTAATACCAACCAAGTAATGGGTTTATCAATTTTTTTTAATCCAAGAAGTGTTTGTTGACTAAGCTGTATTGTTTTATCTAGTCTCGTCATTCTTCGATCATTTAACTTACTATAATTCAATAAATCTTCTGACTGTATTGGTCCACTTGATTTTCCGGATGCTATTAAATCACTTATAAGTTTTCTGTATGATGTATAAGAAATTGCTTTGTGAAGTCCATCTTCTACACTTTTTTTCATCAATTTTTTATTTTTTTATTTTAGGTAAGCAATTTAAAAGTAATCCTATATTTTTAATACTAAATTTATTGAGCTACTAAATTTTCGAGAATAACTTTTGTCATTTTGGACAGGGTATAATTAGGAGTCCAACCCCAGTCCTCTCTTGCTTTAGTATCGTCTATTGAATCTGGCCAACTATCAGCAATAGCTTGCCTATAATCAGTTTTGTAAGTAATTGTGAAATTTGGGATATGCCGTTGTATCTCTAAAGCTAATTCTTTTGGTGAAAAATTCATAGCTGATAGATTATAAGAAGTTCTAATTTTTATTTGATCAGCGTTTACTTGCATAATCTGAACAGTTGCATCAACAGCATCTTCCATATACATCATAGGTAAACAAGAATTTTTATTTAAAAAACACTCAAAACTTCCTTGCTCTACAGCTTTAAAAAAAATATCAACAGCATAATCTGTTGTTCCGCCACCAGGTTTTGTTTTCCAACTTATAATTCCAGGATACCTGATACTTCTTACATCTACCCCATATTTATCATGATAATAATTACACCAAAATTCACCTGAAACCTTACTGATTCCGTAAACAGTGGAAGGCTCCATTATCGTTTTTTGAGGTGTCTGAATCTTAGGACTAGTTGATCCAAATACTGCAATAGAGCTTGGCCAAAATACTTGATTTATATATTTATCTTTAGCAAGATCTAAGACAGCCAACAAAGAAGTCATATTTAAATTCCATGCTTTGTGAGGGAACTTTTCTCCTGTAGCAGATAGCATAGCGGCCAGAAGATAAATTTGAGTGATATTATACTTTTTTACAACAGTTAAAATTGCCTCTTTATCTGTTGCATCAATGATTTCAAAAGGTCCTGAATTCATTAATGATGGGGATCCATTTCTAATGTCAGACGCTACTACATGAGCACTTCCATAAACCGTGCGAAGTTTTTCTATTAATTCAGTTCCAATTTGCCCACTAGCACCTAATACCAGAATAGTTTGACTCATGCTAATTTAAGTTTTTCATAAAAACAAAGGTAAATAATTTAACTATTCATAAAAAACAATTTTTTTAAAAGAATTAATTAAATTATCTGCAATAAAATTAATAAAATGCTCTTTTATTAAATATAAAGATTTTTAAGAGATTTTATGTATTTTTATTGACTGATATATGACCTATGAAGTTTATTTACTATTGCGTGTTTATTTTACTAATTAGCTCTTGTAATGATGATACTACAACGGCTAAAAAAGTAGTTGATAAGCCTGAAGCTAGTCGTGTGAAAAAACATAAACAGGTTTCAAAAATTCAATCAAAATTTCAAACGGATATTGATACTTGGATTGAATATGAAAACCTTACCATTTTCTTACAACAATACCTTTCTATTTCACCTAATGATGCTTTAAATAATTCTAGAGAGTTAAATGACATTACAAAAAGTATCCTTGATAGTGTTAACCCTCAATTTTTAGAAACTGTTGCGTTCAAAGCACGAGTAAATTTATTATATAATGAAACATTAAGGCTTTATGATATGTCTTCTATTCCAGCAATTAAAGCCACTGAAGTAAATAATCAAGTAGCTAATATTTTAAATGCATTTTCATCTGTTAATTTTAAAATTAACACTATTCTTACACAAAGTGAATTAGAACAAAACATAACTGAGCCAGATTTTAAAAGAGATATCCCTGAAAATTTAAATATCAATTCTTCAAACATCTCCAAGGTACCAATTAAAAAAAATCTATCGATTAGAAAACCAAAGAAAAGCATAAAGAGTGAGTTTTTTAAAAAGTCCAAACAAACTTTGATGTTAGAGGAAGAATATCTAGAGGAGAAAAAAAATAAAAAACAAAAAATAAAAGCTAAAAAAAAGAAAGATAGTTAAGCTTATTTTTTGTGTTTACCAAACTTCAAAAATCCTTTTGTTGATGGAATTTATTTTTCTTTAATCAAATACATATAAACTGGATAGTGGTCACTATACCCTCCAGTATAGGTTCCAAAGGAGAAGCTTCTAAATGGATATCCTTTATAACGACCTTTTTTGTTCGTCATAAAACTTTTATTAAATACTGCTGGGTTAAACATTTTATAACTAGAAAAATCTTTTTCTTCCTTATTTAATAATGCAGATGTAATTAAAATTTGATCAAACATGCTAATATTATCTCTATATCCGCCCGTATTGTATCCTTTTTTAAATAATCTTTCAAAAGGGTTATATAAATCTCCATCTTCAACATCTTTCTTTTTTGCTTTTGTTTTCAACACTTTTTTAAAACTACTATTTATAGGGTCGTCGTTAAAATCTCCTAAAACTAAAATCTTGGGGTTTTCTTCTTTTTGCTTAATTTGATCAATAATTTTTGTGTTTTGATATGCTGCTTTTTCTCTCAGTGGTCTACTTTTCATTTCTCCTCCGCTTCTAGATGGCCAATGATTAACTATAATATGAATCAATTCATCATCTAAATAACCTGAAACTAATAATTGGTCTCTGGTATACACTTTTCTATTATCTCTGTAAATATTTGGATTAAAAGATTCATGATGTGTTGGCTTAAAATAGCGTTGTTGATATAAAAGTGCAACATCAATACCTCTTTTATCTGGAGATTCATAATGAACAATCCCATAGCGTTTAGATTTTAATCTGTCTGAATTCACTAGATCTTCCAAAACAGCTCTATTTTCCACTTCGCAAACTCCTAAAATTGCAGGGCTTGTATTAGATTTATCTTTTCCTATTTGTAAAATCACCGAACTTAATTTATCAATTTTATCCCAATAGACTTTAGAACGATTTTCCTTCAATTCCATCATTGGACTTGCTTCATCATTTTTTGTAACATCATTAATAGTATCAAATAAATTTTCGAGATTATAAAATGCAACAGTCCTAATGGTATATTCCTTACCTTTATTTTGACTAAAAATAATTGAGGAAGAAAATATTACAAATAAAAAAAGTATTTTTTTCATATAAAATAGTTTTAAAGTACAAACATAAAGAACTAATTTATAGCTTTCCGTTAAATATTTTAATTTTAACAAATACATCAATTAATTTTGGTAATTTTGATCTTGCTTAGGCAATAACTAATTTAAAACAACCAAGCAATCAATGAAAAAATTTATTACAACTTTATTACTTTTTTTTGGAATCATTTTAAGCACAGTTGCTCAAAATGTAATCAAAGGAGTAGTTGTAGATAGCGAAAAAAACACTCAACTAAAGGGGGTTGCTATCAACGTTAAAAAGAATACGGCTAATACTATTACCAATGAAAACGGTGTTTTTATTCTTCAAAACTTAACCAATGGGTCTTATGTCCTTGAAATTTCCTTCAAAGGATATGAAACACAAAACTTTCCAGTAGAACTATCAGGAAGTACTGTAGATTTAGGAAATATTTTATTGTATGAAGACTTAAGTGAAGAAGAAGATTTAAGTACTGTAACGTTAACTGACGATGAGTTAAATGACGACACAAGTGCTGCAGATAACATATCTGGGCTTCTTCAGGCATCGAGAGATATTTATCTTAGAACCGCAGCTTTTGAATTTAGTTCTTCATTTTTTAGAATACGAGGGTTAGACTCTGAGAATGGAAAAGTTTTAATCAATGGAATTGAAATGAATAAGCTCTACAATGGAAGACCACAATGGAGTAATTGGGGAGGTTTAAATGATGTATTAAGAAATCAAGAATTTAGCAACGGATTAAGAGCTTCTGATTATACTTTTGGCGGTATTTTAGGGTCTACAAACATTAATGTAAGACCATCAGAGCAAAGAACTGGAACACGGATCTCATACGCCTCCTCAAATAGAAGTTATACTCATAGAGCCATGGCAACCCATTCTACAGGGTTATCAGAGGATGGATGGGCATTTACTGTAGCCGCAAGTAGAAGAGAGGGTAGAGAAGGATTTGTAGATGGTACATTGTATAATGCTACTTCATTCTTTGGGTCAGTTGAAAAGAAATTTAATGATAAACATAGTCTTACTTTCACTTCTATTACTGCTTTAAACAGAAGAGGTAAATCTGCTCCTCAAACTCAAGAAGTATTTGATCTTAGAGGAATTCAGTACAATTCTTATTGGGGTACCCAAAATGGAAAGATTAGAAATTCTCGTATTAAAGAAGTTTCCGAACCCATATTAATGTTAAATCATTACTGGGATATTAATGAAACAACATCTCTAAATACAAACGCTTCATATCAAACTGGAAAAATCGGAAATAGCAGAATTGATAATAATGGAACTAAAGTTGATGGTGATGCTCTTGATGGAGAAGGAAATCCATACATTATTAATCTTGGTGCTTCTAATCCAGACCCAACATATTACCAAAAATTACCTAGTTACGGTCTTAGACAGGGATATTCAAATATCTATGAAATACAACAGAATTTTGTAAACGATGGTCAATTGAATTGGAATAGCCTATACAATGCCAATGCAAACGCAAATAACAATGGGAATTCATCTTACGTTCTTTATGAAGACAGGAATGATGATACTCAGTTTACCATAAATACCATTTTAAATAAAGATATCTCAGATAACTTTAAATTAAATGCAAAAGTGCAATACACACAATTAACTTCTAAAAACTTTGCTGAGATTATTGACCTACTAGGAGGAACAGGTTATTTAGATGCTGATTCATTTGCAGATACTTTTGATGAAAAGCAAAATAATTTATTGAACCCTTTATTTATTGCTGGAGTTGGTGATGTTTTTAAGTATAACTTTAATTTATACTCAAATGTTGTTGATGGCTTTCTACAAGGTCAATTCAAATTTAACAAAGTAGATTTTTATTTAGCTGCTTCCATTTCAAATACCTCTCATCAAAGAGACGGATTATTTCAAAATGGAGGTTTTACAGAATCTTCATATGGTAAATCTGAAGAGCTAAACTTTACAAATTATGGAACAAAAGGAGGGATGACCTATAAAATTTCTGGACGCCATATTTTTGATATTAATGCCGGATATTTAACAAAAGCTCCAAACCTAAGAAACTCATTTTCAAATTCTAGAGAAAATAATAATACTGTAGAGAATTTAACCAGTGAAAAAGTGCTTTCTGCCGATGCAAGCTATATTTACAGAGGCCCTTTCTTACAAGCTAAACTTACAGGATATTATACAAAAATACAAGATGCAACAGAAATTTCGTTTTTCTTTGCCGATGGTATAGGTGGAGATAACACTGCTTTTGTTCAAGAAATTTTATCAGGGATTGATAAAAAGCATTTTGGTGCAGAATTTGGAGTGGAAGCTCAAGTAACACCAACGATAAAATTAAAAGCTGCAGGTAATTTTGGACAATACACCTATGATAATAACCCAAATCTTTATTTAACTACTGAAAATAATACTAGATCTCAAGATGCTGGTTTCATTGATGGTCGTAAAGACTTTGGTGCTTCTAACCTAAAAAATTACAAACTCGCTGCAGGGCCTCAAACAGCTTACTCTGTAGGGTTTGAATATAGAGATCCTGACTATTGGTTTGTAAGTGCTACTGCTAATTTCTTTGATAATGTTTATGTTGATATTGCTCCATTAACTAGGACTTCAAACTTTGCTGACGATGGAGGTATTCCATTTAACGATTATGATGAAGATATTGCAAGACAGCTATTACAACAAGAAAGATTTGATAATTACATGGTGGTAAATATGATTGGAGGGAAATCCTGGAAAATTGGAAATCAATACATCAGTTTATTTGCAAGCATTGGAAATATATTTGACACCAAATATAAATCAGGTGGTTTTGAACAGGGTAGAAACGCTAATTACAGACAACTAAAAGAGGATAAGAGTCTAGATATTCCTGTATTTGGAAATAAATACTGGTTTGGTAGAGGAACTACTTATTTCTTAAGCCTCAATTATAGATTTTAAAAAACATTGAAAATTTTATTAACAAATATACTTATGAAAACAACTAAATTTTATGGCATTATATCTTTTTTATTGATAGCCATTACGATCATCTCTTGTGTAGAAGATGGTGAATTTGATGTACCAAATATAACGGTAGAAGAACCAAATATTATAGCAAATTCAAATATTTCAGCGATTAAAAGCGCCTTACAACAAGAATATAATGCTAGTGGTGATTTAATTTACACCTTTTATGATAATGAGAACAACCCAACCTATGTTGAAGGATATGTTGTCTCTACAGATGCAGCAGGAAATTTTTACAAAAAAATAATTATTCAAGATAATGCTGAAAATGCCACTGCTGGAATTGAAGTTATCTTAAACAAAACTTCCTTAAATGAAACCTATGAGTTAGGAAGAAAAGTATATATAAAATTAGATGGTTTGACGGTTTCTTATGATGATGGAGAAAGTGCTAATTATATAAATCCAACAAATAGTATTCCTGGAAAATATGTATTAGGTGTTTTGAGTGGTGATCAAGTTGATGATATACCATCAACATCAGTTGATAAACATATTTTTAGATCGGCGACTGTTTCGACTATTGTTCCTAACAGCATCGAATTATCTGCAATTACAGGGGATCATATTAATACTATGATTCAATTAACTTCTGCACAAATCGCTAAAACAGATTTAGGAAAAACCTTTGCAGGAGAATCAAATGACGAGTTTGACGGATTCAGAACGATCTTTGAATGTGGTACAGAAAAAACAATACCATTACAAACCAGTACGTTTGCAAGTTTTAAATCAAATGTTGTTCCTTCTGGCAGCGGAGTATTTAAAGCTGTATTATCTAAAGACTACAGATCAGAATTTTTAGTTGCCATAGTGAATGCTCCATCAGATTTAAACTTTACAAATACTGAACGATGTGACCCACCTGTTTTAGAATGCGGTGAAAACGCTGTAGGTGGAAGTGTTGTTTTGTTTGAAGAGGATTTTGAAAATATTACTTCTGCAAATGATATTACAGATGCCGGATGGACAAATGTAAACGTAAATGGAGGAAGTACTTTATATTCCTCTAGAAGTTTTAGTGGAAATAGATATGTGCAAATATCAGCCTTCAGGAGCAATGAAACTCCATTAGAAGCATGGTTAGTTACACCAGAAATAGATTTAGATGGAACAACAGATGAAGAATTAACATTTGAAACAAATACAGGTTACGACAATGGAAATGCACTATCTACATATGTGTCATCTGATTATAATGGCGATGTAACAACAGCCACTTGGTTGAGAATAGATGCTGCATTATCTTCTGGGCCTTCAGGTGGTTATAACAGCTTCTCGAGTTCTGGATCTATTAATATTTCTTGTTTAACAGGAAAATTGCATGTAGCATTCAAATATGAAGGGGCAGATGGAGGAGTAACAACTACCTTCCAAATAGACAATGTAAAAGTTACTGGTAATTAACTAGAAACCTTAAAATAAAAAAAAGAGCATCCCTTAATGGGATGCTTTTTTTATGGTCAAAAACTAAACTATTAGATTTAAAAAACCCTGAATAACTTGGTTATTCAGGGTTTTACTTTTTTTGGATAAAAGACTATTAATCTACTAAAATAATAGCTTTGTTATCTTTTAATTCAATAGTACCGGATGAAATACTCAGTGTTAAAACTTTATCATCATCTGAATGAGCAACTATCTTCGGATTTAATTCATCTAAATCTAGGTGTTCTTGAGTATGAATATGAATTTTTACAGTTCCTTGTTTTAAGGTAGACACAACAGCAGCATGATTATTTAACATTTGAAATTCACCGTCTGTACCCGGTACAGATATAGAATCTACAGTTGATGAAAATAATACAGCTTCAGGTGATACTATTTCTAAGTGCATAGGTTATTTTTTTAAGCTTCCGCTAACATTTTTTCTCCAGCCTCAATTGCTTCCTCAATAGTTCCTTTTAGGTTAAATGCTGCTTCAGGTAATCTGTCTAGTTCACCATCCATAATCATATTGAACCCTTTAATGGTTTCTTTAATATCTACTAGTACTCCAGGAATACCAGTAAATTGTTCTGCAACGTGGAAAGGCTGTGATAGAAAACGTTGAACACGTCTTGCTCTAGAAACAGCCAGCTTGTCTTCTTCAGATAGCTCTTCCATTCCTAAAATTGCAATAATATCTTGTAATTCTTTATAGCGTTGTAATAATTCTTTAACTTTTTGAGCACAATCATAATGTTCATCCCCTAAAATTTCAGCTGTTAAAATTCTAGACGTAGAGTCTAAAGGATCAACTGCAGGATATATACCTAATTCAGCAATTTTACGAGACAGCACGGTTGTTGCATCTAGGTGAGCAAATGTTGTTGCAGGTGCTGGATCTGTTAAATCATCTGCTGGTACATAAACTGCTTGTACAGAAGTAATAGATCCTTTTTTTGTTGAAGTAATACGTTCTTGCATTGCACCCATTTCGGTTGCTAATGTTGGCTGATAACCTACCGCGGAAGGCATACGTCCAAGAAGTGCTGATACTTCAGATCCTGCTTGTGTAAAACGGAAGATATTATCTACGAAAAACAACACATCTTTTCCTTGTGCTTCTCCAGCACCATCACGGAAATATTCTGCAATTGTTAACCCAGATAATGCTACTCGAGCACGTGCCCCAGGAGGTTCGTTCATTTGTCCAAATACGAAAGTTGCTTTAGAGTCTTTCATCCCGGCTTTGTCTACCTTAGACAAATCCCATCCTCCTTCTTCCATAGAATGCATAAAATCATCTCCATACTTGATAATTCCAGACTCTAACATCTCTCTTAATAAATCATTCCCTTCACGGGTTCTTTCTCCTACTCCTGCGAATACAGAAAGACCACCATGCCCTTTGGCTATATTATTAATTAATTCCTGAATTAAAACTGTTTTACCTACTCCTGCACCACCAAATAATCCAATTTTACCTCCTTTTGAATAAGGTTCAATTAAATCGATTACTTTGATTCCGGTAAATAAGACTTCTGTAGATGTAGATAGATCTTCAAACTTTGGAGCAGATCTGTGAATTGGCAAACCTTGGTCTCCTTCTTTAGGTAAGTCGCCTAAACCATCAATAGCATCACCAGTAACATTAAATAACCTTCCATAAATATCTCCTCCTATTGGCATCTGAATTGGATTTCCAGTAGCTACTACCTCTTGACCTCTTTGTAATCCGTCTGTTGCATCCATAGAAATAGTACGAACAGTATCTTCTCCAATATGCTGTTGAACTTCTAAAACTAGAATAGAACCATCAGCTTTTTTTATTTCTAATGAATCATAAATATTAGGAAGTACAGCTGATTCTGTGTTAAACTCGACATCAATTACTGGACCTATAATTTGAGATACTTTACCTGTTATTGTAGACATTGTTCTTACTTTAAATTAATTTCTTAGAAAGAGCTAAAAAAACTCTCATTTTAGGCTGCAAAGGTAAAATATTTACCTGACGTTAAAAAGCTTTTTAATTATAATATTTTGAAAAAAGATCAAAAAAAAAGCCTCATCTGACGATGAGGCTTTTTGAATAAATTTATATTAAATATTACTCATTTGTAACTTTAATTTCAACTCTTCTGTTGTTAGCTCTTCCTGCTCTTGTTTTGTTGTTATCGATAGGATTATCTTCTCCAAAACCTTTAGAATCTAGTCTAGAAGCATCAACTCCATTCTCAACTAAATAATCTTTAACAGCTGCAGCTCTTTTTGAAGATAATTTCTCATTTAAAGATTTGCTTCCTGTGCTGTCTGTATGACCTTCGATCATAAAAGTAGCTTTTGAAAACTCTTTCATAATATTAACAATTGCATCTAATTTATCAGAAACAGTAGGTAAGAACGTTGATCTTCCGGAGTTAAATAAGATTGTTTTTGCAAACTCTCCCATTTTTTTCTCTGCAACTTCTGTAATTACTGGCTCAGGACATCCATTATTTGATGCTGGACCTACTTCGTTTTTACAGTTATCATCTTTATCTAATACACCGTCTCCGTCTGTATCTGGCCATGGACATCCTCCATTAGCTTTTGGTCCTTTAACTGAAGAACATTTGTCATCTTTATCTACAATACCATCTCCGTCTGTATCAGGACATCCATTATTAGCTTTAGTTCCTTTTGCATTTGGACACATATCATCTTTGTCTGCAATTCCATCTGAATCTGCATCTGGACAACCATTTAGTGTAGCCAAACCTGCAACGGTTGGACAAGCGTCTTCACCATCAATGATTCCGTCTCCATCTGTATCTGGACATCCGTTAAATTCTTTTAATCCAGCTACTTCTGGACATGCATCATATTTATCGTAAATTCCGTCTCCGTCTGTATCAGTTCCTCCAAATTTAACAACTAGTCCTAAAGAATGTTGAAAATGAGTTGGGATCACATTAGAAGAAGCTTGTTTTACACCTCCTTGATAGCTAAGACCAAGGGTTTCACTAAGCCATACATTGAAACCATAACCATAATTAATCATACCATCTCCTTCGCTGTCTAAGCTAGTGTATCCACCACCTACATAAACAAAAGGACTAAAGTATTGTGTACTATTTCCAAAAATACCTTTAACTAAACCGTCTAATCCGTATTTTAAGTTTAAATCTATAGAAGAATGCACTAAATCTGCATCATCTGCTTTGTTTACTTGAGTAATTCTATTTAAGGATCCTGCCAATTGAAGTGTAAAACCGTCTGATAAATATCTTTCAGCAGTAATTCTAGAAATGGTAGGTATAAGATTCCAGTCACCAGGGTAAAGAAAATCTTCACCAAACAATGTTCCTTCTCCACCAGCAGCATAAGTATCTACGGCGTTTACACCAACACTAACAGCCCAAGGATTGTTAGAATCTTGTGCATTTACATTCACAATTGCTACCAAAGTGAACAATGCTATTGCAATTATTTTAATTTTTTTCATTTTTAAAAATTTTATTAAATATTTTTTTACTCGACAAAAGTAACGTGAAAGTTACTATTAACAAAGATAAATCTACAAAAAATTCTTCAAAATGCAAGTTTTAAGCTACTTAATGACGTTTAATTCTCTTCCAATCTTAATAAATGAAACAATTGCCTTATCTAAATGTTCTTTTGTATGTGCCGCTGACAATTGAACTCTTATTCTTGCTTTACCCTTAGGAACGACAGGGAAAAAGAAACCAATTACATAAATACCCTCCTCTAAAAGCTTATTGGCCATCTTCTGAGACAAGTTTGCATCATAGAGCATCACTGGAACTATAGCCGCATCTGCCCCAACTAAATCAAAACCTGCTTGAGCCATTTCATTTCTAAAGTAATTCGTATTCCATTCTAATTTATCTCTTAAAGAAGTATCATTAGAGATGATGTCAAAAACTTTTAAAGTAGCGCCAACAATAGCAGGAGCTAAGGAGTTTGAAAATAAATAGGGCCTAGATCTTTGACGTAAAATTTCTATAATTTCTTTTTTCCCTGTGGTATAGCCCCCCATGGCTCCGCCTAGTGCTTTACCTAGAGTTCCTGTTATGATATCTATTCTTCCTAGTACATTTTTTAATTCTAATGTCCCTCTCCCTGTTTCACCAATAAAACCTGTAGCATGGCATTCATCAATCATAACTAATGCATCATACTTATCTGCTAAATCACAGATTTCGTCTAATTTGGCAACAATACCATCCATTGAAAATACTCCGTCTGTAACAATAATTTTAAACCGATGTTTATTTTTAGTAGCTTCGATTAGCTGTGCTTCAAGTACCTCCATATTATTATTTTCATAACGATATCTAGATGCTTTGCAGAGTCTAACTCCATCTATTATTGAAGCATGATTTAAACTATCGGAAATAATTGCATCTTCTTTTGATAATAAAGGCTCAAAAACTCCGCCATTAGCGTCAAAAGCAGCAGCGTATAAAATTGTGTCTTCAGTTTGATAAAATTCTGCAATTTTAGACTCCAATTTTTTATGAATATCTTGAGTTCCACAGATAAATCTTACTGATGACACTCCAAACCCATGTGTGTCCATAGTATCTTTTGCAGCTTGAATAACCGCTGGATGATTAGATAACCCTAAGTAGTTATTCGCACAAAAATTAATAACCTCTTCTCCTGTAGAAATTTTAATAACTGCATCTTGAGAAGAAATAATAATTCGCTCAGACTTATATAGTCCAGCATCTTTAATTTCATCTAATTCTTGTTGTAAGTGATTCTTAATGGCTCCGTACATGTAATTATATTATGTTTAAGATTGTAAAAATACTTTAAAATTCTTCTATAAAAACGGTTTCGTTACTATAAACAAGAATCTTCTTTTGAACTATATATTTTAATGACTCTAAAACACTTGCATACTTTTCTAATTGAAAACGATGTTCATCTTTTGCAATTCCAGTCTTGTAATCTATAATAGTTACTTTATTTTCTTGATCTACAACCAAACGATCTGGAATTACAATCTGGTGATTAAAAACAATTTCCCTCTCGTTATATATGGTGACTTCCTTTGAGTAGTACTTTTGTAATTCTGGATGTCTAATGATTTTTAGAATTCTTTTTTCTATTTCGTCTTTTTCTTGAATATTTATTTCTCCTTGTTGAAAATATTTATTTAAGACTACTAAGACATCGTCTTTAGTTATTATTTCAGATAAAACTTTATGAATAAAGGTCCCATATTGCTTTGCTTCACCCCTAGATGTTCCCCAAAATGTGGAAGAATTTGCTAATAATTTAATTTGATGATTTTTCCATGGTGTACTGATAAAAGTTTCTTGAATCTGTGATGAAGTTTCTTCTACATAACTTATTACTTTTTTAGTTATATCTCCAAAAACATATTCAGTTTCAGTTTCATCCCATAAATTATTTTGTTTTAAAAAAGAAATGAAAATTCCAGAATAGTAATTAAAATCTTCCAATCCAGATCTAAGTAGCTTTTTTTCTGTGATGATATACAACTTTTCAGAAGCACGAGTTAATGCAACATATAGCAGATTAAAACTATCTAATTCTAATGAAGTTCTCCATTGGTCATAAATTTCTTTTCCCTGATCATTTATGTATTGTATTTCTTTATTGAGAGAAACCATCATATTTGGGAAATCATCATTATGATTTTCTAACCAGACTTTCGGATTAATATCTTGATATATGTTTAGATCACATGGGAAAATAACAATTGGAAATTCCAAGCCCTTAGATTTGTGAATTGTCATTATCTTAATGGCGTTTGGATTTTCTGAAGTTACAATACTAAGCGATTCTTTCTTGTATTCCCAGAAATCTAAAAAATCTTGAATACTAGCCTCTTTAATCTGCTGGGCAAGCACCTCATCTAAAAAAAACTGCACGTATGCATCAGTTGTATTTTGTAAAAAAAATGATCTAATAATTTGCTCAATTTTTTCATAAAGTGGAGATTGATGAAATGAAATAACATCAAAATTACAGTTGTATTTTTTTAATAATTCTAAAACTTCTTGTAATTCCAAATGCATAAAACTTGCAAAAAAGGCATGTCTTTCTATTGAAATACTTAGATGTTTATGTAAAAAATATAAGACTTCTAATAAACTTTCTTTATCATTTGACTGAAGAGTATATTTTAGGAAATTGATGATAAAATTTACTTTTTCACTATTACTTAGCAGTAAGGTTTCTGAGGATACAATCTCTAAATCATTTTCAGACAAATAATTAGCAACAACAACACCTTCGCTCCGCTTTCTAACCAGTACACAAACTGCACCAAATGAAGTTTCTGGAGGTAGATTTTTGATGACCTTAAGCACCCTCTTTGCATATTTTATCTCATTATCTTCTTTATTCTCTAATTTTTCCAAAAAAGAAATAGATACCGACCCACCCTTCAATTCATTTTCTTCTTGATGTGAATTATTTAGAAATAAATTTGAATAAGAGGTGTTTTGTAAAAACTTAGAAACATGTTTAAAAAAAGAGTTGTTAAATTTTATTATTTCACTGTGGCTCCTATAATTAACAAGTAATTCTTTTATTTTTTTATCAATTAAAAAAGGATTTGTGGCGCCTTTATTTTGAAGCCCTAATTTAATAAATTGTGATGCTTTTCCCCCACGCCATCTATAGATTGCCTGTTTTGCATCTCCAACTAACAATAAACTTGTGTTTTCTTGCGCTAATGAATTTCCTATTAACGGAATTAGGTTTTCCCATTGTAAGACTGAAGTGTCTTGCATTTCGTCGATAAAAAAATGCATAAATTTCTGACCTATTCTTTCATAAATAAAAGGAGCTGGTTGATCTTGAATATTGTCTGAAATTAATTGATTAAACTCAGCATTTAAACGAATATTATTGTCTTCTTTTATATGGTTTAGTTCTTGATTTATATTGTTTAAGACAGCTAAAGGAATAATATTTTTTAAAACTAATTTCGTTTGTGTTAATTGTTGATACAATTCCTCTGAATTGGCATATAACTTTAAAAGTTCTGGTAAAATTTCTTCTATTGAAGATTTGATGTTTTGAGATTTTGATTCTAAATACAATGCACCCTCTTCAACTCTTTTTTTTAGATTACTTTGTTCAAAAAACTTTGTGACTTCTGGTTTTTCGACTAAAGATATAAAGTGATTAGGAAGCATAGATCTATAAAAATCTTTGCTAATTAATTGTTTATTGTCCATAACCTGAAGTGCTTCCTCACCTACAAATCTCATTTTAGTTATTAATTCTTTTTGAAGGAAAATTAATTTTTTTTGTAAAGATTTGAAATCTTCTAAAGATTTATCACTCAACTTTCTAAAATGAGAAGTATCTTCCTCCTTTAAAAGAATTTTTGAAAACTCAGCTAAATCTCTAGAAATATCCCAAGATTTATCATCGTCTGATTTATCCAAAGCATATTCTATCAAAATTTGAGTTAATTTTTCATCAACACCTATTCTTGAAATTAAAACCTCTACAGCTTTATTTAATAAATCTGTAGCATTCATTTCTACTTCAAAATTTTGACTTAAACCTAAGTCAAAGGCAAAACCCTTAATAATTTTATGTGTAAAGCTATCTATAGTGGTAATATGAAAAGCAGCATAATTTTGAAGAATTAGATATAAAATTTTTTTACTTTTCTTTTCAATTTCATTTGCTTCTAATGCTGTTTCTTGTTGCAAGATTAAAAAAATAGGAGTCTTTTTACCTTCAGAAAATTCTTGTAAGCTTTTTAAAACACGCTGCTTCATTTCTGCAGCCGCTTTATTAGTAAATGTGACTGCTAAAATTTTTTGAAAGACAAAAATATCGTTGCTAACCAGAAGTATCTTTAGGTATTCTTTAACTAAAGTAAAAGTCTTTCCACTTCCGGCTGAAGCATTATAAATTTGAAAAGTAGAACTATGTTGCACAAAAATATTTTTATTGCAAAATACGAAAAGCCAAACAGAAATTGTTTGGCTTTTGATTTATAATTATTGATTTATTAACCCAACCCAACATCCAAAGACATCATAACAATAAAACCTCCTATAAAACCAAGTGTAGCTATATCTGTATATTTATCTCTTTGAGTTTCAGGAATTACTTCTTCGACTACTACAAAAATCATGGCACCAGCTGCAAAAGCAAGTGCATAAGGCAAAATTGGGGTAAAGAATGAAACAGCTACCGCACCAACAACAGCTGCCATTGGTTCAACTACAGCAGATAGTTGGCCATACCAAAAACTCTTTAACCTGCTTACTCCTTGCCTTCTTAGTGGCATTGCTACTGCAAAACCTTCAGGGAAGTTCTGAATTCCTATCCCTATAGCCAATGAAATAGCTGCAATTATCATCTCAGTCTGCTCAACCCCAACCAAGGTAGAAGCCGCCCCAAACAATACTCCTACAGCCAATCCTTCAGGGATATTGTGTAAGGTAATTGCTAAAACTAATAAAGTTGTTTTATGCCAACTTGTTTTTACACCTTCAGCTTCAGATTCTTTAAAATTAATGTGCAAGTGAGGTAAAATCTTATCCATTCCAAAAAGAGCTAGTGCTCCTAAAGAAAACCCTATTGCAGATGGCAATACTCGCATAAAACCTTCTCCTGGACTATTTTCAATTGCAGGAGCAAGCAAGCTCCAAAAGCTTGCTGCAACCATTACCCCTCCAGTAAAGCCTAACATTCCATCTAAAACTGCTCTATTCATTTTCTTAAAAAAGAAAACTAAACTTGCGCCTAAAGCCGTTAAAGCCCAGGTGAATAAAGACGCATAAAGTGCTGACAAAATTGGATGTTCTTTTCCAAATTCAACTAATTGATTAAATGTACTCATTATTGAATATATATATTATTGGATATTTTTTTAGAAATAGTAATTTCTTTTGAATGGATTAAAATAGTTAAGGAACCATCAAAAGATTCTTTGGAAAGCACCTTTATTTTTTTTCCTAATGAGATATTATTTTTATCTAAGTATTTTAAAAAGTCTGATGAAGAATCGTTAACACCAACACAAATTCCTGTTTTATTTTCCTCTAAAGTTGATAGCAGTCTTTTTTCTATTTTCTGAAAATTACCTTCTTTATCTGGGATTGGATCACCGTGCGGGTCCATTTTAGGAAACCCTAGAAAAACATCTAACTCATCAATAAGTTTTGGAGATTTAATATGCTCTAATTGTTCGGCTACATCATGAACTTCATCCCAAGAAAAATTTAGTTTGTCTACTAAGAATACTTCCCACAAACGATGTTTTCTGACAATATTTGCGGCTTCTTTTCTCCCTAGTACTGTTAAAGAAACCCCTTGATATTTTTTATAAACTAACACCTTTTTTTCGGCAAGTTTCTTAATCATATCTGTAACAGAGGAGGCCTTTGTCTCTAGTTTTTTGGCAATTGAATTTGTGCTAATTCCTTTTCCATGAATGGCCTCTAGATGATATATCGATTTTAAATAATTCTCTTCAGAAAGTGAAAACATAAAAATTATATAATATTGATGTCAAAGATACATTTTTTATTTTTTTATAAAAAAATTTTAGCCTTATCTAAAAAATTATTTACTTTTACAAAAAAATTGAATTATTAACTATGAACTCCTTTGTTAAAAGTATTCTATTACTTTGTTTATTTCTATCATCTTATGCACACGCTCAAAATAATACCTTATCCGGTAAAATATCCAGCGATGGTGAAGATTTACCCTATGTTAATATATATTTTAAAAATAATAAACTAGGCACAGCCTCAGATAATCATGGTTTTTATAACATAAAAAATATACCCAACGGAACTTACACTGTAATTATAAGTAGCGTAGGCTATAAAACAAAATCAATTAACATATCGTTTAAGAATACTCAAATCATTCGTGATTTTTCATTAGAATCAGATAATTCTCTTGAAGAAGTAGTCATCTCCGGAACCTTAAGACCTGTTTCAAAATCAAATAGTCCAGTTCCTATAGAAGTATATAGCGAAACTTTCTTTAGAAAAAACCCTACACCGTCTATCTTTGAATCTTTACAAAATGTTAACGGAGTTCGTCCTCAGTTAAATTGTAATATTTGTAATACAGGTGATATTCATATTAATGGTTTAGAGGGTCCTTATGCTTTTGTTTTAATTGACGGTACGCCCATTGTTAGTGGTCTATCTACTGTTTATGGTTTAACCGGAATTCCACAAGCATTAATAGAGAGAGTGGAAATTGTTAAAGGGCCAGCATCAACCTTATATGGTTCTGAAGCAGTTGGAGGCATATTAAATGTGATTACTAAAAAACCGACAAGTGCACAATTATTATCAACGGATACATTTTTAAGTTCATGGGGAGAATTCAACCTAGATATTGGGCTTCGATATGATGTATCCGAAAAAGCACAAGCACTATTAGGTGTAAATTATTTCAATTTCCAAAATAGAATTGATAATAATAATGACAATTTTACCGATATGACCTTACAAAACAGAATATCAATTTTTAATAAAATTAATATCGAAAGAAAAAACAAAAAACTATTTACTATTGCTGGACGCTATGTATATGAAGATCGTTGGGGAGGAGAAATGAATTGGGAAAAAGAATTCAGAGGGGGAAACCAAATCTATGGAGAAAGTATTTATACTAATAGATGGGAAACTTTTGGAACTTACGAATTACCAACATCCGAAAATATTCGTTTCCAATTTAGTGCAAACGGACATTATCAAGATTCATTTTATGGAGAAACCTCATATAATGCTGAACAATTGATTGGTTTTGGTCAATTAGTTTACAATAAAGAACTCGGCAAAAAACACAATTTATTATTTGGATTAGCTTATCGTTATACATTTTATGATGATAATACATTTGCAACTTTAAATGATAATGGTATTGATAATAACCCATCAATAATACATTTACCCGGAGTTTTTATTCAAGATGAAATACAGTTGAGTAATCAAAAAAAATTACTTTTAGGGGTTCGGTGGGATAACAATAGTATTCATGGAAACATCTTTTCTCCTAGAATAAATTTAAAATGGAACTCTAGAGATAATTCTAATATCTTAAGACTAAGTGCTGGTAATGGATTTAGAGTAGCAAACGTTTTTACAGAGGACCATGCAGCATTAACTGGTGCAAGAACAGTAGAGTTTGATGGAGAATTACAACCAGAAACCTCCTGGAATGTAAATGTTAATTATGTAAAGAAAATAAATACTGAAAACTCGTTTATTACTTTAGATGCGAGTGGTTTTTACACCTATTTTAATAATAGAATTTTACCTGATTATGAAACTAACCCAAATAAAATTATTTATGCAAATTTAGAAGGGTTTTCGGTCTCTAAAGGAGTTTCTTTAAATTCTAATATTTTATTCACTAATGGTCTAACAATAAATGCAGGAGCTACCCTAATGGAAGTTTCTGTAACAGAAAACAACATTAAAAAAACACAATTATTAACTGAGGGCTTCAGTGGAGTTTGGTCTATTTCATATAAATTTAATACTAATTTGAGCATAGATTATACCGGAAACATTTATGGGCCAATGCGCTTACCTTTATTAGGTGAAAATGATCCAAGAGATGAATATTCCCCTTGGTTTAGTATTCAAAATATTCAAATGACCAAGAATTTTAAAAACAATTGGGAAGTTTATGGTGGAGTTAAAAATCTACTTAATTTTAAACCAGCAGCAAATAGCATTAATAGTTCAGATAATCCATTTGATGTTGGCGTAGACACAGAGCTAAATCCTGAAAGAGCTTTTGACCCTAGTTATGTGTACACATCTAATCAGGGAATAAGGGCATTTATTGGAATTCGCTATGCACTATATTAGGGTAAATAGCTTAACGAACTACCAACGTTTATTCCAAAAACTTTTTATAACCCGTGTTCTAGCCTTTAAACTATATACCACTCCAACGGTTAATTGTTTATGAGCTGTCATACTATAAATCTTCTCGGGCGAATGTTTATATGAAATCTGTGTATTTAAACCCCAATGACTAGAAACCCAGAAGGTTCCTCCAAAACCAACATTTAAAACCCCTGATGACTTTGAATTTTGAATTGTGCTAGGTGGGCCAACTATACTCGCTCCAACAGTTAAATATGGAACTAAGTGATTATTTGATAAATTAAAATCATATCGTAAATTTCCATCAAATGAATTGTAACTAAATTCATTAGTTACAAATGGATGTATATCAATGGCATTTAAAGTAAATCCTGCATCTACAGTAAGTCCAGAAAATAAATATCTAGCAATATTAATTTTAGGTGCTTGAAAATTATGCCAATCTTTAACCCTATTTATATTACTAAAGCGAACTAAAGACCCACTTACACCTACTACCCATTTATTTTCATTATTTTGAGCATTTGTTGCTAATGAGATAAAAAGAAATAAAACTAAAGATTTTCTTACAATAAATTTTTTCATAAAATATATAAATAATTATACAAATATAGGTTTATCATTTCAAATTAATATTATAGCATTTATCTTTGAAGAAATTACGTATCCTTGAGCAAACAAGAAATTGTTAATCAGTATCAAGAATCTGTTAAAGTAAAACAGGTTTTAAAGCAAATACAAAAAGACAAGAACCAAATTCAAATTACGAATTTGGTCGGATCATCGATGTCTTTTGTGATATCAGAAACTTTTAAAAAAGATGATAAAAGCTATCTACTGATACTTAATGATAAAGAAGAAGCTGCCTATCATCTTAATGATTTAGAACAGTTACTAAATCAAAAAAGAGTTTTATTTTACCCTGGATCTTACCGAAGACCTTATCAGATAGAACAAACTGACAATGCTAATGTTTTAATGCGATCAGAGGTTTTAAACCGAATCAATTCTCGAAAAAAACCTGCCATAATTGTCACCTATCCTGAAGCATTATTTGAAAAAGTAGTGACTAAAAAAGATTTAGAAAGAAACACCCTTAAATTATCTGTATCAGAAAGTGTTTCTTTAGATTTTGTAAATGAAATATTATTTGAATACAATTTTAATCGTGTTGATTTTGTAACAGAGCCAGGAGATTTTTCAGTTCGTGGTGGAATCATTGATGTTTTCTCATTCTCAAATGATGAGCCATTTCGAATTGAATTTTTTGGAGACGAGATAGACAGTATTAGAACTTTTGATGTGGAAACACAACTCTCCAAAGAAAAGCTTCAAAAAGCTAGTATTATGTCAAATGTTGAAAACAAAAAACTTCAAGAGAAGCGAGAAAGTTTTCTGCAATACATCACTTCTAATACAGTTATTTTCATAAAAAACAGCGATTTATTAATTGGTAAATTAGATAAATTGTTTGGCAGGGCCGAAAATGTATTTAGTGAATTGTCTAAAGAATTAAATCATACCAAACCAATTGATTTATTTTGTAATGGTCCTTTTATTCAAAACCAACTCTCTGATTTTACAGTAGCTAGTTTTGAAACCTATACTTCTGGAGAAAACCCAATAATTGATTTTATTACAAAAGCACAACCCTCATTTAATAAACAATTTGATTTGTTAATTGAAAATTTAAACGAATATCATACCAAAGGATTTACCAATTATATTTTCTGTGCTAATGAACAACAAGCTCAGCGATTTCACGATATTTTTGAAGATGCCAAAAAAGAAGTTCATTATCAAACAATTGTATTCCCACTATATCAAGGGTTTATCGATTTAGAAGAAAAAGTTGTTTGTTATACAGATCATCAAATTTTTGAACGTTATCATAAATTTCGTTTAAAAAATGGCTATGCAAAAAAACAATCCATCACATTAAAAGAGTTGAATAATCTTGATATTGGAGATTATGTAACACATATCGATCATGGAATTGGAAAATTTGGTGGGCTTCAAAAAATTGATGTAGAAGGAAAAAATCAAGAAGCTATTAAACTAATTTATGGTGATCGTGATATTTTATATGTTAGCATTCACTCTTTACACAAAATTTCTAAATTCAATGGAAAAGATGGAAAAGCACCAAAAATATATAAATTAGGATCGGGTGCCTGGAAAAAGATAAAACAAAAGACTAAAAAAAGAGTGAAAGAAATCGCATATAATTTAATCAAATTATATGCAAAAAGAAGAATGCGGAAAGGATTAGCTTTTGGGCCAGATACTCATATACAGCACGAACTTGAAGCCAGTTTTATATATGAAGATACTCCAGATCAATATTCAGCTACTCAAGATGTTAAAGCGGACATGGAGAAAGAACAACCTATGGATCGATTGGTCTGTGGAGATGTAGGATTCGGAAAAACAGAAATTGCTATTAGAGCGGCATTTAAAGCAGTTGATAATGGAAAGCAGGTAGCTATTTTAGTTCCAACCACAATTTTAGCTTTTCAACATTATAAAACATTTACAAAACGATTAGAAAATTTTCCTGTTAGAATAGATTATTTAAATCGATTTAGAACTACCAAACAAAGAAACGAAGCCATAGAGGGTATTAATGAGGGAAGTATCGATATTGTCATCGGAACACATCAACTAACTAACAAAAAAATTAAATTTAAAGATTTAGGATTACTCATCATAGATGAAGAACAGAAATTTGGAGTTGCTGTAAAAGATAAATTAAAAACCATAAAAGAAAATGTAGACACCCTTACCTTGACTGCAACCCCCATACCAAGAACATTACAATTTAGTTTGATGGCTGCTCGAGACTTATCAGTAATTTCAACACCCCCACCCAATCGTCATCCCATAGACACTCAGGTTATTCGTTTCAGTGAGGAAATAATTCGTGATGCAATTACTTATGAAATTTCTAGAGGTGGACAAGTGTTTTTTATTCATAATAGAATTGAAAATATAAAAGAAGTTGCTGGTCTTTTACAGCGTTTAATTCCTAATGCTAATATTGGAGTTGGTCATGGACAAATGGAAGGTAAGAAATTAGAAAGCCTTATGTTGGAATTTATGAATAATGAATTTGATGTACTGGTTTCTACTACAATCGTAGAAAGTGGATTGGATGTTCCCAATGCAAATACTATTTTTATAAACAACGCTAATAATTTCGGTCTTTCTGACTTACATCAAATGAGAGGTAGAGTTGGAAGATCCAATAAAAAAGCTTTTTGTTATTTCATTACTCCACCTTACCATATGATGACTGATGATGCAAGAAAAAGAATAGAAGCTTTAGAGCTATTTTCTGATCTAGGAAGTGGCTTAAATATTGCGATGAAAGATTTAGAAATTCGAGGAGCAGGAGATTTACTAGGTGGTGAACAAAGTGGTTTTATTAATGACATTGGATTTGATACTTATCAAAAAATATTGAGTGAGGCCATTGAAGAATTAAAAGAGAATGAATTTAAAGAACTTTATAATACTGAAGAAAACAAACCTAAAGAATTTATAAAAGAAGTTCAAATAGACACTGATTTTGAAATTTTATTTCCTGATAATTATATCAATTCGATTACTGAGCGACTGAATCTTTACAATGAATTATCCACTTTAGAAACTGATGAAGAATTACTTCAATATGAACAACGATTAATAGATCGTTTTGGCGAATTACCATTTCAGGCTATCGATTTATTAGATAGTGTTCGTTTAAAATGGTTTGCAAAAAAAATAGGCTTAGAAAAGGTAGTACTTAAGCAAAAGAGAATGATTGGGTATTTTATATCGAACCAACAAAGTGAATTTTATCAAACTAAGGCATTTACAGCAGTATTAAAATATGTTCAACAAAACGCCACAACATGTGTAATTAAAGAAAAGCAAACAAAAATAGGTTTGCGATTATTGATTACTTTTATAAAAATTGATTCTGTAGAAGTTGCCCTTAAAAGACTTCAAAAAGTTTTAGGTGATTTATAATTATCCTTTTTCACTGTAACCCATCATTTAAAAAATGGAAAATAGTTATTTTAAAAATCTGTCTAATTTAATTTTAGCAACTCTTTTCATAAGCACCTCCGGTGTGTTAGGCAAGTATATTGCAATGCCCTCTGAAGTCATTATATGGTTTCGCTCTGCTTTTGCAATGATTTTCTTATATGGATTTTGTAAGTATAAAAAAATAAGTATTAAGGTACCCAACTTTAAACATCATGTTCCGCTAATAACTAGCTCGCTCTTTATGGCTTTTCATTGGGTTACGTATTTCTATGCCTTAAAATTATCAAATGTAGCTTTAGGCATGCTATCACTTTACACATTTCCAATCATAACTGCACTACTTGAACCTTTGTTCTTTAAATCAAAAATAATTCCCATACATATTGTTCTGGGAGGAGTTGTGTTAATTGGAGTTTTTATTTTGGCTCCAGAATTTAATCTTGAGAGCTCAAATGTGAAAGGAATTTTGTTTGGTTTATTTTCTGCACTCTGCTATTCAATTAGACTCTTAATTTTAAAACAACATGTAAACCACTATCATGGGAGTATGCTTATGTTATATCAAACCTCTGTAATTACGATTGTTTTGATTCCTGTATTATTTTTTATGGATGTCTCTAATTTTCAATCTCAATTTCCGTATTTATTATTACTCGCAATACTAACAACTGCTATCGGTCACAGCTTAATGGTACATTCACTCAAGTTTTTTTCAACAACAACAGCAACTATTATTAGTAGTATTCAGCCTATATTCGGAATTGTAATAGCTTTCTTTGTTGTTGGTGAGATTCCAGAAATAAATACTGTTTGGGGAGGACTGTTAATTATTTCTACTGTTTTAATAGAAACTTTAAGGGTTAAAAAAGGAAGTTAATTACTTGGTCAATACATCTTGGTAATTACGTTTTACAAAAATTAGTATTGTTTCTAAAATATCACCCATATTATTACATTCTTTGAACTTAACATCTCCCACATATTTAATCAAATGTTTCTTTAAAAGTTGAACATTATTGGGGAAAGAAATTGTGTCACTTTTCATGCACCTAATTAAACTAGTTGCTCTTCTAGGAGAAGAGATTATTCTTTTTGCCATATAAGAGCGCTCTTCTAACTTATATTGAGTAATTGAATTCTTATCTAATTTTTTGTTTACCATATCAACAATTTTAAAGTTTTCTTTTAAAAATTGTAAATCATAAACTTTTAAATTTCCTTCAAAAGATTGTTGATCAAAATCAATAGCTCTGATTTTATATATAATTTTATCAAAATCATGAGTTGGTATAATTACATAATTATAAGAACGCATATCTCCGAGCAAACGAACCAAACATCTTTCTTTAAATTTCACAAATTCTTTAGCAATTTGAGATTTCTCTGACTCTGAACATTTAGGAAGGAATTCTTTTATAAAATCATCTCCTGGAATTCCTGAAATATGTTCTTCTATTAAAGTGTCTTTGTAAACTAAGAAATTTAGGTTATGTGGAGACAATATATGTTCTAATTCTAAACCATATATTCTAGAAGCATCAGCTTTTTTCACATAAAAATAGGTGTAATTATCATTTAAAACATTTCTTATTTTTATTCGAAAAGGTTTTGAATTTCCGAAAGTACAATAATCAATAGCGTCTACATTTAAAAATGGGATAGTTTCGTTCCCTCCGTCTGAATGGAGTATCGTGTATATTTTTTTTAAACTAGCATCAATTTCTTCTCTATCATATTCTGAATAATATGTCCTAACCCATAAAGTATCTTTTTCATTCTTATCATAAACTATGACTGACCCTTGAAAACGGAGCAAATCGTCATAAAAAATTGGTATTTTTAAGTTTCTATTATACTTCTTTAGATATTCATCCAACATTTTATTAATAGGAAATGTTGGTTTTTTTTTAGAAATTAACTTTTTTTCTAGCGCCATTTGATACAAATTACACTCAAATGTAATGCATAATCTTTTTAATTAGCTCAATTTAAACATCTTTCCAGGAAAAGGTTTTACAATATTTTTGAACTCTAGTTGTAATAATATTGTGACTAATTGACTCAAAGGAAGTTGAGTTTCTATTGCAATTGCATCAATTACTGCTTGCTCTTTTAATTCTAAAAAATCAACTATTTTCTGTTCATCATTTGTAAGATCTAAAAATAATCTTGTTTGTTTAGGAGGGATTTTTTTTGATATATCCCAATTAAGCATTTTTACAATATCTTCAGAAGATTGGAGTAAATGTGCTTTATTTCTATAAATTAAGTCATTACACCCTTGACTCATAATATCATTGATTCTTCCTGGCACTGCAAATACATCTCTATCGTATGAATTTGCAATATCTGCTGTCACTAGAGAACCTCCTTTTGATGCAGATTCTACAACTATTGTTGCTGTTGACAATCCTGCAACAATTCTATTCCTTTTTAAAAAGTTTTCTCGTTGAGGAGGGACATTGTGAAAAAATTCTGTTAAAAAACCCCCGTACTTATTTACACTATGGATATATCTTTTATGAGCTTTAGGATACATAATTTCTAAACCATGAGCTAGAACAGCAATAGTTTGCAAGTTGTTTTTTATGGCTCTTTTGTGCGCACAAATATCAATTCCATAAGCAAAACCACTTACAATAATAGGATTGTAAGCTGCTAATTCATCAATAAGTTTTTCACAAAAACTAAAACCATAATTTGTCATTCTTCTCGTACCTACAATAGAAATAATTTTATCATTTGAAAAATCAATAGTTCCATCTTGAAAAAATAAAATTGGGGCGTCTATACAATGTTTTAAATTTATTGGGTAGTCTTTATCCAAAAAATAAGAATATTTAATCTTATTTTGTTTTATATATTTAAATTCTAGCTCAGCAAAGTGCTGATTAGAGCTATCAAATAAATTTTGAATCGTAAGCTGACCAATCCCATTAATTTTTTGAAGTATCTGTTTCTTCTCTTTAAAAATATCACTGGCTGAGCCTACATGAGCAATGAGTTTTTTTGCTACAACATCTCCAATCATTGGAGTCTTTTGCAAACGCAAAAGTGCTAGAATTTCTTCTTCATTCAAGGTGCAATTTTTTTATTTCAATATACAAATATATTGTTGATAATTATTGGAGGCTTTTTATGCTTCTTATATTTAATTTTTTATATTTGTTTCTATGGTTATAGAAGATTACATAAAAGACTTATTGTACAGATATGATTGTGTTATCATCCCTAACTTTGGCGGTTTTGTAACTAATAAAATTAGTGCCCAAATTCACAAAGACTCAAACACTTTTTACCCACCAACAAAACAGATAGGTTTTAACGTTAACCTCATTCATAACGACGGCTTATTAGCCAATTATATTGCCTCGTCAGAAAACATTTCTTTTGACCAAGCAACGTCTAAAATTAAAGTCACTGTTTCTCAGTGGAATAAGTTAATTAAGACAACTTCTCTCCACATTAAAAATATTGGTTCCTTTTCTCTGAATGAAAAAAATCAATTAATTTTTAAACCCACGAGTAAAACAAATTACTTGAAGTCCTCCTTTGGGCTAACACCTACAGAATCACCTGTAGTTGTAAGATCTGCACAAAAAGTTATTCCTCTTATTTCTACCCAAAAGACTCAAAGAAAAGCACCTCTGTTTATGAAGTATGCTGCCACAGCTGCAGTTTTACTATCACTTTCCTATGTTGGTTGGACAGGTTATGAAAATAAACAAGAACAATTAAGCTTTGCTAAAGACCAAAAAAAAATAGAGGAAAAAATTCAAACTGCAACATTTGTTATTGAAAATCCTTTAGCAACAATTGAATTAAATGTAAATAAAGAAGTTCCAAAATCTTTTCATGTTATTGCTGGGGCGTTTCAATTTGTAGAAAATGCTCACAAAAAAGTAAATCAACTTAACTCAAAAGGATTTAATGCTACTGTTTTAGGAACTAATAAATGGGGGTTAACACAAGTTGCTTATGCTTCTTTTTACAAAAAAACTGATGCCTTTAAAAGTCTTGCCGATATAAGAAAAATTGACTCTAAAGATGCTTGGTTGCTAGTTAAAAAATTCGAGTAATTCAGAATCTATATTCTTCAGTCTACTACAATCAATCTTTTTGATTGTATATCTTTGTAAAAAAATTATAAATGACAGCAAAAAAACCGAGTGAATCTTTGACAATTCTTACTGATCTTGTGTTACCAGGAGAAACAAACTACCTTGATAATCTTTTTGGAGGGGAATTATTGGCAAGAATGGATAGGGCTTGTAGTATTGCTGCTCGACGTCACTCTAGAAGAATAGTAGTTACAGCCTCAGTAAACCAGGTTGTCTTTTCGAAATCTGTTCCCGTGGGAAGTGTTGTGACTATTGAGGCAAAAGTTTCAAGGGCATTTAAGTCATCTATGGAAATATATGTAGATGTTTGGATTGAGGATAGACAATCTGGCTTAAAGACTAAAGTAAATGAAGGAATTTATACTTTTGTTGCAGTAGATGAAACTGGTAAACCTGTTGAAATTCCTCAAATAATTCCTGAAACGGAACTAGAAAAAGAACGTTTTAAGGGTGCCTTAAGAAGAAAACAATTGAGTTTAGTTTTAGCTGGGAAAATGCAGCCAAATGATGCTACAGAATTAAAGGCTTTGTTTATAAACTAGTTGACTTTTAGAATCCAACTAGTGGGATTTAATCGAGTGGTGTTTTTTGACAATACAAAAATTAGCTTAGTTTTTCCCGTAATTCTATCAGTGAAAACTTTTCCTAATGGCTGTCCTGTTTTTATTTTTTGCCCATCATTAACATTTACAGTTTCTAAATTATTATATATAGAAATATAGTTTCCATGTCTAATTAAAACCGATTTTTTTCCTTCAGATTGAGTTTGTATTGCTAAGATTTCTCCATTAAAAATAGCATTAGCATTAGACCCTTTTTTAGTGGCAATATGAATTCCAGTACTATTTATAAAGTTTCCCGAATATACTGGGTGAGGCTGTTTACCAAACTTTCTTATAATAAAACCACTTTCAACAGGCCACGGAAGCTTTCCTTTGTTTTGCTCAAAACTAACTGCTAATGCTTTAGCCTCTGGTGTTAGTGAAAACCCTTTTGACTTTTTAACTCCTTTCTTTGCATTGGATTTAGCAATAGCTTCTTTAATTATTTTATCAATTATTTGCGTTATTTTCTTCTCCTGCTGTTGTTTTATTCGAAGTTTTTTCTTGTATTTTTTTTCTTGAGTTTGTAGCTCAAAAATTAATTTTCTCTGATCATCCTTTTCATATTCAATCTTTGATTTTTGTTCCTCTTCATTAGATAATAAAGTATCTTTCAACTCCTTTTGGATTAACAGTGAGTCTTTTAAACGTAAAAATTTATTAGTTAGAACATACACCTCTTCTCCTTGTTTTTTTCTAAAAGAGGCATACTGTTTCATATACTTCACTCTTTTGTAGGCTTGATAAAAACTTTTAGAGGAAAACAAAAACAAAGTGCTACTTTGCTGAGATTTGCTTTTGTATGATTTGTATATCATTTCAGCATAATCTTCTTTTAACTTAATTAGTTTTTTATCTAGTTGCTTTATATCATCTTCATAAATAGCGATATCATTCGATAGGGATTTAACTTCTAAATTAATAGTTGAAATGTATTGTTCTCTAATAGCAATTTTATGATTCAAATCCTTAAGATCTTCAAGAGCATTTTCTTCGCTTTTTTTTGCTGTAAAAAGCAACTTATTTACCATTTTAATTTCATTTTTTATTCTTTTTCGGTCGAGCTCTAACTGCTTTCTAGATTTGTTTTGTGCAAACGAAGACATCGTAAAAAAAAGAAGAAATAAAAGGGATATGTACTTATACTCTTTAAACATTAAAGTTTGATCGGTTTATAACTAGACGGTATTTTATACGGAGTACTAATTTGTTTGTTTAAAGTTACTGATTTAAAATCAATCGTAATCGTTGTATAATGTTCTGGTTGTGAAACGTTAATCATAATTTTCTTGGGTACTAACTGTTTTTCTATCAAACGGTAACTTTTATAATCTATATCCAATACTGTTTTATTTTTGACAGTCTTAAGCAATTGTTTTTTTAAGGTAAAATTATTCGGGTCAAATAAAAAGAATATACGATACAATTCATGTTGCTCTTTAGGGGTTAACTTGTAAACTAGATCATCCACCTGAGATATAAATTTTTGCTTTTTTAAATCTAAAACAGATTCGCCAAGCAATAAGTTTTGAACCTGATTGAAAGTGACTTTAGTTCCTAATATTTTTTCTAAAAGTGAAAAATCACCCTCAAAATACTTTTTATCAATTAATGAATAATAACTAAAAGATTCTGGAGTTATTTTTACTCTAAAAGCACTAATAATTTTAGAGCCTCTCATCCAGATTACGGAGTCTTTTAGTACACGAAGATGTACTGTGAAATTTATTTTATTTCTTTTATCATTTCTATAATCTGCATAGCCTACTTTTAATTTAGCATCCAGTGTTTTAGCATCAAAATAGAGAGCGGTATGTTTTTTAATAATTTTTTTAGCTGATATTTTTTTTAATACTTCGCTGTTTGATTCAACAAGGTTTCTTTTGCTTTTACAAGAGCTAAATACAATTATAAAAAAAAATAAACAGCTTATTATTCTCATATTATATCTTGTCATTTTTAAGTTTCATTTTGTATTCTAGGGCTTTACTAGTTTTATTTAAACTAGTATAGGTATTTACTAAAATAGTATAGAACTGGGCTTCCAATATGGGGTTTTCAATTATAAAATCTATTCCAATTTCTAAGATATCAATAGCTTCTTGGTGCTTTCCTTGTAGCTGTAATGCTCTTCCTTTTGATAAATAAGAAAATGGTTGTGCTGGAAAAAGATCAATCGCTAAGCTACTATAAATGTAATATGCTGGAATATTTTCTTTAATTGCCAACGTTAATATTTTTTTCAATGTATTAAAAGAAGGAGGATTAAGCTCAAAATCTGAAATTAGTTTGGGCAAACTGTCTCTATTTGAGACTACAATTTGAGGTTTATTTATCAACGCCAACTTATCTTTTAACTGTATTAAACTTGTTGTTAAGCCATATTCTTTTTCAAAAACATTAATCAAGGACAATGCTTTCATATATTCATCATTTAAGTAGTATAAATAAATCAATTCTGAACGCTGTTTAGGTTTATGCTTAACTATTGTTAGTTGCGTCTTTATTGCCTCTTGATAATTTTTATCTTTTTTTTGAATGGCTACCAAGTGCTTTAACATCCAAAAATTTAAAGGCTCTAAACGTAATGCATTATTGATGTACTGTAATGCTTCAGTTGTTCTATTTAAAAATAAGTAATTTTTTGAAAGTTCAAAAAAAACGGCTTTGTCGTTTGGAAAAATGGCATTGCACTCCTCTAAATTTTGAATTGCGATTTGATAATTTTTAATTGACTTTTCTGAGAGCGATTTAAAAAAGTATTCTTGAAATTTAATAGTCTTATCCTCTGTAATATCTTCTTTAATATCTTCTACCTCTGGAATACTATCTTGTGAATAAGAGAAAAAAGGATGGAACAAAAGCCCAAAAAAGACATAAAGTACAATCCTTTTAATCATTTCTTTTTTTTAAGTCAACTCTGAATAATCACCTATACTTAATGAGGTGAAATTACCATTAAATGTTGCATGATTTCCGATCATAGCATTTTCTAAAGTTGCGTTTAAGATTGTTACATTGGTTTGTATTAAGGAGTTCGAAATTTTAGAATCTTCTACCGAACTGGATTCACCTATAGACACATAAGGGCCAATTGTAGTGTTTTTTAAAACAACATTTTCTCCTACATAACAAGGCTGAATAATTTTAGAGTTTTCTAATACTACAGAATCAGCAACTAAATTCAGTCCTTTTTCGAAATCAAAACCTAATATTTTTTTATTGGTGTCTAGGGTTGGGTCTTTTTTCCCACAATCCATCCAAACATCAACTTTTCCAGGTAAAAATTTAGCGCCTTCTTGTTTTAAAGTTTCTAGAACTTCAGTAAGTTGAAACTCTCCGGAAGGTCTAATATCATTATCTATTAAGTATTTTATTTCTTGTGAGAGCTTATCACCATCCTTAAAGTAATAAATCCCTATTATAGCTAAATCAGATACAAATTCTATAGGTTTTTCAACAAAATCAGTAATATAGCCATCCCTTAATTTTACAACTCCAAAAGCACTAGGGTCTTCTACTTGCTTTACCCAAATAGCTCCATCTGCATTAGCATCTAAAGTAAAATCTGCTTTAAAAAGCGTATCTGCAAATGCAACAACACATGGACCTGAAAGAGACTCTTTAGCACAAAAAATTGCATGAGCAGTACCCAAAGCTTCTTCTTGGACGTAAACAGAGCCTTTGGCTCCTAATTCTTTGGCTATTTTTAATAATTTATCTTTTGTATTTGCCGGAAATCCTTTTGAGGATGGGCCAATAATAAAAGCTATTTCATCTATAGGTTGATTCACAACGGAAGTGATATCTTCAACTAATCTTTGTACAATTGGTTTTCCTGCAATTACTGTTAAGGGTTTAGGAATTGTTAACGTGTGAGGTCTTAAACGAGAACCAATTCCGGCCATAGGGACTATAATTTTCATGTTCTTTTTTGCATTTTTTAATAGTGCAATATACCAATAATTGAGTAATTGGTAAAAGAGAAACCGTTTAAATCCCTTTAGGAATAGAAGCAATTAAATTCTTAGTATAATTAGATTTTGGAGCGCTGTATATCTCATCTGAATCATTAATTTCTTCAATTTTACCCTGATTCATGACAATCAATTGATCTGACATAAACTTAACTACAGACAAGTCATGAGAAATAAAAATATAGGAGAAACTAAATACTTTTTTTAATTCATTAAGGAGATTGAGAACTTGTGCTTGAACAGATACATCAAGAGCAGAAACCGACTCATCACAAATAATTAATTTTGGTCTTAATGCAATCGCTCTGGCAATTCCTATTCTTTGTCTTTGGCCTCCCGAAAATTCATGTGGATACCTATTAAAGTGATCTTCTTTCAAACCAACTTTTTTTAACAGGTCTAGTACATATAATTTGCGATCATTGTGTGTCGGTAAAATTTTATGAACTTTCATGGGTTCTAAAATTGCATTTCCAACAGATATTCTAGGGTTTAATGAGGAAAATGGATCTTGAAAAATAATTTGGATTTCCTTTCTTAAATTCACCAACTCTGTTTTAGAAAGCACTGTAATATCTTTCCCCTTATAAAATATTTTACCAGAAGTGATTTCTTCTAAATGTAAAATGGATCTTCCCAGTGTGGTCTTTCCACTACCAGATTCTCCAACTAAACCTAATGTTTCTCCTTCATATAACTTAAAAGACACATCGTCAACTGCTTTAATAGTAGGGTTTTTAGAGAACCCTTTCTGACTATCAAAATATTTTTTCAGATTCACTACTTCCAGTAAAGGTTCAGAACTATAAAGTTTTTGATGAAATTGATCTCTTTCTAATTTGGTGTATATCTCTGGAAAAGTATTTTTTTTTATAAAGTCATTAACCGTTGGAAGTTTTTTGAATCTTTCCGAAAGACTAGGTTTAGAATTAATAAGTCCTTTAGTATATTGTTTTTGGGGAGTTCTAAAAACATCTTTGGCTTTCCCTTGTTCAATAATTACCCCCTCATATATGACAATTACATCGTCTGCAAGTTCAGAAACTAATGGTAAATCATGTGAGATAAAAAGAATACTCATTTGATTTTCGGCTTGTAATTCCTTTAGGAGTTCGATGACTTCTTTTTGAACTGAAACATCTAAAGCCGTGGTAGGTTCATCAGCGATTAATAAATCTGGCTTACAAGCGATAGCCATAGCGATCATTACACGTTGCTTCTGACCTCCACTTAACTGATGAGGATAAGCCTTAAAAATTCTATGAGGTATTGGTAATTTTACTTTTTCAAAGAGAGTAATTACCTCTTTAAAAATTTCTTTTTTGTTTAAATCTGTATGTTGTTTTAAAACTTCATAAACTTGTTTCCCGCAAGTTATTGTTGGATTTAAAGAACTCATAGGTTCTTGAAAAATCATTCCAATCTTTTTTCCTCTAATTATTTCAAACTCTTTATCAGATATTGTAAGAAGGTTTTTTTCTTTAAAAAAAATTTCTCCATCTAAAATTGCATTTTCAGATAATAGGCCAAGAATTGCAAGAGATGTCACTGATTTTCCACTTCCAGATTCTCCTACAATACCTAAAATTTTATTAACACCTAAATCGAAAGAAATGTTTTTTACAACTTCAATTTCATTTTTATGAGACAAAAACTTTATGGATAGATTGTTTACTTGTAACATATCAAGCAATATACATTAAGAGATCCAGAAACATCACAATAATTATAATAATTATATCCCTATAAATAGGTATTAAAAAAATTCATTAATTATGGGAATTGTATAAACTCTAATTAGTAATTAATTTTACCTTAATTGTTTTCTTTTAGTGTTAGATATTTTTTACCTCTATTAAAATATAAACTAAGGAAAAAATTGTTGTGAAAATTAAACCTAGATAACTTTATCTAGGTTTTTTTTATAAAGGTTATTTAGATTAACAATAATAATTAAATGATAACCGGAGTGTTCTAGTCGGTATTTTTTAGTTCCTTTGTTGAAATTTATTTTTGTGAATTATATTTCAGTAGAAAATATCTCAAAATCTTATGGAGATAGAACATTATTTAGCAATATTTCCTTTGGGATCAATAAACATCAAAAAGTAGCTTTTGTTGCAAAAAACGGAACAGGAAAAACCTCCATACTAAATATTATTGCAGGATTAGATACACCTGATAACGGACAAGTTATCAAGAGAAAAGAAATTCAAGTAGCTTACCTTTCTCAAAACCAACTATTTAATGACAATCTCACTATAGAAGAAACTATTTTTGAAACAGAAAATAGAATTTTACCTATCATAAAACAATACGAAAAAGCACTCGAAAACCCTGAGGATTCAGAAAATTATCAGAAAGCTTTTGACTTAATGGATCAACACAATGCCTGGGATTTTGAAACCCAATATAAATTGGTTCTTACTAAATTAAAACTCCCAACTTTATCAATGAAAGTGGGTAAACTTTCAGGAGGGCAGAAAAAAAGATTAAGTCTTGCTGTTTTACTAATAAATAAACCCGATTTAATCATCTTAGACGAGCCAACTAATCATCTAGATTTAGAAATGATAGAATGGCTTGAAGACTATTTTAAGAAAGAAAAAATAACCTTATTTATGGTAACGCATGATCGTTACTTTCTAGAAAGAGTTTGTAATGAAATTATAGAACTTGACCATGGTAAATTATATAAATACAAAGGTAATTATTCTTATTATTTAGAAAAAAAAGAAGAAAGAATTGCTCAGGAATCAGCTTCCACTCATAAGGCTAAAAATTTATTTAAGAAAGAGTTAGACTGGATGCGGAGACAACCAAAAGCAAGAACTACAAAGTCTAAGTCTAGAATTGATGATTTTCAAGAAATTAAAGAAAAAGCACACAAAAGAAGACAAGATCATACAGTTCAATTAGAGATAAATATGGAACGGTTAGGGAGTAAAATTGTAGAGCTCCACAAACTAAAAAAGTCATTCGGAGATCTAAAAATTCTTGATGGTTTTCAATATGTATTTCAAAAAGGAGAGCGTATTGGTGTCATTGGAAAAAATGGAACTGGAAAATCATCTTTTTTAAACATACTTACAAACAGAGAGCCTATTGATGGTGGAAAAGTTGTTGTTGGAGAAACAGTAAAATTTGGCTACTACACTCAAAAAGGAATTGTTGTAAAAGAAGGACAGAAAGTAATTGAAGTAATAAAAGAATTTGGCGAAGAAATCCCTTTAACCAAAGGAAGACGGATTTCTGCTTCTCAGTTATTAGAACGCTTTCTTTTTGATAAGAAAAAACAATATGATTTTGTTGAAAAATTAAGTGGTGGAGAACAGAAACGATTGTATCTCTGTACTGTTTTAATTCAGAATCCAAACTTTTTAATTCTGGATGAACCCACCAATGATTTAGATGTAATTACCTTAAATGTGTTAGAAAGTTTCTTATTAGATTTTCCAGGGAACCTAATTGTGGTATCTCACGATAGGTATTTTATGGATAAAATTGTAGATTCTTTATTTGTTTTTAGAGGTAATGGAGTTGTTGAAAATTTTCCAGGAAATTACTCAGATTACAGAACTTATGAAGACTCTAAGCCTAGGAAAAAAGTTGTAAAAGTTGAAAAAAAACAAGCTATAGCTACTCCCTCCAAAGTAAAATTATCCTTTGAAGAAAAAAGAGAATTTGGTTCTCTAGAAAAAGATATAGAACGATTAGTCCAAAAAAAGAAATTAATTGAAGCTTCTTTTATGGACGAAGGAATCACACAAGAGCAAGTGACGGAAAAATCAGAAGAACTTCAAAGAGTTATTTCTTCACTAGAACAAAAAGAAGAAAGGTGGTTTGAAATATCTATGAAACTAGAGGGTTAAACTTTAATGATTTCATTTTCCTCAACTAGCTTTTCATTATTAAAACGCATCAATAATTGTGCAACAGCTATGGTGTCTTTTTCACAATACTTTACGATCCGGTCTAGATTTTTATCTTTATAATAAACCCTGGCAACCTCACTGCCATCGATGTCATCTTTTGGAGATGGAATTCCTAAAATTGAGGTCAACAATTGTAAAGAGCTGTAATGCTTATAATCTCCAAATTTCCATAACTCCATAGTATCAAGATGCGGAACTTCCCATGGTTTTTTTCCAAATAAATTTAATTTTGAGGGTAACTCTATTTGATGTACAATCATTCTTCTTGCGATGTAAGGGAAATCAAACTCTTTCCCGTTATGAGCACATAGAACATGAAATGATTTATTAAAATGTGTGTCTAAGAGTTGTTTAAAATCAACTAAGATTTGCTTTTCATGATCTCCACTAAAAGAGGTAACTCGTAAATTTCTTTCTTGTGTGTCATTGGTAAAATAGGCTACAGAAATACAGATAATTTTACCAAACTCTGCCCAAATTCCAGCACGTTCATAAAAATCTTCTGCACTAAACTCTTCTTTACGTTGATAGGCCGTTTTTTTTGCAAATAACTCTTGCGTTGTATCTAGTACCTCAGACCAATTTTCCTTTTGTGGAACTGTTTCAATGTCTAAGAACAAGACATTGTTCATTTTTGTTTTCAAATTCATGCCATTTTTTTAGTGAATTTACTAAAAATAAAAAAGCCTCGAAAATTCGAGGCTTTTTAAAAGAGTTATGTATAAGAGATTATTCTCTAATTAATTTTACACTTTTTACTCCTTGCTCTGTAGTAATTCTAGCAATATAAATACCACTACTTAATCCTTGAGTAGAAATAGAAAGTTCAGTACTGTTGTTGTTTTGAGAAACCACTCTTTTTCCTAACAGATTAAATACTTCAACAGAATTTATTACGGTATTACCCGTTCTAAAGTTCCAGTTTGAATTAGATGGGTTAGGATATACGCTAACATTTACAAAACTATTGTCATCTACACCAGCTGTAGCCTCACCAACAACAACACTACCCAAGGTTGTATCTGCAGGGTCAGCTAATGGACCAGTAACTGAAAAACCATATTGAA
>OJFP01000102.1_pt1 | contig 66923 bp, 50 predicted proteins | sample 1594141 | NCBI WGS metagenome assembly OJFP01 (sample SAMN05416843, study PRJEB24817) | seawater metagenome | isolation source: Sea water | place: Canada:Atlantic | collected 2013-07 | reverse complement strand
ACGTAAGTGAATCGCGAGGTCGATTGACTCACCGGCCGGCGGCAGCCGGTCGGCCATTTTCCAAGCCACCCCGAATAGACGGCGACCGCGGGAGTCCTCAAAACTGAAACGAAAATGGTGTTGTTTGAAGACATCGGGACGTTGGCGAAGGGTCACGCCTTTGACCCCACATACCGGCTCGGCATTAGCCTGCCCAAATGGATGCAGGGTATCGAGTTCATCCATTAACTTAGTCCCAATTTGCTCCGGCTCCAACCACGTGGAAATGGGCAACTCGCGCTCTTCAATTTCATCCCCTACCCGGGCGGTAATCGCAGCCGAGAAGGCTGCCCTGAACCCGTCGAGGTTTTCTTTTAAAACTCCGACTCCAACCGCCATGGGATGGCCTCCCCAACTGCCAAGATGTTCATCACAGTCAGCTAACACTTCCACCAAGCTGACCCCATCGATGCTGCGACCGGAGCCTTTGGCTTGATCGCCTTCGTTGCCGAGCACGACACAGGGGCGATTATATTTACGCGATACGCGACCAGCCACGATACCGACTACACCCGGGTGCCAATCATCGTGATAGAGCACGATTCCCGCGTCTTCGGAATAAAGGGTCTCAACGAGTCGCTCGGCCTCTTGCGTAATCGCTCGCTCGATATCCTGCCGCTCGCGATTGAGGTCATCGAGTTTGTTGGCCGTAGCCATCCCCTCGTGGTGGCTCTCACTGAGAAGGAGCTCCACTGACAACGCAGCGTCGGCCAGACGGCCACTGGCGTTGATCCGTGGGCCCATGCGGAAAGATATGTCGACCGGTGCTATCCCGATCTCCGGTCTCACTCCTGAGACCTCCATCAGAGCTCGTAAGCCCGGACGCTCGGTTGTCCCCAGTACCCGCAGACCGTGCCGCGCCATGAGGCGGTTTTCGCCGCGCAATGGCACCAAGTCGGCGATGGTGCCCATCGCTGCTAGATCGAGGTAATCGCGTAATTTGATGCGAAACGCGACTGGGTGATTTTCCTGTCGCAGGTGTTTCAACAGGCCGTGCGCCAGTTTGAAAACTAAGCCCACCGTGCAAAGGTTGCGCCAGGCGTCATCGTCTTCTCCGGGGTATACGTGCGGATTGATGAGAATGGCATCGGTCACGGCTCCTTCACGGGAGCGGTGATGGTCGACAATGATGACATCCACTCCTTCGGACCTCAGGTAAGCGATTTCCTCCAATGAGTTCGTGCCGCAATCCAAGGCCACAAAGAGCTGAGGTTTGCCGTCACGGAGTGCCCGGTCGATCGCACTGCGCGACAGACCGTAGCCATCTTCCATTCGACGCGGCACCACGTAACGTGGGCTGAGCCCGAAACGACGTAGGATACTTACCAGTAGTGTGGTGCTACTGACGCCATCCACATCGTAGTCTCCGAGCACCACGACGTCTTCGCGGGCCTCGATCGCAGCGGCCAGACGCTTCGCGGCGTCTTCCAGATTGGTCAGCAGGAACGGGTCCGCTAACTCCGCGATCGCGGGATGGAGAAACTGTTTCGCCTTCGCTTCAGTCTTGATGTCAAGGCGCCACAACAGCTCCGCAATTTGCGGGCTCAGGCTCGCATCCTTGCTCAGCGCCCCCACCTCATCGGCCGGGGGTGGCGTGTAAGTCCAACGCATCAGGTTTTGCTGAGAATCAGCTTATTCCGATGCGCGGCTGGAACCGGTCCACTCGTAGGTCGGTTTGACGTCTTGATGTTTCTCCACGTGTTTGCGATCACCCTTATGATACCAGAAGAAGATCGGACTCGCGATGAAGATAGACGAGAAGGTGCCGGTGACGACACCCACGAGGAAGGTGAAAGCGAGATCGTTGATCACGCCACCGCCCCAGATAAACAAGGCGATCGAAGCCAGGAAGGTCGTAATACTGGTGAGTATTGAACGGGTGAAGACCTTGTTGATGGCGTTGTTGATTACGTCGCGCAGTTTCGTGTCGGGGTTGAGTTTCAACTCCTCTCGAATGCGATCAAATACGACGATAGTATCATTAATTGAGTAACCAGCCACCAGCAGGATGGCCGCAACCATCGGCGCCGTGAATTGGCGATCGAACAGCACAAACAATCCGATCGTCATCAAGATATCGTGAACGGTCGCGGTGACCGCACCGAGGCCGAAGCCAAACTCGAAACGGAACGCCACGTAGAGTAGGATGCCGACAATCGCCAAACCGAGGGACATGAAGGCATTCCAACGAATCTCTTCGCCAATAGCCGGTCCAATGGTGGTTTCGCCGACGACATCAAACCCGGCGGCCGGGAATTCGGAGGCCAAGAGGTCGAGCACGCGACTCCCCTCACCCGTCGGCACCTGAACCTTAAGGGTCTCGGATTCACCTGCGAAATCGCTTTGGAAAATTGGGTTGGCTTCACCGATACCGGCGGCCTCGAGGGCGGAGCGGACGGCTCCGGTATCCACCACCTGAGTGTAGGCTAAGTTCACTTCGTCACCACCGACAAAATCGATACCGTAAATGCTGTCACCCTTGTAGGCCACGACACCGATACCGATCAACACGATCACCCATGAAACACCGAAGGCGGGTCGAGCCCACTTAAGGAAGTCAAACTTAGGAATCCCAGCCGGCACGTGCATGCGGAATTTCTTGATAATCTCACCTTCGATGAAGAGCTCGAGGAGCAACTTGGTGACGACCAAGGCGCAGAAGACCGTGGAGAAAACACCGATGGTGAGGGTGACACCGAATCCCTTAACAGGGCCCGTGCCGAACACGATCATCAGCGAGGACGTAATCAACGTCGTGATGTTCGCATCCAAAATAGTGGAGAGCACTTTTTCGTGACCGGCGAGGAAGGCCGCCTTGAGCGACTTACCCGTATTCAACTCTTCTCGTATTCGTTCGAAGATCAGGATGTTCGAATCCACCGCCATACCGACGGTGAGCACGATACCGGCGACTCCCGGCAGAGTGATCGTAGCGCCAAGACTGGCGAGCACACCCATGATAATGAGCAGATTGATCGAAAGACTGATGACGGCGAAGACCCCACCGATAGTGTAGATGAGAACCATGAAGCCCGCGACGAGGATAATCGCGACTTGCGAAGCCTTGATGCCCGAAGCTATCGCGTCTTCCGCGAGGGAGGGACCGACTTCATTTTGCTCTTGGATCTTAAGTTCTACGTCGAGCGGGTTGTTCAACACGTTGGCGAGGTCGATCGCTTCACGTTGGGTAAAGGAACCAGTGATCTCGGCTGAGCCGCCACCGATACGCTCACGCACGGATGGTGCGGAGGACAGACGACCATCAAGCACGACTGCCAATTGGCCGGGACGACCGGTGCGCTGACCTTCCAAAGCCAGGGCTTCGGTCACGGCGGCGAAGCGTTCAGAGCCTTCGTCGTTGAAACTGAGGTTCACCTTGTAAGCACCAAACTGATCCATGGTCGGAAACGCAGTATCAACCAATTCACCCGTCATCTCAGGGACGCGCTTCACGAAGTAGTCGACCAGGAATGGGGTGCCGTCGGCGTTATCCCCCTCTTGGGTCAGGATCTCATAACCGGGAGGAATCTGTCCGGGAGGCACGGAGGCCGGAGAAAGAGTCGGATGGACGAGGCGGAAATCGAGGCGCGCTGGTTTCTTAACCGCGTCGACGACTTCGGGATTGTCCTTGGTGCTGATTCCGGGGAGCTGCACCTCGATGCGGTTGTTGCCAACCGGGCGGATGATGGGTTCGGCGACACCAAACTCATTTACCCGGTCGCTGATGATCTCGATAGCCTTGGCGAGATTCTCTTCGCGCTCGTATTCGTTTACGCCCTCGGCGACACCGTCGTCTTGAACTTCGAGGATGAAGGCGACACCGCCCTTGAGATCGAGACCGAGCTGCAGGCGCCCCTTGGATTGCTGCAGGAGGTGGTCGAGCAGGATAGCGTTGCGCTTCTCGACGTTAATCAGCGAAGCCTCGAGGCGAATCTCAGGAAAGAACTTGGAGAGATCGATTCGCTGCGCTTTGCCAATTTTCTTGAGGGCAAGAAATACGGTTTTCGCCTCGTCTCTCGCGACCATCTGGCTAGCTTGGGCCATAATCGATTCGAACTCGGTGACATCCGCTGAGGCTTCAGCATGAATGTAGTCGTTGAAAGGCGTGTCGTGAAGGGGAAGGAGCGATGATATAGCCCATGCGCCAATAAAGGCGATGAGCGTAATCTTGAAGAGGTTACGTTTGAACATTTCGGGCTTAGGTTAAATCGGAGGGTATCTCAAATGTGCCGAAGGCACGGGATTGAGACGGCAATGCGAGACATTGCGGGTGCAGAACGGGTTAAATTAATAGAGGGAACTTACGAATCAGCTTTTTTAACCACCGAGGAAACGAAGGTTTTGCCAACCTCGACCTTGGTCGTGTCGGCGACTCGCACGACGAAGCGATCATCTTTCACGCCTACAATCGTGCCGAGGAGACCACCAGCTGTTACAATTTCGTCACCATTGCCGAGCTCTTTAAGCATTTGATCATGCGCTTTCTGTTTTTTGCGCTGGGGAGCGATCATCAAAAACCACATCGCGGCGAAAAGTAGACCGAAGAAAATGAGCTGATTGGCGGGGTTCGCACCACCGGGTCCGGGCTGAGCTTGGGCGAATACTGTGAGAATTGAGGTCATATTGGCGTTGCGTGTTGCTGGTCGTAAAAAAAGAAACGAGCATCTAACCGTTCCAGAAGTTCAAAAAGCAAGCCAGTAAACCCTCCACTCTCCTCTCTTGAAGACCGAAGCAGAAACCACGTGGTCCACGGCCCAATCCGAAGAGCTTTACGGCTTCCCCCGGTGGGGCTCCGGCCATTTCCACGCCAATGCCTCCGGGATGGTCACGGTCGAACCTCTCGCCGACGGTCGCCAGATCTGTATTAAAGACGTCATCGACGAGGCTGTCGGCACCGGAATGCAGGCGCCATTTGTGATTCGATTCCAGGATCTGCTGCGCCATCGAGTCGAGCGACTGAATCTCGCATTCAACCAAGCGATTAAGGAAGAGAACTACGACGCACGCTACCGCGGGGTCTTTCCGATCAAGGTGAACCAGCTGCGTGAAGTCGTAGAAGAGATCGTAGATGCAGGAGCCGAATTCGAATACGGCCTCGAAGCCGGCTCGAAGCCCGAACTCGTGATCGCTCTGGCCATGCATGAGGGCAAGGACCGCCTGATCATCTGCAACGGCTACAAGGACCCCGATTACATCCGTCTGGCCCTCCTTGGGCGCAAACTCGGCAAACAGATCGTCATCGTCGTCGAACAGCTCAGCGAGGTAGACCACATCGTCGCCCTTGCCAAAGAAACCGGCGTCGAACCGGTTATCGGCTTTCGAGCCAAACTTTTAACGCGCGGCGAAGGCAAATGGGCGTCCTCCACCGGCGAGAACGCTAAATTCGGCCTCAATACCGCCGAAATCCTCCTCGCCGCTAGAAAACTCCGCAAAGCCAACCTGACCGACTGCGTGCGTCTCCTGCACTTCCATATCGGTTCTCAGGTGCCTAATATTCTCACCATCAAAAAAGCCGTGGTGGAGGCGTCACGCTTCTACTGCCAATTGGTAAAGATGGGCTTCCCGATGGGGATCTTGGACGTTGGTGGTGGCCTCGGCATCGATTACGACGGTTCGCGCACGAATTTCGAGAGCTCGATGAACTACTCGATGGAGGAATATGCGAGCGATGTCGTAGCCAACATCCGCGATATCTGCGTGACCGCCGACGTCGCCGTGCCCGACATCACTTCCGAGTCCGGACGCGCCGTCGTCGCCCCCCACTCTATGCTGGTCGTCGAAGTCTTCGAACGCATCAGTAAACGCGAATCGCTCAGCGTAAAACAGCGCCCCAAGAAAAAGCACAAAGTCGTCAAGGACCTTGAAGCCCTAGCGGAGAGTAAAACTAACCTCGGTCGGCTCGAACGTTACCACGACGCGCTGCAGCGGAAAGAGGAAGCGTTCTCTCTCTTCAATCTGGGTTACCTCGATCTCGAAAACCGGGCGGCGGCCGAATCCCTTTTTTGGCAAATCTGCGAAGAGGTCGTCCGCGGCGACCGCGATACAGGCTTCATTCCCGAAGAGCTGCTCGAGCTCAAGGGGATGTTGGCCGATCAATACGTGTGTAATTTCTCCGTCTTCCAGTCGCTTCTAGACCACTGGGCGCTCAAGCAGCTTTTCCCCATCGCTCCGCTCCATCGCCTAGACGAGAAACCGTCCGTCGATGCCATACTCGTGGACATCACCTGCGACTCCGACGGCAAAATCGATTCGTTCATCGACCTCGAGGATACCAGTCACCACCTCCCCCTTCATCCGCTCAACGGGGAGCCCTACTATTTAGGGGTTTTCCTCACCGGCGCCTATCAGGATATCATGGGCGATCTGCACAACCTGTTTGGTCGCGTAAACGAGGTGCACGTCTTCCTCGAAGACGACGAGGAAAACGGTTTCTACATTGAGGAGACTCTCCAAGGTTCGCGCATCCGCGACGTGGTTAACGGCGTGCAATACTCACACAACGACCTCTCGCGGCGCATCAAGAAACTGATCGATGCCGCTACCAAACGGGATGAAATCAAGCCCCGCGAAGGCGTGCGCTGGTTAGAACTCTACGAAAACATCCTCGAGACCAAAACCTACCTCAACATCGAGCGGCCTCCAAAAAAGAAGCCGCGCAAGAAACGGTAGGGCCTTTCGGGTATCACCCTCCCCGATCAATCGTGCCAACGTTTTTCTCCAGCTACTATCGCGAGATCGAGAAAATCCTCTTCGCGCGGAATGGCGCAGCCATGGGCCGGCGAATACGCACAATAGGGATTGTAGGCCCCGTTGAAGTCCAAGGTGTAGAGGTGTTCGGAATCGGCTGAGAATTCGAAATCAAGATAGCGCCCTACTTCGTAGGTTGAATCTCCCGTGGTCCGATCGGTGAACCATATTCCGTAGTAGTGGCCATCCGGAATCACCATGCGATAAACCCGCACTTGGTGCGTTCGACCATCATGCTTAAAGGTGAGTGAACCATAGAGATCTCCGGCTCTTTCCCGGCCCTTAGTATCGAAAATCGTGATGGGCTCGGGTTTCGCCATAACCGTCAACTTACTCTGGAAAACCCACTCCGAATCCGGCTCAAAATAGTGCAGTGGAGAAAACCCCACCGGGTGCTTCTCATGATTGAACGGCGAACTCGGATCGTCTCGCATCCAAGCATCCTTCCCCGTCCGGTCCTCCAGCGTTTGCTCGAGGGAAAACTCCTCCTCCAGCGTTGGCGGTGCACATCCGAGCATAAGCACGATCGCGAGACAGGGGATTAAGCGAGGCATTATCATGGCTCGAGATAATCCCCCGCCCGCATTGGGTCAATCGCCCAAGTCCAACCGCTCTCCGCAACGACGGACAGGGTCACCAAAACGGTTAAAAGTGAAGGGCCAGATAACAGCACATGCAGAACATTTTTTACCGTTTGAATTTGTCATCGACCGGGTTTCGTCGAGGACACAGTCTACACTGATTGAGGTAGGGACGGACCGCTGGGCCGGCCGCAGTATCAAGGCAACTACAGCTTTCAGCGCGAGTTGCGCCACGATGACGATGGCATGCTTCGCAGGCCCGAGAGACAATGGCGGACGGCCCAGCGGTCCGTCCCTACCCTGTCTAAGAATCAATCCGACGCTACGGGCGGCCAATTGTGTTTCGGGTAGCGCCCCGCCAATTGCGCGCGGACATCGCGATACGCTCCGCTCCAGAATCCATCGAGGTCATCCGTGAGCTGCACCGGTCGTTGATTGGGGGCCAACAACTCCCACCGCACCGCCAATCGTCCAATCCCGAGGGTAAAGGCATTGGTCAATCCGATCACATCCTGCACGCGGGCCGACAAAATCGGTGAACCTTGCTCACCATAGGTGATGCGTGCCCTTCGCCCGTTCGGCAACTCCACCCGCTCCGGCAGATAATCATCGATCACGGCTAACTGCTCTGCCCGTAACCAGTCTTTCAATACGGGCATCACCGGTTTATCTTTCAGCTCCCGGGCGCCAAAGCTTCCCAGGCAAATCTGCTCCACCAACATCAACCGATCTTCCGGGGTTAGCGGCGATACCTCCAATTCAGGAAAGAAACGAGCGAGACAATTCACCCGCGTGATCCAGCGATCCACCGCTTCCGTCCAGGTCTTAAGTTTGATTTCACCCGACTGCACCCGAATCGCCAATAAACGGGCGGCCGCATCTTCAGGAGGCACTCCAGCCGTCGCCTTGCTTTCTAGCACGAGATCGCGGAACCGCCGTTCTCGGCGCACGATCACCCGACGCGTATCCTCATCATAGATTACCGTATTGGTCTCCCGTAGATCGTCTGGAAACAGTTCGGCTAGCCAGGACTCCTCCACCGCGGTGGCCATGGACAGCAAGACGTTTAACTCCCCTCCCCGTCCTTCGATTTCGCTGATTTCCGCCGCCACCAATAATCCGGCTTCCTGCACCGAACTCTCACGGGCTAAGACCCCGCGACGGTTGTGCACCAATTCACATCGCATCGTTCCCCGATCCAATCGTCGGGCGAGTTGATCGGAAAACCCCGCCAATATGCATTTACAGATCTCCGAATCCGGCACCGCCTCGGCCAACGATAAGCCCTCTTTCTCCGCAATTTTCAATAACTGGGCAAATAGCGGACCGACCTGTCGCGCGCCTTGCGCATGCACGCCCAAGGCCCGGCACGCTTCGACGGAATATCGGTTTTCGTGGGCGTATTCCCACGCTCGCATCAAGCGGAAGAAATCGCTCGATTCTTCATTTCCCCAACGCTCATCCCGCGCCCGGTCGATTGCGCCAGAAACATCCCGTAGCAGGAAGTTACGGCCTTGAGTCAGTGCGGCCATTAACGCGACCACTTTGGCACATCCCCGCTGATCGGCTTCCAACAACATACGGGCATAACGGGGATGCGCCGGGAACTTCAGCATCCGTTTCCCCAACTCGGTAATCGACCGATCTCCGTGGCTCTCGGTTGCACCAAGATCAGCCAATAATTGCTCCGCGCGTTCTCGAGCCGCTGGTTCCGGCGCTTCAAACCAGGGAAACGTATCGATCCGATCAATGCCGCTGGCTTTTAAGGTCAATACACTCTCCGCCAAATCAACCCGATGCACCTCGGGCTTCTCGTAGGCCGGTCGATCGGCGTGGTCGCGCTCCGACCACAATCGTAAACATTGCCCCGCTTGCGTGCGGCCAGCCCGCCCCGCTCGCTGGTCGGCACTCGCTCGCGAAATTTTGTCGATCAGCAACGTATTGATTCCTCGGCGTGAATCGAACCGGGCCATGCGCGCCAATCCCGCATCAATCACGCCCGTCACTCCGGCGATCGTCAGGGAGGTTTCCGCCACATTAGTGGATACGATGATCTTGCGCCCTGTCCCGGGACGCACCGCCGCATCTTGCCGCTCCGGAGCCAGTTCCCCGTGGAGCGGAAACACCTCAAATCCCTTCAATGCCCGATGGGATTCTAAGGCACTGACGGTGCGACCGATTTCGTAGGCCCCCGGCATGAAAACCAAAAGATCGCCATCCGTCTTCGTCGCCAGATCCACCGCTCCTTGAGTCGCGACATCCCACACCCCTTCGCGATCGAAATTCGGCGAACGGGTTAGATAACTGATATCAACCGGATAGCTGCGTCCCACTGATTCGATGTGAGAACACGGCTCCAAATATTTCACCAACGTGTCCGCCGACAACGTCGCCGACATGACCACGATTTTAAGGTCAGGTCGAATCGTAGCCTGAATCTGCTTCGCCCGGGCCAACGTGATATCTCCGTGTAAGTGACGCTCATGAAATTCGTCGAACACCAAAACACTGACTCCTTTAAGCGTCGGATCGAACGACATCTTCCGAAGCAGAATGCCTTCAGTCACATAACGGATCTTGGTCCGCGCCGATACCCGACTCTCGAGCCGAATCTGATACCCGACGATTTCGCCTAACGCGGATCCCTCTTCCTGCGCCACCCGCTGAGCCAGCATGCGGGCGGCCAAGCGGCGCGGCTGCAGCACGATTACTTCACCCGTATTCAGTAATCCATGACGTAACAACATCCGTGGAATCTGAGTGGACTTACCCGACCCCGTCGGCGCTGAAACCACCACGCGCCCTTGCTCCTCCAAGCTCGCCAGCAAGGCGCTCTCGAGTTCGTAAATGGGCAGGTCCGTGGGCGTCATGTAAGAGCGACCTTCCGCAACCACTTTAGGGGTTCAAGCCTAACCGTTTTGGGTCGGTAAAAGTTATTCACCGGTTATTCACTCCGTCCCCCAATTCGGTGAATAACTTGTGCATATCAAAGTCGTGACTTTTCGGGAAAAATTTTGCATGTTTTTCGATGTTCTTTGATGGAACAGTCAGGCGCACGACGTAATGAAAAAAACGTCGAAAGCGAAGACTGGGATACGCCCGAGTAACCGGGGAAAGGAGAATCGGAGCTGGTCCGATTTCTCCCCTCAAGCGAAGCTTAAAAGCCGCGAGAGGCATATATCACCAGTTCCTCTGACCGGGGTCGTGCCCGGCTCAGCTACACGAATCAGGAACTGAGCAATGAGCCGCGAATTAAGAAACCGCGAGCGAATCGAGTCAGGTATGACGCAAGTTTCGAACGTCATATTGATACTGTAACCCAGAGGGTTTCGGCTGCTACAGTAAGCCAGACTGTAGATTGGTCTTGGGTGGGAAACCGCCAAAAGGTCGCTCCCAAGTCAGGGAAGCGAACGCGAAAACAAGACGAAGATGCAGGAGATTGAATGAGCGTGGCAAAGCTCAGCAGATCTCATCAAGGGGGCGGTGCGAAAAACCGCGTCACCCCATTGCAAGGTAGAAAGCAGCCTGAGAGTTAAGAGGTCAGACCCGTCTCACAAGGCAAACGCCCAGCCAAAAGCTGGGGCCGTCCTCGTGACAAAGGTGCCGACGTGAAGATGCGCCCTTGCAGGCACGTCAGCACCAGGTCCGGCGAATCACTCCCGGCAGGGAGAGATCGAACCGGGCGAAGAGGCCTCACTCAATAAACTCAGGTCGGAAACGACAGGAGCGATCCCGCTATGAGATCGAAAACCGCGCATGCCGTGCGGAGTAGCGTCGGGGAGTTTGCAGCCCGCGAAAGCGAGAGCGCCTAATGCAAACATTTGGGAAAGAGTGCGTGGCGCGTGCCCACCCCCCATATTTGGCCCAGAGAACTTCGGTTCTCTGGGCCTTTTTTGTGCCCAACTCCCTCGACCCACCCCAACCAAGCCGATGTTCGTATTACGAACATCGGCTTGGTGACCTAGGAGAGGGGTAAGTTACTGGGAACGCTCTAGTTCCACCGGTGTGCGTCCTTCCGTCTTGCCTTGGACCATTCCGGGAGGCACGTTCTGCCTTTTCGCACGAATCTAAGCCGTATCCGGACATGAACCAGAACATCCGCAACATCGCCATTATCGCTCACGTCGACCACGGGAAAACCACCCTCGTTGACACTCTCCTCCAGCAAGGTGGAGCCTATCGAACCAATCAAAAGGTTGAAGACCGTGCGATGGACTCGATGGACCTCGAAAAGGAAAAGGGCATCACCATTAAGGCGAAGAACACTTCCGTTCACTGGGAAAACAAGATAATCAACATCGTCGATACTCCCGGTCACGCCGACTTCGGCGGTGAGGTGGAGCGCGCTCTGCGCATGGTCGATGGCGTATTGTTGCTCGTCGATGCTTACGACGGCCCCCAGGCGCAGACCCGTTTCGTGCTCCGCAAGGCCCTTTCACTCGGTCTCAAGGTCATCATCGTCCTCAACAAGATCGATCGCGACAACGCGGAACCTAAGGAGATGTATGAGAAGGTGCTCGAACTCCTACTCGAGCTCAACGCCACCGAAGAACAATTTGATGCGCCCGTCGTTTACGGTTCTGGCCGCGATGGCTATATGGTCCGCAATCTCGAGGATGAGAAGAAGGACCTCAAGCCGCTCTTCACCGCCATCCTCGAGCACGTTCCACCTCCCTTTGCCCGTCCGAATCAGCCTTTCCACATGTTGGTCTCCAACGTGGATTGGAGCGACTACGTCGGCCGGATCGCCATCGGCAAGATCCTCGGCGGCGAGGTGAAGATCGGTGACACCGTTCATGTCATCCCGCACGGCGGGGACAAACGCCTGCGCGGCAAGATCACCAAGGTCTTTGAATATTCCGGTCTCGGCACGCAGGAGACCGCGAATGCGGTCGCCGGCAATATCGTGGGACTTTCCGGTTTCGAAGATATCGACATCGGCGACACCCTCACGGCCGACCCCGAAGGTCACGCCCTGCCCTTCACCGATGTTGATCCTCCCACTCTCGAGATGGAACTCGCGGTCAACGATGGCCCGCTTGTTGGAAAAGAGGGTAAGTTCGTCACCTCCCGTCAGCTGCGTGAGCGCCTCTATCGCGAGGTAAAATCCAATATCTCCATCTCCGTGGAAGACGCCGAAGTCGGCAGCGCGTTCAACGTGAAGGCCCGCGGCGCCATGCAGATCGCGGTGCTCGTCGAAACGATGCGTCGCGAAGGATTCGAACTCCTCGTATCCCGCCCGCATGTTATCACTCGGGAAGTCGATGGCCACAAACATGAGCCTTACGAAACCGTTTGGATTGAAGTGCCCGACGAAAATGTCGGAGCGATCATGCAGAACTTGGCTAACCGTAAGGGTCAGCTGACCAACATGGAAAAGCTCAATACCACCACCATGATCGAGGCCACGATCACCACCCGCGGCCTGATCGGCATGGAGGTAGATCTCGTCAACGCCACAAGCGGTCACGGCGTGATGTCCCATCTCTTCAAGGAATACGGCCCTTGGGCCGGAGCCCTGAGCACCCGTATCACCGGAACCATCATCGCCACTGAGGCCGGTGAGACTCGTGCTTACGCCCTCGAAACCATCCAGGAACGCGGAAAACTCTTCGTCGGCGCCCAGGAAATTGTCTACGAAGGCATGATTATTGGTGAAAACCCTCGGGCTGAGGACATCTCCGTCAATGCCGTGAAAGCGAAGCAGTTGACCAATTTCCGGTCCCAAGGTGACGGCAAAAGCACCCAACTCACGCCAGCCGTTAAGATGTCCCTCGAGCGTTGCATCGAATACATCGCCGATGACGAATACGTCGAAGTCACGCCGAAGGAACTGCGTTTGCGCAAACGGATTTTGAACAGCAACGATCGCCGTAAAGCCGATCGTTCGAAGAAGGCCGGCAAATAATCAGTTTGCCGATTAGCCGCCTCTACTAAGCGAGCCAACTTGTTTGAATAGATTTACTGGCCTCTCGGGGGGGCGGGGTTCCTAGGCTGCACTCATCGCTGTCAGCCCCGCATGGAACTCGAGACCGTAATTTACCTCACCAAACACCATCATCTGCGCCCTCATCGCGGTGCTGATGACGGATGCTTGGTCCCAGAGCGACCACCGCGAATCACTCCGTTACTGGATGATCGCCGCGTGGGTGATGCTCGTGGCAAACATCTTATTCGCGGCGCGACCCTTAATGCCTGATATGGTCGGCCGTATCCTCCCGACACTTCTGGTGACGCTGGGACAAGCGGCGCTATTCGTCGGCACGCGCGTTCATGCCGCTCAACCGGCCCCCAAGAAACTGGGCTGGGCTTTGGTAGGCATCCATGCGATCGCCTTAGTCCTGGTCTTCACCTTCGCACCCGAATCGGTCTGGCGCCGCGTGATCAACAGTCTAGTTTGGGCGTCTGTCGCCCCGCTGGCTTATCAAAGTCTGCGCATGTCTCCCCCGGTTTATTGGCGCCCACTCACAGCCCCAGCCAAGGTTTTCTTGGCTCATGCCGGATTCCATATTTTCCGACTGATCGTTTCCCTCGTCACCCACTCATCCGAAAACTCCACGGTCGCTACCATGGTTGATATCATCGGTGACCTGGAGGTCAGTTTCTTCATGGTCGCGCTGTTCGTGGGATTATTGCTCGCCCACCTACAGCAACGTAATCAGCAACTCAGCTCAGCGCTCGCCGAGGTCGAAACCCTCACCGGATTGCTGCCGATTTGCGCATGGTGTAAAAAAGTCCGCGATGACGACGGTTACTGGAAACAGGTTGATGAGTATTTCCGCCGCCGCAGCAAAATCGAATTCACCCATGGCATGTGTTCGGATTGTTCCGAGAAATTTGAAGGCGAGGAATCACCGTAATTCCGGTCTGGACCGACGATTTCGAAGCAATCCAATAACTGCGCTACTCGATTGCAGGCCCCCGAATCTCGGCCCATGCTGCAGTCATGAATCGTCCATTGTTTCCCCTCGCGGTCGTGTTCGCCTATCTGTTCGGAGCACTAATCGTTTCGGCCCAGCCCTTTACTGAGCGCCTCCTACACGACGAAGAATTTTGGGGAGACGGCAAGGCGGAGGTCGCCGTATTTAAGGCGACCGAAAAACGTTACGGAACGCTGCGCGAATCCGAGGTGCGACACATTCTGGTGCGCGAAAACTTCGCCAAAAACGAACGAGTCAAAGCCAACAACTGGCAGGCTCCCGGCACCTATCCTGTGATCAAACTAAATCAGGTGATCACGATTCCCACCGGATCGTATCGCTACGATCAGGGACACTCCTCGTTCTGGCGCCAAAACTCCGGCGATCTCGTCAAATTCACTTCGACCACCAACGACTCGTGCGGACTCAGTTACAAACACGGCACCATCGATAGGGTGCGTTGGCACTACCGGGCGTTCACCTATTGGGAGGGCATGAGCGAAATCGAATCGAAGACTCCGGCCCCGCGTGGCGCCCTACTCTACGACGAACTGCCCTTCAAACTGCGCACGATCGATTTTGGCAAAACTACGGACTTTGAAACCCCCTTGATGGACTCCGTGATCGATTCAAAAGATGACAAGCTCGCATGGCCACTAGCCGCATTCGCGGTCGCTGAAACTCCGCAAGGTTGGAGCGTGACCGTGAAACATGCCCGCGGCACCGATCGATTCGTTTTCGATAAAAATTCACCTCACGCGCTCAACCGTTGGGAGCGATGGGATGGCTCGAGCTTGGAGCGCACTCAGCTCATCCGGATACCCTACTGGAAACTCAACCAACCGGGCGACGAACGCTACCTACAACCCGGTGTGACCTACCCGTAGGCCGATTCGATGTCGGGAATAAAAGTGAGACCCGGGGTCAGCGACCCCAACGACAATTTACGCACTCTATGCAAATCCGCTGTAGCCGGGGTCGCTGACCTCGGTTTTTAAGCCGATTCAAGTGCTCAGGCTACCTCAGCGGTGTAGGCTGCGGCATCCATCAGGTCGTTGTGGACCGAGGCATCAGCTACTTTGATCTTCATGATCCAGCCATCGCCGTAGGGCGACTGATTGACGGTCTCGGGCGTAGCTTCAAGCGCTTCATTAACTTCAATCACCTCTCCTCCGATTGGGGCATAGAGATCCGAGGCCGCTTTGACGGACTCGACCACTCCGAACACATCACCAACCGCGAGGTTGTCACCCACTCCGGGCACCTCGACATAAGTGATGTCGCCCAAGCTTTCCTGAGCGTAATCGGAGATACCAATAACGACCACGCCGTCACCGGCATCTTTTACCCATTCATGGGATTTGGCGTAACGAAGATCAGCGGGGATTTCACTCATGAGGATTTCTTTAGTTCGACAAAGGGTGGTTTGACCAGATGCAAAGTGAATTTCTTGCCCCGGATATCAACGTGAAGTGCCGATTTGGCTTCTGTCAGTGGGACAACCGCCGTGCCGATCGCCTCGCCCAACATCGGGGACATCGTGCCTGAGAGCACCTTTCCGACGACTGAGCCCGATTCATTGAGCACTTCTGATCCAGCGCGGACGATGCGCCGATCTCCGGTGCGAAAATACACGACCTTGCGCCGTGTTTCAGAGGCTTTTTCCTCGGCTAGCGCGGCCGAACCCGTGAATCCGTCAGGTTTCTTCAACTTCACCGTCCAGCCCAGACCCGCCGCGATTGGTGAAAGGTCGTCATCCAACTCATGACCGTAGAGCGGATAACCTGCTTCCAGACGTAAGCTGTCCCGCGCACCCAATCCTGCGAGTACGAGGCCATGGGCCTCGCCCGCTGCCATGATAGCCGCCGCCAAGGCCGGAGCATCGGCGCTGGCATGATAGAGTTCAAAACCGTCTTCGCCGGTGTATCCGGTCCGGCTGATCATGCACTGGACGCCGGCAACCGTTCCTTCTTGAAAATGGTAGTAGCGGAGAATCGGTAGTTTTGCCCCGGTCACCACCTGGAGAACGGCCTCGGCCTTGGGCCCTTGCACCGCGATCAGCGCGTAGTCATCCGACCGATCCGTGATCGTCACATCGTGCCCGGCGGACTGCTCACGCATCCAGGCGAGATCCTTGGCGATGTTACTCGCGTTGATGCACAAGAAATACCATTCAGGCTCCCGCATGTATACCAGCAGGTCATCCACCACTCCCCCGTCGGGTCGGCACATCGGGGAATACAGCACGCGGCCGGGATACAGGGTGGTCACGTCATTGCTGACCAATTGATTCAGAAACGCCTCGGCGCCGGTGCCCACCACGTCGACTTCGCCCATGTGGCTCACGTCAAACAACCCCGCCGCCGTGCGCACCGCTTTGTGCTCATCGAGGATGCTTTTATACTGCACGGGCATTTCCCAACCGGCGAAATCCACCATCCGTCCATTATGTGCGGTATGGAAATCGTAGAGAGGGGTTCGCTGCATTTCGGCCATAAGCCAACACAAGCGAAACCACCATGCCTCGCGCAAGCTCAACTCCAGTCCCGATTACTTCCGCACTTTTTATTCGTCTTCCGCGTATCGACCTCCGCTAATCTGTCGCTACGCCATGCTACTGTTCGCTACCGCGATCTTTCTTACCCTCGGGATTTCATTCATCTGTTCGCTGATGGAGGCCATGGTCCTGAGCACCACGGTTTCCGAAGTGGAATCGTTGAAGAAAACGCGCCCACGCCAAGGCGCGATCCTCGAGCAACTCAGAACCAATCTCGAGGAAACGATCTCCTCGATCCTCACGCTCAACACCATCGCCAACACCTTGGGTTCGATCACTATCGGTGCCCTCGCCATTGAACTGTATGGGCAAACCTCCCTTGGCATCATCTCTGCCCTGATGACCCTGGGCATCCTATTCTTCTCCGAGGTCATCCCCAAGAACCTCGGCGTCGTATACCGCCAGTCGCTGCATCCTCATGTCGTGTATCCCTTATTATGGATGCGTAACACGCTGCGGCCTGTAACTTATCTGTGTAATATTTTGGTGCGAATCGTCATCACGGCGCCACCCGAGAAGACCGACTCGGACGAAGAGATTATTCTCCTCGCCGAACGTGGTGCGATGGAAGGCTCCCTCACCAAAAGCGAATCGAGCATTATCACCAACGCGCTCTCCCTCGACGAAGTGCGCGTGCAGGACATCATGACTCCACGAACCGTGGTCACGTCCCTAAAACGAACCGATACGGTCGGCGAAGTCGTCTCGACCTACCCGAACATCCCCTTCGCGCGCATCCCGGTTTTCCAGGAAAGTCTCGATGACGTGGTGGGATTAGTCCGTCGCCGTGATCTCCTCAAGGCCATCGCCGACGACAAGGACAACGATCTCATCGGGGGCCACATGCACGAGATCCACTTCATCCCTGAGACCGCCACGGCCGGACAGGCGTTGCAGGAGTTCCTCAAAACGCATCAACAACTCTTCGTCGCCGTTGACGAATTCGGGTCGACTTCTGGAGTGCTTACGATCGAGGACGTCATGGAACACATCATCGGTCGCGAGATATTTGAAAAGGACGACGTCGCTGTCGACATGCGGGAACTGGCGCGGTCTCGACTCAAAAAATCGACCCGCCCCCGCCGGGACGAACTGCCAGAAGAGACCTCAGCTGATATCCCCAATTCGCCGCCAGCAAATAGCTGATCCACCACCACCATGGATCAACCAACCTCCCATTGGGTTCACGACCTAAGCCCGTTCTTGGTCCAGTTTTCGGATACATTGGGAATCCGCTACTACGGTTTGGCCTACCTGCTGGGATTTGGCCTCGGCGGATGGATTCTTTTTAACGCCGCCAAGCGTCGCCGGCTCGACTTAGCCCCTCCCGCCGTCGCCGATCTCATGACCGCCCTCGTCATCGGAGTCATCGTTGGCGGCCGTTTGGGCTACTTCGTATTCTACGAACCGATGACGATCTTCAGGGACCCGCTCCAGCTCCTGAAGGTTTGGGAAGGCGGCATGGCTTCGCATGGTGGGTTCATCGGCGTGGGCGTCGCCATGGCCTGGTTCGCGCGCAAACATAACACCTCCTTCCGCGGCCTGGCCGACGCGACCATCGCCGTCGCTCCTCTTGGTGTCGGGCTCGGACGCACGGCGAACTTCATCAATGGTGAGCTCTGGGGCCGAGTCACCGACGTCTCATGGGGCGTTATATTTCCCGCCAGCGGAAGAGCCGGAGCCTCGCTCGCCGAGATAGCTCCTCGTCACCCCTCCCAAATCTACGCTGCCGCGCTCGAAGGCTTTCTGCTGTTTGGCTATCTGCAGTGGCGCTACTGGCGCACCGATGCTCAGCCGGGACGCATCACCGGTGAATTTCTGATCATCTACGCCATCGCGCGAATGATCACTGAGATGTTTCGTGAACCTGATGCGGAGTTAATCTTCGGACTCACCCGTGGTTCCTTCTATTCTATCTTCATGATCGTCGCCGGATTGATTATGATCCAACGATCAAACGCACTGAGGAAAACTTCCTAGGGGTTAAGGAATCAACCCTAGCGTTAAAAATTTGGCATTCCAAAATGTGAATTCAGCCTTTGGAACCAATGATTCGCCGCCGCTCCCATCTGCTGACTCTTTGCCTGTTCGTCGGCATCTTCAGCGCGGTAGGAGTTCAGGCCAAATCGGGTGCTAAACCAGTCAAATGGATGCGAGGCATCTATATGGCAGAATCCCCTCAGCCTCAACCGGTGCCCGCCGCGATTGCGGTCTCGATCGCCCAGGCCAAAGCCACCGACGTCGGCGGCTCAGCCATTCGCGGAAACGGTGATTCGATGAAGCCGCTCTACAACGACGGTGTAATCATGGTCGTAGCTCCCACCAAGTTTGATGACCTCAAACGCGGCCAAACCGTGGTCTACAAAAACCGCGAAGGTCGGCATGTCGCCCACATTCTCATCGCAAAGTGCAAAAGAGGATGGCGCGTAGCGGGACTCAATAACCCGATTCACGACGGCCAAGGCGTGAACGCCGAAAACCTCCACGGCATCGTGGTTGATGCCTACCAACCGGTAGCCAGCACCTCCTTAGCTAGTCGCTAAATTTTCAGTCGATTCGCCCCGCCGGAATCGAGATATCGATTGGCGTCTCCAGCGCGATTCGCACTACGAGTTTCAAGGCTTCACTCAGGTTGGCTGAAGTAATCCGTTCGGAAACGGTCGGCACGTGAACAAAACCACCACGCCTCCCCTCGTGCCGACGTAGCGCGTGCATGAGCGCGTAGAAGACGTGATTACACACGTAGTTTCCGGCCGAACTCGATAGCTCCACCGGAAATCCCTGCTTCGCCAATCCCGCCGCCATCGCTTTAACGGGTAACGTAGTCAAGTAGGCCGTGGGCCCTGATGTCACGACCGGAGTATCAACCGGCCGTTGACCGGCATTATCGGGGATTCTGGCATCGTCCAAATTCACCGCCACCCGCTCAAGTGAGATGGCCGAACGCGACGCCGCTAGACCGAGGCAGATCACCAGTTCTGGATCAAGTTCACGAATGGCATTCTTTAGCCGTCGCGCCGATTCCTCAAACTCAACGGGCAATACCATGCCTGCAATCGTTCGGCCGGCGACCGTTGTCTCGTCCAGCGCAAGAGCTACGTCGGCCGAGGGATTGGTGCTATCGTTCCCAAACGGTTCAAAACCAGTGATTAGAACGCGCGCATTCATACCGAGTGCCAGAAGCGTTGAACCACAATGTCCGTCGCGGAAAAAGCCTCACGTAAACTTCGCGCAAATTGAAGGGCGTGCGGATTGTCGCCATGAATACAGATCGATTGTGCGTCCACTTCGACCCAATGACCTAACCTACTTTTCACGCGTCTATTTCGGACGATTTCCAATCCTTGCGCGACCGCTTCTTCCTGCGACTCGATCACAGCATCCGGCTCTGTTCGACTGACCAACCGTCCGGGTTCGTCATAGCGTCGATCAGCAAATGCTTCCCCTACCACCGTCAATCCTGCCCGGTCGGCTCCGCGTAATAAAACACTTCCCGCCAGTCCCATCATCCAGAGAGACGGGTCGAAGTCCTTCACGGCCGAGACCACACTCTCCGCGACCGCCTCGTCTCGCGCCGCCATGTTATATAAGGCTCCATGCGGTTTAACGTAACAAAACGCCCCCACCTGGGCCAACGCCACCAACTGTTTCGTTACCAGTGAATGGATCTCCGGCGCCGACAGCGTGAGTTCAAGTCGGCCGAAGTTTTCCCGATCCGCAAATCCCGGATGGGCCCCAGGACACACTCCAAGTTGTTCGGCTAGTCGGAGGACCGAAACCATCGTCTCGTGATCACCAGCATGAGCTCCACAAGCGATATTCGCTGAGCTCACCAGCGGGAGAATCTCGGCCTCCAGTCCGACGCCTTCGCCCACGTCACAATTGAGATCGATGGTCTTCATCCGGCGAATTCCAAACGACTCCGAGCGGCGGCGCGCAACAGCCCGAGCTGACGGCTCTCAGTATGACGCAACGATTCAGCCTCGGCCAAGGTTGTCTCCACAAACTGAATATGTCTCCCTAAAGGAATTTGGGCCATGATCGCCATATCCACTGCAATGATACTGGCGATCCGGGGATAGCCCCCGAGCGTCTGGCGATCCGCCATCAAGGCGATCGGCTGACCATTAGGCGGAATCTGAATCGTTCCGGTCGCAACCGGTTGCGATATCATCTCGACCGGATCGATCGGTAGGATTTTTTCGCCGGCCAGACGGATGCCCATACGATTGGAATCACTTCTAATTTCCCAGGTTCCCTCCAAAAACTGCGTCCAACCTCCAGAACCAAAAATCTCCACTTCCGGACCTTTTAAGACTCGAACCTTGGTGAGGGCGTCGGCCGCCCCGCCCACCCAAGTGGGCTGGATCCACCATCCGCGTGATGCTCCCGTGGCCCGCACGGGTCCAAGTGGCAAGGCGTCCCCTTTACGCAGAGCTCGACCGCGCCACCCCCCAAACCTACCCGACATATGGGTAGAGCGTGAATCGAGCACGACCGGCACATTTAACCCACCGCTGATCGCAAGAATCCCGCGCCCCGGCTCGGTCAGCTTGGTCAAGTCTAGCACTTCCCCCGCTTTGACCACAAACGGTCGCGCGAATGGAACTGAGCGAGCTAAGGTGCCGGTGATCACCACCAATCGCGTATCGTGAAAGCGCAATTTTGGTCCACGCATCGCCCATTCTAAAGCGGCCGCTGCGTCATCGTTGCCAACCAACATGTTGGCAATTCGTAATCCACGTCGATTGACGGCGCCTCCTTCGGTGACGCCCTGAGCCAGATGGGTGGCGCGTCCTAGATCTTGCACCGTCGTTTGGGCCCCGCCATCGAGCACCTCAATCACGCAGCCACTTTCCATCTCAGCCGATTGCCTCGGGAAGGGTGGTGCACTGTAGATTTCAGGCATCTCAATCGAATCGACGGCCTCAAAACGCACTTTATCGCCCACCCGCAACCAGGACGGCTCACTCGCATTCGGCTCAAAAAGGGTCTGAGCCGTGCGCCCAATCAAATTCCAACCACCGGGCAATTCGAGGGGGTAAATACCGGTTTGGGATCCTCCGATCCCCACCGCACCTTTCGGCACCCGCACGCGCGGAGAAGGTAACCGGGGACAATGAAGTTGAGCATCGAGCCCCGCCAAATACGGAAACCCTGGGGCGAATCCCACTGCTAAAACCGTGTAGGCAGCCGCAGTGTGTCGCTCAATCACCTCTTCGGCCGAAAGATTAACCGCCAGCGCGACGCGTTCCAAATCAGGAGCATATTCACCGCGATAACATACGGGAATCACGCGTTCTCGTGGTGGTTCAGGTTCGGAGTCTGTCTGGTTATCCGCATCGAGCAGTTCCTCTAGACGGGACGCGACGGAGAACCAGCTCTCGGGTCTTCGGATATAGACCGCAAACGCCGTGGGCGATGGCACAACCGCCGCAACGCCCGGCCAATTCTCCTCCTGGATTTGCGAGATCAATAACTGCACCTGACGAAGGCCGTCCTGATCGGGTTCTGTCGTAACTTCCACTAAGAGTGCCGTGTCACTCAGGACCTTGATCGTCATCGGACTAGGTTAGGGACGATATTCCAAATGAGACAAGCCCAGTGCTTGCCCCGCTTATCCGGGTGGATGCTCGCGCTGATAGTTGACCGGATTGGGTTGAATTTGGCCCCGAACAAAGGATTAGTGAGGAGATGTCTACACGATTGGTTGCGCTGCCCTTGCTCCTCTTGCTCACCCTGACCGGTTGTAGCCGCGACGAAGTGCGCTCCTACCGCGTGCCTAAGGAAGCCACGCCTGCCATGCCCGGAACGTCAGCGGCGGCCGCTGCACCCACCTCTTCCGCCCAGGCGGGGAGCCTGACTTGGTCGGCTCCTGATCATTGGGAGGAACTCCCGGCCAGCGGCATGCGACGCGGGAGCTTCACGCTCAGCGGAGAAGGCACCACCACCGCAAACCTATCTATCATCGCCTTCCCGGGCGACGCCGGTGGTCTCGCCGCCAATGTGAATCGCTGGCGTGGACAGGTTGGACTACCGTCTCTCTCCCCTGATGCCGTGCAAGCATCCATCGAACATGCTGACACCGCTAGCTTCCACGTCGATTTCGTGAGCATGACAGGGGAAGCCTCCGGAAAAGCCACCCGCATCGACGGCGCGATCTTCAACTTTGGCGGAGAATCTTGGTTCGTAAAACTCATCGGCCCGGCAGATCTCATCGCCACGGAGGCGGAAAACTTCCGCGCATTCGTCGGCACCATCACTCCGGCTAATTCCTAACCCCGATCCTATCGTGAACGAACTTTTCAAAGCATTCGTCAAATTCTTCAGCTCACTGCGTCTGACTGTGGTCCTACTCTCCATGTCCATGATCCTGATCTTTGTGGCCACCCTTGCGCAGGTCGAATTGGGGATCTACGGCGTGCAGGGTAAGTTTTTCCGCAGCTTTTTTGTGTTAGCCAATATTCCCGGAACCCAGGTTCCGTTTCCCGTTTTCCCCGGAGGCTACCTGGTGGGAGGATTTTTATTAATCAATCTGCTCGCGGCCCACTTCACCCGTTTCAAGGCCAAATGGTCCAAAGCCGGCATCCAGTTCACCCACATCGGCCTGATTGTGCTTTTGGTCGGCGAACTCCTCATCGGCCTCTTGCAGGAGGATTTTTCACTCCGTTTAGCGGAAGGTGAATCACGCGGTTATTCTGAGAGTTTCCGGCGCAACGAACTTGTCCTGATCGACAAGAGCCAACCCGACTTTGACGAGGTTGTGGCGATTCCCGAGTCTACCGTCGCTGATCTCGAACCGGTGCAGAGCGGTAAACTTCCGTTCCGCGTCGTGACCAAAGCATATTACCCGAATGCTAACATCGGCATGCTCAACTCCATGCCGGAAGGCACGGACGTCTCGGGGCTCGCGCCTAATTCCTCCACCGAAGGTATTGGGCCACGTTTAGGCGTTTCGCCTCTTCCTCTTTCCTACAACGACGAAGAGCGTAATCTACCCACCGCTCTGGTGGAGCTGGTCGGAACCGAAGGATCCATGGGCACCTGGCTAGTTTCGCCGATGCTGGTCGCGCCCCAGACCTTCAACTATGCTGGTAAAGAGTGGCAGATCTCCTTCCGCTTTCAGCGCGAATACAAGCCTTTCACCGTCGAGCTCAAGGAGCTCAAACACGACGTCTACGCCGGCTCCAACATTCCCAAGAATTTCTCCTCCCTCGTCCAGGTCAGGGCCAATGACGGCAGTGAGGATCGCGAATCGCTCATCTGGATGAATCACCCGCTGCGGTATCAAGGCTACACCTTTTACCAGTATCAAATGGACAGCGCCAACGGCTTCAGTGTTTTACAAGTCGTGCGTAACCCCGGCCGCGCCCTCCCTTACATCGCCTGTATCCTGATGACCATCGGCCTGCTCTGGCAGTTCATCTCCCACCTCGTCAAGTTCGCTCGCCGCCGCAAGGCCTGATCCTGACCCGCCATGAAACGCTTCATTCCTTACCTCGTTCTCGCGCTCGGGCTCTTTGTCATCCTCAAGAGCGTCCTTCCCTCCCAAGCTGATCCTGACTTCGACCTAGAAGGTTTCAGCAACCTTCCCATTTTGGCCAATGGTCGGATCAAACCACTCGATACCGTAGGCCGCACGACCTTACTCACCATTCAGGGCCGTCAGGCCGTCTATCTGGCCGATGGCTCCAAAATCACGCCGAACCGTTGGCTGCTGGATGCCCTGTTTCGCGCCGAGATCGCAGACACCTATCGCACGTTTAAGATCGAAAATCTCGAGGCACTGGCCCTCGTCGGCCAAACCGATGAGACGCTCAAACGTGAGTATGATAGCATGACCGCTCGCTTCATGGCCGTGCTCGGATTTCTCCCTTCCCGCCATAGCCGATTCAGCTTCGAGCAACTTGACCCTTACTTGGCCGAGATCGACCGTCAGGGCGGTTTGGCCATCGAACTCGAACCGGCGCAACGAAACCCGTTCCAGCGAGCGGTGCTGAAGCTTCGCAACAATCTGGTGCTCTATCAGCAGCTCAAACACAGCATGATCCTGCCGGAAGAGCATGACTTCCTCACTTTGCTGCAAGAACTCCAGGAAAACTATGGTGCTGGTATCGCCGCAGTCCGGGCTCGGGCCAATGAAGAGGAACATGACGAAGCCCTCGCCGCTCAAATGATCGACGCCGGTCAGATCTTCCTGCGCATGGACAATCTAGCGTTCATGTTTCCCATGCCTCCTTTGGGCGAAGACACCTCCGACCACCTATGGCAGAAAACGGGGAAGGCACTGCTCGAGTCCTTCCAAACCGGCATGGTCAACCCTTACGCCATGGCCTATGCGGGACTGGGACGCGCTTGGCGCGAGCAATCACCCGTGACCTTCAATACCATCGTCGAGCTCTACTCGACCCAGCTGAACACCAAGTTCACCGAGCAGATGAGCAAGGCGAACGCTGAGCGCCGTTTTAATGACGCCTCCCCGTTCTATACGTCTCTCTTAATTTACATCTTCGTATTCCTGATCGCCATCACCTCATGGCTCGTCTGGCCAGAAGCGTTGCAGAAATCCGCCTATTGGCTGCTTATTCTGGCGTGGGTCGCCACCACCGTCGGAATTCTGACTCGGATGTGGCTGGAGGGGCGCCCCCCTGTCACCAATCTCTACTCGTCCGCCCTCTTTGTCGGTTGGGGTTGTGTCGGGCTCTGCATCATTCTGGAAAAGATCTTCCCCAATGGCATCGGTTCGACCGCCGGCGGTCTGACTGGATTCGCCACCATGATCGTAGCCCATCAACTGTCCCTCACGGGCGATACGTTGGAGATGATGCGAGCCGTGTTGGACTCCAACTTCTGGTTGGCGACGCATGTGATCATCATCACCATCGGCTACTCCGCGACATTCCTGTCGGGCTTCTTGGCCGTGATCTATCTTTTCCGCGGCATCTTTACCAAGTCATTGGACAAAGACACCGCGAAGTCACTCGAGCGAATGGTCTATGGTATCGTCTGTTTCGCGGCGTTATTCAGTCTCGTTGGCACGATCCTCGGTGGCATTTGGGCTGACCAATCCTGGGGACGCTTCTGGGGCTGGGATCCCAAAGAAAACGGCGCGCTGCTGATCGTCATTTGGAACGCAATTATTCTCCACGCCCGCTGGGGTGGTCTCGCCCGCACTCGTGGGATCATGGCGTTGGCTATCTTCGGCAACATTGTGACGAGCTGGAGCTGGTTCGGCACGAATATGCTCGGCGTCGGTTTGCACAGCTACGGATTCATGGACGAAGCCTTCAAAGCATTGGTCGTCTTCGTAGTCATCAATCTGCTGATCATCGCCCTCGCCTACCTTCCCGCGAACAAGTGGCGCAGCGCTAACCGACTCAAGTCAGCCTAGGGTCTTAGCTGCTGGCAGACAAAGCGCCTTCAACGCGGAGGCGGTAAAGCGTCCGCGTCCGGTGCTACTTCCAGTATATTAGGCGCAATACTCGCATCGCTCTGGCCGGATGCCCAATTGATCCCACCCACCATCATGCGTTGGAAATAGTCTGCGGTCCAAACGTCTTCCCGATGGCCCATGGCGTTGAACCAAACGCGTCCGTTGCCGTGACTCCGAGCCCAAGCCAACGGGTAGTTGGGACGATCATATTCGGATCCTTCCATGCCGGCGGTCTCCATCACCAACAAGACGTGGTTATCAGGAGCAAATTCCTTTAACGAATACCACTCCTCTTTAACGGATAATTCGGACCCAAGTTTCTCGAAACCGGGGAATTGGGAAGTGATGACACGGGCGGTGGCTACTTGTTGTGGGCCGTGATTAATGAATTCGCCACCCAACATCTTAATGTAGGGGTCGGAGGCTTCGCCATTCAAACGATAGCGAAACCCGCGAGCGTCTTTGGGCGTGTTACCCTCAAACGCTTCGTAGGTATGAAAACAGTCACTCCCGGCATGCACAGCGACAAATCCTCCGCCCTGCGCGACCCACTCCAAGAGCGCGGCTTTTCCCTTCGCACTCATCGGTGGATTCCCATCTGTGCCCCGTTTCTGCAGATTCCCACTGGCGTAGAAAAACATGACATCAAATCCGGCTAAATATTTCTCGGAGAACTTGCTGCCGTCCTTACTGAAGGTGAACACCATGTTATTCTTCGTGCCCAACTGGGCCAAGACCTTCTCCGCGTGGCTCCGGCTGCCATCCTCTCCCCGCTTGATCACATCGTGTTCCCACCCCGATGACTTGGAAAAGAAGAGGACTTTGATCGGGGTGTCAGCGAAAGCACTGACTACGGTGAGACTTAAAAATCCTACAAACCAAAGCAGACGGGTATTCATAGCCTTCGAAATCAGCCCGTTCCTCGCCGAGGTGCAACGCCGAACGTGAGGTCTTAAGTCGCCAACAACTCTTCGGCGTGGGCCCGAGCACTGGCGGCCTGCCGATCACCCAGCATCCGCGCCAACTCGTCGATGCGTTCTTCGCGATTCCCGTGAATCGGTCGAATAGTCACTTCAGCCCGATCTTTCGTCTGATCCTTTTCCACCAGCAAATGAGCTCGGCCGGTGGCAGCAACTTGAGGTAAATGCGTCACACACAATACTTGGTGGCTTTCCCCGATCGCCGCCATTTGTTCACCCACGATCCGACCAATTTCCCCACCGACGTTGGCATCAACTTCATCGAACACGAGGACCGGCACCGCATCGAGCTCGGCCAGCACCGTCTTCAAGGCCAACATCACGCGCGCCAGCTCCCCGCTGGATGCGATTCGACTGAGCGGCATGACCGCTTCGCCCACATTGGGTGAAAACAGAAACTCCACCGCACAATCCCCCGAGGGACCGGGCGTATCCAAAGGATTTATCTCGATCGCAAACTCCGCCCTTTTGAATCCAAGCTGAGCGATGGAATCACTGGCGATTTTGGTGAGCTCCTTGGCCGCTTTTTTGCGACGCTTGCGCAGTTTAGCACCGTGTTCGTGAACCGCTTTCTCGGCCACCGTGATTTGATGGTCCAGCTTGGCCAAGGCACCTTCGATGTCACCTTGGCCATCGAGTTGCTTCCGTAAATCTTCCCGAGCTTTCGCCACCGCTTCGAGGTCGCCCCCATACTTCCGCTTAGACTCTAACCAAGCATTCATCCGTTGATGAAGCGACTCGACCTCGTCGGGCTCAAAATGAAATCCCCCGCCCAAAGCCGCGTATTCTCCGGCGAGATCAGCCACTTCAATACCCACCGCCTCCAAGCGTTCGGTTAAGGCTTCTCCCTCCGTATCCAAATCACCCAACTCGCGCGCTGAACGCAGGAGAAGCGCAAGCTGCGGCCCTACTCCACCTTCGCCGCTCAATCCGGATTCCAACTCGGTCGCTAAAGTAGCAAGTTCCTGAGCTCGGCTCACTCGATTGAAATCCCGCTCGAGTTCCTCAATGGCCATAGGATCCAGTTCCAATGCATCAAGTCGCGTTAGTTGGTTGCCCAGAAAATCAATCTGATCGGCCGAAAGTCGATCCTGAGTGGTCAGGCGTTCCCGCTCGTTTATCGCATTCCGCCACACCGCATAACGGTCGGTGTAGGCCGTCAGTAATTCGCTCGATTGCCCGAACAGGTCGAGTAGCTCCATTTGGCATGCCCCTTTAAGCAGACGACGAGGTTCACTCGGGCCGTGAAAATCGACCCAAATCTCACCAACCTGCTGTAAAGCTCCCAACGTCGTCATACTTCCATTGACGCTAATCTTAGGCGCCCGGGTTCGAGCCACGCTGCGTTTGAGCAACAAGACACCCTCCTCACACTCCGGCAGATCCAATTGCTCCAGGATGCTATCAATTCGGGCGGGGGCTTCAAACCAGAGAGAGGCCTCCACTTCGCAACGGTCCGCCCCTTGGCGAATGATCGATTTATCCACGCGATCTCCCGCTAGTAAACTGAGTGCGCCTAGCAAAATACTTTTACCCGCCCCCGTCTCACCTGTGACGGCGGTAAACCCCTCCTCAAATTCGAGCGAGACCTCTTCGAGTAACGCTAAATTTCTAATCGTGAGGGTTTGTAGCATGGGCTCGATCAGTGAGCCGACACCTCTCGCAGGATTCAAGCCGATCCGTTACCACTGTTCTCAAAAAGTGCCGAAGGAAGAACCCGGGGCTTCCGTTAACTTTGTTGTTGCCGAGGCGTGGGCCGATTCTGCTTACTCACCGGCTTCCAACATTTTGGACCCTTAGCTCAGTTGGTTAGAGCGCTTCCTTGACATGGAAGAGGTCACAGATTCGAGTTCTGTAGGGTCCACCATTCTTCGTCCCGCCTAGCGGGACTATGGCGCACAAACTTTTCAAAATAAGGGGTTTAGCCTTATGAGTAAACGGTCCAGTAACTCGTATTAATCAGCTAACGAGCACCTTTACCGCTTCCGTTCAAACCACTGCTTCGCGCCGCCACGGTCCATCGTGATTTGGTCCCGTAACGTTTCAATGTTGGTGAATTTTTTCTCCGAACGCAGGAATGCCACCCAATCGACCTGCAGATCAGCGCCGGTGGTGAATGAAGGGGTCTCAAATAAATGCACCTCCAATGTCGGCGCGGATTCTTCGGAAGCCTCGACGGTTGGTCTCACCCCATAGTTTGCCACACCTAGCCAGACTCGAGACTCGCCGGCGACTCGGACTTCGACCGCATAGACCCCCAGTTTCGGTTGGCACTCAGGCGCCCACTGTAAATTAAGCGTGGGGAAGCCCATGGTTCGGCCCAATTTTCGCCCATCAACCACCTTGTTTTGGCTACGATACGCATAGCCCAACAATCGGTTCACTTGCTCGATATCGCCTTTTAACAGCGCCGATCGGATACGTGTGCTGCTAATGGGCTTATCGTCCAAACTAACGCGCGGGGCGCTGAACACACTCAGACCCAAGTTTTGGGCCGTTTCGTTCAATAGACTTACATCGCCCACTCTTCCACGTCCAAAGCGCCAATTTTCGCCCACGTAAATTGTGGTTAATCGGGGCAAAGCCCGTTGCAGATTCGCTACAAAATCTTCGGCCGGAATGGCCGCAAACTCTCTCGTGAACTTCTGCATGATCACGGCATCCAAACCGGCCAACAACATGCGGTTTACCTTAGTCGCCACGGGTTGGATGAGCGCGACGGCTTTATCGGGCCGTAATAAACGACTCGGATGCGGGTCAAACGTCAGCGCAGCGGCGACTCCACCCGTGCGACGAGCCGAAAGCACGGCCGCCTCCAATACCGCCCGGTGCCCCAAATGCACGCCGTCAAACATCCCCACCGCGAGGTGTAATTCGCGTTCGGGTAATTTCCCCGCCGCAGCCAAACCATCAATATAGCGAGTCTCGTTCACAACGCGATGCGTGGGATCACTTCGTGGACCGGACGTAGTCGTTGGTGCAATTCGAGTAGCGGCATATCGAGCAAGGTCTCGAGAGGCAAAGCATCGGCCACATTCAGTTCACCCGATGCGGTTCGACGCAGGTTTTTCAAATGAGCCCCACAGCCCAGTTTTTCACCCAGGTCGTGCGCCAAAGTCCGCACATAGGTGCCTTTGCTACTCCGCACTAGAAAATCCAATTCAGGTGATTCCCAACGGGTCATATCGTATTGCATGATGCGAATGAAGCGGGGCTCGCGCACCACGTCCTCACCTTTACGCGCCCGCTTATACAACGGAACGCCATCAATCTTGATGGCGGAAAACATGGGCGGTATTTGGTATTGATCGCCTTTAAAAGATTCGAGAACCGTCTCGATCTGCGCGGCGGTCAACTCCTGCACGGGCCGTGTTTCCACCACCTCGCCATCGGCATCCTGCGTATTGGTCACTTCGCCCAACTTGATCGTGCCCGTGTATTCCTTCTCCACGCTCATGAGGTATTGGGACGCCTTGGTGGCTTTGCCGACCAACATCACCAGTAGACCCGTCGCCGCCGGATCGAGCGTGCCAGCATGCCCAATTCGTTTCATTTGCAGCTTACCGCGCAAACGAGCCACCACATCGTGCGACGTATGATCCGTGGGTTTGTCCACTAAAAGGACTCCCTCTATTTCCTTCTTTTGTCCGAGCATGAATCAGGTCTATTTTTCGGCATCAAGTTCCGCCAATCGCTGCTCTAACGCAGTGATCAACTGATGACGGAATACAACCGCGGCCATCCCCGACATCGTCAAACCTGCCGCGCAGGCATGCCCGCCGCCATTGAACTTAGCGGCAATCCGGTCAACCCGGATGCGAGGATCATTCGAGCGTAAACTGGCTTTAACTCCGTCGGGCCGCTCCTCAATCAGGCCACCAATCTCCACGCCTTCTATCGCCCGAGCGTAATCAACCAAACCCTCGGTGTCTTCCGCACTGGTTTGGGTCGCGGCAAATACGCCATCTTCGATCGTGCCCAAACAGATCCGACCGTTTGCGTGCATTTCAAACGAAGCCAAGAAACGTTGCAGCAACTGCATCTTACCCGCGGGTTCACGTTCATACAGTTCGTAACCCGCCTCCGCTGGGTCAGCACCGTTGGCCATTAATTCGGCCGAAATCTTAAAGGTGGTGAGGCTTGTAGAGCTGAAACGGAATTGCCCCGTGTCGGTAATGATACCCGTGTATAATGCCGTCGCGGTCGGAGCATCGATTGCCATTTTCTCGTCGATAAACAAACCACCTAGAATCTCACAGGTGGCCGCCGCTCCGGATGACACGCAATTGTGTTTGGCGTAACCATTATTGGAGACGTGGTGATCAATATTGCCGAGCACCTGCGGAAAACGTTCGCGCAGACGTTTACCCGGCCGATCCTGATCGGCGCAATCAACATAGATGACCGCGTAGTCTCGATCATCGAGCGAATCCGGCTTAATGAAATTTTCCCCGCGCGCCGCAAATACCAACCGACGCGGCACCGCATCCAAATTAACGCAAATTACTTCATGGCCCAACTCCCGCAACCCGCGAGCCAATCCTACCTGTGATCCAATGCAGTCTCCGTCGGGACGAGCATGACCCACCACCGCGACGGGTCTATCCCCCAAGTCGGCCAAGAGCAGCTTGAAGTTCGCCATCAACGTCGGATCCGAAAGTCGATCGCTCACGCTGAATCTCCTTCCTCCGGGGTCGTTGGTGCCGTTTTCGCGTCAATTTGATCCATGATCTCGAGCACACGATTCCCGCGACCGATCACTTCATCCATCAGGAAGACCCAATCGGGCGCATGCTTGATTTGAACCCGATACGCCAATTCACGACGGATTTCCTTACGCTTGCGCGACACCCACCGGAAGCGGTCAGTCACCATCTCCTCGTCACCGAGGATGGAGAAAAAGATCTTACCCGTTTTCAGGTCCGGGGCGACCTGGACTCCAGCCACCGTGATCGCCACGGCTTCATGCTGGTATTTGGTGTGCAAATACGCGCCCAGCTCCCGCTGGACGAGTTCAGCAATGCGGATAGTGCGGTTGGACATCAGACGCGGATCGCGACGCGATCAGAGCGATGCGCGAACTTCTTGAATTTCGAAGATTTCGATGACATCGCCCTTTTCGTATCCGTTGAAGTCGTCGATTTGAATACCACATTCCAAGCCGGCCCGAATCTCGTTCGCATCGTCCTTGAATCGTTTGAGGGTATTGACCTTGCCTTCGTAGACAGACTCCTTGCCGCGGTGAATCCGGGCGGAGGCGTTGCGGATGATCTTGCCCTCGGTGACCAAACAACCAGCGACAAATCCCTTGGCCAGCGGAAACACTTCGCGCACTTCGGCTGCACCCTTTTTGACCTCTTTGGAATCTGGATCGAGGAGGTCAGCCATCATCTCGCGAACTCGATCGGAAAGTTCGTAAATGATCTTGAACGACTCAATCCCAACTCCGTGATGCTTAGCCATCGGAATGACGCCGTTCTCGAGTTTCGTATTAAAGGCTAGAATGGTCGCACCGGCTGCACTCGCCCGCTGCACATCGGTCTTGGTGATTAAACCAACTTCATTGGCCACGATTTCGGAGGAAACCTTTTCACTTTGAATACCCTCGATCATACCGCGAACCGCTTCGGACGAACCATAAACGTCGCTCTTGATCACGAGCTTCAAATTCTTGGCCTGCGTTCTCGCAATATTGGCAAATAAAGCCTCGACGGAAACTTCCTTCGGCTCAGCCGCTTTGGTCGAGACGGTCTTCTTCGCGATATCGGCGGCATCTTCAGCAAGCTCTTGGGCCATCCGCGAGTTTTTCACCGCTTTAAAGGTAGCGCCACTTTCCGGCGGACCGGACCAACCGATCACGCGCACTGGCGTGGAGGGAGGAGCGGACTTAATATTCTTACCTTGGTCGTCAAACATGGCGCGGACTTTCGCCCACTCCTTGCCGCAAACAATAGCGTCTCCGACCTTCAAGGTGCCACGTTGGACAATGACGGTGGCGAGTGGACCGCGACCGACTTCCAATTGTGATTCGATAATGATCCCCGAGGCATCGGTCTGGGAGTTGGCTTTGAGCTCCAACACTTCGGCCTGGAGATTGATCATCTCGAGCAAATCATCAATGCCGTCACCCTTGAGCGCCGATACGGGCACTGTGATGGTGGTTCCGCCCCAATCCTCCGAAGCGATGTCATGCTGCTGCATCTGGGTCTTAACCTGATCAAGATTGGCGCCCGGGGCATCCATCTTATTGACCGCAACAATCAGGGTGACTCCGGCATCCTTAATAAATTTCAGAGCTTCGAGCGTCTGGGGCTTAAAGCCGTCATCGGCCGCGATCACCAGGATTGCGACATCAGTGACTTGAGCTCCCCGGGCCCGCATCTTGTTGAAAGCAGCGTGGCCTGGAGTGTCGAGGAACGTGATGAGCCCCTTATTCTGCTTAACCTGATAAGCACCGATGTGCTGAGTGATTCCACCAGCTTCGCCGGAAACCACATTGGCTTTACGAATCGTATCGAGCAACGAGGTCTTGCCGTGATCCACGTGACCCAAGATGCAAACCACCGGTGGGCGCGGTGAAAGATTACGCTCTTCCTCTTCGGCGTCATTGATCTCTTTTTCAACTTCGAGATCTTCCTTGGATTTCGTCTCTACGATCTCCTTTTCGCCGCGATGCTTGATCTCAAGAATGACGTTGTGCTTTTCGCCCAACGCCATCGCGACGTCCTCTTCGATCGTCTGATTCATGGAGGCAAAAATGCCTTGGGCCATGAGCTCGGAGATCAATTTGAAAGGTTTAAGTCCCAAAACCACCGCAAATTCACGCACGATGATCGGCGGCTTGATTTGAACGGTCTGAATCTCGCCCTCAACCGCCACCACTGGAGCCGCAGCCGCTGGGGCCTCGGCAGTGCTCGGTAGCGCTGGCCCTTTGCCGGGTGTAGTAGGGGTAGAAGGTGTGGGCGGTGTGGCAGCTGGACGCGGTGCCGCAGGTGGCGGAATGGGTGACGCGGCTGGACGAGAAACAGGAGGCACGACTACGGGCGCCGGTGACGCGGCTCGAACCGGAGCGGCAGGAGCCGGAGGCGGAGTAGGAGCAGCAGCAACAGGCACAGGTGCCGCAGCTGGATTGGCAGCAGCAGCGGCCGCGGCTTTTTCAGCTGCGATAGCGGCGACCTTCTCGGCCTTCTCTCGCACAATGTCAGCGGAACTTTTCACAAAGACACCGGCCGGGATGTTGACCTTCGGCGGAGTCCCCGGAGCGGGAGGCGGAGCAGGGGCGGGTTTCACCGCAACGGCAGCGACCTCGGCCACGGGAGCTTCGGGCTCGGCCGGCTTGGCGAACTCTTCCTGTAGTGCCTCAGCCGAGATGTTATCGATCGTGCTGGAGACACTCTTGACCTCGAATTTGCGTTCCTTGAGGAGCGCGAGCATGGACTTATTGTCCATGCCTATTTTCTTGGCGAGTTCGTGAATGCGGATGCTCATCAGGCGGTGGTGCGGGAAAAAAGGCGGGCTAGCGGTATCGGTAAAACTTAGGCGGATTCATTGCCGTTGGCGGCAACAACTTTGGAAAGAATATCAGCGGCTTCGTCGGCGGTGAAACCGGAACCCTCGAGGTCATCGGCTTCGACACCTTCAAAAATATCGAGGGAAACAAAACCAGCCGTGATCAAACGACCAGCGAGCTCACCATCAACTTGCAAGGTAGTCGCAAGTTTCTTGGTCGCTTCATCCTGCACGTCGACGGTCTCTTCTCTCCACTCCTCGATATCGATCTTCCAACCGATGAGTCGCGAAGTGAGGCGAGCGTTCTGTCCCTTACGGCCGATGGCGATGGCAAGATCATCTTCCGCCACCATCAGTCGGATGCGGCGATTGCGCTCATCAATGATGATTTCGCGGGGAACGGCCGGCTTGAGGGCCTCGTAAACCATCTGCTCCGGATCTTCGAAGTGGTTGATGATATCGATCTTCTCACCATTGAGTTCACGAACGATGGACTTCACTCGAGCACCACGGGCGCCGACGCAGGCGCCGACCGGGTCGACCTTGGGATCATTTGAGATGACCGCCATTTTGGTGCGATAGCCTGGCTCACGGGCGAAGGCTTCGACGGTAACGGTGCCGTCGGCAATCTCGGTGACTTCCAGTTCGAAGAGTCGACGCACAAATCGCGGACTGGCCCGGGTAAGTATCAGTTCAGGCCCACGAGGGGTGCTGGCGATATCAGAAAGTAAGCAGCGGATGCGATCACCAGGTTGATATTCTTCACCTGGAACCTGTTCGCGACCCATCAGTAGGGCCTCGGCTTTACCGATATCCACGTAGATATCGTTACGCTCCCGGCGACGGACGGTGCCGGTGACGATGTTTCCGACCATGTCCTTGAAGTCATCGTAGATCCGATCCTTCTCGAACTGGCGCAGCTTCTGCATAACTGCCTGACGGGCGGTTTGAGCCGCAATCCGTCCGAGGGAAGCCGGATCAATTTCCTTTTCAACGATCTCGCCCAACGCAACGCCGGGTTGAAGGATGCCCGCCTTCTCGATGTGGATCTCCGTTTTCGGATCACTCACGGAGTCAACTACCTTAAGTAGCGACCAGGCTTGGAGTTTACCGTTCTTGGGATCGATCTCAATCTTGAGCTCCTGCCCTGAACTTACCCCCTTGAGGGCGGCGGTTTTGATGGCATTGACGATCGCCGAAATCATATCGGCGCGATCAATGCCCTTCTCCTTCTCCATGTATTCAAGGACGGTAAGAATTTCGCTGCTCATAGGTGTGGGACGGTGCGGGAAGAATGTAGGTAAAAAAAAGGGCGGGCCAGAGGCCCACCTTCAGAAACTCGGACTGAAAATGTGAAGGAAGAACTTATTCGCTCGTAAAATCTGATGTCAAGTCCCCCTCCGCGCCGGTTTCGGGGGAGCGCAACTGTTGCCCTATCAGTCCTTGGACGTGTCCCCATGCTAGTGGGTTCCTTTTACCATCGGCCACCCCGATCAATCGAGCCGCGGCGGTAAGATTGGCGGCTTGGTCCCCCGGCCAGCTCATAAACCACCATAAATAGCCGATTTCGTCCGTCAATTGGCCGGAGGCCACCAACAACGGCAAAAAACCATCACCCCACAAATTATCCGCCCGAGGTTGGGCCACATTGCCTACGACACCCACTCCCGTCATGATTCGGGCCCACTGCTGCTTCAGCCCCAAATTCCGACGTAAGTCGGCGACATCGGAGGTCGGTGACGCATCGGCGGGGGCGTCGAGCCCTACTTTTGCCTGCTCCACCAACTGATCAGGCCAATCAGGCACCTGTTTCGTCCAGCGGGCATAAGCCTGAAGTCGCCGGCGCGGATGATTGGCCGGGCGCACCGCTCCCAGCTTCCAGACGTCGATCATCCCGTCGAACACCTCATCGGGGGCCACGTCCCCGATGCCCCATTCTTCTAGTGGCCAACGCGATGCCACCGTCAGCATGGGAGCTCGGTTAAACCGGTAGCCGAGAATCTCGAGCGCCGTATGATGACACGCATCAGTCCAGCCCAACCTCGTAATACGGATCTGCGCGTAATGCACTTTACTCAACCAACGCTGCTTAGCTTCCGCCACGATCTTCACCCGACATTCTTGGGCCGAAAGCTCGAGCCATGCCTGCGCCAACCGCTCCGCCGGTCGGTCCGCGATCGCCGATACCGCCGCATCAGCCGCGTATTCCTCCAAGTCGTGCCACAACAGGGGCAACAACACGAGAATGGGGATGGGGCCGTTCGCTCCCGCCGTGGTCGGGCGTTTTGGCGGAAACAATACCACGTGCAGCACCACGTTATCATAGTTGCGATCCACGGCGTGGGCATGAGCTTGCCAGTCCGGTTCCCGCAAATGCATCTCGACCTCTCCATGAACGGGCCGGCCATCGATCTGAATCTCCGCCTGTTTGAAATCCGGTCCCTCTTGCCGATTCCAGCGCCCCGGGCGGATGATTTTGACCGTCTCCCCGCTTTCAGTGCGGGCATCTTTGGCGCGAAACGATCGCTCGGCCCAAATACGTTGCAGCAAAAGTTCCGGGAATTGGAACGGACCATAAAGCCCCTGCACCTCCTCCACTGAACTGCCGCTGGAGTCACTCACCGATTCGTCCACCAAATTGTTGTCGCATTCGAGCGATGCTACGCTGCGCACCGTCCTCCGCCCGATCGATCCATTCGCGTAATTCACGAGACCCTATTGTCTCCGCCCCCATCGCCGACACGGTGTCCCGCAAAGCGCGATCAGCCGTTACCACCACACAAGACTCGCTGTCGCGCGAATTACTCACCCATTGCTCTATTATGGTGTCCGCGGTGACGCCGCTGGGTGAATACGCGACCACAAACGTTGCCTCATCGGTGGGTGATTCGACATCGAGCTCAGATCCCCGGCCGTCAAATATCACGGAAACCCGCCACGACATCGCATCGTGCCAGGTCTTCACCGCCTCGACCACCAACGCACGCGCGGCGTTGGGATCTTTTCGCCAGAGCTTACCGGTGTATCCCCAGGCCCGGCCCACGTTATTTCCGTCCACCAATAAATGCCGTAATTCTTGAGCCACCCACATATCGAGGAGTGGAACGCAGGAAACCGGCAAACTCTTTCAACTAAATTTGAGATTTGCCCCTAAGCGGAGGATGCCGAAAAGACGATTCGGCCAAATGTGATCAGGTTATTTAAAGGATGGGATGCTGGATCAGCTCGTCAGCGCCCCCCTTTTCCATCTAGAAGTCAGATGAGCCCCCCCCAAAAAACTCACTCTTACCTCACCCAGAAATTTATTTCACCGTCTATGACACGTTATTTAACGACTTCGACCGAACCTCCGCAGGAATACGAGCGCGAGCGTGTGCCTGACCAAGCCCTTAAGGGACCGGGTTCATTCTGGGGCATGTATGCGGGTGAACACACCGCCGGCACCGAATTCATGATTGGCCCCCTGTTCATCGCTTGGGGCGTGAGCGCGATGAATCTCATTATCGGCCTACTCGTCGGTAATCTCATCGCCGTGCTAGCCTGGCGCTTCATCACCGCGCCCGTCGCCACCGGTCTGCGGCAAACACTCTACTTCAAACTCGAACAAATCTGCGGGCGCCGTCTCGTCACCGGCTACAATCTGGCCAACGGTCTACTGTTTTGTTTTCTGGCCGGCGCGATGGTCACAGTTTCAGCCACCGCCGTCGGCGTGCCATTCCCGAACATGCAGATGCCGGGCTTCAATGATCTACTGCCCACCGGCATCGCCTGGACCGTCACCTGTGTGGTGATCGGCACCATGATGACGCTCGTCGCGATCAAGGGCTACGCGTTCGTCGCTCGCATGAGCAACATCGCCGCCCCGTGGATGTTCCTCATCTTCGTCGCCTGCGGTGTCGTCACCTTAAAGCGTCTCGGCAGCACGGATCTGACCGAGCTGCTCAAACCCGCACCCGGCACGCCGGAGCGCATCGGCTTCTGGGGTGTCGTGTTCTTCTCCGCCTTCTGCAACGCCGCCATGCACATCGGCATGGCCGACATGTCGATTCTGCGCTACGCCCGCAAAACGTCCTCCGGTTGGGCCGCTGCCGCTGGCATGTATCTCGGCCACTACGTCGCGTGGATCTGCGCTGCGCTGTTGTTGATCTACTGGACCCGCGCGCATGGCGCCGACCCCACCGTCGGCGTGCCCCCCGGGATCATGGTTTATGATGCCGTCGGCTGGGCCGGTATCGTCTGCGTGATCATTGCCGGTTGGACCACCGCCAACCCCACCATCTATCGGGCTGGTTTGGCGCTCCAAGGCGCCCTGCCCAAACTGTCCAGCGCTCAGGCTACATTACTTGCCGGTTCCATCTGCACGATCGCCGGAGTCTTCCCGGCCTTCGCGATGAACCTGCTCGGTTTCGTTGGCATCTACGGCACGATCCTAGCGCCCGTCGGCGCGGTCATCGTCGTTGATTATTTCTTCGCGGAAAAGTGGGGGCTCGCCACCAATCCCGCCGCCCGCTTCGGCCGCACATTTAATCTCAACGTGCTCATCGCATGGTGGCTGCCGGTGGGCATCGGGCTTTGGCTGAGCTTCGGCCACGGCGTTCCCGCCCACTTCCTGCCGTTACCGTGCTGGATCGCCTGCGGGTTGATCTACGCCGTCCTCACCAAACGGGAGTCCAGCTCCCTCGCTTCCGCCACCTCAGCCTAACCCTTTTCGACTATGCGACTCGCACTCTCCCTCATCAGTGGCCTGGCCCTGCTCATCACCGCCGTGGCACCGCTCCTCTTCTTCTTCGATCAACTCTCCGAAGCTGGCCTACGCAATCTCTTGCTCATCGCCATGCTCGGCTGGTTCGGCACCGCCGTGATCCGCGAACGCGTACCCGCCGAGTAGTCTCTCCCATTTCTATGTCCAACCGTTCCATTCTGGGCCTTTGCCTCTTCGGACTTGGGCTGACCTGTTCGTCGTTTCTTTTCGCTGCGACATCGCCTCAAATCGCGACCGAACTTGTCTATTTCGACGATGCCTAACTGGAGCGATCCAAGGCTGCCATCGCCGCCGGAAACCCCGAATTCGTCGCCGCCTACCGACAACTGATCGCCGAAGGCGATACGTTGCTGGCAGTGTCGCCTGATCCCGTCGTCAACAAGTCGCAAATCCCGCCCAGCGGCGACAAACAGGACTACTTGTCCTACGCCCCCTACCGCTGGACCACGTTTTGAGCGCAACGATATCGGACCAATTCCTAATATTTGATAGAATACGGGTTCATATCATTCGGCCTGCACCATCCTTAGGCTCGATATTTTCCATACAGTATGGATTGACGCCTGCTATGGGCCGCCTTAATTCATGGGATTCAAGGAGTGAGGTCTCGAACTTCACCCATTGAATACAACACAATATAATAAAGAAAGAAATATAATGCCTACAGGAAGTATCAAGTGGTTCGACTCAGAAAAAGGATATGGATTCATCCAACAAGATCAGGGGGGCAACGATTTGTTTGTCCACCACACCGAGACCGGTGGCCACACGCTCAACGAAGGCGATAAAGTAGAATTCGAAATTGGTGACGGTCAAAAAGGACCGTGCGCGACTCAAGTTAAGCAGATCTAAGGGAAACCTTAGAACTAACGGTAGATCGCGAAAGCGATTTTCCGTTAGATGCAAAAAGAGAGGTCTGGTTTAAATACTCCGGTGGTTCGTCTTGTTTGGCGGGCCAGCGACGGAGGCCTCCTACGCTACGGCAACGATCGTTTGCCGTAGCTTTTTTGTGTCCGCCGGTGAGCTACAACACAGCGGAATCGACCTGAGTGCAGCACGAAGCGTTTTCTCAGAAAGCGACCAACACGCTTAGGGGAATTCGCCCGATCCGTTTAGGCGGTCGGTTTCCAGCCCGGTTCATACTCCCGCCCCCATGAGGCCATGGCTTCGGGGTCGTTAAGGATGTGTCCGTTTGCCGGATCGAGCTGAAGGGTCCGGCCCAAAAACTGAGAGATATTGCCATAGTGACACAGGAGCGTCGTCCGGTGGCCCATGAGGGCAGTCGTATTCGCTTTCACATTGCCCCGAACCGCCTCCATGAAATTTGAGATATGAGCGGGAATCGGATCGGCGGCCACCGATTCTTCGAGTCGCTCGGTTCTGACTTCCTTACCTCTGAGGTCGAAAAGCGTGTAGTGATCGGGTTCGATCTGGATGCTACCTGCGGATCCTTGGATGACCACCCCGCGTCCGGCGCCTTCTAGATGGAATCGGTTACAACTGCGGCCGGACCAATTGATCATGGCTCCGCCGGGGAATTCCCAATTGACCTCCTGGGTATCAAAGAACTCCCAATCATCGTTATAGTGGAAGCGTCCTCCCGATGAGGATACGCGTTGAGGGAGCTCCAGCCCCATCATCCAACGAGCGACATCCACCTCGTGAATCGCATTGTTGGTGACCTCACCGGTGCCCCAGTTCCGGAACCAGTGCCAATTGTAGTGAATCAAATTGTCCTGATAATCACGCCGGGGAGCGGGTCCTTGCCAGAGATCAAAATCCAGGTGAGCGGGAACTGCGGTTGGCTTACCCCGTCCGATTGAGCTGCGGCTGTTGGCATACCAAGTCTGGCCAAAATAGGGTTTCCCTACCGCGCCATCGGCGATCTCTTCCTTGGCTCGAAAATAGATCTCACCCGAGCGACGCTGGGTTCCCAATTGGAAAACGACGCCGGATTGCTGCTGCGCGCGAATGACCATCTCCCCCTCCTCCGGACTGTGAGAAATAGGTTTTTCTAAATACACGTGCTTGCCCGCTTGCATCGCCATGATCGCCGCGGGGGCGTGCCAGTGATCGGGAGTCGCAATGAAGAACGCATCGATGTCCGGATTATCCAACAGCGTGCGAAAATCCTTCACCCCCTGCGGCGCTTTCTGGCCCAGACTCTCGACGGTCTTGATGCCCTTAGCCATCGCTTCGTCATCAGGATCGCAGACATGCGTGATCTGCACTCCCGGAACCTGGGCGAATACTCCGGCCAATTTATTCCCCCTCGAATTGGTGCCAACGGCCGCCACTCGAACGGTATTCATCGCTGATTTGGGGTGGGCCGCCCGCAGGGGACTGGCGAGTTGGGCCAAACCCAAAGTGACGCCGGCAGCGGAGGAGGTTTTCAAGAAAGTGCGACGGTCAATTTTGTCGTTCATGGGGTTATGGGGTATAGAGGTTTATTACTTGAAATAATCAGCTGAGAGACGATTTCGGATAGTTGATTAAGACCTATCCGGTTGACGCAATCAATCCGACACGATCCACCTGATACTCCTGATGAATGGTCGTGCTTACTACTTTTTTACCCTTATCGGGCTGATTCTCGCGAACTCTGGTGTTCAGGCTGAATCAACCCTCAACACCCTGACGCCAAAAGAGACCGAATCGGATTGGGGATTACTGTGGGACGGACAGAGCACCAACGGCTGGAGAGCAATCAATCAGGATAAATTTCCCGAGTCGGGATGGGTGATCGAAGACGGGCTGCTTATCTGTTTGGGCGAGGAACTTCCTGACGAAGAACGCGGAGGAGCCATCGTGACCGAAAGAAAGTATGGCAGTTTCGAATTGGCCTGGGAGTTCAACATCCGAGAAGGTGCTAACAGCGGGATAAAATACTTCGTGGACGAGGGCCTGAGAGCATCTAGGGGCCACGGACTCGGTTTGGAATTCGCGATTCTCGACGACGCCAATTTCCCCTACGAGGATCGGGCCGCAAAACGAACCTGCGGTTCACTCTACGATTTGGTGAAAGCCGCGCCCGGCGCGACCCGCCCGGTGGGGGCCTGAAACACGGCTCGAATTTTGGTGCGAGGGAATAAAATCGAACACTGGCTCAACGGGAAATTGGTCGTGCAGGTGGAGAAAGGAACACCTCCCTACTACGACCTAGTATCCCAGAGTAAGTATAAAAATATCACGGGTTGGGGCGAGGTCACCCGTGGCCATATCCTCATTCAAGACGAGGGGCCAAAGACCTTGTTTCGCAATATCAAGATCCGACCGCTGGACTAACCAAACCACGTCTAATTCACCAAAAAACTTGCGCGGGGCGTGGAGGCATGACTCCGGGTTAATACCATCCTGATCCTCCCCTACTCTGCCACATACAATATGTAAGAGTCGCGCTTCGCCCTCGCGTGCACTTTGGCTGGCACGGCTTCGACGCTAAATCCCGCGTTCTTCAATCGGGTCTCAAACGCCGCATCGATCGAAGCAGACCAAAAAATCGCCCGGCCTCCTGGTTTAAGGACGCGTTTCACTCCGAGCAGACCCATCTTCGAATAGATATTTTTGTTACTCGAAGCGACCATCGCAACCGGGCCGTTATCGAGATCGAGCATCACCGCATCGTAAGTGCCTGGTTTGGCCTTTTGAATCAGTTTCGCCGCATCACCGACGTGCAACTGCACCCGTGAATCATCCAGCGCGGTCCCATTGAGTCCCTGCAAATAACTACGGTTCCAATCCACCACAGCTGGCAATAGTTCCGCGACATCGACGACGGCATCTGACTCCAGTCCCGCCAACACCTGCACCAACGTAAATCCCAGCCCCAGGCCTCCTACCATCACCCGCGCTGCCGGAGTGGTCTTCGATAACTCCACCCCTAATTTCCCCAGTAAATCCTCCGAAGCGTGGGCCCGGGAGTGCATGAGCTCCTGCCCATTAAGACTGATCGCGAACGCACCGTCCTGCTCGCTGAGAACTAATCGTCGCCCCTCGTGCGTGCGGGCTTCAGCCAAGGTCACTCGAGGTTTCAAACTGAACCTCCCATTTCCTGAACCGTGGCTGCGCTATTTCGGTCCGACCGCACTATTCGCTTAGTCAAATCGCGGGGAAAATCATTCGGGATGGGAGTCGGCGTATTCATTGGCGATGCTACCGTCCACGCGATGGTGGCGCAGAGCGAGTTGTTTACCGTTGGTTACGGGAGGAATCTCGCCGCTTAGGATTCCACCGATGACGGCGTGGCATGGGTCCACTTCCGACCGTAGATCCAAGCTGTAGCCACCCGCCAGCCCGCACTAACTACTACCCACGAGGCTTTACCTCGTCAGGAAGGACTCGCTCAAAACCAATTCCACGATCAAGTCCGAGAATCCGTTACCCAGGGCTTTGGTCCGAGCCACGATGGCTTTGATTTCTTTGTGATCCCCGTAGCTCAACTCTCTGCCAGTAGCGTAAATCATGAGCTTCTCGGTCAGACACCGGGAAAAGACATCGATATGCGTGACCAGATAACGCTTAAGATCAGTCACATCATTCAACTGGGTTCCATCGGCTAATTGACCGGTGGCATCCACCGCCAGCCCATCCCGTTTCACCATCTTCTCACCCTTCAGTTCATAAACCGGATACGACGTCCGCCATCGGCCAATGGGATCAAAGTTCTCTAAGGCAAATCCGGGAGGATCAATCTTCGCATGACAACTGGCACAACCGGGATCGGCCTGATGACGCGCCAATAAATCGCGGATGGAGGTTGCTCCGCTGGTATCCGGCTCAACCGCGGGAATATTTGCCGGCGGTTCAGGCACCGGATCACCGAGCACATTTTCGAGTAACCATACCCCGCGAAGAACCGGCTGAGTATCCACGCCATTCGCCGTCGCCATCATCACACTCGCCTGCCCCAGAATCCCGCCATGCCGGCCACCTCGGTCCAGCGTGACTCGCTCCATGGCTTTGCCGCCATTAAATTTATGCCCATAGAGCTTGGCATTAAAACTATTCAAATACGTAAAATCGGGGTCGATGAACGTCTCCAGGGGATGGTTCTCTCGTAATATTTCTGCGATGAACATCTGGGTCTCCGTCGTGATCGCCTCCAGATAGTTATCGTTCCAGTTGAGCAAACGACTATCGGGCATGATTTCGGGCAACAGTCTTAAATCGAGCCACTGTCCGGTGAACGATTCGAGGAATCGCTCCACGCGTTTGCCTCCCAGCAATCGACGCGTTTCCAAAGCCAGTCGTTTGGGTTCAGATAACGACCCCGCCGCTGCCCATTCTAATAATTTTTGGTCCGGAGGAGAACCCGTCAGAAAATAGCTCAATCGACTCGCTAGATCATAATCGTCCAACACCCCTGCTTCTAATCCGCGATACAGAAACTGCGGAGAACACAACGCCGCCCGGATCGCGAGATGAATGCCATCTTTGAAACGTCGACCGTCGACGGCGTGTTCGATCGCAATATCGACATACTTCTCGACTTGTTCCGACGTTGCCGGACGCCGGAACACCTTGCTCAGAAATCGATGTAAAATGGCGTTGGCATACTCCTCATCACTGCGCCCTTGCCTCTCGCCCATGAATCCGTCCGTCCGCAATCGTTGCGCTTTCATTTCATGGTCCTCCACCAATCGAAGTGGGCCATCAATCGTAGCCTGCAAAATATCGACCGCCGGACCATGGCGAATCAGATCCTGACGGGCTATCCTGGCGAATTGGTTATGCACCGCCGCTGCCTTCAACACCGGTGCCTTTTGCAACGCGGGATCATCGAGGTCTAAGTCATCACCTTCAACCAACCTCATAATCTCAACATAGTATTCTGAGGAGGTGAGCTCCCGCGCCCTGCCCAAGCTTTGATACGCCGCCCGGATTCGTTTGTCCTCGGTCAACGGTGCCAGCGATTCCGGAGAAAACTGGCTGCTGCCTTCCTCGGAATATAGCGGACTGTTCCCCCACCTAAAACCAACTGTTTCGCCTTTTACCAATTCGACTTCCGTTTCAAACTCTTGCGGATCAAATCGCTTCGCGTTGAAACGAAACTCAGCAAGTTTTCGCATCGAACTCACTGGCTCGTAGAGCTCGGCGCTCGTTTCCCGGGCATAAACCTCTAGGAGGCCCTCATCGCTCCGAGTCTCAAACATCGCCTTCCCATCCGCAAAGGGCGCGATGCCAATCTCGACACCATAGACCCCACTAACCTTGGCCTCGAATCGCGACGGCCATACCACACTGCCAGACACCGTATCTCGGGATGAAATTAGCCGATAGTGCTGATCTGCGGTAAGCGTCCCGGAAAAATCCACTGAGGTCAGTTCCACGGCCGCTACCTTAATTGTTTTCCGCTCCGCCGGCAGCGGCCCCGTGATAGTGAGCGCGTGAATATCCAATCCCGGTCCTTTGAAAAAACGATAACAACACATCGTTTCCACTAGATTGACTTTCGTCTTCGCCATTTTCCGCGCGAACGCGGCAACTTCCTCCGACTCCGGATCAAATCCTTCCGCGCTAAATCCAGGTTCGTTTTTGATTTTTTGGATCCGATTCCACCAGGACCAACCTCGATCGGATCGCTGATAACCAGCGACTTTCCAAGCTGCTCCCAACACGGGATCTTCCCGGAAAATCTGCAGTAAATCCTCGGTATGGCGTTCGATTTGTTGCGCGTCTCCATCACTATTGAGCGCCGCATTATCGTAGTGCACGACGATCGTTTCTCCCTTTTGCAGATCAATTTCGATCTCATAGGTCCGGGCGTTCTCAGCGTCGACCCGCACCGTGGCCAACTCACGTAGGGACGAGGCTAGCGCAAAGCTTCCCAGCTTGGATCGGAAGGCCAGCAGTTTGACCAGAGGCTCATGCCCCCCCACCGAACGATAACTCGAGAGATCAATTTTTACCGTATAAAGGCCCGTTATCTTTGCTTCAAATCGATTGGGCCAAACCGACCCTCGCGCCAACGGGTCGGATGAACTCACCATCCTTAAAACCCCGTCGATGGGATGCCCCGTCGTGAAGTTTAAAGTGAATTCAGTGGGACCTACGTGGATGGTTTCAAATGGTGCTGCTACTTCCACCTCTTCCGCCGGAATAATCTGATCGGCGATCGCCGTGGCAACTTCGAAATACTGGGCCATCAACGGCGGGGAGATCACCAACCCCGCCCCGACCTTATCAAAGCCATGAAACTCGAGATCAGCCGGAAAACTATTGGGAGTCTTAAATTTTAATCCTAAAATATCACTCACCGAATTTTCATATTCTATCCGGTTAAGGCGCCTCAACACGGTGCCTCCCGGCGGATCCCGTTCACTCAGTAACTCATCGAGCCAACGCAACATCCCTTGCCGTTCGACCAAGGAGGGTTGCTGCTTCTTTTTCGGCGGCATCTCTCCCGCCTCTAGCATGTCGTAGGCTAAGATCCACGGGGCCGCAGCATGAGGATCGCGCCAATCAATCTCCATCATGTCCAGATTCAGATCGCCCTTACGCTCTTCCTCATCGTGACAATTCAAACAGTATTCGATTAGAAACTGATCGGCATGATCTGGGAGAGGCGTGAGGGACACCTCCTCGCTTGCCCCGATCAAAGCCGGCAGCACAGCCAACCCGCCGCAGGTCACTCCCAAGCGTAAAACTACCGCCAACCCTCTCAAAGGAGGTAGTCGTTCATGTTCCGATTCGCATGGGCGAACTGGCCTGTCTCTAAACCCATCGACTGCATGAGCGTTAAATACAAATCGCCCAATAGCGGGGTGGTTGCCGATGAGTTCTCCCGATCAATCGCGTGATGCGAACCGTGTTTGAATCCACCTCCTGCCACCATAACCGGAAGCCGACTATTGTTATGTGTATTGGTATTACCCATCCCACTGCCATAAAGCACCGCGGTGGTATCAAGTAGCGGTTTACCGTCGGGATCACGCCGTTCCGACAATTGTCGCAGAAACTTGCCAAATCGAAGGACATGCTCGGTGCCGACCTTGTTATACTCGGCAACCTTATCCGGATCATTTCCGTGATGTGACAATCCATGATACCCTGCACTGAGGAGTTTTCCATCGATTGAGAAGACCTGCCCGGCTCCGGGCACCAGAAAGGAAATCACCCGCGTGGAGTCGGTCTCCAAGGCCAACGTCATAAGGTCATACATGATAGACTCACACTCCAACGATAGGTCTGGCGCCATGGGATCAAACTCCGGCAAGGGATAGTCTATCTTCGGCGAGGGTTTATCCAACCATTGGCGCTGCTTCTGAAGCTGCTGCTCCACATCTCGAATTGACGAAAAATATTCACCCAATTTTTCCCGATCACGGGAAGTAACCCGACGTTGCAGTGATTTGGCCTCCCCCATCACCAGATCGAGGGCACTCCCACCACTGTCCAGCAGGTAACCCATCCGCGCTTTGTCGGACTCCGAACTGAACAATTTGCTATACAGCACACTGGGACGACCAATCGAGGGCAGAAAAATCCCCTGCTTCGTGAAGCTCATTTGAGCGGCGGCAGGAGGAGTTCCACACGTGAGTTGCAGTGATTCAAACCGGGTGGCGTTGCCCACCGACTTAGCGATCAGCTGGTCGAACGAAACACTCGGGGTTCCCACTCCCGTTAGATAGTTCTTCCAATTCTTGTGCCCATTGGCTCCGCGATGATCGAGACCCGAGAAAAGCGAAAATTGATTCCGCATATCGTCCAGCGACTCGAGCACGGGTGACATCTTATAATCACTCCCCGCTTCTTCAGGAAACCAACTCGGGGTGTGAAACCCCAGAAAAGTCCCGATTGCTACCAGACGTTTTACCGGAGCTTTCACCGGTGCGCCCATCGCGGACGCAGAAGGAATCGACTCAAGAGTCGGCAGAGCCAGTCCGACTCCGACGGACTTAAGAAATTGGCGACGGTCAATCATGGTTAATCAAGTTTCGGGAAACGGGTAAGGAGACTTTCGACGCGGAGGCATCTCGGAGGGCTACTCACCTAATGATTCAGGCAAGACGGGGTTGATTTGATAACCTGATCACCCGCCTCGGGATGACAATCCGTTTTATACCTCATCCGAGGTTAAAATGGGTGACCCATAGGCACGATCCTGACCGTTTAAACCCACCCAGGTTGGATAATATTCACCAACCCTATGCTCGTTCACCATCAGGGCGCGTATAAGCGTATTCATAGGCGATGCTGCCATCCACGCGGGATGCCACGTGAGTTGGTCTCCGTCGCTTGCGGGAGTGATTGAGAATACAGGGCACTGTTGATTACGCCAAAATGACAACGTGATCTTCGGTCTAACTCCCGCTGACCTTCTATCCCTCTCCTGCTTGAACCCGAACGTTCTTTCCTCGATAGACCGCAATATTGTCGAAGTAGGCGTGAACGTCCGCGAAGTCTCCTTCCGAATTTCTCGGAGCGCATTCGGGCACATGCCCCCCGTGAAACGTGCTAAACAGAAAAGTGCTGATAAGGGTTTCCTCTCCCACTTCGCCTCGAAAACGAACGCCGTCATGCTCAATGACCCGCTTGCCGTTTATGTAGATATGCGCGAAGCCATCGCTCTCAGCTGATTTCTCATTCAGTTTTACGTGCAGGGATACGGCATAATAATTCTCCTTTTCAAAATGAAAATCAGGAGCGTAGACCCCCGTCCCATACTGACCGTCTTTATTCTGCGCATACAAATAGGAGCGCAGACTTCCCGCCTCCTTAAAGGTCACGCGGGCGCTCCACCCATCAGGCCGCATCGGCTTCCCCCCCGTGATCGGTGAGTCGGGACCCAACCCATGCAGCTTTCCGCCTTTAACGAACTGAAAGTCTTCGTCGAATTTCACATCATAATTCAACGTATACTCCGAGCCTCGTTCGCCAAACTTGTAGCGATTCGTAACCCGCTCACTCCCTCGCACGCTTCCCTCGTAAGTTGTCTGCAAGGCGTGCCCCCCACCGACACCTTGACCAGCTACCACCTCCAAATGCTCATCGCTCATCAAAGCGCGATAAAGCCCATCTTCATCGGGGCTCTCGAATCCCTCATGAAACACCAGCCCACTTCGCTCACCTAGCATTTTTTTGAAATCGGGCAGATACGGGTCATTGTTTTCCGTCAGCGCTTCGAGCATGCGCGTTCGCATTCTCGAAAGTTCAGGATGCGTTTTATCACTATCCAACAAGTTGCTCAACGCATCGGGGTCTTGCTCACAGTGATACAGCTCCTCCTGAGTTCTCGTGTAAAAAAACTCCAGACGCTCACGAGCCGAGGCACTCTCATTCGCCGCTGCTTCTAACCCCTCCAGCGCTAAGCCTCCAGAATACTTCCCATCATAGAAACGGGTTTCCCCGTTAGCCCACTTATTATAGATATAGATGTAATCCTTCCGAATAATCGACCTCATCTCGATTCCCATGTCGCCCTTCATATTCAGCGTAGCGAACACCTTCGCATGATGCGCTTTAGCCGGACTATTCAATAGAGGCAGCACCGATTTCCCTGGTAATTCATACGGTGGCTCAATCGAAGTCGCCTCCAGTATCGTGGGCAATAGATCAATCGTGGAAACGAGACTCTCTGTGGCGGATCCCGCCATGGTATGGCCTTGCCAATACATGACCATGGGCGTCTTCACGCTCGAGACATACACATTCGATTTTGCGAACGGCCAATGAATCCCATTGTCGGAAAGAAAGATCACCAGCGTGTTATCCAAGACTCCCGTTCGCTCGAGCGTATCGACAATTCCCCCCACAAATTGATCAGCTCGGCGTGACGAATTTAGGTAGTATCCGAATTCCTCGCGCACCCACTCGTGATCCGGCACGAATCCTGGCGCCTCGATTTCCTTGCCGCTATACTGCTCGACTTTAGGCGGGAGAATAAAAGGAGGCTTTGGGGAAAGCTTCTTAACCTCGCTCTCAAAGCGCCTGGCCAATGATTTCGCCTCACCCGGAGCTCCCGCAAACGGGCGATGAGGATCATGGGTATTCACTGAAATAAAAAACGGACGATTCTGGCGCAGTGCGTCTCTGATAAACAGGTCCACATTTTCAGCATAAAGCTGCGGACTCCGACCGACTGCCATTGCGGCCATCGGAGACACGTGGTCGAAGCTGTATTTTTCTATCGGTTTATAGTGGGTATCCTTCCCGAAAAGCCCGCTCAGATACCCCTTCTGCTTAAGCAGTTCCGGTAGGGTTAGAATGGAAGACTTAACCGTCGTGTCCCCACTCCCGGGCTTCGCATTGTATCCGTCCTGGTAAAATCCCGTCATCATCGATCCGCGTGAAGGGGCGCAGCGAGAACTCGTATTGTAGGCTTGGGTGAATCGCATGCCCCGATCCGCCAGCGAATCGATATGGGGAGTTAGCCCTGCCACCTCGCCCCCAAAACTGTTGGGCGTATTATAGAGCATATCGTCCACTGCGATCAGCACGATGTTCGGCAAAGCCTCAGCCCGAATAGTCGCAAGCGTCGCTGAAATCAGGAAGAGGCCCAAGCGACAGAATTTCATAATTAAGGGTGTAGTAGAATCGGACCGAGTTTACAAACTACCACTGAACTAGTTATACAAACCGACTTCAGCACAGAGCTCGCGCCACCGCATCATGGTTCTCTGGAGGTAATCTGCCGGTTCCCTTTGGGGCTTAAAGTTAATGAAACCGACGGGACCTTTAAATCCGGAGTCCTTGATCAATTGCACAAAGGGTTTCAGGTCAAAGACACTCTCATCCAGGGATAAAATGGTGGAAGCATTCATCGTCCGCACATCGGTGCGATCAAGTTCAATCAACGAACCAGACAAAATCACTGCCGCCAATCGATCCTGCGCCAAAGCAAAGGTTTGAGTTAGTTCCGGCCCGCGGTCCGACATCAACTCGTGGCACAAATTGATCGCGATCCCCAAAGAAGGACTATCGATCTTATTCACCAAACGTAACGCGTCCTTTGTGGTGGGGAAATAAGTATTGTAGTGCGGGTAGAGGATTATCTTCACCTCCTTGGTAATCGCGTAATCCAAAATACCACGAATGAACTGTTCCACTCTTTCGTCCGTGATCGATCCGTCTTGCTCCGCATCACGCACCCATACCCACAGCGTTCCTTGGTGAGGAGAAAGTCGATCAATGGCCGCTCGATGACCGGCGTCGTCGAACCCGTATTTATCAAAGCGGTGTGCCATGTAGCCGTAGAATACCTTGAAGTCATATTCATCCTGTTCACTCAGGGCGTAATAGGCGTCCATGCGCTTCAGCGATTCCTCACTTCTACCGCCAGCCCCGCATACCCGAGACCATCGAGCAGCTCAACGGCCGCCCTAGGCTCCATATTCTCCAAACCACCAAAACTGTAGGTGTAGATTGATCGAACGGTCTGCTCCGCCCCACTCAATTTCGCGGATGGAGCCCCGACCAAGAGGATCAAGATAAATGCGGACAGGGAGAATAGCGCGCCACAACAGGCGGTCGAACTGCGAGAGGTAAAAACAGTCATAATTAAGGCATTACCACCAACCGTCCACTTTCCTTACGGAAATCAATTCTTTGTCGTCCCCGCGGCATTGCCCATGAGCACCCATTTAATTGGAATCCGCGAAGGTGTATTCGTAGTTCACCGAACCGTCGACGGCGTGATGACGCAGCGTCAAACGGCGCGCATCAGAATCAGAAATAATCTCGCCGCTGAGAAACCCGCCGACCACCGCCAAATATTGATGCTCATCCGTCCGCAGATCCAGGGAGAATCCGCCGGCGTGCGCCGCCGATGTCGCTCCTGAACTAAACTCATGCACGCCGGTTCCGTCATCGATACTGTGATACTGCCAGTGCCGGTCACCGGAGATGACTATGATGTTGTTTTCCGCACAGAACTTCCGGATCTCATCGCCTTCGTGGGTCCAATTCTTATTCGAGTGATTGTCTTTCTTATTATTCCGATCCGGCCCCACGACCGGGGTCGGTGAAAACAGGATCTTAAAAGGTGCATCCGAGGCCAACACCTCCCGCTTGAACCATGCCTTCTGCTCGGCTCCCCAAATGCTCTTTTCCGGTCCATCCGGCATATTGTTAGGACTGCGGAAATCACGGCCTTCTACGACCCAGAATTGTAGATCCTTACTCCATCGACGCGTGCGATAGGTCAACTCGCTCATGGGGGCTTGCTCCCTGAAAATCGACAATCCGCGCTCCCACGTGAGATCACCTTCCCGCCTGCCAGGCGATGCATCGTTGGTGACGGTGTCGTGATCATCCTTAATGAAGAAACTCGGCACTTGCTGATGGAATTTCACCACGTCGGTCGTGCCATACCAGCGGTTCCAATGAAAGCGGGCCAACTCCGGCGTGCGCGCATCCACGTCACCTCCAGCGCTACGTTTGTCGTAATAGACGATATCGCCCAGATGCACAAAGAAGGACGGATCTAGGGCCAACATCTCGTCGTAGATCTGCAGACCTGCCGTGCCTTTATCCCGGGTCTTCCAACTTTGACAGGTTGAGATGACAAATCGGAACGGATCGCTCTGCGTCGGGCCCAGCGAGGTCTTGAAGGAACCCAAAATGGACTGCCCCTTCTTTCCATCCAGAGAACGGCTTTCTATTTTCAAGGCATAGGATTGATTGGAGGCCAAACCCTCTAAGGTGACCTGTCGCGTAAAATCGCGGCGCGAATCGACCGACAACCATCCGGTCTGACGTAAGGCTCCGGCTCCACCTTCCGGGCTCCAACTGAGCCGCACCTCGCCTGCGATTCCCGAAAGACTGCCGGCCATCTCGGAAAGGATGGCTCCGGCGGGAAACTGCTTCTCTCCCAGCTCCCCCACCTCGAAATCCCGATCCTCCACGCCGAGCCACGGCAAACCGTCCCACTTCGGTTCAGCGAGGTCCGTCAATCTCAACCAAACGATGATCGAGTCCGTCGTAGTCTCGCCAATCTTAATACCATTACCGAAGTAAGGCTGAGCAGACGTAAACAAGCATGAGGCGATAAGCGCGAAGAGGGATATAACGGGGCGGATATTCATAAGCCGAAAATGTAGAGGAAAGGCGGTTATCAGTGACTTTTAGTCAGAGGTATTGAAGCAATTGTGATACTCCCCTTTGAAAGAGCCATAGCCCATGTCTTAGATCAAGATTAGCCGTAAGACTTTCTTTCGTCGTGTCGTAAACAAACAGAGGGTTCTCCATCTCGTCTCCCCTATGCCCCATTTCCTCAAACTTCTTTTCGTCGGAGTCAGCCTCTTAGCAGGTCTCGTCACCACTTTCGCCGCACCCCCACCCAATGTCATCCTGATCATGACGGATGACCAAGGCTATGGAGACTTTGGTATCGCTGGCAATCAGCTCATCAATACCCCTCACCTCGACCAATTGGCCCGAGAGAGTGCGTCAATGAGTGATTTCTATGTGAGTCCGGTGTGCTCCCCCACTCGCGCCAATCTGATGACTGGGCGCTACAACTATCGCACGGGCATCGTCAGCACAAACGCGGGACGTTCCATGATGCACCCGGAGGAGACCACGATCGCCGAGGTGCTGGTGGGAGAGGGATACGCGACGGGTATTTTCGGTAAATGGCACTTGGGCGACAACTACCCGCTGCGCGCCAGTGACCAGGGGTTTCAAGAGACTTACCTGCATCGCGGGGGCGGACTCGCTCAGCCTTCGGAACCGATCGAAAACAAGCGCCGTTATACCAACCCCATTCTCTTTCACAACAACGAGAAGATTGAGACCCGTGGATATTGCACCGACCTCTACTTCGAAGCGGCGTCACGCTTCATCCACCAATCCATCGACCAGGAAAAACCCTTCTTCGCCTACATCGCCACCAACGCACCGCACAGTCCGTTCCACGATGTGCCCGAAGCCCTGTATCAAAAATACCGCGCCATGGATCTTTCACCCATCATGCGCGACAAGAATGAAGACCAGGACACCGTAGCTCGGATCTTCGCCATGATCGAAAACATCGATGCCAACATCGGGGTGCTCATGGATCAGTTGGATCGGCATGAGATCACCCGCGACACCATCGTCATCTACCTAAACGACAACGGCCCCAACGGGGATCGTTTCACCGGGCCGTTTCGTGGCCAAAAGAACAACGTATTCGAAGGCGGTATCCGCTCGCCGCTGTGGGTGCGTTGGCCAGCCCGCCTCGCCGCGGGAACGTCGAGCGATCACGTCGCGGCCCACTACGACATCATGCCCACCATTTTACACGCCGTCGGAGTTCCCAAACCGGCAGAACTCGAACTCGATGGGCGTAGCCTGCTTCCTCTGCTGGAGGGGAAATCACCCGATTGGCCCGACCGCGATATCATCGTTCAGGCGCACCGGGGCGACGCGCCCATCCCCGAACACAACTTCGCCATGCGCAGTCAAAATTGGAAATTGCTGCGACACACCGGATATCAAAACGAGCAACCCGAGCCCACCGTGCCTCTCGAGCTTTACGATATGACGGTGGATCAGTCCGAAACCAACGACCTTGCCAAGAAACGCCCCGAAATCGTGTCTGCAATGCGCCAGCGCTATCACGCTTGGTTCGAGGATGTGTCCTCCACTCGCCCCAACAACTACGCGCCCCCTCGGATGCATCTCGGAGACGAGCACAACCAACAACTCACCCTCAGCTCACAAAACCGACGCCAGGTGGGCGACGACTACGAGTGGCACATCGCCACCGATTCCCCGGGTCGATACATCATCGAGCTGGAGTGGGCCGAACCGACCAGCCGCAAAGAGCTGATCCTGTTGATCGATGAACAAGAGGTCGTTGTCCCGATCAAAAATGGCACCACTCGGTTTGAAACCGAGGCCCTCACCCTCTCATCCGGTCCTCATAACCTAGAAATGTCTGTTTCGCCCAACAAACGCGAAGATCGACCTTACTTTGTTCGAATCCGAAAACAGTAATTTCACTCCAGCATCCATGAAATTCCTCCCTCCTTCCTTCCGGTTATTCGGCTTCGTCGCCTCTCTGCTGGGAGTTTCTCTCCTCGCCGCCGGCGACAATCACTCCGACCAGCCCAACATCGTCGTGATCATAACCGACGACCAAGGTTACGCGGATTTCAGCTACAATCCTCACCATGGCGAAGAGGTCTCAACGCCTCATATGGATGCGCTAGCGCGCGAGGGAGTCTATTTCTCCCAAGGCTATACCACCGGTCCGGTTTGCTCACCGACGCGCGCCGGGTTAATGTTGGGCCGTTACCAACAGCGAGTCGGGGTCTACTCCGCCGGTGATGGCGGCAACGGGTTCGATCCTGAGTTGAAGATCTTCCCCGCTTTTCTCCCTGAAACCTATCGCAGCATGGCGATCGGAAAATGGCATCTCGGGTTGGATGATGACTACCCCGAACTCAAGTGGCACGCGGTGAGCCGGGGATTCGACGAGGCCTACAAATTCATGGGACGCGGCGCTCACGACTATTTCAAACTTACGGGTATAAAAGGTGATTATGCTCCGATCTATCGGGACAAACGCCGTATCGAAGAAATCGAATACGAGGGTTACTTGACCACGCGTCTCAGCGAAGAGGCCGTCGATTTCATCGATCGAGAGAAGGACTCACCCTTCTTTCTCTACCTCGCTTACAACGCGGTCCATACCCCGGCGCAAGCGCCTCAAGAGGACATAGATTTTTATCAAAATAAATACCCCCACCTCACCGAAACCCGAGCCACCTTACTAGCCATGCTCGAGCATCTCGATGATGGCGTCGGTGCAGTCGTAAACAAACTGAAGGACGAAGGCATCTGGGATAATACCCTCCTGTTCTTTCTGACCGACAATGGTGGAGCCGCCGCCATGGATGCCGACAACGGCCACCTGCGTGACTTCAAGCAATCACTCTACGAAGGTGGTGTCCGCACTCCGTTCGTCGTGAGCTGGCCCGAACGCTTCCAAGGCCACCGCGTCATTGATACTCCTATCAGTTCATTCGATATTCTTCCCACCGTAGTTGACGCCCTCAATATCGATGCTCCCGAGGCAGTGGAGTTCGACGGCAAGAGCCTGCTTCCGCTCATCAGCGGAGAGAATAAAACCCATCATGACGTCATGTTCTGGGATGCCGGTGAAATGAATCGCGGCTGGGCAGTGCGTCAGGGTGATTGGAAACTTAAGGTCTCCAAAAAAGGTGAGGAACTCTTCAATCTCTGGCAGGATCCTTCCGAAAAGCTCAACGTCGCAAAAGACCATCCCGCCATCATCCAGTCTCTCACCAAACACTATCAAAACTGGCGGGCCGAACTACCCGATCCCGGTAAATCTTAGTTACCACTCCAGCTCAGTCGGGCATAAAGCCCGACCCACGCCAACATCCGCATCCCAACGTGGGTCGGGCTTTACGCCCGACATAAAATCAACGAAGTCGAAACACCCAAAATCAAGCACATGAACCAAGCTTATTTTCGGCTGATTCCACTCCTTATTTTGGGGATGGGAAACTTATTCAGTTCGCCTGATCCGAACGGAGAAAAACCAAATTTTTCTATTTATCCTGATGGATGACATGCGGTGGGATGCCATGAGTTTGGTGTAACAGGAACAAGGCGAGAGGGCTCGATTCCCATGGTGCAAAACCCCAAACTTGGACCGACTGGCCGACGAGGGGGTACGGTTCAGAAATGCCTTTACCGCGACGGCAGTGTGCTCGTCCAGTCGAGCGGAATTTCTAACCGGCCGCTACGGTCACTTCAATGGCGTTGCCAACAACGGAACGCATTTCCCCGTTGAAAATCCGACCTGGGCCACCGGCTTTAAACAGGTGGGCTACACCAACGCTTACATCGGGAAATGGCACATGGCCAACCAGAAGAAACGTCCTAGCTTTGATTATGCCGCCAGCTTCACTGGCCATGGCCGCTACGATGACTGTTCTTTCTTGGTCGATGGCGTGTTGACCAAGAGCGAAGGCTGGGTGGACGACGTATCGACCGACTACGCCATTGAATTTCTCCAGCGCGATTTCGATGCCCCTTTTGCCATGGCGTTGGGGTTCAAGACTCCGCATATCCCCTTTGATCCTCCCGCGCGCGCCCGGCAGCGCTCCTTCCTGTCGAGAGATATAATTGTCAGTATCTGATCCTCCCGCGCGCGTCCGGCAGCGCTACCTTGGCGAAAAAGTCGGACCCGTGGATAATTTCCATGATGAGGCCATTTTTGGGACTGAGAGCGAATACGGAGCGGACGCCTCATTGCGCGAGGAACAACCGCAGTGGGCCTTAAGCTATTTTCAGTGCCTCTCGGCGATCGACGAAAATATTGGCCGCTTATTGGACGCCTTGGAAGAGGCAGGCTTGGCTGAGAACACCGTCGTTATTTTCAGCAGCGACAATGGTTACTATTTCGGAGAGCACGGTTTGGGTGACTACCAAGGTGACAAACGTTCCGCTTACGAGGAAGCCATGCGCATTCCGATGTTGGTGCGTTTTCCCAATCGAATCGCCGCGGGCTCGATTTCGGACGAGCTGGTATTAAACATTGATTTCGCCCCGACACTTCTCGATCTCGCCGGAGCGCCCGTGCCGAAAAAAAATTCAAGGCAAGAGCTGGAAACCGCTCTTCGACGATCCCCACACGGAAATTCGATCAGGATTTTTCTACGAGTATTTCTTCGAGCGAAAATTTTCGGCGACGCCGACCCTCTTGGCCTATCGAACGAAGAGCGCCAAATTTGTTACTTATCCTCACCACGAAGATTGGGTCGAATTGTTCGATCTAAATGCTGACCCCTACGAGCGGGAAAATTTGGCTGATTCGACTGAGCATAGCGCCCTCCGTTCACGCATGGAAGATCTCTACGAAAAGGAGAAAGCAGCGGTTGGATACGTTTACCCTGACTATACCGATAAACTCTGGCCGGAGGGCTATATCCACACCAAGGAACGACGCCCGTATCCTTGGCAAAACAAGCCGTGAGGCCCAGCTCCCGGTCGATCGTAGAACAAGTTTTACTCAGTCGGGCATAAAGCCCGACCCACGCTAACTATCCGCGTCTCAGTGTGGGTCAGGCTTTACGCCCGACATCCTTCGCGCCCCAGTTTTACTCCCGCCGCAGGCTTTGCAGGTAGGCCCAGATCGCGTCGAACTGCGCGTCTGGTTTTCCGTCAAGGATGGTGCCATTGAGCGCCTGATCCTTCGTAATCGTATACTTCGGCATGATCGTGGTGGGGATCACGCGTTGGGGCCAGTGCATCCAGTGATGGTAATAGTCTTCCCGCAGACGTTCGCCCGCGAGTTGTAGATTGGGGCCCTGCCCTTCAAATGCGGCCAAGGCCGGTTGATCACCCACCGCGTGACACGCCATACAGGCGTATCCCGTTATCCCGACCAACTCGGCTCCGATCGCGACTAATTCAGGGTCCGGTTCATTGGTCGGGGCCTCCATCGCAGAGCCATGCATAGCGGCGATACTTTCGGCCAAAAGTTTCGCGCGGCTGGGGAATGACGGCATGCGTGCCTCCACATCGGGATGAATGTGGTCAACTTCACCTAGCAAAAGTTTCTCCAACCAAGTGGTGGTGAGCTTATCCCCGGCATGATCAATGCGCGGCAGCTTATTCTCACCAGAGTGACAGGTCATGCAGTTCAACCGTTCCATGGTCCGCTGCGCATACTCTCTTGGCGTGGAGTTACCCAAATAGTTTACCCCCGCATTTTGGAATTTCACCAACGCCTTGCGATCATCCGCATCGAGGGCCAGCGCCGGACGCAGGGCCCACTCCTCGGACACACAGCCGTCCGCATACCAATTCGTTTCCCAGATCGCCTCGAGCGATGCCGCCGATGTGCCGAAGGGCCGGTCATCGTTGCCGTGACACGCCATGCAGTTGTTCGCCACTACCTGTTTGCCTCGTATGGGATCACCGGCTGGCGCTTCTCCAGGCGCGGATTGCTGAGATAGAATATAACTCGTGATGTCACTCGCTTCGCTTTGCGAGAGACGGAAATCAGGGAACACCGTATCGCGATGATGCGCCGCCGGATCGGCCAACAGACGCTGCAACCCCGTGGGAGTGTATTTGGTCTCGGAGATGAGGTCGTCGACCCACGATTGCATGTGCAACTGAGCGGCGAGTGCTTCTCCCGCCGCCTTGTCACCTTCTATCGCGCGGGCAGATGACCCCGAGCGCAGGCTGGATAAATACGCCGTCACATCGGCGGCTTCCGCGTAAACGACCTGAGCGCAGCCTACTTGAGGTTCGCGAATCCAGTCATAGACCCAGCGGGCTTCGAAGCGATCGCCGGCATCCTCCAGATCCGGGATGCTCTCAAACAATTCCGGCATCGGAAGCCGCGCGTTGCGTCCACCACCAATTGGATCCTCCGGCGCATGACACTCCACGCAACGCGCTTGAGCGAACAAGGCCCGACCTGCGCGCACGTCATGCCCCCAATCGAGTGAACTGTCCGGGGTGTGCAATAACGCGTGTGGTGGCACCGGTGCCCACGCAAAGTCCTGACCGCTCCAAAGCAATTTTGCGCGCCCAGTCAGTTTGTCGCCACTGGCGTAACGCACATACAACGCGTAGCCGCCTGCTTCCATATTCATCGCTGGGCTTTGAATCGGGAGATCACCTTCCGCGACAACTTCACCATCAATCTGCAGAACCGCCACGCCCTCGCCTTCCAATCGAAACGAAATTTCATCGCGTTGGTCTAATGCGAGCGTCGCCTCCATGACGGTTTCAAAGAGACGGCCATATTTCATGAATGGCGTAACCGTGGTCTGATCCGACACGGTCATCGCCACGCGGTCGACCACGGTCTTATCGTTCTCCGCCGCGTAGGCCAAGGTCATGGTCACGCCGAGTTCGCCAATCGGCGCAGTCGGCACGTCTGGCAAGTTGTTCATATCAAGTCCATGGGCCGTGAACGCGGGCCGAAGATTGTGGATGGTATTCCAGATTGTTTTCCGCACTTCCGTGCCATCAGTCGCCGCCAGATCCAGTTGGATTTCCATCTGCATGGCTTTGGTCATTTTCGGCATGTAGAGAAAAACGGACTTACCGTCCGGCAACAGGCTCGCTGCCCGCACAAACACGTGGTCCACGTTATTGACCACGCCTTTGGATGGTTCCTCCAGAGCCAATTGTTCCAGCGCTTCATCCGGGTTATCGATCGAGAATCGACCACTGCCGTATTGCGGCCCCCAAACGTAACTCCACTTCTTCACCGTGTAACGCCGCACGTCCTGCGCCGTCTCCGGATCCAGAGCGTCAGAGAACTCGATCACCACGCCATTGTCATGCACGCGGTGTGCTACGGGCGTCGGAGCATCCTGCCCCAGATAACGCACGCGTTGGAATCCGGTGCCGCCATTGGTCTGCCACCCCCGCAAACCCATCACGTAGAGATCGCCGCTCACGGGATGAAATTTTCCGCGCTGAGCCGGGATACTTAAATCGATGGGTAACTTGTAAACCGCCCCCTGCACCTGTCCATCGACCTCGTCTCGCATCACGCGAAATATCGATGATCGGCCGTAGGAAAAATGGAGCATCTCGTTACGATGCACCGCGCCCCACGCACTGTCTTCGGGCACCCAAATCTGACTGCCGCCTGAGTTGTCCACATCGTAGGGCATCCAAATCAGGGGTTTCTCATAATCCGTCGGCGCGCCGGGGAGTGGCTCCACATATGTCTTGCCGTCCCACAGACTCGGCACGACGCCATGGAAGCTGCCGGGTTCACTCCAAGTGATTTTGCAGCGGGGCACAAAGGACCCTTCATTCTCGCCCGTGGTCACTTCGCCGTTGGGCCCAAGTCCCAGGCCACCCGGGGCGCGCAGCCCCCAAGCATAACGTTCCATCGTCTCTCCATCAGCCGAAACCTTAAGCACCGATCCATTGTGTTCCGTCCACGGCGCGAATCCCCGCCCGCCGCCGAGCACCGGCATACCTTTAGAAAACCACAGGTTCCCTTCTTTGTCCGTCAAGAGATCGAAACTGAATTCGTGAAACCCAGACGTAATCTTCACGTCGTTATTAAAACTCTCGTAGAAGTCAGCCTCCCCATCGCCATTCAGATCGTGCAGTCGGGTGATCTGATCGCGGCCCTGCGTGTAAATCACGCCGTCGATGATCGTCAGGCCCAGAGTTTGATACAGACCACTGGCATAACGTTTCCAGGTGATCTCCTCCAAGTCCCCGTTCAATCCACTCGCGATCCACACATCGCCATTCCACGTCGAGCACGCCGCGCGGTTGCCATCATCGAAGAAATCGAAGGCCCCAAACCGCGTGTTTGCGAACCACGGGTTGTCCACCGGATAGGGAATCGTGTCCAAGGTATAAGGACGTTGGTCAGCCCCCAAGATTCCTTTGGTCGCAAGAACTTCCGGGTAGATCAATGGTCCGCCTTCCGTAAAGGCACTCCAATTGATCGGAGAAGCCGAAATCCCCAAACTGCCCGCCCGAGCGAAAATCACCTGAAACTCCGCGCCGTTTAATCCCGCGTCGATTTTGACCACCATACGTCCATCTACTTGGGATTCGAGTTTCACGCCCTTAGCTGCACCCACCAGTCGTGGTTCGATGGGGTTCCAGTTCCCTTCGCCTCGATCGGCCGGAAAGGGATCCACCACCACCATCTGTAATTCCTGCACGGTAGACCCTATTTTGAAGTGCCGCACCATCGCTCCGCTTTGAAATCGCGGTGATTCCCACACTTCGGTATTACCCACGGTATATTCGAGCAGCACGTCACTACCGTGCCGATACAGTCCCCGATACTTGGCAATATCCCGGGGCAAGGGACCATGACCATCCGAACGGGGATCACCCCAGTCGCCATCGAGCGACCATCCCGGCGTGCGATCGGTCATAAAGTAATAGTCCGAACGCTCTCCCGGAGTATGGGAGTTCCCCCCATGATTCCCACTCCAAGGCGTGCCTGCCAACGCGACCCGGCCTTCGAATCCCGCGACCATGCGTAGCATCTCGGTATCGAACAAAAACGTGTGGTCCTCGTCTGCACCCACCTTGATGGCGATACCCTTCAACGCCATCACGTCGGCATCATTCCCCGGTCCCCGGAAGGTATCCGAAATAAACGGACCGGTGTCCATGATCTCATACCATTGGGCATCCACCATCTTCGCCGCACGGGCTTGAGCAAGATCGCCTCGGGTTGGGTCGGCAGCCTGACTCATCGACAGGGCTGCGAGGGATAGTCCGAAGGTGATGGCAAATAAAGTTCGTTTCATACTCTAGCGTTAGGGGAAGGTATCAGCGTGTTTCTAAAGTGAGCCCCACCGGGACCGGCGGGTTAAGCACGCTCTATAAGCAACAATGGAATGGGTTGGAATGACAAATATTCAGTAACGAGACTGCACGGCTATGCCATACATCACTCTCCACGTTTGGCCCGGAACTCTATCGCGATTCTTGGACTCACCCAAAATCACCGACTCACCCGCCGCTACCGAAGTCTGCCAAACCCGATATCGGATATAGATCTCCCCATTTGCATCGGGGGTAATATCGCGTGTCACCAACGCCTCCGGGCGCCAAGGACCTGATCGCACGGTCCGCCCGGTATCAGACAAACCGTCGGGCAACCAATCGGGCGTGACATAACGCTCATCAAAAAGAACGTAAACCGTGGCGTCTTCGACCGCCTCTAACTGAATCTCCAAGTCGGTTTCAAAACGATCGCGATGAAAAGGCTGAATGAGATCGGCGCCGCTAAGCTCATTTGGAAATGGCTCACCTTCGTCACTCCACCATCGCACCGCTTGGTGGGTCGTGTAAGTGCGCACCCCTTCCCGCATTCCGTCCGATACAATACCATAGAATCGCAGCGATTCATTCGCCGTCAGGTTATCTCGAATCTGAAAGATATTATCATCCTCCGAAAGTCGGCGATTCGGTCTTTGTTCGTCGGCGACGTTGACCGACATCAGGCGGGAAGAGTCCATCGCTGAATCCAGTCTAAGCCCTTCCCCCTCTTCGAGTAGACGAGGCACACTTTCATTCTCGCGGGAATGGATTTCAACCTCGCCGGAGAACACGGCCACCTTGGCGCGAGAATCGCCGTTCACATCAACCCCGAATTGGGTGCCCAGATCCACGATATCGGCGTGCTCCGTGACCACGGTAAATCCTTTGCCCAAGGGGCCCACATCAACGTTGAGGCGACCCGCATCAAGTTCGAAGCGTTCCGAGGACAGGAACCGGCCTTTGGCAGGTCCATAGATGTCGAACACCACACCCTTCGGCAGTTCGAGCCGCAGCCACCCCTTCTCGAGATCGATTTCCTCGATCGCGACTTGTTCGCCTAACGTGAACTGGAGTTCACTGCCTCGGACAACCGCTTCATCATTGCGCAAGACCATCGCGGAAACCGATCCGGGGTCTTGGGAGATTTTGCTCACGCCCAATACCAATAAGAGGACGACGCTGGCCGCGGCGGCCCAACTCCATCCGGGAGCCGGTTGCCACCAAGCACCATCGGAGACGCGCGGGAATAAATCACTCTCTTCATAAAGAGGATAATCGGGATGCTCTTCGAGTGCCACATTCACATTGATGTGCTCTAGAAATTCCTCTTTCAGCGCTTCATCGGTGCGCAAATATGCCTCCAGTGCCCGCACCTCGTCGGCCGTGATACTGCCCTCGGTATACTTCCCAAAAAGATCTTGGATCGGGTCGTTCATAAATAAGCTTCTTCGATCATGTTTTTTTCGGCGCACTTGAGCAGTGAACGACGAACGCGGTGCATCCACTGATAAAAGGCATTGGTGGATTTACCGGTGCGCGAAGCAAGCTCCTGTGGCTTGTTGCGAGCAGCGTAGGCTTCCATAATCAGGGTCCGACGATTTTCGGGCAACTTCCCGAGACACTTTCTCAGGGCAAAACGTTGTCGCTCTAAGCGTTCGTCGATTTCCTCAGACTTGTCGGCCAAAGTTTCGAGAAAATCATCGGAAAACCAATGACGATCCCGGGCTTTATCCCGCCGCCACGAAAGCACCTCGAATCGAGCCACCTTCATCGCCCATTTGGTGAAATGCACTTCCAGTTCCGACTTAGTGGCTTCACCCGACTCGTAGCCGGCGTTGCGCTCAACGAAGGAGTCAAACTTCTCCCAGAGCACGACAGCCGTGTTCTGCGAGACCTCGGAGGCGTCATTCTCTTTGGCCACCAGCCGTCGAATGAACGCCCTCACATTGGGTTCACTATAGGAAAACAGTCTCAAAAAATCGTTGTGGTTAAGAGGAGGCATCGAGTTCGGAGTAAGTTCTAAGATGTCGGAAAACATCCCGCCATCAGCATCCTACGCCCATTCGAAAGAAAAACTTAGGGGAGTTGCTAAAAAAAGTATCCCCCTTTGACCGCCCCCTGAGCGAGCACGTTGTGGGAGGAGGCGACGGAACGCCCCCTGATCAGGTTCAAACCGATTCCACTAATTTATTATACTGAGACACTACGGGCCCCAAGCTCTTACTATGGGTTACATACAATTGCCACTCAGGATCGTCCCACATGAGTAATCGTTTAGCCTCGCGATCAGCTAGATCCTCATAACTCCACATCAAAATAAACTCATTGGGATCCTCTATAGACTTCACGTAGGAATAGGGCTCTCCCAGCATACGGGATTGTGAAGCTCGTCCATATTTTTCATACAGCTCGAAATGCTGTTCACGCATTCCGGGTTTGCATTGGTAGATTCTTATATCGAACAACATAATTTCAGGGTTTCTATTCGTATTTATCGTTTTACTACAGAGGAAGAAAGATCAGTCCGACATTAGCGACCAAAACTCCCATCGATCCCCTTGTTCTCCATCTCATTCCCCAAAACCTTCGCCGGCCTTCTGGCTGCAATCGGTCTCGCCCTTACTACCGCATTTGCTTCTTCGCCTCCCAATATTGTTCTCATTGTTTCGGATGATCACGGGACCGATGCCTTGGGCAGCTACGGCAATCCGATCATCAAAACGCCAGTCCTCGATGCGCTCGCGGCAGATGGCACAATCTTCACCGACGCCAACTGCACCACCGCCAGCTGCAGTCCGAGTCGTTCCGTCATTCTCAGCGGTCTGCACAATCACCGCAACGGCATGTATGGGCTCGAGCACAGCTTCCATCACTTCAAGTCCTTCGACACGATGACGAGCCTGCCGGCCATCCTTACCCAGCAGGGCTACCACACCGCTCGAATCGGCAAATACCACGTCGCCCCCGAATCCGTTTATACCTTCGAAACCGTGCTCTCGGCTGGCGCCGCCAACGACCCGAAGACCATCGGGCGCAGTCCTTGGGAAATGGCCGAACAGTCGCGGAGCGTCATCGAAGGCGAAGACAAGCGTCCGTTCTTCCTCTACTACGCCACCGACGACCCACATCGCGCCAATGCCTTCGACGCCGACGGTAAACCGACCTTCGACACCTACCCGCTTCCGAACAAATTCGGCAATCGCGACGAGGGTTACCCCGGCATCCATCCCGTCGTCTATGACCCAGAAGAGGTAATCGTGCCGCCCTTCTTACCTGACACTGCCGCCAGTCGCGCGGAAATCGCCGAATACTATCAATCCGTCTCCCGCATGGACGAAGGGATCGGCCACCTCATCGATATCCTCAAGGCCGCCGACAAATACGACGACACCGTCATCATCTATATTTCCGACAACGGTATCGCCTTCGCCGGAGCCAAAACCACGCTCTACGAACCAGGCATGAAACTGCCCTGTATCGTGCGCGAACCCGGTCAGCAAAAAATCGGTCGCACCCAGTCCGCCCTGGTTTCCTGGGTCGATATCGTCCCCACCCTCTTGGACTACGCTCAGGTCGACGTATCCGAAATCGAACTACACGGTAGATCCTTCCGCGATGGCGTTAGTAGAAAGCTCAACGGTTGGGACGAAGTCTACGCCTCCCACACCTTTCATGAGACCACCATGTATTACCCGATGCGGGTCCTCAAAGACCGTCAATTTAAGCTGATCTTCAACATCGCCCACGGTCTTGAATTCCCGCTCGCCAAGGACCTGCTGCAATCCCCCACCTGGGTTTCCATGCAAAAGGAAGGCCTGAAACTCTACGGCCAACGCACCCCCGAAGCCCTCCTTCACCGCGCTCGTATCGAACTCTACGATCTAAAATCCGATCCGCACGAAACGATCAATTTGGCCGACGAGCCCGCTCACCAAAAGACCAAGGAAACGATGATCGCCAAGCTCCAGCAGTTCCAAAACGAGACCAACGACCCTTGGGCCATCAAGTGGACCCGGGAGTAGCGCTCGGCCTCTTGTCACATGGCGAAGATCGGTCTCATGGGTGGTAGTTTTGATCCGGTGCATAACGGGCACTTGATCGCTGCTCGGGATGCGATCTGTCTCTTATACACATCTGACGCTGCCGACGAAGAGGAT